>LKGT01005213.1_pt1 | contig 10200 bp, 8 predicted proteins | sample 503861 | NCBI WGS metagenome assembly LKGT01 (sample SAMN04113194, study PRJNA297058) | marine sediment metagenome | biome: marine benthic biome; feature: marine benthic feature; material: marine sediment; isolation source: sediment sample collected at the water-sediment interface from the South... ...
CCCGGGCCGGCAACGCCATGGCCCAGCACCTGATGGGGCGCATGTACCGCCTGGGCCGCGGGGTCGAGCGTAACCGTGCGCTGGCGCTCAAGTGGTCCCTGAGCGCCGCCCAGCGCGGCGTGCCCGGGGCGCAATACGAGATGGGGGTATTGATCACGAGCCGGCCCCACGACCGCGCCGAGCGGGTCGCGGCCTATGCCTGGTTCCTGCTCGCCGAGCGCGCCGGCCATCCGGGCGCGCGCCAGAATCTGGACCTGCAGAACCGTAAGATGCACCAGGTCGACATCGACCAGGCGGTCGGACTCGCCGATGCCTGGACACCGCCGGCCGATGCCTGGTCGCCGCCGGAGGCCGCCCGCAAGCCGCCGCCATCGGGCGCCGCGGAGTAAGGCGCCGCCGCATGGCTTGGGGTCAATACTTTACTTTATACATCGTAGCTCGGGGTCAACACCTTACTTTTTACATAGGAAGTATAAAGTAAGGCGTTGACGCCATTCGGAGGGCTTGACCCCATTCGGAGGGCTTGACCCGATTCGGAGGGCGGGGGTGGCGCGTTCAGTCCGGCCCGTCCATCATCAGGACCGCGGCGCCGCGCAGGCGGCCTTCGCGCAGGCGCGCGAGCGCCTCGTTGGCGTCCTCGAGCGGGACCGGCTCGACCGTGGTCGCGATCCCGGCCTTGGGTGCCAGCGCCAGGAACGCCTCGCCGTCGCGGCGCGTGAGATTGGCGACCGAGAGGAGCTTGCGCTCGTGCCACAGGATCTCGTAGGGGAAGCTCGGGATGTCGGACATGTGGATGCCGGCGCAGACCACGGTGCCGCCGGGCGCCACCGCGCGCAAGGCCGCCGGCACCAGCGCGCCGACCGGCGCGAAGATGATCGCCGCGTCGAGCGCTTCCGGCGGCCGTTGGCCCGACGCGCCGGCCCAGACCGCGCCGAGCTGGCGCGCGAACGCCTGCGCCCGATCGTCGTCAGCGCGGGTGAAAGCGTAGACCTCGCGGCCCTGATGGCGCGCCACCTGGGCGACGATATGCGCCGCCGCGCCGAAGCCGTAGAGGCCGAGCCGCCGCGCGTCGCCCGCCATGCGCAGCGCGCGATAGCCGATCAGCCCGGCACACAGCAGCGGCGCGGCCTCGGCGTCGGTATAGTGGTCGCCTTCGATCGGAAACACATAGCGCGCGTCCGCCAGGGCATATTCGGCGTAGCCGCCGTCGATCTGATAGCCGGTGAATGCCGCCTCGTCGCACAGGTTCTCGCGATCGCTGCGGCAAAAGGCGCAGACACCGCAGGTGTAGCCCAACCACGGCACGCCGACCCGCTGGCCACGGGCGAGACGCACGACGCCGGCACCGACCTCGGCGATGCGGCCGACGATCTCGTGACCGGGTACGATCGGCGAGCGGATCATCGGCAGGTCGCCGTCGACGATATGCAGGTCGGTGCGGCAGACGCCGCAGGCGCCGACCTCGATGACGACCTGGCCGGGCCCGGCAGTCGGTCTGGGGAGGTCGATCGGCTGCAGGCCGTCGCCCACACGGTGCAACGCCATCGCGCGCATGGCGTTCTCCTCGAAATCTGATCCCGTTCATTTATACTGCGATTGTCGCGTGCGGGCCATTGTGCTTGGTCAACCGATCGGTCGTCCATCGCACGCTGGTTGACACGCCCGCCGGCCTCGCCGAAAGTCGCGGCGTGGGCACTCTATCGAAGAGATTGACGATTGCCATGGCGCTCATGGCCGCGCTCGCCATGCCGGCGTGGGCGGGCATCGGAGAAGGCTATGACGCGTATGAGCGCGGCGACTATGCGGCGGCATTTCGCGAATGGCTGCCGCTCGCCGAGGCAGGCAGCGCCGAGGCGCAGTTCAACATCGCCGTGATGTTCCAAAAGAGCCGCGGCGTGCCGGCAGACAGCGCGGAAGCACTACGCTGGTACCGCCTCGCCGCCTGGCAAGGCCACGCCGACGCGCAGAACAACCTGGGTGGCATGCTGAGCCGCGGCGAGGGCATCCCCGAGGACTATGTTCAGGCGCATATGTGGTTCAGCCTGGCCGCCGCCCGGGCCAAGCAATCCGCGCAGCGCAACCTCGACACGCTGGCGCCCAAGATGCGCGCCCGCGATATCGCCCAGGCCGAGCGCCTGGCCGAAAACTGGCGCGCCACGACCGCTCAGTGACGCGCAATCATTCCAGGCCGTGGCGCTTTTTCCAGTCGACCGGAAAGACCGTGTAGAAGCAGACGGCGCGGTCCTCGGCCTGGTAGACGATCGGCGTGTCCGCGGGAATCCACAAGACGTCGCCCGGGTCGCATTCGTAGACCTCGTCGCCGGCGCGCATCGTGAAGTGCCCCTCGAGCACGACGATGAATTCGTCGTAGAGCACGGTCCACGGGATCGAGACGCCCTTCTCGAACACCGCGACGCCGSCAYMCWWSRTCKGKCTCNNCRTTCSKGCYNGAWSMGMNCKYSCGATCNTCGGCGTTGCCCGGCGGACCGCCGTAGTGCTCGAAGACGATTTCRTCCTTCTTGAAAAGRCTGATWCCAGACATCCGATCCTCCCATCTCGTCATCTGTCCACGGCAGGATAGAACGAATGGCGGCCRCGCCGGGCNAATTYCRNNGCGCGTTWCAAGTCTAYTAGTCCGGCGTCSYGTGCGGCGTTATARTGCGTCCACCCGCTCGCATTGTCTGTGSGGATGGCGGTCGGGACGGCGCCTCGACGGTTGGGGCCCGATACAGCAAACRCATAGCCCAMGTGRGGAAATACGATGRCCGATCAACAAATGTCYRMCAAGAACATTCAGATTGCACTGTTCGTCATGGTCGCGATTCTCATCGGTGTGGTGATCTGGCAAGAGGCGCGGCTCAATAAGGCGGTTGAGCTCTGCCAGGCATTCATCGAAAGGGTTGCTGAGTAGCCGAAGACGCGGGGTTCCGACCCGGCGGGGCGGCGTCTGGTCGCTTGCCGATCCGCTGGTAGCGCTTAGTTGCCCGCCAGCAGACGACGCAGACGCGCCTCGAGCGCGACGGTCACCTTGACCGTGCGACGTTTCGCCGACAATCCTTCAATCGCGGCAAGCGCGTCGGCGTAGGCCGTCGATGCCTCGTGAACGCGCCCCGCCGCGTGCAGGACATCGCCGCGCCGCGCCAACCAATCGGGGCGCCCGGCGAGCGCCTCGGGCAGGCTGGCAAAGCGCGCCAACGCGGCGTCGTGCCGGCCGCGGCCGGTCTCTACGTCGATCGCGAATTCGATCAGGATAACGAGTGGACCCAGGCGGGCGATCGCCTCGTCGATGCCGCGTAGGCCGGCGTCGACATGCACGCCGCCCTCGGCGACCAACCATCGCGCACGTTGGAGATAATGCTCGGGCTCGGGCGGGTCCAAGCGGGCGATGACCCGGTCGTAATCGGCCGCCGCGGCCAAGCGATCGCCCAACGCGCCGAGCGCGCGGCCGCGAATGACGAGACCCGGGACGTGACCGGGCCGCGCCGCGATGAACCGGTCGAGCGCGGAGCGCGCGCGCGCGGGATGTCCCGCGTCGAACCACAGGCGTCCCAGGTGGAACTGAAGATCGGGATCATCGGGGGTAAGCCCGACGGCCGTTTCGAGATCGGCCTCGGCGAGCGCCCATTCGCGGTTCAGCCGGTAGAGGTCGCTGCGTTGGACATAGAGCTCGGCGTCGTTCGGGTGCTCGACGATTTCCGCGTTGAGCTGTTCGAGTTTGAGACCGATCTGCTGATGCGCCCAACATGGCGACGCGATCGCCAGCGTGGCGCCGACACCCASGATAGCCAACCACGAACCGCGCATCCGCGGCTTACGGYACCAGGCCAACGCCGGYTAGGATCGAGGCCGCCGCGTCGAGCGTGTCGTTGCCGCGGCTTACGTCGAWTACGGTGAAGCGGAATCCGTCGCCCRACGATGCACGCAGCTTCGAGGACTTGGTCGTGAACTGCCCGTTGGCGTCGGTGGTCGCGACGACCYGATCGAGATCGTTCGAGCCGCCGYCGKYGGGCTCGTGTGTCCATAGGCCGGTGACCGTCGCGCTGGCAGCCGGCGCGTTGCCTGCGTCGAGCACCGTGACGGTCGTYGMGCCGGACCAGTTCTTACCCTTCGCGCTGACCGTGACCGCGAACGCCGGAACGTGCAGCACCATCGGCGTGCCGTCGCTGATCGTCGCCGAGGCGACGCCCGAGAAGCCGGATTCRAACCCGGCGCCGCTGTCGAGCGTCGTCACCACGTAGTCGTGGGTGCCGGTCGCCAAGTCGGCGTCGACATAGCTCGTCGCCGTCGTTGTGCCCTGCGATAGGAAAACCGAGTCGCCGGGCGCTTTGYGATAGACGCSATAGCCCGTCGCGCCGCCGACCTGCGACCAGCTCACCGTTATCGTGTCGCCGCTGGCGCTCGCGCCGACGCCCGMCGGCGGCGGCAGGTCGCCCGGACCGGTGGTGCASTGCACGCCGTCGGTGTCGATGCAGTCCGAGGTCTCGACGTTGGCGCCCGGATCRTAGSTGCTTCCCGCGATGACGACGTCGGTCACCGCGAAGATGAACTCGCCGGCGTTCGATTTCGAGGTCTTGGGYGAAGTGAARYTCGCCTCGCCGGTCGTACCGGTGCCATCGGTCTGGYYGGCAYYAACCAAGCCKSWCCARYKGCCGTGMACGGTCGCGCCTTCGACCCGGGCGTCGGTCTCGTCGACCACCGTGACGAGCGCCGTCGCCGCGACGTTCTTCTTGCCGATGGACTTGAGCTGGACCTCGACGTCGAGCACGCTGGTCGTGGCGGCCGGCGGGCCGAACGTCGTGACCGAAACGGCCGCGCTGAGGTCCGAGGTGTTGCCGGCGGCGTCGAATGCTGTCACCGCGTAACCATAGGTCGTTGCGGCATCGAGGCCGGAATCGGTGTAACTCGTCGTCACCGTCGTCGTCACCATCGCGCCGTCACGATAGACGTCGTAGCCGGTAACGCCGACGTTGTCGGTCGACGCCTGCCAGCTCAACGCGACTTCGCTTTCCGATTGCGCCGTCGCCGTCAAGCCGGTCGGCGCGCTGGGCGCGTCGAGGTCGCCGCCCGACGACGGCAGCGTGTAGGTCACATGCAGCGCCGGGCGCTGCGAGGGCGACGCCTCGCGTGAACGGACGTCAACGCCATCGTTCGTGCCGTTGCTGACGATGATCAGGCCGAAGTTCTGCGACGCGTCCTGGACCCAGCCTTCGATCAGGTCGAGACCGTCGGCGTTGAGCTGGATGGTCGCAAGGCCGCTGGTCGCCGGGCTGAGCGTGCCGACCACCAGTGTCCCTCGGTCGGCGGGCCCGCTTGCGCCCGATGCATCCCACGGCAAATTCGACGTGCGTAAATTCCATGTCGCCTCGGCCTCGAACCAATCCTGCAGAACGGCATAGAGGTCGTAGTTTCCCGCGCTGATGTTGAAGACGTCGAGTTCGATCGACGCGGCGTCGACGGTCGCGTTGAAGGGAATTTCGGAGACGTCCCAGCGTACCAGCGCGACGAGTTCGCCGCCGCCGTCGTCGCCGTCCATCAGCAACTGCGCCTCGTTGTTCAAGTTGGTGTCGGGCTGAAGCTGTCGGAGATAGAGGTCCTGCGTGCCGTCGTAGAGCGAGGTCGGCGCCACGCCGTCCTGGAAACTACGCAACTGCACTGTCTCAAGGACGAAAGGGGCGGTGCTGTCCGTCGCGATTACGTTGCCCGCGAGATCGGCGACGTTGTTGATCGTGACCGTATAGGTCAGCCCATCGGTCAATTCGGACGTCGTCAGCGTCGTCCTGTTCAGGCCGCCGTCGTGGCTCGCGTCGACGACCGCAATGCCCTGGTCGATGGCGTAGTTCGCCGGGTCTTCGGCGGTCGATGCGTCGACGCGCTCGGAAAAGCTGACGAACACCGTCGTCGCGTCACCGGCGTCGGCCGAGAGGATCGTCGGCGGCGTGACGTCGACGCCGTTGATCATGGTGAAGCTGTCGAGCACGGCGCCCGTCTGGCTGATGAACACCGCGTCGAGCCGGTTGCCGTCGATGTCGAGCACGACCGAGCCGAGGTTCTTGATCGAATAGAACATCGCCGGGTGGTTCAGCAAACCGCTACCGGTCGCCTTGCCCGAACTGCCGGCCACCGTATAGACCGCGCCGTCGTTCGCCAGCGGCGCCGACCGATCCTTGAAATACGCGCCGTCGCCGCCCTCGCGGCCGTCGCCGTTGTCGAGGATCATGCTTGGCGCAAGCGTGCCCGAGACGTCGTAGTGGCCGGTCAAAAGGAACGAGCGCTCGTAGGAGTGGCTGTGACCGCCCAGCACCAGGTCGACGCCGTATTCCTCGAGGATCGGCAGGGCGTTCTCGCGCATCTCGATCAGCCGGCTCTCGGTATCGGAATTGTGCGAACCCTTGGTGTAGGGCGGATGGTGCCAATAGGCGATGACCCAGTCCTGACTGGTCGACATCAGGTCGTTTTCGAGCCACGAAAGCATGGCGCTGCCCGGCGCGTTGCTCGATCCGAACGAGTCGAGCACGATGAAGTGGATGTTGGCGTGGTCGAACGAATAGTAGGCTTCGGTGCCCGACGACAAACCGCCCGCCTCGCCGGCCGTCGGCAGCGTGAAAATGTCGTAATAGGCGGCGTTGGCGCCGTCATTGGGGGACTCGAATGCCTTGTCGTGGTTGCCGCGCGTCGGCCACACCGGCGCCTGACGCAGGATCTCGGGGTACATGTCGAAGACGGCGGCCTGGTATTGGTAGTCCTTGCCGTCGTTGTAGGCGTTGTCGCCGAGCATCAGCCACAGGTCGGTCGGCCGGCCCTCGGCCGCCACCTTGGCCTTGTAGGCGTCGCGCACGGCCATCGCGTCGCTGTTGGCGGTGCCCGAATCGCCGATCGCCCAAATGCGTGTCGCCTGGGCGGCGCCGACGATCGGCGGCGTGACGAAGCTGTAGGTCTCGTCGCCGCCGGCGTTGACGCCCGATTCGTCGCCGACGTCGTAGTAGTAGCGCGTATTGGGCGCGAGCCCGGTCAGCGCGACCTCGTGCTCGGTGACCGTGCGGTCGACATTGCCGGTGCCGAGAACGACCGCCTGTTGCGGCGCGGCATCGGCCGATGAGCCGAGCGCGCCCAACGTCGTGCCATAGTTGACGACCGACGTCGTCGCCGGATCGGCGCCTTCGGTGCGCCAGCGCAGGACGATGCTGGTCGCTGTCGCGATCTGGAGATAAGGCCCGCGCTCGACCGTTGCCGCGGCTGCGGGTTGGCCAAAGCAGGAGGTTCCAATGAACAGGGCGGCGAAAGCCGCGAGGAGCCATGTCGTCCGTATACGCACCAGCCCGTTACCTCCGATAGTCACGCCCAAGACCGCCGTGGCGCGGCGAACTCCTCACCTTAAAGTGTACTACCGACAGCGGCCGGGTCATCACCCTAACGGGTGATATCGCGCCAAAATGGATTGCCGGCGGGCCGCTGTCACCCGAGGAGAAGAAAGCGCCAGTCGGCCACGATTGGCAATAGACCGACCGACACGCGCCTTGCCTTTCACCGATCGATCGCCAACCATGCGCCGCGAAGGCCGCCGACGCGGTCGGCGACATGGGGACCGCCACCATGGCCAGGTTGACGATCGGCAACCCGACGGGGATCGCGGCGAAGCTGCGGCAGGGCCTGACGCACCAGCGCGCCGGCCGCCTGCCCGAGGCCGAGGCGGCGTACCGGCGCATCCTGACGGTCGAACCGGACCACGCCGACGCCTGGCACCACCTCGGCCTCGTCGCCCACCGGCTCGGCAATTCGGACGCCGCCGAGACGATGATCGCTCGATCGATCGCGCTGAACCCCGGCGCGGCCAGCTATCGCGCCAATTACGGGCTGGTGCTACAGCGGCACGGACGGCCGGAAGCGGCGCTCGACGCCTATCTGAAGGCACGCGAGATCAACGGCAGCCTGGTCGAAGTCCACTTCAACCTGGGCAACCTGTACAAGGATCTCGGCCGGACCGACGAGGCGATCGCCGCCTATCGCGCGGCGTTGGCCGCCAAGCCCGGTCACGCCGCGGCCGCGTATAACCTGGGCAACACGTACAAGGACCTGGGCCGGCCGGACGAGGCCGCCGAAGCCTATCGCGCGGCGCTCGAGGCCAAGCCCGATTTCGCCCGCGCCCATAACAATCTCGGCATCGTGCTCGCCGGGCTCGGCCGCGCCGACGAGGCGCTCGCGGCGTACCGCGCGGCGGTCGAACATCAACCGGGTTTCGCCGAGCCGCACAGCAACATCGGCAACCTGCTGCGCGAGGCGGGCCGCACGGACCAGGCGCTTGACGCCTTCCGMRMGGCGCTCGACGCCGACCCCGATTTCGCCGAGGCGCACAACAACCTGGGCAACACCYTGCTCGAGCGCGGCGAYATCGACGGCGCGCGCGCCGCCTTTCGCGGGGCRATCGAGGTTAGGCCCGACTTCGCCGAGGCCTACCGCAATCTCAGCACGCTCGAGGGCTTCGCGCCCGACGGCRGCGACATCGAGGCGATGAGCCGGCTGATCGGCGATGGGGCGACGCCGCGCGGTGATCTCATCTAYCTGCGCTAYGCACGCGCCAGGGYGTTTCACGACCGCGGCGCCTTCGACGAAGCCTTCGCCGACTACCGCGCGGGYAGYGCGCTGAAACGGAYCGAGATCGACTTCGATCTGAACGCCCARGCCGRCCTCTACCGGCGCATCGCCGCGACCTTCGACGACGCGTTCCYGGCGCGCTTCGCCGACGCGGGCGATSCCTCCGAGCTGCCCGTGTTCATCGTCGGCATGCCGCGTTCGGGMACCTCGCTGGTCGAGCAGATCCTCGCCAGCCAYCCGGCGGTTCACGGTGGCGGCGAGCTCGACGACCTCGGCGCCATCATCGATGGKYTGCCCGCGAGCCTCGCGTCGTCGAAGCCGTATCCGGCCTGYRTSGCCGACGCCGACGCCGCGAYGCTGCGCGGGSTSGGCGCGCGTTATGTCGCGGGGTTACGCGCRCTTGCGCCRGCGGCGGCGCGCATCACCGACAAGATGCCGGCCAACACCCGCCACATCGGCCTGATCCACTGCCTGCTGCCGGGCGCGCGCATCGTTCACTGCCGGCGCGATCCGCTCGAYACCTGCCTTTCGTGCTTCACCACGCTGTTCACGATCGGTCAGGACTTCTCCTACGACCTCGCCGAACTGGGCGGCTACTACCKGGYCTACGATGGGCTGATGGCGCATTGGCGCGCCGTGGYGCCCGACATGCTCGACATCGACTACGAGGACGTCGTCGCCGATCTCGAAGGCCAGGCGCGCCGGTTGGTCGACTTCTGCGGGCTCGATTGGGACGACGCCTGCCTCGATTTCGACCAGACCGAGCGGATCGTGCGCACCGCCAGTTCGGCCCAGGTCCGCCGCCCGATCCATGGCGATTCGGTGGCGCGCTGGAAACGCTACGAAGCCCACCTCGGCCCGTTGATCGAGGCGCTTGGGCCCGATCTGGTCAGAGCGCCCGGTTGAGCCCGCCGTCGGCGACGATCACTTGGCCGGTGATGTAGCCCGCCTCGGCCGAGACCAGGAACGCCGCCGTCTCGCCGATCTCGTCGACCCCGCCGGCGCGCGCCATCGGGATGCTGTGAAGCAAGTCGTCCGACCAGCTGTAATTGTCGAGATAGCCGGGCGCCAGGTCGTTCATGCGGATGCCATCGCGCCCGTAGCGGTCGGCGTAGAGCTTGGTGAAGCCCCGGGTGGCGACCCGGATGGTCGACGACATCGGGAAGAACTGGCTCGGGTCGCGCACCGAAAACGCCGAMAKGTTGACGATCGCGCYGCCTTCGCCCATCAGCTTCGCGGCCTGCTGGGCGCAGAACCACGGGCCGAAGACGTTCACGTCCATCGTGTGCTTGATGTGCTTCGGCAGCGAATCGATAGCGCCGCGCGGCCGCTCCAGCAGCAACGCCAGGAACGTTGTTCCACAACGAGGTGAGTGTGATTGCCAACTCGGGCAACTACTGATCGGAAACTAATCGATGCGAGACATCTTCCACGTGGAATCGCCCGTTCGGCTGCTCGCCGTTACGGGTTTCGCTCTGCTCGCGCCTCTCGGCGCGGCCGCGGGCTCGACGGACGTCGATCTCTTTTCCGGAGGGGGAAACGTTCCGCCGAACATCCTCATCCTCCTGGACAACTCGGGCTCGATGGACCGAGACGTCGGGAACAGCGGCG
>LKGT01005716.1_pt1 | contig 10185 bp, 7 predicted proteins | sample 503861 | NCBI WGS metagenome assembly LKGT01 (sample SAMN04113194, study PRJNA297058) | marine sediment metagenome | biome: marine benthic biome; feature: marine benthic feature; material: marine sediment; isolation source: sediment sample collected at the water-sediment interface from the South... ...
GGTGCCAAAAGCGACAACCGGTGTGCGGTGCTGAGCGCACAGAGTTATGATTTTTGCGACCTCTTCGGTGCTCTCGGCAAAGGCCACCGCATCGGGTGAGGCCGGCGCGTGGTAAGACTCGTCTTTACCATGCTGCTCACACACAGCGGCAGAAGTAGACAATCGTTCACCGAGCAGCGCCTTCAGCTCGTCGACGAGCGAATCCAATCTACGGGCTTGTGCAGTCATGGCCCAATCCTCCGAAGCGCCCATTCTAGAGAGGTGAACCGCTGCGCGCCAGTTCGCTCGGCCTGCTATCCAGACTTGGCCTATCGGGGCCAAGCTGGTGGGTCCGCCATGGGGTAAACTCGATGCCAAGGTCGCGCTTTGTGCGTGGCAAAAGAACAGAATCGCTCCACGACATACAGCCAACCACAGGAGGGTAAGAATGACAACGATTGTTGGAATCTCGGGAAGTGTCCGAAAGGGCTCGTACAATGGCGCCCTACTACGGGCCGCTAGCACGCTCACACCCAACGGCTGTGTGCTGGAACTCGCATCTATAGAAAATATCCCGCTGTACAATGGCGATTTAGAAGCGGCGGAAGGCATTCCCGAGTCAGTATCAACCCTCAAGAACCAGATCGCGGCGGCTGATGGTCTTCTAATAGCGACACCTGAATACAACAACTCTGTCCCTGGTGTACTAAAAAACGCTATCGATTGGCTGTCGCGGCCGCCGGCAGACATACCGCGTGTATTTCACAACCGCGCGGTGGCGATAACTGGCGCTACGCCGGGCGGCGCGGGAACACGTATGGCACAAACAGCATGGCTCCCGGTTTTCAGGGCATTAGGTATGCATGCCTGGTTTGGTGCTCAACTCTACGTGGGCGGCGCTCGCAAAGTCTTCGATGAATCCGGAAACCTTATTGACGAAGACATAAAGCAACGCCTGCGATCATACATTGCCGGGTTTGTTGAGTTCGTAACGGCGGCCCGCTTATCTAGCTGATGAGGATCGGCCACTGCCTTATCGCACTCTCAATAGTGTCATGCGCTGGTAGCGACGAGCGAGCGTTTGAAGGACCGGCAAGTCTGTCTGCAACGCCGGTCTTTCACAATCCGACTAGTACCCTCCAAGCTGTACACTTCGTCGACGCCGAGCGCGGCTGGGCGGTCGGTGACGACGGCACCGTGCTTGCCACCAGCGACGGCGGTCGTAGCTGGTCCGTCCGCGATGCCGGCACCCCGGCSGCSCTTTGGAGCGTGGACTTCGTCGACRCCGAGCGCGGCTGGGCGGTTGGCGTAAACGGGACCGTGCTTGCCACTAGCGATGGCGGTCGTAGCTGGACCGCCCAGAGCGTCGCCACCAACGGAGTCCTTTTAAGCGTGGACTTCGTCGACGCCGAGCACGGCTGGGCGGTGGGTGACGGCGGTACCGTGCTCGCTACTATCGACGGCGGTCACACCTGGGCCGTGCAGGACGCCGACACCACGGCCGCCCTTTGGAGCGTGGAGTTCGTCGACACTGAGCGCGGCTGGGCGGTCGGTCACGACGGTGCTATTGTCGCCACTAGCGATGGCGGTCGTACCTGGACCGCTCAGGGCGCCGGCACCACGGCAGCCCTTTGGAGCGTAGGCTTCGTCGACGCCGAGCGCGGCTGGGTGGTCGGTGACGGCGGCACCGTGCTCGCTACTACCGACGGTGGTCACACCTGGGCCGCTCAGGGTGCCGGCACCGCGGCAACCCTTTACAGTGTGGACTTCGTCGACGCCGAGCGCGGCTGGGCGGTCGGTGTAAACGGCACCGTGCTTGCTGCCACCGGCGACAGTCGACGTTGGCTGGCCCGGAGCGCCGGCACCGCGGCAACCCTTTACAGTGTCGACTTCGTCAACGCCGAGCGCGGCTGGGCGGTCGGGGACAACGGTACCGTGCTCGCTACTAGCGATGGCGGTGGCAGCTGGACCGCCCAGGGTGGCGCCACAATCGAAGCGCTTTTGGGCGTGGGTTTCGTCGACGTCAAGCGCGGCTGGGCGGTCGGGGGCGGCGGCACCGTGCTCGCCACCACCGACGGCGGTCGTACCTGGACCGCCCAGAGCGCTGGTACCGCGGCAATCCTTTGGAGTATCGACTTCGTCGACGCTAAACACGGCTGGGTGGTCGGGGGCGGCGGCACCGTGCTCGCCACCACCGACGGCGGTCGCAACTGGACCGCCCAGGGTGCCCGCACCACAGCGACTCTGTTGAGCGTCGACTTTGTCGACCGCGAGCGCGGCTGGGCGGTCGGTGTAAACGGCACCGTGCTTGCCACCACCGACGGCGGTCGCAACTGGACCGCCCAGAGCACCGACACCAAGGCCGCCCTTTGGAGCGTGGACTTCGTCGACGCCGAGCGTGGCTGGGCGGTCGGTGTAAACGGGGCCGTGCTCGCCACCACCGACGGTGGTCAGAGCTGGGCCGCCCACGGCGCCAACACCCCGGCCGCCCTGTTGGGCGTGGACTTCGTCGACGCCGAGCACGGCTGGGCGGTTGGCGACGGCGGCACCGTTCTGGCTACTACCGACAGCGGTCGTAGCTGGACCGTCCAGGGCGGCGGCACCGCTTTTTAGCGTTGACTGTGCCGACCCCAAACGCGAAATGTGTGGTCGGTCCGACACCAGTGTCCAGGTCGTCGATGCGGATTGGCGCCCGTATGTCACGCGGGCAACGTCCCCATCTAATGGGTCGATACGCCGTGGATGTTCGATGACGCGGATGCGTGAGAGCCCTGTGCGCCTTAGGGGTGAGTAGTCCGCGATTCCGGCAATTGCTGCTACACGTCTTCGGGAAAAATCTCTTTGTAATCTATCGGATGGCTCGTTTCAGCGATCATCATTGCGGGAGATAGACTGCAGGATTGCCGTATAGCATTTTTTTGTGCGCCTCGTCTTGTCTAACGGCGCAAATAACCGGCAGCTAAAAGCGTAACGGCTGAAAAGATCGAAGCTCTTGCCTGTCCGCGTTTCCGAGATACATGGCAACAGCGGTTTTATCTGAATAATGTCGATGAGGACATAAGATAAAGACTCGCAACCGCTTTATCCGGTTCGGTCCGGATCCCATTGCTGATTATATCTGCTTGATTACTTCAAAGGTTTCCCGAGACGGCGATTTCGTAAAGAATTTCTCAAATTTCCTCAGCGCTTCTTGGTACTTGCTAATGGCCTCAATTTCCCATGCAGGAAATTGGCCTTCATCTAAAGCCTCAAGATACTTTTCGCTACTTTCCAGCTTCATCATATCCGCTTGGGTCTCATAAACGGAAATCGTCAGCGCTTTGCCTGTCTTGCGATCAATTAGCCATAGAGCATTCTTGAATCCCTTTACGCCCTTGAGTAGCGGTTCCAAATAATCGTCGATCATCTTCTGTACTTCGCCTAACTTATCGAGCTTGATCTGAGTTGTCGTTATCCGGGCATACATCGTCGCTCTCCTTTCGAGTTAATAGATTCCCAGGATCTCATTGCAGAATTCTACGGGTTCAGAATATTTTCCAGCAGTGATTGAGATCGAATAGTTACGGTTGAAATTCCACCATTCAGTACAGGCCCTTCCGACTCGCCGCCTAACGCCACGCATCGGCGGCCCGGCGAAGTGGCGCATGGCTTGCGTGTGCAAGTGCGCGTGACACTTTTACGGGCCCGTCACGCGCTTGTTAGGCTCAAATTGAGATTCGGCGCACATCATTTTCCGGATAAGGGTATTCCATGTGGCGAGCCGTTGCTCTTGCTATGTCCTCGCCGTAACAATGCGCCACGACTTTGAGCGACATGTCGATGCCCGCTGAGATACCAGCAGAAGTAAACACGCTACCATCCTGGACGAAATGTTTGCCGTATTCGACACTCACGGATGGAAGGGAATCACGCATCCAGTCGAGTGAACACCAGTGAGTTGTTGCGCGGAGCCCATCAAGAAGGCCAGCAAAGCCGAGAAGCATTGAGCCAGTGCAGACTGCCGTTAGGATTTCAACCTCTGCGGCGCGGCCACGCAACCAATCTAGCATGATCGGGTTGCTCAACTCCTTCCGAGTGCCCCACCCGCCCGGAACGACAAGGATATCGAGGCGTGGATAATTCTCGAACGTGCAGTGAGGCAAGACTGCCATGCCGCCCGTTGTTGTAATTGAGCCCCGGCTCTCTGCGACCAGGACTACATCAAAAGGCGAGAGTTCTTCGCGCCGGTTGTCCTCGTTCAATCGGGTCACAGAGAACACCTCAAACGGCCCGCAAAAGTCGAGCACCTCGATGTCCTCAAACAGGATAATGCCAACACGTTTTCTCTGCATCTGGCCCAGCATCAGAACTTGCGCCACTCAATCGGAGCCCGCTCTCTGGTCCGGCGGGTGGGCGCTGCCCCACTACGCCGCTTGTTCCTCGCGATCGACGTCCTCCCGCTCGCCTTCTTCGAAATCCTCCTCATCGACCGTCTCCGGATCTTCGACATCGGCTGCCTTCACCTCGTGCTCGTGCAGAGTGATCAGCGTGTTGCCGAATTTGACCAGGCGCTTGACGAAGCCTCTCGTGTAGTTGAAGTCGTTCAGCAACGAGGTGGCCATGTCGGAGTCGATCACACCGTCGTGAAGCAGCCTGTCAACGGTCGCGTTGAGCTCGGTCTTGTGCACATCGAGCATCTTCTTCTGCTCCTTGAGTCGGTCCGCCGATACACGCGGATCTTCGGCCATACCCACCTCGTGAACCAGCCGCATGGTCGAGGCCAAAAGGAATCGCAGCTTGTTGTACTCAACCCGCATACTCTCGTTGCGGGACACCATGTATCTGCTCGTGTTCTTGCGTAGATGTTTGACATGCTTGACGCACTCGACGAGGTTGATCGACGACTGGCGCAGCCAGAATATCTGCTCACTGAAGACCGCGGGCAACTGCCTGCCCGCCTTGGTGATGAATTCGAGTATGCTCCCATACAGCTTTTTGACCTGTGATTCGTACATCTGGTCGAGATCGAACTCTATGATCTCCCTGTCGGCGTCTATGGTTTTCTTGAGATCCTCGGAGTCGAGCACCATTTCTCTGGTCATGTTGATCCCGTGGGACATGAGCCCGATGGCGCACTCATACAGATGCCAGGTTTCCTTGCGAACGGCTTCCAGGACCGTATCGGGAAACTCGATGGCAGCATCGTTCAAGTACAGGGGCTCCACCGAGGACTTGCTCGGCTCGGGAAGATAATTTTCAAGAAATAACACGAGCTTGCCCACGAACGGCACCATCACGATCACGCCGATTACGTTGAAGATGGTATGAAATACCGCCAGCTTCAGGGTGTAGTTGTCCGCGGCGATGCCCACGGCGGCGCTCACCCAATCCACTGCGAGGACGAGTTGGCTGATGAAAACGATGGCGATGGTCCCGGTGACTACGTTGAAGATCAGATGGGCGCCCGCCAGCCGCTTGCCCTGAACGTTGGCGCTCAGAGATCCGATGATGGCCGTAATCGTGGTCCCGATATTCGCCCCGATGGCGAGCGCCAGCGCATTGTCGTACGTGATTTGCGCTGCGGCAAGGGCGGTGAGGATCAACACTAGGGTTGCATGGCTCGATTGCATCACGACGGTGGCGGCGAGGCCGATGAAGGCGAACAGAAACAGCCCTGGATAACCTTCAATGGCGAACCTCGCCAGATCGATCTGATCCCGGAACGCCTCGAATCCCTCCTTCATGTGGTGGATGCCTAGAAACAGAAACCCCAGGCCAGCCAGCACGGATCCGATGCCCTTCAGGGCTTTTGATTTTTGGAAGGTAAGCACGATGCCGAAGGCGAGCATGGGCATGGCATAGGCCGAGATCTTGACCTTGAGCCCGAACCCGGCCACCAGCCAGGCCCCGGTGGTGGTGCCGATGTTGGCGCCAAAAATGATGCCGATGCCGGCTGCCAGCGTGATCAAGCCGGCGCTGATGAAGGAGATGGTAATGACCGAAACGAGCGAGCTGGATTGCATGATCGTGGTCGAGACGATGCCGAAACCAATGCTCTTGGGCAGCGTATTGGTCGTGCGTTGCAACACTTTGTCGAGGATTCCCCCGGTGAAGGCCTTGAATCCCCCCTCCAGAAAGAGCATGCCGAACAGAAATATCGACACGCCCGCCGCGATCTCCTTGAAGTCCGGGCTCAGCCAGAAGCCGTAAGCGAGGATCACCAGGATCGTGGGTATGAAAATTTTCTTTAGCATGGCCCCTCCAGCCCCTGAGCGTTACTTGCTTGTTGTTATATCGACGAGGAGTACGAGCAGAAACCCTTGTCAATGAAGCGACTATAAGATGCCTGCCACCCGTTTTCCAGCGAAACGGATCTCGCGCGCCGTCACCGAAGGTGACACCTCAGACATAAGCTTCCGCATAGTCGTGTAACTCATTACACTGCTTTATCTTTACTAAATGCAATGACGGAACAAAATATGGATCCGACAAAAACCCGTGAGCTCGTGGACAAGACTTGGGACGGCTCAATTATCCAGACCCTCGTCGACTACATAAGAATTCCAAACAAGTCGCCACACTTTGACCCTAATTGGCGCCAGCACGGGTACATGGATCAAGCTGTCAGCCTTATCGAAGAATGGTGTCGTGCCCACGCGGTGGAAGGTATGACACTCGAAGTCGTACGGCTCGACGGTCGTACACCGTTAATCTTTATGGATATCCCCGGTGACTCTGATCGCTGCGTATTGCTGTACGGCCATTTGGACAAACAACCGGAAATGACGGGTTGGCGCGACGGCCTCGGACCTTGGGAACCCGTGATCGAAGGCGACAAACTCTACGGCCGTGGTGGCGCGGACGATGGCTATGCCGCATTCGCATCACTCACTGCTATCCATGCCCTCAAGGATCAAGGTGTACCACACGCCCGCTGTGTCGTGATCATTGAGGCCTGCGAAGAAAGCGGGAGCTATGACCTACCCTACTACATGCGGGCACTTGCAGATCGTATCGGCACCCCTGACGTGGTGGTTTGTCTAGATTCTGGATGTGGCAACTATGATCAGCTTTGGTGCACAACTTCTCTGCGCGGTATGGTCGGTGGCGAACTGACGGTAGAGGTATTGACGGAAGGCGTGCATTCAGGGGATGCCAGCGGCATCGTGCCGTCGAGTTTTCGTATTCTTCGACAACTAATAGGTCGTATCGAGGACGATGCGAGTGGCGACATCAAACCGCGTGAGTTCCACGTCGAGATTCCGGCTGCGCGCATCGAAGAGGCGGCGACAGCGGCGGCCGTACTTAACGATGAGGTCTATTCAAAGTTCCCGTTCACGGCATCGACCCAACCTATACAACATGAACACAGTGAGTTAGTACTCAACCGCACGTGGCGTCCCACGCTATCGGTCACTGGCGCAAATGGCCTGCCACCGCTGGCCGACGCGGGCAACGTGCTACGCCCAATGACTGCGGTTAAACTGTCGTTGCGCCTGCCACCGACCTGTGACGCTATAGCGGCTAGCGCCAAACTGAAAAACATTCTGGAGAGCGAGCCGCCTTATCACGCCAAGGTAACGTTTGAGCCAGAAGAAGGCGCTGCCGGTTGGGAGGCACCCGAGCTCGCACCATGGCTATCGCAGGCGGTTGATCGGGCGTCACAAACCTATTTCGGTCGGTCGGCTGTCTATATGGGCGAAGGCGGTTCGATTCCTTTCATGGGGATGTTAGGTGAGCAATTCCCGCAGGCACAGTTTCTGATTACGGGCGTGCTCGGCCCTCACTCGAACGCGCATGGGCCTAATGAATTCCTGCATATCCCTACTGCGAAGAAAATCACCTGCTGTGTCGCCCAGGTAATCGCCGATCATTTTGTGCAAGTTAAAGACCGATGAGAAAACGCGTGGCATCTACACATGCTCGCGAATCGCCACAGTGTCTTTACTCAACACATTAGCGTGGTGGGGACTGAAAACAGTGCCCGGAGATTTCCGGTGGGGTCGACGAGCAGCATCGCGCTTGAATGATCCACCACATAATCTTCACCCTCACCTTGATATTGATAAAAAGTACCAAGCGGTTTCGTAAGCTGTTGCAATTGGCCTTCACTTCCCGTGACACCTTTAAAGGTCGGATGAAAGTACTGCACATAGCGTTTTAGTGTAACCAGGGAATCTCACTTGGGATCTACAGACACGAACACTATCTGCGTATCTGCCGCATAAGGCGTTCCCTCGAGCCGCCGGTATACGTCTTTAAGCACAGTAAACGTCAATGGACACACATCCCGACAAGATGTATAGCCGAAGAACAATAGCGTCTAGTGGTCTTTTAATTGCGCTCGCGTGAAAGAACGATTGTCGTAATCCTGTAGCTCGAAGTCGGGCATCGGACGACCGCTGTTTGCAAGCATTGTCGCCTGTTGCAACTGCAACGGGGGCTTGGAATACTGGCGCCACACGTAATAACCGCCGAGACCGATGACAAACGCACAGACAGCAACAAGGACGAATGAACTGGGTTTCATGGTGTCTGATTATAACTATGATCCGCGTACCGCGGGAATTGCTAAGCCTAACGGGCTGGTGGTCAAGCAGCCCTTTACTCCCGAAGTGCCACAATCATTTAACGCTGAACTAGTTACGCAGAAAGATCGATTGGTATATTCATACTAAGAGTCACGAGAACCCAAACATGGAGCCGGAATACCCCGTCATAGATCATCGTAGTGCCTGGCGCGCCGACAAAGTCGGCAAACAAGACATGACGATTGAATTAGAGGATAGGCACCTCTATGCATTTGATCGCGCCTTGCAGGCCGTGCACACAGCTGGCATTGATCTAGATGACATCACTCGAGAGCACTTTGATCTCGCGGACATCGCCGGTGATGTGTTGCACTGGCGTAATGAGATCATGGACGGTTACGGTTTGGTGGTCTTAAAGGGCTTTCCGATTGAGCAACACAGCCAAGATGACATGGCCATGATTTACTGGGGGCTTGCAGCACAAATCGGTACCCCTATGTCACAGAGTATGATGGGAGATCGCCTCGGGCACGTCGTCGATGTTGCTGGCAAAGATCCCCGGGAACGCGCCTATCGCAATAGCACCGAGCTATCCATGCACACCGACGCCTGCGATGTCGTAGGTATGCTGTGCTTGCAAAAAGCCATTGAAGGCGGTGTCAGTGGTTACGCCAGCGCCATCACCGTATACAACGAAATCACGAAGCGGCACCCTGATTTATTACCTATCTTGTTTCATGGCTTTTACTATCACCGCTTTGGTGAAGAGCAGCCTGGGCAGGCGCCCGTTACCGAACAACGGATTCCGGTGTTCTCGCTAGAGGACGGATATCTAAGCATCAATTACTTGCGTGCCTACATCGATCTCGCCTGCCAAGAACTCAATCAACCATTAACAGACGAAGAAACCGAGGCATTGGATTTGGTGGATGAAATTGCTCACAGCGATGCCATAGCTTTGCGATTTATCACCGAACCAGGCGAAGCGGTGTTCTTTAACAACCTTACAGTGTTACACAATCGCAGTGCTTTTGAAGACGCTGACGAACCCGAGAAGAAAAGACATTTGTTACGTTTATGGTTGGTTGCGCATCAGCAGCGACCGACAGTCACTGCATTGCGCATCTTCGAGGGCAAAGGCATCGCCAAACAGGATGGCAAGGGCACTTACTATAGCAAAGACCTCAACTACGATGAGCTCGGCAAGGGATCCACACGTGCATCGGACTAGCGGTCTTGCTAAATCCAGCCCTAATAGATAAGCGCCGTCTATAGACATGGCTTCAGTTGAGACTGTCCGCGGTTGGTTGCGCGAATCGCAGCGCGTAACAGTGTTGACCGGCGCCGGCATTTCCGCCGATACGATGACGAGCTGGCTCAATACGTTTCATGGGGATGAGAGAATCGGCGACGTTTTCATGGAAAGTTTCCCGATCGCTCGTCAGTCCGGAACGCTCAAGAAGCGATTCGCGGGCATTGAACTTCACGGAGCGATCGTGCAGGCCAAATCCGGCTACATCAACGAGGTGAGCTGTCTCAGCGGCTACGTCACCATGCCCGACGGTCGCCGCCGCTCTTTCAGCATCATGGCCAACGGTCTGACGGATCCGGGTGCGGTGCGTCTGGCCAAGCTGATGCAGGAAAAGATCATCGGCGCGATTGCCCGCGACATGGCCGCGGTCGAAATCACCCTGGG
>LKGT01005717.1_pt1 | contig 10184 bp, 6 predicted proteins | sample 503861 | NCBI WGS metagenome assembly LKGT01 (sample SAMN04113194, study PRJNA297058) | marine sediment metagenome | biome: marine benthic biome; feature: marine benthic feature; material: marine sediment; isolation source: sediment sample collected at the water-sediment interface from the South... ...
CGACGCTCTTCCGATCTGTCCAAGAAAGATCCGCCGGACCCGAGCCCGTTCAAGCACATCTTGGATCCTCAGAAGAAGCCGGGGGGAGACGGCGACATAAAGGACAGCAAGAAGTTTGGACCCCTGGGCGACTCGTGGATTCCAGATTCTAAGGACCCACAGGAAGTGCACATTGCCTGCAACAATGCTCGCGCCAACTCAAATGAGAAGGAGTTTCGTATTCCGCCCAGACTACGCGTGAACGACAAGATTCGCGTCACCCGCGTGCGCTTGATCGATCAGGACGGCAAACAGGTCGGTGTGCTGCCTACCGAAGAAGCGCTCAACATGGCCCAGACGGCGAGTCTGGATCTGGTCGAAGTCAGTTTTTACGATTTCTACCTCAATTCCCACAATGTCCGAGTTCCCCTCCTGGTGGTGGTGCTCGCCTCTCTCAGTTTTGGATTTTTCCTGGCTTGGTTGGACGGATTTATTGCCAAGCTGAAACTGAAAGCCACCATCCGCCGGAACGGCAAAGCAATTCAGTCCCTGACAGAGGAACTGGAGCGCTATAAAAAGTCCGCTCTTTCCGAACACAATGAATCTGGCAAGTAAGGAATACTAGTACCGGGTTTAGAGTTCCGGTTCAGGGTTCAGGTTGTTGCTGGGTGACGCAGTGAATCGCTCCTAGTCCCAATACAAAAGACTCGCAGGGGATCCCCACGATTTCTCGGTCCGGAAAATATTTTTGTAACAGCGATTCGGCGACGGCGTCGTTGGGATGGTGGTAAGTGGGTAACAGAACCGCCCGGTTGCCGATATAAAAATTGACGTAACTGGCAGGCAGTCGTCCTTCATTGCTGTCAATGCGTCCGGGCATGGGGAGTTTGACCACGTTCAACGGTTTGCCGCCGGCATCCCGGAACGACTCAAGAATTTTGAAGTTTTCATTCAGGCAGGCGTGGTTGGGATCTGCGGGGTCTTCCTCCCAGGCCGTAAGCACCGTATCGGGATTGACAAACCGCACCAGATTGTCGATATGGCCGTCGGTGTCGTCGCCTTCGATTTGGCCCTGGCACCAGATAATGTGTCTGACTCCCAGATACCGTTTCAGATAGGACTCCATCGTTTCCCGATCGAGTCCGCCGTTGCGGTTGGGGTTTAACAGGCATTGATCGGTGGTGAGGCACAGGCCCCGGCCGTTGACTTCGACCGCTCCGCCCTCCAGCACGATGCCGGGCTCAAAGCGGGTGCCTCCCAACGCATCCATAATGGCGGAACCGGCCCGGTCGTCCAGATCCCACTCGTATTTTCCGCCCCAGGAATCGAACTTCCAGAGATTGGCTGAAACCTCACGTTTGCCGGAGGAGGTGTCCCGTACCAGAAAATTGGGACCGTAATCCCGTATCCAGGCGTCATTAGTGGKKATCACATRARKCTTTATATTTTSAATAKYTATAGATYGTTTCTTAAKTAAYTCMTTTATAGKYWGRCTRTCCRCATYCCSGTTCACCAKGAGGTGAATSGYTTCACCSGGTRCCAGCGCCTGGATSATGYGGATRTACACYTYCTCKATTTCGGCGAGATYCYGACCGGGCCARGTTTCGGRRTTATGAGGCCAYGYCAGCCARGTGGCGGAATGGGGTTCYCATTCGGCGGGCATGCGGAAACCCAGATCGGCGGGATAGGAATCAGGTTGCATTCGGGTCGATGTACAAGCGGGTCAGATCCTGATAGGCGTCGACCCGGCGGTCTCTCAGAAAAGGCCAGCCTTGGCGGGTTTCTTCAATCAACCCGAGATCGCAGTCGGCGACCAGCACTTCGGGCTCCTGCGAGGAAGCCTGGGCCAAACACTCTCCGAACGGATCACAAACAAACGAGCTGCCCCAGAAATTGATTTGGTCCTCTTTCCCCACCCGGTTGACGACACAGGTGAAAATTCCGTTGGCGATGCTGTGGGCCTTTTGAATGGTTTGCCAGGCGTGCACCTGTTTCTCCGCCACCGCCTCGTCAAAGGCCTGGTATCCGATGGCGGTCGGATAGAACAGAAACTGGGCGCCGGATAAGGCTGTCAGGCGGGCCGCTTCCGGAAACCACTGGTCCCAGCAAATCAGCACGCCGACTTTTCCAAAACGCGTGGGAATAGCCTGAAACCCCATGTCCCCGGGAGTGAAATAAAATTTTTCGTAGAAACCGGGATCGTCCGGGATATGCATCTTGCGGTAGCGTCCGGCCATTGAGCCATCGGCATCAAGCACCACCGCGGTATTATGATAAATCCCGGTTGACCGTTTCTCGAATAGAGGCAGGATGAGCACCACCCCCAGTTGCGCGGCAAGTTGGGACATGGCCTCGGTCATCGGGCCGGGGATATCTTCCGCCAGTTTGAAATTTTCAAGATCCTCGATCTGGCAGAAATAACGGGTCTGAAACAGCTCCTGCAGGCAGATGATCTGCGCTTTCTGTTTCGCGGCCTTCCGGATGCCCGCTTCGGCCTGCTGCACATTGGCCTTGGAGTCTTCACTGCAGGCCATTTGGACCAGGCCGATTTTCACGATTTCCTTGTTGGTATTGGAGGCCATAATTTAATAAAATCAGGGATAATGGTCCGGTGGAATTGGATCGGGATTATAGGGGAACTTCATTCTGACGGCAATCAGTTTTCCCCTGCCTGGCCGTAAAGCCCGGTTGTTTGAGATCAAGCTTCATGTTATAAATCAATAAGTTATATCGGTTTGCGGTCATTTATCATTGCGCCCGGCAGGTTCGATGGTGTAAAAAGGAAAATTTTAATCCCTCGGGATTTAAAGGACCATGTGGGTTAAACAGGCTTTTCGAGATTATTACAAACCCAAACTTCGCCGGGAGCTGAAACGCGACCCGACCCAGGAGGAGTGCGACCAGCGGTTTGAGGAAATCTATAAGAAACTCCGGCTGACCCTGCTCGCCGGGGTGCATGAAGGCGTGTCCCTTTATTTCTACGAGATCGCCCAGTTTACGCTGGACGAGTTCAATAGCTTTCGCGAGACTGCAGAGGCTTATATTCTGGAACGCTTCGGTGGCGGAAACTTCAAATTGAACTTTTATGAGGGCAATTCGTTCGTGGTCACCGTCAATTTCAAACCCGAGGGAGAGCCCAAGTGGCATCACTTGCTCCCTGATAAAGCCAAACCTTTTGTGAAATCCTGATGAATTCACCCGCCTCTTCGACCTTGTCCAGTCACCCGCTGAAAGCCGACCCATGGAACGAATTGCTGGCATCTCTCAAGACCCTGGACCATTCGGTGAACGTTGAGGGGTTGACGGGTTCCTCGCGGGCGTATCTGCTGGCCCAGGCGTGGAAACGCACCAAGCGCCCGCAAGTCGTCATCACCGCAGATCCCATTCAGGCGGAAACCTGGCTTTCGGACCTGCGGTTTTTCCTCCATCACGAAAAGGTACGGGTGGTCCCCCATTGTTTCCCGACCTGGGAGTTGCTGCCCTATGAACCGCTGTCTCCGTTCAGCGAGGTGTCCGGCGAACGGCTCGCCACTTTAAACGCGTTGATGGAGAATCAGTGTCCGATTCTGGTGGTGCCTGTGGAGTCGGCGTTGCAGTATCTGATGCCCCGCGCCTCTCTTCGCAATCTGACCTACGACATTCGGAAGGGTCAAACTCTCGACCGGGATGTGTTCGAAATGTGCCTGGTCGATAACGGCTACAGCCGCTCGCACCTGGTGGAGGAACGGGGCCAGTTCAGTTCGCGGGGCGACATTCTGGATGTCTTTCAATCCCATCAGCCGCATCCCGTCCGCATTGAATTTTTCGGCGACGAAGTGGAGTCCATCCGGAAGTTCGAGGTGAGCTCTCAGATATCCATCGAAGACTGCGATCAGGTGAGAATTCTTCCCTTACGGGAATTGTGTTTGACTGAAAAGGATTATCAGGGCGGGATGGAAAAGATTCTGCAATACGGCCGGGACCATGAGGTGGAGACTTCACGTTTCAAGGAGTTGGTGGAGAAGCTCGAGAATCTGAAAAAATTTTCCGGAATGGAGATGCTGGCGCCCTTCTTTTTTAACCAGCGGGAAAGCCTGTTCGATTATCTTCCTGAAAATACTTTGATCGTTCTGGACGATTTGGAATTATTGAAAGAGAAATGCGGCCAGTTCGAAGAGTTGGTCGAGGAAGAGTACCACCGTTGTGTGGACCGGGGTGATGTCGCCGCCGATCCGGATGATCTATATCTTTCGACCGACACATTTTTGAAGGTGGTTCAATCCCGGCCTCAAGTGACTTTCAATACCCTGAAACTTTCGGAAGAGGAAGAAGCCGCCTCAACGCGGTTTCGGGTCCAGCCGATCCCGCCGTTTCAGGGCAGGTTCGATCTGTTTGCGGACCACGCCGCACAATGGCTGGATAAAGGTTTTGCGGTGACGGTGGCCGCACCCACCAAGGGGCACGTCCGGCGCATGAACGAGTTGCTGGTGGATAAGGAAATGAACCTCCCGGTCGAAACCGGTTTTATCAGTCAGGGATTTCAGTTTCCCGGATTGGATGCGGTGTTTGTCGCCGAGCACGAAATTTTCGGAAGGACGCACAAACACCGCCATCGCCGCAAATCGCGTTCCATTCCTTTTCAGCGCGGCTTCAAGGATTTGAAGGAAGGTGACCTGTTGGTGCATGTCGATTACGGAATCGGCCAATACACCCGCACCCGGGAGTTGACTACCGGAGTGGGCGGCGGCGAGTTCCTGGAAATTTTTTATGCGGACGATCAAAAGCTTTACATCCCCATGGACGGGCTGGGTGCCATTCAGAAATATATGGGAGCGGGGGATGAAAATCCCCCGTTGAGCCGGTTGGGCGGCACTCAATGGAAACGTCAAAAGAAAAAAATCAAGGATTCACTGAAAGAGCTCGCCGGAGAGTTGTTAAAAATCTACGCCGCGCGGGAAATGGCCAAGGGACACAAGTTTTCACACAACTCGGTTCTGATGCAGGATTTTGCGGACTCGTTCGAATACGTCGAGACCGAAGATCAGTTGAAAGCCATTGAAGACGTGTTGGAGGATCTGGAACGAGAAAAACCCATGGACCGGCTGATCTGTGGCGACGTGGGTTACGGTAAAACCGAAGTGGCCATGCGGGCGGCCTTCAACGCGGTGTTGGACAAAAAGCAGGTGGCTGTTCTGGTCCCCACCACCATTCTGGCGCAACAGCATTGGGGCACGTTTCACGAACGGTTTCACATGCACCCGGTTCAAATTGAATTGGTCAGCCGGTTCCGCACCCCCCGCCAGCAGAAAGAGACCCTCAAGAAATTAAAAGAAGGGAAGGTGGACATCATCATTGGGACCCACCGGTTGCTGTCCAAGGACGTGGAGTTCGCCGATCTGGGTCTGGTGATCATCGATGAGGAACAGCGCTTTGGCGTCAAGCATAAGGAAAACCTGAAACAGCTGAGGACCTCGGTGGACGTGCTCACCCTGAGCGCGACGCCGATTCCCCGGACCCTGCATTTTTCCCTGATGGGCGTGCGAGATTTGAGCGTTATTGAAACTCCGCCCAGCGACCGCCTGTCGATTAAAACCTATGTCAGGAAATTTGACGAAGCGATCATCCGCGAAGCCCTTCTCCGGGAAAAGGACCGCGGCGGGCAAATGTACTTTGTGCACAACAAGGTCCAGAGCATTCATTCGATCGCCGCAATGCTCAAGAACATTGTCCCGGAAGTTACGATTGGGATCGCCCACGGCCAGCTTCAGGAACGGATGCTGGAGAAGGTGATGAAGCAGTTCATCGACAAGGAAATCGATCTTTTACTGTGCACCTCAATTATCGAGTCGGGCCTGGACATTCCGTCCGCCAACACCATTATCATCAACCATGCCGACCAGTTCGGTCTGGCGCAACTGTATCAGCTTCGGGGCAGGGTGGGGCGTTACAAGCATCAGGCCTACGCGTATCTTTTCATTCCGGGGGCCTTGGCGATCAGCGAAGATGCCCGCAAACGGTTGACCGCCATCGAGGAGATGAGTGATCTGGGCGCGGGTTTCCAGCTGGCCGCCCGGGACATGGAAATCCGCGGAACCGGCAACATGCTGGGCCACGATCAGTCCGGCCACATTTCCGCCATCGGGTTTGATTTGTATTGTAAAATGATGGAAGAGACCATTCGGGAATTGAAGGGGCAGAGTATTGAGTCCAAAATCGAACCCGAAATCGATCTGGAGTTTAAAGGATTCATACCCAAGGATTATGTTTCCGATTTGAATCAAAGGCTGGAGATTTACCGGCGACTGCAATTGTTGGACGATTTTGAAGGATTGAAAACCCTCAAGGTGGAATTGGCCGACCGCTATGGGTCATTTCCGGAAGAGGTGGAAAAACTGCTGGTCTTGCTGGAAATCAAATTGTACTGTCAAAGGCTGGATATATCCAAAGTTAAGTTGAGACATCATCAAGTCACCTATACGATCAATCCTTCGACCCGCCTTTCATCTGCAAAACTGATGGCTATCCTGGATTCGAGAATGCAATTGATTTCTGAATACCGCATTGTTTTGAAGTTAAACAATAAGGGCTGGAAAGAGGAATCCGGTTTGATTTGTTCTTATTTTATCAAGCTCATGGGATGTCTGGATGAGAATTGAGATCATAAGCAGAATATCGATTCGTGCAGTTATGGGCATATGCCTGGCAGTTCTGATTGTCGGGTTATGGGCCGGATGCAATTCAACCGCATCCGAGGAGGATGTGAGCGGGTCCGATGTCGTTGCGATCGTCAACAATGAGCCCATCACCCGAAAGGAAATCAAGGATGAGCTTAAATTGGCGAAGCGCAAATATCGGATCCAGAAAAACGACGTCCTGCCGCCGGAGCAATGGATTTTGCTCAAGACCAATTCGCTTAATGAACTGATCAAGCAGGCCCTGTTGCTCCAGGAGGCCGAGCGCCAGGGAATCAAAGTGTCGCGGCAGGAATTTATGACTTATCTGGAGATGTCCCAAGAAGGGTATGATAAGGAATCGTTTCAGAGATCGCTGGAAATTGAGGAAATTTCACAGGATTCATGGAACGCCAAGCAGAATGATATTTTGATGATCAAAAAGCTGACCGAAGAAATCCTGACCAGTAAAATCCAAATCAGCGAAAAGGACCTTTTGGAGTACTTTAAAAGGCACAAGGAAGAGTTTCAAAAAGGCGAGCAGGTCCGGACGCTCCATATTATGGTGGAGAGCGAGGACGAAGCCCGGAGAATTTTGAAAATGATCCGAAAGGGAAAATCCTTCTCGGAACTGGCCAAGGACCATTCGTTGAGCCCGGAAGGCAAAACTGGCGGCGATATGGGTTATTTCGAAACCGGGCAGATGCCCAAAGAGTTTGAGGATGTGTTCAAGCTCAAAATCAATAAGGTGAGCGATATCATCCGCACCCCCTACGGTGTTCATGTCTTCAAGGTGATCGACAAGAAGCCCGAACRMAAAATGAGTTTTGAGRAATTAATTAGAATTCCAACAGAAAGAATTGGGGTTTTAATTGGAAAATCAGGAAAAATTAAATCAGAAATAGAACGCGCCTGCTCAGTAAAATTGGAAATTGATAGTGAAACTGGAGAAACTCTAATCAGTAGTGTTGGAAAAGTGGAAGACATACAACCTTTCAAGGCTGTTGAAATAATTACTGCAATTGGTCGTGGTTTTTCTCCAATGAATGCAATGAAGTTACTAGAAGGTGAAAATACATTACATGTAATAGACTTAAGGGAGTTTGTAGGAAAATCTCCAAATCARGTTGAAAGAATTAAAGGGAGAATTATAGGTGAAGATGGTAAGGCGAGGAGAAATATGGAACGATTRAGTGATACTTACATYTCTGTWTAYGGTAGAACTGTTTCAATAATTGGTGCTACAACTAAACTAAAACTTGCAGTTGATGCAATATCTTCAATTTCTARWGGAAGTATGCATGGTTCTGTTTACAACAAACTTGAATCTGCAAGGAGACGAGATAARATTGAACGACTAAAATTGTGGGAAGATCAAGATGTCTTCTAATAAAGAAAATTAYAGTCAAATTTCACCTAGTGAATTYTTTTATMGAAATAGAGATCTTGCWGGATTTAGYAATCCTACTAGATCCCTYTATRCTGCAGTTAGAGAGTTTRTAGAAAATKCTCTTGATGCTTGTGATCAAMAAGCAATCCTACCTGATGTTCATTTAACAATAAAGGCAGTTGATCCTGAACAGCAAGACCCAAAACCRTACATTCTAACTGTAAAAGATAATGGRCCAGGAATTGAGGCAAAACATGTRCCTTTGGCATTTGGAACYGTKTTRTATGGTTCAAAATTTGGACTAAAACAAGCCAGAGGTATGTTTGGYCTYGGTGCTACGATGGCAATTCTTTATGGACAAATTACTACCAATAAACCAGTAGYTGTTAAAAGYTCYACTGATGGAGAAACACAAGAAGAATATGAATTACTTTTAGATATTCAAAAAAACAAACCAGTGATTCTAAARCACAAAACTAACGAAGTTTCAAAAAAAGGACTTTCAGTAAGTATTTGTTTGGAGGGAGATTATTCAAAAGCTGGAACAAAGATACGAGACTATATTTATCAAACTTCATTAATTACACCTTACGCAACAATTACTTTTGATGATCCTAAAGGAGAGAAATTCCGATATTCTAGAATTRTTAAAACAATGCCAAAACCTCCAACAATCATAAGACCACATCCCTATGGCGTTGATGTTGAAACTATACGAAGAATGATAATTGATACAACATTTACAATTCCTAGAGTAGATGATGTAATGATTGAAAAGGTTAGRAAAGAACTTGGCTTAAGTAAAAAAAATCTTGATTTCACTCAAATYATGTTAAAAGCTAACAGACGTTGGAAAACTCTAACACGTCAAGTTCGCGTTGTTRTTGCATTGATGTCTTTTATTAAAATGGATTTTGATAAATTRAGTAAAATTAGAATTGATGATATTGATGTAGCTAATCAAAAATTAACYTATTGGGATTTTGGTAAATCTCAATCCGTAGTGATTGATATGGATCCTGAAAGTGAWTATTACAAACAACTTGCTAATACTGTCCAAGGAGARACACTTGTCACTTTTTTGAYTAAGRGATTCCAACGAGTTGGTCGTACTACGGCAGAAAAATTTGTAAAATTTGCTGGATTCAAACCAGAAATTAGATTAGGAAATATGACCAACCAACAACTCGCTAAACTCAGTGATTCCTTACAAAAATTTGACAACTTTATGTCGCCCGATCCTGGYTGTCTTGCTCCGTTAGGRGAGGAGCCTCTAGAAAAAGGAATTCAACAGTTTTTTAATCCTGACTTTTTATCCGTTATCCAACGTTCTGCCTCTGCTTATTCTGGRTTCCCATTTGTAATAGAAATGGGAATRGCTTAYGGTGGTGACATCTCTTCAAAGGGTTCAAAAGTTTACAGATTTGCTAATAGAATTCCACTTCTATACGATGAAGGAAGYGATGTAGTACTAAAAGTTGTAAATGAAATAGATTGGAAAAGATACAAAGTAAATCCTGATTCACCTTTAGTTATAGTCTCACACATYTGTTCTACTCGTATCCCTTACAAAACAGTAGGAAAAGAAAATGTTGCTGATAGACCGGAAATTGAACGAGAATTAAGACTCGCTATGCAGTTTATTTTAAGAAAATTGCAAGTTTTCATGAACAAGCGAGGTCAGGCAGAAATGGCAAAAAAGAGAGCAAACCTTTACTCAAAATACCTTCCATTAATTGCACAATTTTGTACAGAGCTTGCAGGAAAGAAAAAAGAACCAGATTATAAAAAGATGTTAAAAGAAGAAATAGCAATACCAATAGTACAAGAAAAACAAGAAGCACAAGAAGAAATAGCAATACCATTAGTACAAGAAGTACAAGAAGAACCAATAGTTACAAAAAATCAAAAAAAAGAGGAGGAGATAGTAGTTGAAAAAGTCCAAAAAAACAAGTAGTATTAGTACAAAAGAAAAACAAAGATCTCTTATAGAGTTATTAAAAAAACACGGTGCTAAAATTTATGAAGAGTTAGATAATGGTGAATTTCCAAAATTTTCTATTCCAAGTAGATCAGTAAGTAATATTGTATATGATCAAAAATTAAGACAATACATTCTTGGAAATAATTCAGCAATAAGAAGTGCAAAAAACTCATCCCAACTA
>LKGT01011467.1_pt1 | contig 10182 bp, 12 predicted proteins | sample 503861 | NCBI WGS metagenome assembly LKGT01 (sample SAMN04113194, study PRJNA297058) | marine sediment metagenome | biome: marine benthic biome; feature: marine benthic feature; material: marine sediment; isolation source: sediment sample collected at the water-sediment interface from the South......
AAGGAATCGCTGCTGGTGAACTAAAACATGGGCCTTTAGCTCTAATGGATTCAAATGTTTTTGTGATTATAATTAATCCCGATGATTCTACATATACAGATACAATTACCAGTGCTAATGAAATAAAATCCCGTGGTGCTAAAATTATTGGAATTTCTGATAAAAACAGTGATGTTTATGATTATTGGATTCAGATTCCAAAGATTGATGAATCAATGTATCCAATTATTGAAATCATACCAATTCAACTCTTAGCATATTATTCTGCAGTGGAAAAAGACACTGATCCTGATTATCCAAGAAATCTTGCAAAATCCGTTACTGTCAAGTAAAAACTCGCTGGTATTCTTTTTCAATTAATTCTAGTAATTTTTGGGAATTTGTTCCTGTCTTTAGGATGGAAGCAATCATGCTACCACCAGCACCAACTCCTTCTTTTGCAAAACCTTGAGAAAATGCTCTAATTCCTTCAAATTTTGAATTTTCCAATTTTGGATTAATTACTAACACTGGAATATCTGTTATTTGAGAGACGATTTGTAGAAAGTTTGCAGTTTTATCATTTGTAATGTAACAGGTAGTTTCTATGGCAGTATTGTTTTCATTAAATCCAATCTTTTTTGCAAATGCTAAAACTGCAGCCATTTGAGTTCCACCACAAAGCACAACGTTAGTAATTTCAGAAGCAGAGCTTAACATTCCTGCAACTACTGGAATCATAGGATCACCCAAGTTTGAGATTATAGTGTAAGGATCTTCTGAATCAAATCTTTTTACAGCATCTTCAACAATTTTATTTTTTAACTCAACTGGATTCTTTGGAATACTTGAACTTACTTTTGCATCCAATCCAAACTTCTTCATTACAGCTAAGGCTGTTGTAGTCCCTCCAGGAATACTTTCTCCTATTAGTAGACAATTTGTTAAAGATGCTAGTGTTCTTCCAACAATTCTACCATAATCAACTGCTTTAGTTACTGATGAACTTTCAAGGGCAGGATATTGTGAAATATTTTTTCCAGATTCTATATCAAGATGAAAAAATGGAAGTTTTGGATGAATTTTACTTCCAGCATTAATTGTAACATGAGGTATACTAGCTGATTCTAATGCAACTTTTGTAAGAATTGCAGGGGTAGGTTTTCCATCAGGAGTCATTGGGATTTTATCTATACTCTTACAAAACCCATAATGAAGAAATTCAGCATCTGCGGCTGGAGTATATTTTATTGCTTCCTGATCCGCGCCTGCCATTGTAATTCCAGGAATTTCACAAGTTTCCGTATATGAAATTACAAGTGAAAAAAGAAAATGATTTTTTTCTATTTTTTGAATTAGATTTTTTCCTTTTTCAGAATTTCCGAATATTTCAATATCATCCACTAATTTTTCACTATCCCATTAGTGTTACAAATTCTTCTTCAGTTCTTTTTTGCATGACAAAATTGGTTTCTTTTTCCTTTCCTATGGTAGAAGTTGGGGTTGAACCATAATTGTGACCAGAATACAAAACTAAATTTTCGTCCAAGTTGTAAAGAATGTCAAAAAGACTATGATAAAGTTCTTTTGAACTACCCCCAGGTAAGTCAACTCGACCACAATTTCCAACAAAAAGTGTGTCACCAGAAAAAATTTTTCCATCGCCAATTAAACAAATACTATCTTTGGAATGACCAGGAGTGTGAACTACTAAAAGCTCCGAATTTCCAAATTGGATCTTGTCACCATCATTTACAATTTCATCATGTTTTAAATCAGAAGCTTTGTGTTGTACAATTTTTCCTCCTGTTGATTTAGCCAAGGCTTCATTTCCTAAAGTATGATCAAAGTGATGATGTGTATTGACAATGTATTTTATTTTCAAGTCATTTCGTTTTATCACTTGTTCAATATTTTGAAGATCCCATGAAGGATCTATTATTATGGCCTCACCAGAATCTTCATCTTCAACAACATAGGTAAAATTTTGCATGTGCCCTACTTCTATTTGATGAACTTTCATAGAACTCCCTTCTCTGCCTCTGGAGGAATTCCAATTTTTTCAACAATGATTTCACCACACAAATCATTTCTTTTAGGCATTCCTTTTTTCATTTTATGAAATGTTACAGTCAGATTTGCTTTTACAACTATGTTAGCTGTGTTTCCTGAGTTAGGATCAAGTCCGGATGGAACATCTACTGCAAATTTGAAAGCATTAGAATTATTGATGAAATTAATTGCAGAGGCATATGGTTCTCTTATTTCTCCAGAAATTCCAGTCCCTAAAATTCCATCTATGATAATGTTAGGTTTAAAATCAAAATTTGGATTTGTTCCAGTGATTAGCTTCACCGATGGCATTTTTTCTAATAGATTCCAATTCCATTGGCTTTCTTCAGTCTTTATTTTTTTAGACTCTCCCAATAAAACTACTGTAACTGGTGTGCCATATCCTGACAAATGGCGTGCCATAACTAATGCATCGCCACCGTTATTCCCTAGTCCCGCAAGAACTACAACATTCTTTTTGGAAATATCATTGAATTTTTTTGTTAAATTGTTTACTGCAGCAGCTCCTGCATTTTCCATCATAAATTTTTTCAAAAATCCCATTTGATGACCATTGTTTTCAATTTGCATCATTTGGTCTACTGAAATTTCCATGAATTACTCAAAAATTGAACATAAAATAAGCGCTTTGGCAAACGGCTTTATCCGGGTTTTAAACCCATAAAATTATGTCGTTAAGAAATGTAAAGTCCTCTCTAGATAGTATTTCAAAATCTTTGTCAGTTTCACAGGATTCAAGAGAATATCTCATAAAAAATACCCGAGAAGTTATAATTTTGTGTAGTCAAGCCATCATAAATATTCATAAAGGTGATCGTAAAGTAGCAAAATCAAAGATAAAAAAAGCACAAACTCTTTTGAAATCATATAGAAGAAAAGCTGATGGAGTGTTTCAACGTTATTTGTTAACCCCAGAGCAGGAATTGGTAGAAGCAAATGCATTGTTAGCTATTGTTGAAAAAAGGACCATACCAAATCACAAAACTATGTCAGTTTCAGATGAATCGTATGTACTCGGATTGTTAGACTGTGTTGGAGAACTAAAAAGGCAAGTTTTTGACAAAATTCGAGTTGGTGATTCTAAAGAAGCAGCAAGAATTTTTGAAATTATGGAAAATTTGTATCTGTATTTGTATCCCTTTGCCACTTATGATAAGATAGTCAAAGAAGCTAGAAGAAAATTGGATGTGAATAGAGTTTTAGTTGAAGATGTAAGAGCAGCTTTAACAGAAGAGATTAGAAGGGAAGATCTAATTAATGCAATTAAAAAAATAAAAAAATGATTTTAAAAAAGTTAAAAAAACTGAATGCGGGCGATGGGATTTGAACCCACGAACTCCTGAGAGACTAGCCCCTCAAGCTAGCGCCTTTGGCCAGGCTGGGCGACACCCGCAACAAAAATTTCATGTATGGTTTTTATAATCCTTGATTACTTTTCGGAAATATGCTAGTACCTGTCAGATGTTTTACYTGTGGTAATCTAATTGCTGATAAATTTGAAGATTATCAAACTAGAGTAAAATCAGGTGAAGAGCCTGCTAAAGTTCTYGATTCTTTAGGAATGAAGAGGTAYTGTTGCAGAASAATGTTGTTAACTTCAGTAGAAACAATTCAACAAATWATACCCTTCTATGAAGCAATTCAAAGAAGACATCAGGAAGTTCAAWCTGAATTAGAATAATTTGTCWAAAATTACCTCARTATCAGGAMGAATTCTTTACAATAGCCGTGGCAGTAAAACGATTGAAGTTGATATTGAATCTGATAAGCATTTTGTAGGTAGAGTATGTGCTCCATCAGGCGCTAGTGTAGGAAAACATGAAGCCATTGGTTTTCCGAATGGAAAACCTGAAGAAAGTTTAAAAATTTTAAAGGAAAATTCTGGAAAATTTCTGAATCTAGATCCTGCTGATTTAAAATCGGTACATGAYRTYCTTCGAACTATTGATGAGACRGAAAACTATTCAAAAATTGGWGGGGCTCTTGCTTTTGCAGTTACAATTGCCGCAATGGAATCTGCGTCAAAGGCTGCAGGAGAACCACTGTTCAAAATTCTATCAAATGAAACARAATTTAGATTCCCATTTCCTATTGGAAACATACTTGGTGGAGGAGTACATGCTGGACCTGGAACTCCAGACATTCAAGAAATTCTGATATGTGCTACAGGTTCTAAGACAATAAAAGATGCTATTGAAACAAATTTTTCAGTACACAAAGAATTACGTTCTGTTTTAGAAAAAACCGATCCTAGTTTTACTAACGGTAGAGGCGATGAAGGTGGTTGGGCACCAAAATTAACTAACGAGAGAGCACTTGAACTATCAGCTAAAGCATGTGAAAATCTTGGTTTTACTTTAGGTAAAGAGGTTTCCCTAGGAGTTGATTTTGCTTCTTCCACTCAGTGGGATGAAGAAAAAAAGATGTACGTTTACAACAGAGCTGGATTTGAAAATTCTCCAAAAGAACAAATTGAGTTTGCCTCAAAAATTATTGAAAAGTATAAACTAGTTTTTGCTGAAGATGCTGTACACGAAGAAGCTTTTGAAGACATGGCAGAACTAACGGCAAAATTTCCAAATACACTAATCACTGGTGATGACTTGATCGTCACAAATAAAGAAATTCTCAAAAAAGCAATTAGTGCAAAATCTTGTAATGCTGCAATTCTCAAAGTGAATCAAGCTGGAAGTCTTTTTGATGCTCTTGAATTTGCAAAAGAAGCAAATGAAAACAACATAAAATTAATTACTTCACATAGATCTGGTGAATCAACTGATTCTCATATTTCCCACATAGGCATTGCCACAAAGTCAAAAATGCTCAAAGTTGGAGTGGTGGGAGGCGAAAGATTAGCAAAATTAAATGAACTAATTCGACTTTCAGAGCATGATTTAATACGCGGTATGGCAGAAATTTAAAATCGCATATGAGCCAGCAAAATGAAACTACAGACATAAAGAAAAAAATTCTATCCACTGGAATTAGGGTAGGAACTCAAGTCAAAACCAAATTCATGAAACCTTTCATTACCAAAGCTAGTCCTGAGGGCCTTTACATGATAGATTTGGACATCACTCTTGAAAGAATCAAAATTGCAGCCAAATTTATCAAGAGATTTGATATTGATAAAGTCATTATTTGTTCAGGAAGAGAATACTCAAACACTCCAATTGAAAAATTTTGTGAAGTTACAGGAGCTATCAAAATGTTGGGAAGATTCATGCCTGGAACTTTAACCAACCCCTCCTTACCATATTACATTGAACCAAAACTTTTACTGATTTCTGATCCTCAAGTAGATTCTCAAGCTATAACAGAGGCAACAAATGCAGGAATTCCAGTAATAGGAATTTCAAATACTGATAATATCACCTCTAAAGTTGATTTAATAATTCCTGCAAATAATAGAGGAAGAAAAGCGCTTGCTACAGTCTATTGGTTGTTAGCTCATGAGATTTTAGTCGAACGTGGTGAACTCAAAGAAGATCAACCATTAAAATACGAAATAGATGATTTCGAAACCAAGATTACTGAAGAGGAAATAGAATAATGCAGATTAGAACACCAGCAGTAGCTGGAATGTTCTATCCCGGTGAAAAAAACGAATTAAAAGAATCAATACATCAATGTTTTTTACATTCATTTGGTCCGGGAAAACTTCCTCCTACTGAAGAGAAAAAGAAAATTTATGGTGTAATATGTCCTCACGCAGGATACATATATTCAGGTCCAATAGCTTGTCATTCTTTTTATTCAATTTCATCTGAATCGCCTGAATTGTTTATTATTATTGGACCAAATCATTGGGGAGTTGGGTGCAATGTGGCTGCAATGAAAGATTGTAGTTGGGAAACTCCTCTTGGTCAAGTTGAAGTAGATTCAGATGCAGCTTCTGAATTATCTAAAATTTCGAATATAGTTGATTTAGATTTTTTTTCTCATACTAAAGAACATAGTCTTGAAGTACAAGTTCCAATGTTACAAGAARTATATTCAAAATTCAAGATTTTACCAATAATACTAATTGATCAAGAAAAAAATGCTGCAGAAGAAATTGGTGAGGCCGTYGCAAYTATTTCAAAACAAAAAAATTCAATGATTATTGGTTCATCGGATTTTACACATTATGAACCAAATGAATTTGCACATGAWCAGGATAAAGCATTGATTGARCCAATACTTGATTTAGATGTTGATCARTTCTACAAAGTTCTTTATGAGAAAAATGTAACTGCTTGCGGATATGGTGCAATAGCATCAACTATGATAGCCTGCAAAAAACTTGGGGCCACTAAAGGAGAATTRCTCAAATACGCTACGAGTGGMGAYGTGACTGGCGATACGAGTTCTGTGGTTGGATACGGGTCGATAATTTTTACTTGACTTCTAAAGCATCTGCTCCAGGCAAGGTWATCCTGTTTGGAGAACATTTTGTTGTATATGGAAAAAAAGCTATTCTTGCTACAATTAATAAAAGAGTCACAGTAACTTCTGAAAAAATTAACGAAAACAAAATTTCAATAAAATCAGATTTAGGAGAGCTWGTAAAACCAGTTACTGAATCAATTGAAAAAATTAATTCTCCATTGAAACCATTTTTTTATATAGCAAAAGAAATGCTTCAWAAATTTAATTTTGATGGWGGGGTAAACATAGTAGTTGAATCTGAAATTCCTTCAGGTATTGGTTTAGGGTCATCTTCAGCTTGYTGYGTAGCRGGTGCAGCATCTATTTCAAATCTATTTACAGAACTTTCCAAAGAAAATATYATTGATCTTGCAATAAAAGCTGAGCAAACAATMTTCAAAGATACATCTGGTGCAGATTGTACTGTATGTACCCATGGYGGAATAATCGAATATGRTAAACAAGRAGGTTTTRAAAAAATTAATTCWCCGAATGATTTCACTTTAATCATTTTAAATTCTGGTCAAACTCACACCACAAGTGTTACAGTTTCCAAAGTAAAAGATTTCAAAGAAAATAACGAAGAAAAATTTTTGTCTTTATGTGAAAAAGAAGATGTTCTTATWRCAAATGTCAAAGAAGCACTTAGAAAAAATGATCTTAAAGTAATTGGAAAGAGTATGTCAGAAAATCAAAACTACTTAGAAGAAATTGGAATTTCAAATGAYAAAATTCGTGAAATGATAATGTTGGTAAAAAATTATGCTTATGGATCAAAAATYACYGGTGCAGGTGACGGTGGATGTATCATAGCATTAGCTGATGCGAYTAATTTGGATGATGCTATRACGAACCTTCAAGCTAAAAATTACGAATGTTTTTCAGTGAAAATTGATTCAAGAGGATTAGATACTTTTTAACTACGTATTTGTGTCAAGACAACCATGATTCTTATCAAACTYGGAGGTTCYATTATTACWAATAAGGAAAAACCTCTATCAGCAAGAAAGGGTTCTATAGATAAAATTGTTAAGGCATTAAAAAAAATTGATGAACCTATTGTTGTTGTACATGGTGGAGGTTCCTATGGTCAYTATTGGTCWGTAAAATAYAACATGCATACWAARCCTGCAAACTACAACATACATGGTGTATCTRTAGTRAAAAATTCAATGRTTGAATTAAACAAAATAATTCTTGATTCATTTTTGAAAAATAGATTAAATCCTTATTGTTTACCTCCAACTGATTTTRTTTTTRGKAAYAAACCMATTAYAAAAAAARTTAAAGARATTKMAAAAATTKCWAAATCAAATTTRRTTCCAGTRACTTTTGGTGATGCKTTGTGGTATGRRAAAAAGAAATCTTACATATTATCKGGGGATCGAATTATGTCCATCCTAGCTAAAATTTTAAAACCAARATTGTGTGTTTTTGTATTGAATGTAGATGGRCTKTATTCTRATCYAAAAACAAAAAAACTAATTCATGAATTAAAARGTGAAAAACCATTAATTATAAAATCTTCAAAAGATGTTACGGGKGGAATGAAACGAAAAGTTGATGAAGCTACTAAAATTTCTAAAAATGGTATGAATGTGTTTTTTGTAAATGGAAATAAACCCGAAAGAATTGTTGATGCAGTGAAAAGAAAAAAATTTCATGGAACTTTGTTCAAGGGAMGATAAAATGGCAGAAAATGTTATTCTTGTTGATGRAAATGATAACAAAATTGGTTTGGAAGAAAAGGTAAAATGTCATCTWCCAAACGGAAARYTACATCGTGCTTTTACTGCTCTTTTGTTTGATAAAAATGGAAGATTAGTTTTAACAAAAAGAAGTTCTGGTAAAATGCTCTGGCCAGGAGATTGGGATGGAACATTTGCTAGTCACCCAAGAGAAACRGAAACMTACATTTCATCAGCAGCGAGAAGAATRCCMGAAGAATTAGGAATTCAATGTGAAATGRATTATTTAATGAAGTTTGAATACCATGTTCCATACAAGAATGTAGGTTCAGAAAATGAGATTTGTGGYACCTTAATTGGRATTGTTGATGATTTATCAGGTTTCAAAATTGTTGATGAAGAAATTAGTGAAGTAAGAGCAATTTCAGTGGAAGAATTAMAGCWAGATTTGRAAAAAAATCCTCAGATKTATTGTCCYTGGACGTTRGTWGCWTTATTYYTAMTTCCYTCTTCAGAAAMATCTATGCTTGARAAATACAAAACARTWCTKTYACCTTGGATWGAAYMTGARGCAAGAAAATCTTTAGAAGAATCAATAAAAYATCATTTTCCTGAYRATRATTGGAGGTTAGTAAATTAATGAATGCATCAAAACTCAAAAAAACTGCAAAAATYGTAAATCRTTTTCTTGGATCACAAATTAAAGGTGAWCCTGCTCAACTTTACAAAGCTGCKGCATATCTAATTGTAAATGGTGGGAAAAGACTTAGGCCATACATGGTGTTRAARAGTTGTCARGTTTTAGGTGGAAAGAGTAAAGATGCTATGGCTGCAGCAGGAGCAGTTGAAATGGTGCATAATTTTACTTTGACACATGAYGATATCATGGATAATGATGAAGTRCGTCATGGCGTTCCAACYACACATAAAAAATTTGGAATTCCTCTTGCAATTTTAGCAGGAGATGTTTTGTTTTCAAAAGCCTTTCAAGTAGTTTCAAAATCAAATCTACCACCAAAATCAACTGCTGAATTAATTTCAAGGTTATCAAAAGCATGTGTAGATATTTGTGARGGACAGCTYCTAGATATCMAAATGGCTGAAARTAAAAAAATTCCATCCCAAARTGAATATATMAAAATGATTAGTAAAAAAACCGCAGCRCTGTTTGATGTRTCTTGTTCKATGGGWGCAATTTGCGCAAAATCGAAAAMTAAAGATATTKCRAATYTTTCWTCWTTTGGAAAAAAYTTAGGRATTGCTTTTCARATTACWGATGATCTWATKGGRGTKATRGGMGATCCTAAGATTACRAARAAACCWGTWGGAAATGATCTAAGAGAAGGGAAAAAATCTCTTCCAATCTTGCTTGCRATAAAAAAAGCAAAGGGTAAAAATAAAAAAATTCTTCTCCATRYATTTGGAAATMAAAAWGCAAAGAAAAACGAAATTSAARGTGTAGTAAAAATTATCAAATCTTTRGRAATTGAAAAATCYGTGCGTAATCARGCCCTTCAKTATGCWGAAAAAGCYCAAAAATCACTAAATTCCTATTCAGGAGCTARCAAAAATGAGTTAATTTCACTTCTAGACTTTGTTGTAAAAAGGAGTTTATAATTTGGATGAGGAACTAAAAAAGGAAATTAGAAAAATAGCATTACAAAATGCGTTTGAACATGATGGTCAAACAAAAGATAAAATTGTTTTATCAAAAATTCTAGGTACAAAACCAGAATTTCGTTCAAAAGTTAAAGAGATAAGTTCTGAAATAACTACAATCGTTAATGAAGTAAACAAAATTTCTCTTACAGATCAAAAATCAGAAATTGAAAATAATTTTCCTGAAATTCTTGTACCAAAAGAAAAACAAGAAGAGAGAAAAGGATTACCTCCACTTGAAGGAGCTGAAAAAGGTAAAGTCATTACTCGATTCCCTCCAGAACCAAATGGATATCCACATATTGGCCATGCAAAAGCTGCCATAATCAATGAAGAATATGTAAACATGTATGGTGGTAAAAAAATTCTAAGA
>LKGT01009499.1_pt1 | contig 10173 bp, 10 predicted proteins | sample 503861 | NCBI WGS metagenome assembly LKGT01 (sample SAMN04113194, study PRJNA297058) | marine sediment metagenome | biome: marine benthic biome; feature: marine benthic feature; material: marine sediment; isolation source: sediment sample collected at the water-sediment interface from the South......
GTTCCGGATGATTTGTGCCGCCCCTCGGCTGCCATGATGCGCCAATCGCTGGAACTCCAGCGATCAGCCGCAGCAACCCCCTTGTTGGGGAGCTTCCGACCCGCAACCCGCGCCGGCGGCGGGGTCGTTGGGAACGGGCAGTTGCTCGTGCACGAGGAACACTTCCCACGCGTTGTGATCGGGGTCCTCGCTCCACAGCTTGTCCTGCAGGGCGAAGCAGCACCGGGTGGCTGTCTCGGCACGCACCTCGATGCCGGCCCGTTCCAGGCGCGACTTCCACGCGGCGAGCTGTTCCGGCGAATCGACCTCGATGCCGAGATGTCCCACCCGGCTGGGGGCGCCCTGCCCGGCACCGGTCAGGGAGAAGTTCAGCGGAGGCGATTGCAAGTCGTACTTGGCATAGCCTGCCGTCTGCTTTTGCGGCTGCGCGCCGAAGAGCCGGTTATAAAACGCAACCGACGCGGCCACGTCCCTGACCCTCAGCGAAATGTGATAGCGCATGGCACCCTCATCGCTCGTCCACCGATTACSYGGCRTCGCTGCCCCCGCAMYAGACTACACCAAGTGGCAGCAGAAGAGCTACAACCGGGGCACCCCTGCACGCGAGAAGCTCTACCTCACGCGCGCGAGGTGGAAGACGCTCTCCCGCTTACGCCCGTTCTCCAGCCACGTCCACTTCTGGGCGATGTGGTTTCGATCCTTGAAGGTGATTTCGAAGTTGTGCATATGGCCGTCGGTGGGCTGGGCCARGTTGGTGGCATCAACGAACTCAAAGGAAACCACCCGGGCATCTGGGCTGACGGCAGCCGCCTTCATGCGGGGCTGGTTTTTCGCTGCACAGTAATGAGTTATGCGCAGGTCGTTGCCGTCCATGTGGTAGACGGTGACCATGGTCACCTCCTCGGCGAGCTCGGTGAGAATTTCTACCACCGCGGAATCGCCCGACAAAACCTGATAGGACACCTTTACCGATCCCCCGCCGGACAGCTGGCCCTCCCACTCGCCCGCCAACACCTTGAACTTCTCGAAGACCGAGCCCGACTCGGCCATTGCCGCCGGGCTCGCCACCAACACGCCCAACCCCGCGAGTAACACTAACGTTGTCATGTACTTTTTCATTGCCTTGCCTCCTATGCTGAGATGTGAACCAAAACCCCTAATCCAAACACTTCGGCAAACGATCGAAGCAACTGTTCCAACCCTGGTTGTGCTGCTCACAGATATCGGCATTGGGGAACAGTTCGTGCGTCAGCACCACTTCGGTTTCTCCGCCTCGGTCGAGAAACTCTACCGTCACCACGGTTTCGCCCAGCTTCATGTCAGGGCTGTCCATCTGCCAGGTGTAGACCAACCGCTCCGGGGCCCGCACTTCCCGATAGGTGCCCCACACCGGCTTGACCATTCCGTCCGACAACCGCTTAAACTCGAACCGGTAGCGGCCGCCCACCCGCAAATCCAACTCTGCGACGTGGGTTTGGTACTCGTCCGAGGCGTGCCACTGCTTCACCGCTTCCGGGTCGGTCCACGCCCGGAAGACCTTCTCCCGCGGCGCCGCGAACCTGCGTTTGACCTGAAGCGAGAACTGCTGCTGGGTGGCTTCTGCGGCCATGATGAGTCCTCCTCTTGTTTGGTTTTCTCCAGATATTCTGCCAGCGCATCGAACCGCTGCTCCCAGAAACGCCGGTAACGCTCGATCCAATCAACCGCTTCTTTCATGGGTCGGGCGACAAGGCGGCAGCGGCGCACGCGCCCGTCCTTTTTCTGCCGGAGCAGGCCGGCCCGCTCCAGCACGCGCAAGTGCTTGGAGATGGCCGGCAGCGAGACGTTGAACGGCTCTGCCAACCCCATCACCGACGAGGGGCCCCGCGCCAGCCGCGCCAGCATGGCCCGCCGGGTGGGGTCGGACAGGGCCGAAAAAGTGGCGTCCAGCGCAGCCTCGCTATACTTAACCATGTGGTTAAGTATAGCCGCCCCGCTCCCCTTGTCAAGCAGAATTTCGCCCAGTCTTTCATGCGCTAAACCGGCGTCAGCTTGCCCCTCACCCCGCCTGTCATTCTGAGGCCGTACGGCCGAAGAATCTCGGCTTGGAGAAAGAAGATTCTTCGTCGGCTTCGCCCTGCCTGCCGACCGGTCAAGCGCCGCCGTAGCGTTTGCGGTGAGCGACCCGAATCAGGCAGAATAGGTGGGGCTTTTGGCGGGGCAAAGTTTTTCCATGCTTGAACAGTACAAAGAGTTGCGAATTCGCGCCGGCTATGTGATTCGGCCGGCGGCGGTGCTGGCGCCGATGGCGGGCGTCACCGACACCGTCTTCCGCCGTCTGATCCGCGGCTTCGGYGGCTGCGGCCTGCTGATGACCGAGTTCACCAGCGCCGACGGCCTCGCCAAAGCAAGCCACCGCACCCGCCGCTACCTCCACTTCCAACCGGATGAACGCCCCATCGCCGCGCAACTCTTCGGCGCCAACCCCGACACGCTGGCGCAAGCCGCCGCGCTGTGCGAAGAACTGGGTTTCGATCAAGTGGACTTGAACCTCGGCTGCCCGGCCAAGAAGGTGGTCAAGTGCGGCGGCTCCGGCCTGCTGCGCGACCTGCCGCAACTGGAGAAAATCCTGCGCCGCTTGCGCGCCGCGGTAAAAATTCCGCTCACGCTCAAGTTCCGCTCCGGCTGGGACGACAACTCGATTGTTGTGCGGGAACTGGGCCGCCTGGCGGAGGACTGCGGCGTGGAGGCCATCGCGCTGCACCCGCGCACGCGCGTGCAGGGTTACTCCGGCCAAGCCGACTGGCGCCTGATCGCCGAGCTGAAGCAAACCGTCGGCATCCCCGTCATCGGCAACGGCGACGTCAACTCGCCCGAAGTCGCCGAGCGCATGTTCCGCCAGACCGGCTGCGACGCGGTCATGATCGGCCGCGCCGCCGCCAGCAACCCCTGGATCTTCCGGCAACTGGCCGACTACTTCGCCACCGGCGCCTACACCCAGCCCAGCGAGGAAGACCGCCACCAGCTCATCCGCAACTTCTGCCGACGCCTGGCCGCCTCCGACGACCCCGAGGCGCTCGGCAAGATGAAGCAGTTCGCCAGCCGCTTCACCCWCACCGTGCGCGGCGRCGGTAGTCTCTAGGCTGACCGTAAAGCGACATGTTGTTCCTTTTCTTGGTGCGCTTTCTATCGATAATTTTCCTCCCATCGTCTCGATCAATTGTCGGGCGATTGACAAGCCGAGTCCCGTGCCTCCGAATTTGCGCGTGATCGTACTGTCACCTTGTTCGAATGGCCGGAGTATCTGTTTTTGGGCTTCTGATGCGATACCAATGCCCGTGTCCATTATTTCAAACGAGAGAATTATAGATTCCTTTGTGGCCTCTTTCGCGCTGATGCGCACAATTACTTCACCTTTTTCGGTGAACTTGATGCCATTTCCCACCAGATTGAAAATAACCTGCCGCAATCGGTTAGGGTCGCCTCGAACCCACTGTGGCACCTCTGGAGAAAATCCGTAGACTATTTCTAGGTTCTTTTTCTGGCCCGCATCGGCCAGCAGCTCTATAGCGTCCGCGACCGTTTTGAACACGTCGAAATCAGTCTTGTCCAATTTCAGTTTGCCAGCTTCAATTTTCGAGAAATCCAAGATATCATTGATGATGCTCAACAAAGTCTCTGCAGAGTGATGGGCAATATTGACAAACTTGCGTTGCCGATCCGTCAAGTCGGTCCCCAACAGGAGATCAGTCATTCCCAGGACACCGTTCATTGGGGTGCGAATCTCGTGACTCATTTTGGCCAGAAACTCAGTCTTTCCCTGGCTGGCGGCCTGCGCCTGTTCGGCCGATCTTTCTGCGTTTTCTTTGGCGACTTTGAGCGCCGACTGGGTGCGGTCGCGCTCCACGAGCTGACCATGTTGCTTAGGTGTCATCGTCTCAGTAGCAACCACCTCTAGCAATTAGTTAACACTATTTTGATATTTCGATTCTCTCGCCGCTTTTCAAATTCAGCGCTTTTGCAAGATTACCCTGGTTTATAGCAACTTCAAAAACCTCACCACTCCCGAACAACCCCAAGTACGCGTCGGTTGGAACATCCCCGTAGGCTTTTACAAATTCTACATTAAATTCTTGGCTTCCAACTTTCACTTTTAATGTCGTACCCAAAGACCAACCCAATTCCACAAATTTATTCTTTTGAATGTTGGATATCGCGTTTCCATAATCATCGACCACTACAATTTTGCCGACGACTTTATTTTCAACAATTCTTGCTTTATCAGAATCAAATCTGACATAATCTGTCAATCTATTTCCCAGCTGCTCAATGGCAACTCCGCGAGACAGGTGACCTCCTGCAGGCCCGAAAATATCCCGGCCGTGAAATGTGCTGGACATCTTTTCCTTTTGCATGACATCGGGATTACTAATCTCGTAAATTGCCACCAAACCAAACTCGTCTATCACTAAAGAAAAGATGCCGTTATCCGGTCCGATATAAAATTTGCCGTCCCTGGTTTTTACAGCGATGGGTTTTCGCTTGGTTCCGACACCCGGATCTACGACCACCACAAAAATAGTCCCGGCGGGATATTCGACCGCTGATTTCAACAGCGTGTACGCTCCCTCTTCAACGTTAAATTTGGAGATGTAGTTAGAAATATAATCAATGCGGGCATTCGGATTTACTTTATAGATTGCTCCYTTAATCGCTCCGATATAAAAATCCTTCTCACCGAAGTCGGTCATRAGAATGATAAGCGGCTGCGGTTTAGAGCAGGAAAATAATATCAAACCTGAGAGTACCAGCAGCAGAATTGATTGAGCAAATAAATTTCTGACTTGGGATTTCAATTTCGCCACCTGCAATATTAGTTAACAGAATATATTTTTTTAGAATCGCTTATTGGCGAATCCTCATGGCAAGGATAAACAAATTCGTCTATCAAAGCAAGTTAAATATCCATATCCCTTTGCTTTGAAAATACAACAAACGTATGATTAGCAAGCAATTCCTGTTGCCATAAATAGAAATTTTCTGTAACTTTATACATATTTAAAAAAAAACAAAAATTATCCTGTGACTCAAAATTACGCATTCCAGAAAATACCGGTTGTCGATATTTCTTCTCTCGTTCGAGTTGACATCAACGAAGGGGAAAAAATGAAAGCAGCCTTGGAAATAAAAAATGCCTGCCGAAATGTGGGATTTTTTTATGTCAAGAATCACGGTATTTCAAAAGACCACATCGAAACTATTTTTTCCGAAATCAAACGGTTTTTTGATTTACCGATCGAAGAAAAAATGAAAATTCATATTGGCAAATCAAATATTTTCCGTGGCTACACGCCAATCGGAAAAGAGCTGACCAACGACAAAAGAGACTGGCATGAGTCGGTAGATTTTGGGCTTGACCTAGCAATCGATCACCCTGAAGTCTTAGCCGGAAAGCCATTACAAGGACCCAATCCATGGCCGGAAAATCTGCCTGATTTTAGAAAGATTCTGACAAAGCATTGGGATCTGATGCTGAACCTTGGCAGCAGAATTACAGAAGGGCTTGCCTTAAGTTTAAAGTTAGAACAGAATTACTTCCAGCAGTTTACAAGCAAGTCCCAAAGCTCGATGAGAATCCTGCACTACCCGCCCTACCAGATACATGAGCCTGCGAAAAATATTGGAGATGGCATTGGAGCGCATATTGATTATGGGTTTCTAACAATACTGGCACAGGATGCCATCGGCGGGCTCGAGGTTAGAAATGCGGCGAATGAGTGGATTCCGGCGCCGCACATTCCGGGTACATTCATTATTAATATGGGGCATATGACGCAGAGATGGACAAATGATTTTTATAAAGCCACTCTTCATCGAGTGAGATCAAAGCGAAACAAAAGCCGGTACTCATTTCCTTTCTTTTTCGAACCAAACTTTGACACTGTTGTCGCTCCATTGGAAAGCCTTTGCAGCCCTGAAAATCCGCCGGGCTATGAACCCTTTCATTTTGGGACTTATCTTATAGAAAAATTTACCCGCAGCTATGCTGAGAACATCATAGAAGATTAAACATGCCGTCGGAACCGGAAGAGACCAAAAAACGAGGATTAGGCTTATGGATGAGTACAGCCCTGGTTGTTGGAAATATGATTGGGTCGGGAATATTTCTCCTCCCTGCATCGCTTGCAGCATACGGTGGTATCAGCATCTTTGGCTGGCTATTTACAGCAACCGGAGCTATGTTGCTGGCGCTGGTTTATGCCCGTTTGAGTGGCATCATGCCGAAGACGGGTGGACCTTATGTCTACATCCAGGCCGGCTTCGGTGATTTCGCCGGATTTCTGGCGGCGTGGGGTTATTGGATATCAATCTTCGTTGGCAATGCCGCGATTGCTGTGGGCTTTGTTGGGTATTTTGCTTTCTTCTGGCCGGCGCTTGCATCCAACTCTTTATTGGCAGCCGCTGTGGCTTTAGGAAGCATTTGGCTGCTGACCTGGGTCAATGCGATGGGGGTGCGCACCGCCGGCTTCGTACAGCTCATTACTACCGTACTCAAGATTCTACCGCTCGTCGTCATCGGTACGMTTGGATTTCTGTTCTTTAAGATCGATAACTTCACACCTTTCAATGCGAGTGGGGGATCCTCGTTCTCCGCTATTACTGCATCGGCGGCCTTGACCTTGTGGGCGTTCCTGGGTCTTGAATCTGCTACCATTCCCGCTGATGATGTAAAAGACCCAACGCACACAATTCCGCGGGCTACACTTCTGGGAACCTTGTTTTCTGCCATTATCTACATCCTGGGAACAGTTGCGGTAATGGGAATCATTCCGCCGACCTCACTGGCCAACTCTACGGCGCCCTTCGCGGACGCCGCGAATTCGATCTGGGGCTCGTGGGCTGGCTACGCCGTAGCGGCCGGGGCCGCTATCTCGAGTTTTGGTGCGCTTAATGGCTGGATTCTCTTGTCGGGGCAAATCCCTCTTGCGATAGCCCGGGATAAGCTTTTCCCGGAAAAATTTAGCCGGCTTTCAAAGAGAGGGACCCCGGTCTTTGGACTGGTGGTGTCAAGCGTGCTCGATACCGCGATCATGGCAGTGAACTACACCAAAAACCTGGTGGAACAGTTCACTTTCATTATTCTGCTTTCAACCCTGACCGCTCTTTTCTTATACTCGCTATCAACCATGTCAGAGTTAATGATCTCTATCAAAGAAGGCGGGAAACTCAGTGGAGGGAAGTTATTAAAAACGACTATTCTTTCGGTGTTAGCGTTTCTTTATACGCTCTGGGCAATAGCGGGTGCCGGTCAGGAAGTCGTCTATTGGGGGTTTTTGCTCATTATGTCCGGTATACCGGTATATGTTTGGCTTAAATGGCGAAACGCATGAATGACGTTGGTGCAAAAGGGCATTATTTGAAATTTTAAGGACGTAGGATGCCTATCCTGCTACATAAGATATCCTAATTGATGATCCAACGTCCTTAAGTAATCATAACTTCAGTATTTTCAATTTAGGAATATTTTGCAAACTACCTTATTGCACCTACGTCATGAATAGCATTTCACAAAAAATTTCTGCTTGCGTAGACTCATTAAGCGCTGAACTTTTCAGCTTTATTCAAACTTTAGTCCAAACCCCAAGTTTATCCGGTAAGGAACAAGAAATTCAGGAACTGATTGCCGCTAAGTTAAAAAAAATGAACCTGGAAGTCGATATTGTACCGTCCATTCTTGAGGAACTTAAGGATCACCCGGCATTTTGTGACGATGGCATCCCATTTAAAGACCGCATCAACGTGGTTGGACACTGGAAAGGCACATCCCAAGATAGTAAAGCAAATTCTCTGATTCTAAATGGTCATGTCGATGTTGTTTCAACGGGCAAAGAAGAATTATGGCACGACTCGCCCTGGAGCGGCAAAATTGAAAATGGCAAACTGTATGGTCGTGGCTCCTGCGAYATGAAATCCGGGCTTGCTTCCGGAATTTTTGCCATCGCKRCWYTGCAAAAAYTGGGATTCCAGCCGGCAAAAGATGTCGTTGTTGAAAGTGTCATCGGYGAAGAAAGCGGCGGAATCGGTAGCTTAACTACGATTATTAARGGATATTCTGCCGATGCAGTCATCATTTTAGAGCCAACTCAACTGAAATTGTGCCCGGTGCAAGCGGGAGCCCTCACSTTTCGGCTGAAAGTMGWGGGGCAGTCAATCCATGCCTGCATGAAAAAGTATGGCGTGAGCGCRATCGAMAAATTYTATCAAATTCTGCGAGCCATSGACGAACTGGAGMAGCAACGCCACAACGCTTTTAATCATTCTTTATATRAAGACCGCATGAATGTAGCCCCGATCAGTATCGGCACGATCACAGGTGGAGAATGGCACTCTACCGTTCCTGAGGAAGTAACTGTTGAAGGCAGGTATGGCGTGATGCCCGGTGAATCTATCGACGCAGCAAAGCAGGTTTTCACCGCGAGCTTGCGCCAGGTTTGCAAGTCAGACCCCTGGCTCAAAGAGCATCCGCCAGAGCTGGAGTGGTTTGAAGGACAGTTTGAGTCGGGTTTTACGGACGTCAAAGAACCTATAATTGCAAGCCTTTCTAAATCTCATCATGAAGTCATGGGCGAAAAACCTAAACTGGAAGGTGTGACTTACGGCTCGGATTTGAGATTATTCACCCATCACGGCAAGATGCCAGCCGTCTTATACGGACCCGGAGATGTTCGAAACGCACACGCGGTAAATGAATACGTTTCTTTGGAGGAAGTGTTGAAATGTACTAAAGTTTTAGCTTTAACGATTTCTGAGTGGTCATTGGAAACGAAATGAGAATCAGACTCGTTCCAAAAACCGGTCATTCAGGATTTTAGTAACTCGATTAGCTTGACATTCAATTTTTTAAAAAAATACACTTCTTTCCTCAATGCTACGCTATTTACCGAACGTTCCATTAGTTACTGACATTGACGATAATCGAAAATCCCTCGAACATATATTCACGATTGCCATCTGTCACCTTGAATTCTATTGTACTATCTTGAATCGCTTTAAATCCCTCATGCATCCGACGGAGATAGACGCTGCCAACAAGCGGCTCATTGTGTGCGGGTAAAAGTTTATCAACTTCATCAAAAAACTGGCCCAGCATCGCGGCCGTTTGAGCATACGCTTCAAAATCCGATGCTGGAAGATGTGCGTATAAGCTCGCGGGATAAAACGTATCGCCGGTAAACAAGAGCCGGTGTTCTCGATCGAGAAGGCAAAGCGCATCAGGTGCATGGCCCGGTGTCATCACAACTTCTAACGTACGCTTTCCAAGTTCTATCTTCTCTCCGTCGCTAATGAACTTGCTAAGTTGAAATGGCTTGATATGATATTCCGCAACTGAGAAATTTTTCGGAGTCTGTTTCCAGATCCAACCCTCAGCTACAAATTCTTGAACCTCTTCGTGTGACTTGCCATAAGAATTCACTTTGGTATATTCAGTGTCAGTCCCGTAAATCGTATCAAATTGATAATTGCCACCGATGTGGTCGTAGTGCGTATGGGAATTGATGACGATGGGCACAAGTTCGGTCAATTCTGTAACGACTCGTTTCATGTCTCCGATTCCCAGTCCGGTGTCAAAGAGTAAGGCCTTGTCTGTACCAACGATGAGATAAGAAATCACTTCATCAAACTGTCCAGGCTCATAGATGGCAAAAACGCCAGGTAGCACTCTATAGACTTCAAACCAATCCTGACTTTGGGGAATTCTTTCGAACTGACCCCACGCAGACCTCGGCAGCTTCTGCCACCAGTTGTCCTTACCTTCACCTCGATTTTTGATTTGTTGGTTCGATGAATGTTGATCATGCTTGACGCAGGCGATGAGTAAATATGACAAAAGRACCAATGTCACAACAACGGCGTTTGTTTTATTCATATTGYTTTTCTTTGTACTTGACGGTTASAGARGGANATCACAGATYGAAAANNAAAACCAATTAYWGWACTAATGACTAAGTAGTGATTGACCGAAAAYTAGNGTGAGGCGTCCCNCCGARYGATTTYTGCATCCAACTCCGTGCTTAGAAATACTCGGCGAGGCATGTYCTGAGCTTNNGTCGAANGGRCRCCTTCGTACTAGTAAATTKGGAYTYTTMGRTCAMTMAKTRRSWGSCWKCYTKMTTGMYTSMCTSACYSRCMCRC
>LKGT01011466.1_pt1 | contig 10173 bp, 10 predicted proteins | sample 503861 | NCBI WGS metagenome assembly LKGT01 (sample SAMN04113194, study PRJNA297058) | marine sediment metagenome | biome: marine benthic biome; feature: marine benthic feature; material: marine sediment; isolation source: sediment sample collected at the water-sediment interface from the South......
TAGCGGAATTTCCTTCGCAAGAGCCCGCCCGGATCGTTCGGAATGCGCCTCAGCCACTGTTCCATGGCCTGTCGCTGCTCTTGCGCGCGACGTTCCGCAACTTCGTTCGCGGGACTCATGGTCTCGACGTCCTGCGCTTCGCCCTGCTGTTGGCGCGCCGCTTCCTGCGCTGCCCGCTCAAGCTCGGCCCGAATCGCCTCGAGGTCCTCCTGATTCATCTCGTCTTCGCTGCGCGACGAATCGCCCGCTTCTCCCTCGGCGCCCGGATCGCCCGCCTCTCCTTCGGTGCCCGATTGATCCTGACCGCCCTCACCTTCGGACTGTTGCCCGCCGCCCCCTGACTGCGGCGAGGAGTTCTGGCCCTGGCCGCTGTCAGACTCTTGTTGCCGGTCGAGCATGTTCTTTACCAGGTCCCGGTTATATTGTGCATCTTCATTGTCGGCACTGATTTCGAGTACCTGCTCATAAGCATCGATTGCCGATGCGAACTCACCCAGCCGCGCCAGTGCATTGCCCAGGTTGTAAAGACTCTCTGTGTCTTCCTGTTCGGCAAAACCATGAGCACTGTCAGCGTACTCACCYGCACGATAGCGCGCGACTGCCTTCCAGAYCGGGTCTTTGAACAGAGTTGCGGCATCGACGGCGCTGCCTYTGGCCAGCTGCCGCTGCGCCTGYTGGTCTTTYGTCAGCCAAATGTCGTCCCAGCYAAACGCATGGACCGGTTCGGMGASCGGCAKCARTGCGAAGACGATGACCAGCACCCATCCGCGCCGGAAAGCAAARGCAGCAAGGGGCARMARYAACAACAACAGCCAGGGCCCTTCTTCCTGCCACTGGTCCGTCGCGARAGATGCGTCAGATGCAGAGGMGGAGTCGATGAYKCCCGACAGCAAAGCRTCCAGGTCCCTGTCGTCAGCCGAYAAGWTCATGTACCGGCCGTGTCCGGCGGCAGCCAGGCTTCGAAGYTCTTTTGMCTCAAGCTTTGGTACGGCGATTTGTCCYGACCGATCGGTGACAAAGCCTCCGCCGGCCATCGGAATCGGCGCACCTTCCGGCGTGCCGACTCCCAGGACTGATAAGGTATAGCCGGCATCGTATAAATCGGCGGCGGCGCGTTCCGCGGCCGGCGATGTCCCGCCATCTGTGATCAGCAGCACTTCGCCGTAGCCGACGCCGGCCTGCTGCAGGAGCTGACGCCCTTTGTTAATCGCTGCCACGGGATAGCTTCCGCGGCTCGGCATGATATCGGTGCCAAGACTGTTGACGAGCGCAGCGACCGTATCCACATCGGTCGTCAGCGGTGTCACCGTAAACGCATTGGCGGAGTAGACGACGAGTGCAGTCTGGCCACTCTTGCGTCGCTCGAGAATGTCCAGGATCTTGAGCCTTGCGCGCGTCAGCCTGCTCGGCGTCAGGTCCTGCGCGTCCATGGATCGCGATAAATCAAGTGCGATCACCATCGCCTGTTCCGAACGAAACACGGGCAGCTCCACACGGTTCCAGCTCGGACCGGCCAGCGATAAGACGGCAATGATTCCACCCAGCGCCAGCAACCACCACCGGTAGCTGTGCCGCCCCGATGCCGCGCGCGACAGGACATATGGCGCCAGCGCGGGATCGACAATCCGTTGCCAATTGCCCGGTGCCAGCTCGCGCCTTGTCATCGTAAACGTGATGAGTGCGACAAGCGGTATCGCCCAGAGCCATTCCGGCCGGAGCCAGTGGAAATCAGCCAGCATTGAGTCCCGCCTTTATCAGCCGCGAAATCTGAAATCCCTGTAACAGACCCATGACACAAAGAAAAACCGTCAGCACGAAAGCACCGCCCAACGGCCAGTAATAAAGAGACTTGACGGGCCTGAAGCCGGCCTCGGGTTCGGCGACAGGTTCCATTTCATCGAGGATGCGATAGATGTCCTGCAAGCCGGCGGTGTCCTTCGCACGGAAATATTGCCCGCCCGTGATTGCCGCAATCCGGGTCAGGGTCTCTTCGTCGAGATCCGCCGACGGATTGACGGGTCGCAGTCCGCCGGTAATCGATGACACCATCATCTGTTCTGCGCCGATGCCGATCGTGTAAATTCGCAGTCCGATTTGTTGCGCAAGCTCGGCCGCTTTGATCGGATCGATCTCGCCGGCGGTATTCGCGCCATCGGTCAGGACAATCAATACCTGTTCGTCACCCACTGCGTCCCGCTCGTAGATGCGTTTCACGGCAAGTGTGATCGCATCACCGATCGCCGTTTTTTCGCCCGCGAGTCCGATGAACGCTTCCATCAGGAGAATGTTGACGGTTTCGCGATCCAGCGTCAGCGGGACCTGGAGGTATGCTCTTTCGCCAAAGAGGATCAGGCCGATGCGATCGCCTTTGCGCCGTTCGATAAAGTCGCTCGCGACAGCTTTGGTCGCGGTAAGCCTGTCCACGCGGCGATTACCAAGCTCGAAATCCTTCGCATCCATACTTCCCGACAGATCGACGGCAAGCATCAGATTACGGCCCGATACGGGCACATCGAGTTCGTCGCCGATGCGCTCCGGCCTCGCTGCGGCCAGAACGAGTAAAACCCAGGCGATAATGGCAAGCCATACACGCCAGTTCAGCAGCTGCTCGGCTTCGGAGCGGTTTGTCAGCACCGCGAAACCCTTGAAGCTCGGAACCTTGAGCCCGGCTTCCTGCGTTTCCGTCACCGGCGATAACAGGGACCTTGCCAGTAGCGGCAGCGGGAGGGCAAGAAGCATCCAGGGCCAGGCGAGCGACCACATCAGACCGGCTCCGGGACTGGTGTTTTCAGCCGCTGACGAACTGCCTGGATCAGGCCATCTACATCAATGTCGCTCGTCTCCAGACCGGGGTTTCGATAGGGGAGGCTCTCGATGTTACGCCCCGGGCCCTCAGTGAATGCCTTACTGCCAAGGCCCTGATCCAGCCATTCGAGCCAATTCGTGCCGGTCAGGCCCGCGACTTCATCGCGCGGCGCATACGCGAGCATCGCTCGACGCAGGAGTTCGGAAATCCCGACACCCAGCGATACAGCATCGCGACTGCGGTCGTACTCCGCCTGCAGGAGCCTGAGCTGGGAAAGCGCCCTGCGTCTGTCGGCATTCCTTTGATATTTCTGCAATGCACGCCAGATAATAAAGCCAAGACCGAACAACAACAGGCTGAACAACAGCCACCACCCCGGCGCAACTGGCCACCAACCGATCATCTCCGGCAGATGCAGATCTCGAAGCGGTATGTTCTCGGAATTCACGGCTAGCGGGCCCTCTTACCCAGCGCAGTTTGCATGCTCACGACCGGATCTTCTTCCGTCGATATTGACAGTAGATGGATACCGTAGCGCTGGCAAAATTTTTCCAGACTATGCTGACGCTCCTCAAACGCGTGCTCGTAGTCCCGTCGCGCCGTGCGGGCATAGGTATCAATGGCCAGTTCAACATCGTTGCTGACAAGCCGGTAACGTCCGGGCGGTGGCAACTCATGCTCCAGCGGATCGCTGATAAAAATCGCCAGCACTTCATTATGCCTCGCGACGCCGGTGAGATAGGCCTGTGCCGCCCGGCAAAATCCGACGAAGTCACTGATCACGACAACCAGGCTGCCCGGCCTGGCCACGCGGCGAAGCGCCGCCATCGCCCGGGTTAACGGTGGTTCCTCATCTTTGGCCGGACCCTCAGCGCCCCTGTGCCAGTCAGGGTGATTAACCAGTTCGTGTACGTATCGCAGGGCAGCCTGACGCCCGAGCTTGGGCTTGAGCTCGCGGTGCGTCGAGTCGCCGAATATCAATCCGCCAAGTCTGTCCCCACGGTGTTGAGCCGCCCATGAAATGAGTGCTGCAGCACGGCTTGCAATAACAGACTTGAATGAGCCCTGTGTCGCAAAGTGCATATTGCTTCTCAGATCGACAACCACCAGCACGGGACGTTCGCGTTCTTCGCGAAAGAGTTTTGTATAAGCTTGCGTGCTGCGGGCGGTCACCCGCCAGTCAATGTTTCGTGGATCATCGCCGGGCTGGTACGGCCGCGACTCATCGAACTCCATGCCGCGGCCGCGAAAATGTGAGACATAGGCGCCTGTTTGCAGGGAATTGATCCTGAGGACATCCAGGGCGATTACGCGAGCCGGGCCATTCAGTCGAATCAAGCCGGCCTGGCTGACACTGACAGGCGATGCGTCCGCATGGAGTTTATCGTGGCGCATTTCTAAGGCATTTACGGCACGCCGACGCCATCCAGAACGCGTTCGATGACCGAGTCCGGCGTGATACCGTCTGCCTCGGCCTCGAAGCTCAACACCAGCCGGTGTCTTAGCACATCCGGCGCCACATCCTGGATATCTTCCGGCCCAACGTAGTCCCGGCCGACGAGCCAGGCGCGGGCGCGGGCACAGCGGTCGATACCCATACAAGCCCTGGGGCTTGCCCCGTACTGGACCTGGCCCTCAAGGGAATCGTCAACGACACCCGGGTCGCGGGTCGAAGTAACGATGTTAACGATGTACTGCTCGAGATCATCGGCAAGGTGCAGACGGAGAATCGCCTGACGCGCCTCCATCACCGAAGCCTCTGGCAGCAACTCGGGCGGCGCGAACGCATCGCGCACGCCGGTCTTCGCCTCTTCGCGATTCAGGACGAGAATGCGGCGTTCATCTTCGATGCACGGATAGCCGACTACGACGTGCAACAGAAAGCGGTCAAGCTGCGCTTCGGGCAAAGGGTATGTGCCCTCCTGCTCAATCGGATTCTGGGTGGCCATTACCATGAACAGGTCCGGTAATGTGTAGCTCTTCTCGCCAACAGTAATCTGTCTTTCTTCCATCGCCTCGAGCAGCGCGGACTGTACTTTTGCCGGGGCGCGGTTGATCTCGTCGGCGAGAATCAGGTTGTGAAAAAGCGGGCCTTTGCGAAACTCGAAGGTGCCGTCCTGGGGCCGATAAATGTCGGTGCCGGTGAGGTCGGCCGGCAACAGGTCAGGCGTGAATTGCAGGCGATGAAAATCGCCTTCGATGCTTTCGGCAAGAACCTTGATGGCGCGGGTCTTGGCCAATCCCGGCGCACCTTCTACCAGCAGGTGGCCATCGCAGAGCAATGCAATCAGCATCCTGTTTATCAACTGCGCCTGACCGACGATCAGATTGCTGGCGTGAGCTTCGAGCTGTTGGAATTGTTCTATCAGGCTCATCAAAGGCTCCGTAGGCCGAAAAGGCGTGCCATTGTAGTGATGATGCGCTGGCAGGCCAACCGGCCACCGGTTTTTTTGCTCATGTTAGAGCAACCTTGAGTAATAATGACCCCCTTTTCGACAGCAGAAGAGTTCATACATTGCGTAAAAATCCGGGAAATGGGCATGGACTGCAGCCGAACTCAGGTCTTCGGCCTGGGCCGGCAGGCACCCGAGCCAGCCGTCAAGCCCTGATCTACGTGGCCTTTGCGGCGACCACTTTCTTTTGGTTTGTCGCCGCAAGAGCCGACGATGACCTCGCGAGCGTATTTGACAGCAGCACGATTATTATCGCAGCAAGGGAAGATGCCTGTTACCGGTTTGACGTCTACCTGGCGATGAGCAGAGAACAGCAACTGCGCGGCTTAATGCACGTGCGCCATTTGCCCGAGTTCACCGGCATGCTCTTCGCTTACTCGTCGCCCGACATGCGCTCGATGTGGATGAAGAACACTTACCTGTCACTGGACATTTTGTTCCTTCGCGAGGACGGCACCATCTCCAATATCGCAGCCAATACGGAACCGCTTTCCCTGAAGCCGCTAGGTTCGACGGAACCAGTGACTTATGTTCTGGAGCTGAACGCCGGTGTCAGCGCAAAGCTTCATATTGACACTGACAGTCTCATCCACCTCTGACTACTAAGGGGTCGAGGGAATTTCAAATGACAAGTAATCAGAAGAACTGGACGGTGCTGCTCACATTGATGCTGGTAATCGGCGTACCCGTGCTGGCGCTTCTTCAAATGAACGCCGCCGATGAAGAAAGCGTGACTCTGGTGCTGCGCCTCACTGCCTGGATATCGTTCCTCGTCTATGTGTTGATATTTATCACGAGACCTGTGCGACAGCTTTTCGCATCATCACTGACGCGAACCATGCTGAATAATCGCCGCTATTTCGGCATCGTGTTTGCGGGATCGCACACGGTGCATCTGGCGCTGATCATCAAGTTTGCACTTGACCCGAATAATCTTCCGCCAACACTTCTTATTGGCGGCGCTGCGTACGCATTGCTTTATCTGATGCTGATTACTTCCTTCAACGCGCCGGCAGCAGCGATTGGGCCCGTTGCATGGCGCCGCCTGCACAAGACCGGACTTTACTGGATCGGTGGAACCTTCACCTTTACGCTCGTCTCCAATTTCCTGTCCGCCCCTGACAACCCGGCTCTGCAGGCATCTACGGTGCTCATTCTCGGCGCGATCAGTGTGCGGATACTGGCATTCCTGAAAAACAGGGGTCGAACCGCTAGACTGGCTTAGCGGTTCGATCCCTTAGATCAGCGATTCGACTCCTTGGATTACAGAACGGCAGCAATCGAGCTGGCAAGATGCTCGACGTTGCCTTGCGTAATGCCGGCAACGTTTATTCGACTCGAGTTCACCATGTAAACCGCGAATTCGCTTTTCAAGCGCTCCACTTGCTCAGTCGAAATTCCAACGAAGGAAAACATCCCGTTTGCCCGCTCAATGTGCGAGAAATCGTGATCGGGCGCTTTACCCCCGAGCGCAGCGCCGAGTAACGCGCGCATTTCTTTCAGTCGATCACGCATCCCCGCCAACTCGACCAGCCAATCGTCACGAAGGTCCGCATCGTTCAGGATATGGCTGACGATGGCGGCACCATGATCGGGCGGCATCGAGTACATCGTCCTGACGATGTTCAGCGTCTGGCTCCTCAGATTTCCGCTGGTCGCGCTATCTTTGGCAACAATCGACAACGAGCCGACCCGGTCGCGGTACAACCCGAAATTCTTTGAGCACGAACTCGAGACAATCATCTCGGGTACACGGTCGAACATTATTCGAACCGGATACGCGTCTTCTTCCAGGCCATCAGAAAAACCCTGGTAGGCAATATCGATGAAAGGCACCAGGTCCCGTGTCACGACAAGGTCGACCACCGTCTGCCATTGATCCCTGGACAGGTCCATACCGGTCGGGTTGTGACAGCAGCCGTGCAACAGCACGATATCGCCACTGGGCATATCGTTAAGTGTTTCGAGCATCTCATCGAAGCGGATGTCCTTGCGCTCTGTGTCGTAGTACGGATACGACTTCAGCTCGAGGCCGGCGCCACCCAGCAATGGAATATGGTTTGACCAGGTCGGGTCGCTTGCCCACAAGGCGACGTCTGGCTTCGCCCGCATGATTAATCCGGCCGCAACCCGTAGAGATCCGGAACCACCGGGCGTCTGCAGGGTTGTGACGCGTTTGTCGGCCCGTGCGCCGCCGCCAAAGGTAATTGCCTGTATTGCTTCGTTGAACTCCGGGTTTCCACCGGAGCCCAGATAAGACTTTGACGGCTGCGAATCAAGCAGGTGTTGCTCGGCCTTCTTGACCGCTCTCAGTATCGGCGTCTGTCCGCTCTCGTCCCGGTAGACGCCTACGCCGAGGTCGATTYTRTTYKCACGTGCRTCRYTCTGATGCTCGCCKATCAGCGTGAGAATRGCGTCGGGCGGCATTGCTYTTAGTGTTTCAAACAACGGGGTTCTCCAGATACGAGRGRGTCAACCRAATTCGTGATYTMGCAMGCAGCGAATGGKCGCYCATCRCTCARATCGTATCCAGMGGAATCTTWATATARGCGAYTTGATTGTCTTCCGGGTCSGGCAGATGYCCSGCACATATGTTGACCTGGACTGMTGGCAGGATCAGYTCCGGYAGMTCGAGMGTAGCGTCTCTTTTTTYGCGCATRTCGATGAACTCACRCTTCGATACRCCGTCACCGACATGAATAYTGKYCYGYTTYTGTTCCGCGACCGTGCACTCGAASCGAAGATCGCGCCCTTCGGGTGGATAGTCGTGGCACATGAACAGACGRGTCTCATCGKCMAGCGAAAAGAGCTTCTGGATCGAATCGTACAACAGCCCCGCRTCCCCGCCRGGAAAGTCGCATCGGGCAGTACCGWAATCGCACATGAACAGGCTGTCGCCAACAAATGCRGCATCTTCCACSAGGTAAGTCACRCTGTCGTCCGTATGRCCCGGCGTGKCGAGCACCCGGCAGTCGAGAYTCCCRATCTGGAAAGAATCGCCRTCTGAAAAAAGTCTGTCGAACTGGTGYCCGTCGGCCCTGAACGGTRCCTGCATATTGAAGACTTTCGCAAAGTGCTCCTGCACAGTGCGAATGCCCTGCCCGATCCCGACCTGACCGCCAAGCTCCGACTTCAGGAATTGGGCAGCCGTCAGGTGATCGGCATGCGCGTGCGTTTCCAGAATCCACTCGAGGGACAGGCCTTCCGTTTGTATGTATTCGATAATTTTCCGGGCACCGGATTTGTCAGTTCTGCCGGATACGGCTGAAAATCCGAGCACCGGGTCGATTATGGCGGCAGATTTCGAGTCGGGGTCGCTGATGACATATGACAGCGAACCGGTTTGCTCATCGTAGAAATGCTGGATGCCGGGGCGGATCATCAGGTCGGGATACCGGCAGTTTTATATTGGCGCCACCAGCGCCCCGTAATCAAAAACACCGGGAACTTGAAGTACTGCTCCGCAAGCCAGCGCTGCAGGAAGTCAAGCGGCCTGTTGAACGGTTTCGGTTGGTTTGATTCTTTTGCATGCCCGAGTCCCTGCAAAACCATACTGCCAGTCGCCGCAAGAAAAGAACCGGCCGCCAGAATCCACTCGCCCCGCGCGATAGCTATCAGCGCGACCAGGAAGGCAATGTCGAACAGCGGCACCGCAAGCAAATGTATGAGCAGGTTGCGGCGGTCTGCGTGCACTCGCTCGTAGTCACTCCAGTCTACAGACATGGTGATTCTCTGGCTGGTGGTCCAACAAGGTCAGCCGCGAACCGGGACGGACGGGGCCGATTGYTGAWYCNGSKYTTSSGWKCYCAGACRGAGCACCATCCTTTRTTGTTRACGAGCTTGCCCGGGAATATCTGGCACGGCCTCCATGCSGCAGTTTCATCGCCCTGAAYAAGGGCGCAGTTCGCACAGRWCTGGTCCGGTGCRGGATTGGCCCTGGAGGCAGCATCGACAGTGCTSGCATCGTGCRTATATTTCATTGCCTGTGCCATYGCATCGTCTTCGGCCAATTTCGGCAGGTCCTCGGCTCTTGCCTCGGMGCCCGGGCGAACMAGAMAGSCRGCTGCCGCWACARCCGATAGTTGAATAAAYTGGCGCCTTGCAATCTTGCTCAAGAGAWTCTCCTTCGTTCTTGTCATGWAGASGCCCYGGAACCTTCCCGRGCGTGCAGTATCTTAATACAAACGGATATGGACCGGCGCMATCTAGCGGAGGACGCTGAACGCCGGCATAACGGAAAGCCTCAGGTCACAACGGCGCACGCCCGATTTGACCCTCGACCGAACAGGATTGATGATTAACGGGGTCAGAAAATGTGAACACGCTCACAATCAGGCCCTTGAATTGTTTAACGTTATCGCTGCTACTGCATAATAAGGCGCCTATGTACACCTATTCTGAAAGTCTATTGACGTCGTGACTCCACATTTGCAGGTTGACCGTAATGCGGAGCGGCCACACCACGCCTTCGCGGCTGCGCTGGCAGCGCTCGTCATCTGCTGTGGGTCGGTGGGAGCCGCGCCCGTGCCGGACATCCACTACTACACGATCAGGGTCGACCATGCGATGACCCGGCTCTGGGTCGAGGCCCGCTTCAGCCCGAGCGTGAACAGTGTGACCGCCAGGTCCCGCGATGCCGGCAACTTCCTGACCGACGCCCGGGAGTGCGAGGACTCCGGACAGATAAGAATGCGAAATCACCGCATGCTGCTGCCGGCAAAAGGCGTTCGCTGCCTTTATTACACGGTCGATCTGGAACGTGCCGCCCGTCAGGAACAACTCAATCAGTCTCTTCTGCCGGACAACATCATTGTTTCACCGTCACTCTGGCTGTGGCGCCCGGAACTGACCAGCAGCACGGAGCTGCGTGTGCGGTTTCAATTGCCGGATAACGTCAAGGTCAGCGTTCCCTGG
>LKGT01011465.1_pt1 | contig 10165 bp, 12 predicted proteins | sample 503861 | NCBI WGS metagenome assembly LKGT01 (sample SAMN04113194, study PRJNA297058) | marine sediment metagenome | biome: marine benthic biome; feature: marine benthic feature; material: marine sediment; isolation source: sediment sample collected at the water-sediment interface from the South......
TTTTGCCAGTAGAATCGAGTGTTCTTAATGTAATTTTGAGATCTAGAATGAATGTATCTCTCTATAATATTGTGGCCAGTTTGCATAGAATTGTTTACAGATTGTTTGTATTATAGTTGGTTGATATCCATATTTCTTCTATATTGTGCTTTCTTGAGCTTTACTTTTTTGAATGAAAAAACTATCCAGATATTAACAATTTCCAGAGATAGCCTTCAGTATTTGTAGTCAATTCCATTTGAAGTTGCATTCCTGAAAGACTAAGGTTCGATTTACTCGTTGGTTTAGTATCGCTAGTATGAAAATCTCTTTGTTTGTCAACCCATCCAGCAACTGTTTCAATGTCACCAGGTTGTACTTCATTCCAACAATCACATACCAAGTCTTCAATTACAACATTGTATACGGTTTTTACATCATCAAGATTTTGCATGAAAGGACCTGTTTGAATTAAAGCTAGAATGATTTTTGGCATTTGCCTAGAACCCACCATATGGATATTTCCCAAATATTTTCCTTCAGAATCACGAAGCTCAGTTGATGTACAATAGTCTACTTGGTTTTGTAAGTCCTCATTTTCAAAAAATGTGCAGAATTCTTCAAGATAATTTCTGTTGATTAATTTGATTGGTTTAGACATTGAAATGTCAAAAAACTCTAGCTTTTCTTTTAATTTAGAATTAGAATCATCATACGTAAATTCTAATTCGGGCAAAGGAAGAGTATTAAATTTTTTATCCTCATCATTCAAAATTAAACTAACACTGRCCACAATAGATATAGATACAATTGAAAWTCCTATGTATAAAAAAATCTTTTTTTTCACTTTGTATATTTTTTATTAAACTAAGATAAGCCTTTGCNAAACAAGTTCTAYGRTCTARATTGAAATTATKTCCAWTATAGATTCAGTAGTTATGTTGTTTTTATCAACAAAKCCTGCKGTTACTTCTAAAACATATTGTGCATCTTTATCTCCACCTTTGTAAGAAGSACAAGTAACAGACTCTACTACAGTCTTACAAGRRGGAACATTTTTTTCAATATGTACTACTTTTCCATCACCATCTATCCAAAWAATRTCAAGTGARAATTGCAYRTTTAACATCCARATTGAACGCATGTTAGGAGAATCAAAAACTAGCAACATTCCTTGATCAAATGGGAGTTGATCTTGGAACATCAAACCACTTGCTCGACTTAGATCAGTGTCAGCTATCTGTACTTCTAAAACAACATCATCTAGTTTTACCATACCTCGAGGAAATTCTACATATTCAAGTTTTACATCACTTGGGAGAGATAACATTCCAGCTACTCCGACAATTATAGCAGCAATAGTAATTGGGACCAAAACTTGAACTCTTGATGTCATACTATGATTGAAGTGATTCTGAATAAAAACTAAAAGAGTTCATTACATTAAAGATTTTTTAAAATCATTAATTGTGGAAATTGTGTTTTTTGTTTGAGTTCCTATATCATGAATTGTAGAACCGTTGTAAACTCGATCTAGATATTTTCCAGCTAATATCATAGGTCCACCTATTGCACATGTAACACCACTTGGTTCAGGCACCCAAAACATGATAAATCCAATTTTTTGTAATTTTTTCCCTGGTGCAGGAGCTTTCTGCAAAGCACCAAGAGATTGTGCAGTTTTTTTATCATCCACTTTGGACAAATCGGAATACAATTGGGTTCTTCTTTTTACCGAACCTGACATTGCCTTTAATTTTTTTAATTTGAGAGTAAGTGAATCGTCCAATTCCTTATGCTTATTTTGTGAAAATTAGATAAAATTCAATGATCAAGTTTGATTACTCCATAGTCAAAATTAGTAACACTCACGACTAGAAGCCAAAAGATCAAGCGATAGACACTAAATTATATCCAAGAACATCTATTGAAATTAAACTTGAAGAATAAAGATACAGAAAGACTTGAATCAATTAGGGCAGCCCACGAAACTGCTCGGTCTGAGTCTAGCAGTAGAATGGAAGATTATCTTGAAGTAATTTTAGAATTAGTAGAATTAAAAGGGTATGCAACTACATTAGATATTTCACGATACATGAATGTCAGTGCTCCAAGTGTTACAAAAATGTTACAAAAACTAGATGAAAATGGCTATCTTGAATATGAAAAATACCATGGAATTAATCTAACCCAAAAAGGAAATCAATTAGCTGACACTATTAGACAAAAACACGGAATATTACTAGAGTTTTTTGAAATTTTAGGAATAGGTCATGAAACTGCAAATCAAGATGCGGAAGGAATAGAACATCATCTAAATCCAAAAACAATTAGACAGTTAAGAAAATTTATTACGTTTTTAAAATCAAATCCAAAAATTGTTCAGAATTTTAATAATACTTGATGTGGCTAAGATCTTACAAAAAATATATGTTCATTAAAATGGACAGCATAACGCTCTAGTTAAAAATTCATTTAATCTTTGAGAAATATTTTGATAGAATCTTTAGAGGATGCGTTTCTCATTAATTGTTTTCCGTGGCTAGAACGTTTTGGGATTTTAAGCTGGCCTTTTCTGGTAATTCTAAATGAAGCAAGATATTCATTATTTAGGTAAATGTCACCAGAATTTCCTGCATTTTCTTTACCTACATTAAACAATAAGGATGTCTTTGATTCAGAAAAATCAAAAGATAATTCAAAATCGGCTGAAGGGGTGCCTGATGGAGAAGTTGAAGAATCTTTTGGAACAACATCAATGTGTAATTTGAGCATTTTTTCTAATTCATTAATTGTTGATCCGCCTCGTCCAATGACAGATGGGATATACTGTTTAGATACCATTACCTTGACACTATTACCAGATAAAATTTCTACTTCAGCACTAGGATCAAATCGTCTAAATGTGTCTCGTACTTTGTCTTCAGCTAGTTTTTCAATACCAAGTTTTGTTGAATTTTTTGATATAGGAATTATGACGTTTTCTTCACCAAAGGTGTAGATTTCGTATTCCAAAGTATTATCTTCAAAGTCGCGTATTTCTATTACAGGTCTTGCCAAATCTTGTTCTATCATTCCAGATGGAACCTTTACTTTTAGTTCTAATTCATACACTTTGGAGATTTTCCCCTCGCTTACAAAAACTACAGTATCAATCACACTTGGAATTATTCCCAGCTCAATTTTTCCAATAAAACGTTGGATAGCATCTATTGGGGAGTTTGCATGAATGACTCCAACCATACCTACTCCGGCTAATCTAAGTTCGGAAAATGTTTCAAAATCTTCACGTCGTCTTACTTCATCAAAAACAGTATAATCAGGTCTTACCAAAAGTAAAATATCTGCAGAGTTTTCAAAGCTTCCTTCAAGTTTTGTGTATTGTGTAATAGCAGGATCTACTTGCAAATCACGTGGAGATTCAAATGTTTTKACAATTTTMYCAGCCTTTTGATAAAAATCTGCAAGACYAGAGGCRAGTGTACTTTTTCCAGAGCCWGGAGGMCCAGAAATAATAATYCCTTCWGCTCTTTCAGCAAATCTAGATTTTAGCTTCTCAGATAAYTCRTATTCTTCTAATGAYAAWCKRACAATTGGATGAACTATTGTGATTTCATATGCTTCTGAAAAAGGCTGRTACGTTATAGAAATTCTGTAATCTTCATGTTGAATTACAAGAGCKCCATGTTTTGAAATCTCTAGATTACTTTTGTYGTTAGTTTTTGCAACATCTAATATTTGYTCAGAKATTTTTTCAAGATARWCMCGAGTTAATATTTYATCMTCAATTTYTTGTAGATTAAAYGARCCTGGCTTTCCTTTTTTTGCCATAGGTTTTAGGCCTTCTTTAAGATGTATGCTCATTGTCTGAGTATCAAAGAATCTCAAAAATTCCAATTCACCTTTAATCACTTCATGTTTTAGATAACTAACTTCGACTCCTTCAACCTCGGCTACTAAAGCTTGAACATGATCAGAAGTGTAAAGAACTGCGTGGTTTTGTTTTGCAATGTCTTTAATAATTGCATCAATTCGTCCATGCCCAGATAGTTTTACATCATCAAAACTTGGTCTTGTTCCTTCAAATTTAATTACATTTCCATATTGTTTTGAAATACTTTGAAGTTTTTTTAATTCTTTTAAACCAGTAAAACCTTGTTTTTTATTTTGTGAAGCTTCTGATTGGAGCTCATCTAGAACAGCGACTGGAACTATAATTTCTGTATTATTAATAGTTCCAGATTCAACTTGTTTAGTAATTTGGGCATTAATTATCACACTTGTATCTAATACAATTTTTGACAATGATTAAAGCTCACTCATGCCACTTTTATTCATAACTGAATTAATCTAAACGGTAAGTGCATCAGAAATGACTTGAAGGACTTTATCAAAGTCAAAGGGCTTTGAGATTGAGGCAATAGCACCTGCTTCAAGGCATTGTGTAATTATGAATTGATTATCGGTTGCAGTTATGAGTATGATTCGTGCATCTGGGTTAAATTCCATGATTTCTTTGACTACAGTCAATCCATCCTTTTTTGGCATTGCAAGATCTAATAATAAAAGATCAGGTTGAATTTCATTGAATTTCTCAACTGCCTCATTACCATCAATTGCCTCTCCAACTAACTCGTGTTTACCAATTGATACAATATCCTGTAAAACTTGGCGTATAGCCTCCGAATCATCTGCAACTAGAACTTTTGCCATAATAAGATGAAATGTTTGTTACTTAAGAGAGAGGCTAGTCCAAATATTTCGAATATTTGGTTTCCATCTTTTGTTTTAGTTCATTGGTGTTTTGTTCAGATCCATTCATAAAATTATTCATAAAAACAGTGGATTCATTTAAAATTGYWAAKATTCCTTCRATATTYTSTCCTTCCATGRTATGATWMAGTARTGYATCATTTAATGCTGCAATTTCWCCAATTCCKGKTTTTCCCATCATAGGTGCTAAGCCYTTRATTTTRTGAARATGACMTTCAATGTCWTGAGAATTTTTTGARACATCTGAATCAGTMTTACAYGATTCTAAGATTTTCKTRATTRAWGCGATCTCYTCRTTAATTTCTWGRGTTGAAACTTTAATGAATTCATCWGACATTATAATCATCTAAAGGTTTTAGGCGGTATTTTTATACTCTCTGGAAATTTACAGTTWAAGTATTGAARATTATTCWAAAAACTTACTTWTTAGTTGGAATACTAATTGCAGCTGCWGCAGTTAATCTSAYTTTRTTATACCAATCAGGACARGAAAGTACTGATGAATCTTAYACAATWATTCGTGTAGCAGAYCTTAAAGTCAAAGTTGAAACATTTGATAGTCTTGCAAACTCTATTGCAAATGGATTTGAAGCTGATAGAGAAATTCTAAAAGAAAAAACAAATGAGTTCCAATCAGTCCTTAACATCTTAAAAGGTGGAGGAGAAATTAGAGGACAGTCAATATTGGTTATTCCTACAATTCTTCAAGGAGAATTTCGTGAAGTAGAAAATTCTTGGAATAAAGTTAGAGACAGTCTTGATCAAATTCAGGTACRAGCMGTATCWAAYKWTGAAGCAAAARATGCAGTAAACTACATTTTAGGAAAAAAYGGGGAAATGGCRCTCTCTACTGATTCTGTAATAAAGGAAGTWGAGACATTAGGTAGRGACTTTAACAGGCAYRARGAAATTACACKTGAGYTACATGAACTATCAAAAAGYATAGGACAARATGCRCTCTTAATTTCAATWGGAGARGRTGTRGRGATACGTGRAAARCTWCAMGAAGARAGAATAATGTTTGAAGYAGGAATTAGAAAACTWTTACAAATTCCYACAGATGRMTTGGATTTAGAAAGYATAGGTCAAATTCCTGAGGAACTARMWCCAATTCCAAGAGAAAATTCCARYGMWTTAAGACARTTAGATCCTTTATGGGAAGCAGTTCAGCTTAGAATAAAGATTTTAGARGAAAATTCRTTACRCACTGAAGAATTTGAYGTAGCATTTGGTTCTTTTAAAWCACAAAAARTTCTTTTGRCATCWTCRCTCGATACTTTAATTGATTCATGGAACGAAGAATCACTAGCTGGTAGTTCACAAAGAAGTATAATTGTCCAAACACTTTTAGTTGTAGATATAGCAATTTTTTTCCTTGTAATAGTTGTAGTTAGACAATCGCTTAATCCACTGAAAATAATTTCAACAGGAATGTCTAGAGTTAAAGAAGGTGTCTATGGTGAAAAAATTAACTATAAAGTAGATGATGAAATCGGTCAGCTGGTAAATACGTTTAATATAATGTCAGATACAATTAAACAGAAAACTGAGGAAGCAAAAGAAACCGACATTGCGAAAGATGAATTTTTGTCAATGATTACACATGAATTAAAAACACCTCTAGTTCCTATTCAAGGCTATGTGGACATGCTATTAGGTGAACACTTGGGTCCACTTACTGAAAAACAAAAAGACAGATTAAAGATCATTAAAACAAGCGCAGAATCATTGTTACGAATTATATCAGACCTTTTAGATGCACAAAAACTTGAGCTTGGTAAACTAGTTGTAAAAAAAGAAAAACAAAACATTAAAAACACGATAGATATTGCAGTTCAAGCTTTACAGCCTCGTGCAACAGAAAATAAGATTACTATAAAGCAACATTTGGATAAAGAGATTCTAGTACCACATGATCGAGAGAGAATTACGCAAGTGTTAACTAATTTACTAAAAAATGCACTAGATGTAGTAAACCCCGATACAGGAGTTATCGAAGTTTTTGTTGAAGATTCGGACAAAGAAATTAAAATAAATATAAAAGATAATGGTCCAGGGATTCCTATAGAAAAACAAGGAGGACTTTTCAAAAAATTCTATCAAGTTGATACCTCACTAACAAGAGAAGTTGGAGGTAGTGGATTAGGACTTGCAATCTGTAAAGGGCTAGTCGAAGAGCACGGTGGTACTATTTCAGCTGATAGTACTCCAGGAGTTGGAACTACTTTTTCTTTTATCTTACCAAAAGATTCTCAATAGCAAAAGAGTAAATCATTCTGATCTAAAAACTGAAAATAATCCAACATAGGCCTAAACATGAGGTTTTTGCTAATAGTAGACATGACGATGGAAGCCTTAGAGGTATTCGAAGACTGTAATCGAGACTTTTACCCAGATTCTAGAGCATATCTTGAAGCTTTACAAAAACAGGGTAAGACCGATGATGGTTTTGAAGATGAGTTTTACTTTACCATGCCTGCAATTTCAGGTATTGCATAAGATTTAGCAATACCAGTAAATTAATTGAAAATGTGGTAAATAGTCTAGAGGATATTGCGGAAAAAGCAGTTGAATATGCATTAACTTTAGGATGTCAATACTGTGATGTTAGAGCAGAAAAAAGTACAAAGCAAAGTTTTCTTATAGAAAATAGCGAAGTAGAATATTCATCTACAAAAAATGAGCAAGGTTTAGGAATTAGAGTTTTAAATAAAGGCGCATGGGGTTTTTTTTCTATCTCCAATCCAATATCATTAGATGATGTAAAACAAGGAATTAAAGAGGCTGTAAAAACTACCTTAAACTATTCTTCTAATAAGAAGCACAGATCAGAAATTGGAAATAATAATCCAATAAATCAAAAAATCGATTATCCTGTAAAGATTATTCCAACAATCGATAAACTAATGCAAATTGGATATGATTGTGATAAAATAATTCTGCAGGATAAACGAATTATAAAATCCCAAGTCTGTATGGGATATAGTATAGTATCTAAATTTTTTACAAATAGTGAAGGTTCTAAGATTTCTCAAAATTTTACAGATGTTGTAGCTAATATTGCTGCCACTGCATATGAAAATGGCATAACACAAACAGTAAACATTGTTGAGGGGGGACGAGGAGGAATTGAAAAATTATCTTCTGAAAGAGAAATAACTGAAACTTCGGAATTTATTTCCAAAAAAGCTTCACAATTAATTGATGCAAAACCTGCCAAGAACGAAAAAGCTACAGTAATAATGAATCCAGACTTTGTTGCATTGTTAACCCATGAAATTCTTGGTCATCCTTCTGAAGCGGATAGAGTGTTAGGAAAAGAAATGGCCTGGGCAGGAGGGGCATGGTGGTCAGGAAAATTAAATGAAAAAATTGGTTCAGATATTCTCAATGTGTTTGATGATCCTACAATAAAGGGAACTCTTGGATGGTATCAATATGATGATGAGGGAAACAAAGCTAGTCGAACGAATCTTGTAGAAAATGGAATACTATCAAACCATATGCAAAGTAGAGAGACTGCAGAAATTTTTCATACAAAACCAACTGCAAACATGAGGGCTACATCATACCGATATATGCCATTAATTCGGATGGCTTGTACCTGTATTGATAAGGGAGATTGGAAGCCAGAAGAAATGATTTCAGAGGTTAAAAATGGGTACTTGATTTCTAATATGAAAATTCCTTCAATTGATATGAAAAGATACAACTGGAGTATTTCGTGTCAATTTGCTCAAAAAATTGAGAATGGTCAAGTTACTGATTTGCTAAGGGATGTAATTGTTTTAGGGACGGCTCCTGATTTTTTCAAATCAATTGATGCGTGTGGTAATGATTTTACTGTAAGACCAATTACAAATTGTGGTAAAGGGGATCCAATGCAGTCAATGGTTATGGGAAATGGGGGTCCATCAATTAGAGCTAGTGCTACAGTCAGGAGCGTCTGAATGTCTATTAGTTCCTTAGAGCAAGTAAGAAATCAAGTTGTATCTTGTACAAAATGTGATCTTTGTAAGACTAGAAATAATTCAGTTCCTGGCAAAGGTAATCACAACTCTAAAGTAATTTTCGTCGGAGAAGCTCCAGGCAGAAGTGAAGACAAGATTGGAGAACCATTTGTTGGACCAGCTGGAAAAAAACTATCAGACGCACTAGAATATGCAGGAATATCTAGAGAATCTGTATACATTACGAATGTAGTAAAGTGTAGACCTCCAAATAACAGGGTACCTTCACAAGCCGAAAAAGAATCGTGTAGGAATTATCTTGAATCAGAGATTGCGTTAATCAAACCCAAAGTGATTTGCATTATGGGAAATACTGCGTATCAATCAATTCTTGGTGGAAAAAACATTACAAAAGAGAGAGGTAAATTTGTAAAAAAAGATGGCAAGTTGTATTTTTTAACAGTCCATCCAGCAGCAATAATTTATAATCAAAAATTAATGGATTCACTCAAAAACGATATGAAAAAATTAGTAAATGAAATAAAAAAGATGTGAGAAGCAACGAAGGTACTCCCTAGATCATTTTATGCAAGAAATACTGTTAAAGTGGCAAAGGATCTTCTAGGTAAAACTCTTGTGCGAAAAACAGGCGGTAAAATAATATCTGGCATTATCACAGAAACAGAAGCATACCGTCATACAGATGATCCCGCTAGTCATGCATTTGGGGGCTTAACAGATAGAAACAAAGTGATGTTCGGACATGTAGGAATGGCATATGTGTATTTCACATATGGGATGCACTATTGTGTAAATGCGGTAGCTAGAAGCGATTCTTATGATGCTGGAGCCGTATTAATTCGTTCAATTTTACCTAAGCTTGGAATTAATGAAATGATAAAAAATAGAAAAATGAGTTCGATTACAAATCTTACTAATGGTCCTGCAAAGTTAACTCAAGCAATGCAGATTACAAAAAAACAGTATGGCGAGAATCTAACCAAACAGTCTAGTTTGTACATTACTGAAGGAGTAAAGCCTTCAAAAATTAAATCAAACCCAAGAATTGGGATAAAAAACGGAATTGATAAGCTTTGGAATTTTAAAATACAAGTCTAATCTTTGTCATTTTCTTTTTCTTCTAGAGTCCAAGGGGCAAATTTTCCAAGAATTTTTTCCCAATCTAGACGAAGTAATAAAATAATTATGACTGTAAGGATTACTCCAAATACAATCATTCCAAGATAGATAGTACTTGTACTTTCAATGTTTTCAAGCAATGGATCAAGGATAGATAAACCAACAAAGTGAGCGATTAGCACAATTGTGTAGCTTAGAACAAATTTTCCTGTAAGCGTAGCAATAAAAAATCTTTTTGGATTGTATTTTGCTAAACCAAGTGGAATGTAAATCAAATCATCAGGAATTGGAGTCGCGGCGGCTACAAATGCTGCAGCAGCACC
>LKGT01011464.1_pt1 | contig 10162 bp, 8 predicted proteins | sample 503861 | NCBI WGS metagenome assembly LKGT01 (sample SAMN04113194, study PRJNA297058) | marine sediment metagenome | biome: marine benthic biome; feature: marine benthic feature; material: marine sediment; isolation source: sediment sample collected at the water-sediment interface from the South... ...
CGCGCGACCCCGCCGGTCAATCCGGTCGAGGGCTTCCCCTGGGAGAACGCCCACCACCTGTTCGACGGCGACGTCGACCGGTTTGCCGAGGTGTTCGAGCCCGCCGCCSRKCGYATCCCGGTGCTGAACGATCTCGGCATGCGCACCCTSGTCAACGGCCCGATCCCGATCTCRCCCGACGGCGAGCCGGTCATGGGCCTGGCGCCGGGGCTGGAGAACTTCTACGTCGCCTGCGCCTTCACCTCGGGCATCGCGGCCTCCGGSGGYGCSGGCAAGGCGATGGCCAACTGGATCCTCGAAGGCGATCCGGGCCTCGACCTCTGGGCCTTCGACGTGCGCCGCTTCGGCCCGCTGCASGCCAATCCGCGCTACTTGCACGACCGCGCCGTCGAGAGCTACAGCCGCTATTACGACATCCACTGGCCCGGCGAGGAGGGCCAGGCGGCGCGCGGGGCGCGACGCAGCCCGCTCTACCAGATCTTGGCGGCCAAGGGCGCGGTCTACGGCTCGAAATTCGGCTGGGAGCGCCCGAACTGGTTCGCGCCGGAGGGCAACACCGTCGCCATGGGCTGGCAACGCCAGGGCGAGGCCGAGACCATCGGCCGCGAGCACCGCGCCGCCCGCGACGGCGTGGTGACGATCGACATGAGCTCGTTCACCAAGTTCGAGATCACCGGCCCGCGCGCCTGCGCCTTCCTCCAGCACCTGGCGGTGGCCAATGTCGACAAGGCGCCGGGCGGGGCGGCCTATACCCAGCTCTGCAACGCCAGCGGCGGCATCGAGGCCGATGTCACCATCATCCGCCGCGCCGAGGACCGTTTCTGGCTGATCACCGGCTCGGCGCTCGGTGTACGTGACGGCGGCTGGCTGCGCGCGAACCTCGCCCGTTTTGGCGCGGAGGGGGTGGAGATCCGCGACATCACCTCGGCCCATGGCGTGATCAACCTGGCCGGCCCGCTGGCGCGCGAGGTGCTGGACCGCGTCGCCGACGCCGATGTCAGCCACGCGGGCCACCCTTTCATGACCGCCCGCGAGATCAATATCGGCTACGCCCCGGCGCTCGCCTACCGGGTCACCTATATCGGCGAGTTGGGGTGGGAGCTGTATATCCCGGTCGAATACATGCAGCACGCCTACGAGACGCTGCACGAAGCCGGCGCCGATCTCGGCCTCACCGATCTCGGCTACCGGGCCATCGACAGCCTGCGGCTGGAGAAGCGCTATCTCGCCTGGGGCGCCGACATCACGCCCGACTACAACCCGATCGAGGCCGGTCTCGGCTTCCTGATCGACTGGAACAAGCCCGATTTCCTCGGCGCCGAGGCGTTGGCGCGGATCAAGGCCGAGGGCGTGAGGCAAAAGCTCGTCTGCCTGGCGCTGGACGATCCGCTGGCGGTGTTCGGCGGCGAGGCGATCCTGGTCGACGGTGCTGCGGTCGGGCAGACCACCAGCGGCAATTTCGGCTACACGGTCGGCAAGAGCCTGGTGCTGGGCTATCTACCGGCCGACCTGGCGACCCGGAACGCCTTCGAGGTCGAGGCTTTCGGCCGGCGCTGCGGCGCCGTGCGGGTGGTGGGCGCGGCCTACGATCCAGAGCGCCGGAAGATCCTGAGATGAAGATCGACGGATAGAGCGGGAGAGGGGTGTGCACGAGGAGATGCACAGATTTTTGCACGGGGTTAACTTGTTGAAAGATAACRGAAATCGAAAATTTTAACCTTTTCGGAGGAGAGGAAAGCGCCGTAGGGCGCGTGCTCGCACGCACCATTGATCGCCAGTCGAACGGTGCTTGCGAGCACGCACCCTACCCCTCGCCACGGCGGATTCCGGTCAAAAATGCAAGGATCTCTGACCGCGCCAAGAACCACCGTTTTTGCTCATATACTTAACCGACGCTCGGGGCTGAAGGTCTGCTGAGCGCCACATAGCAGACTTGGCGCCAAGGGGTTCCTTAGGTCGCCCTTTGAGCCGAAGTGTGAATCGCGAATTTTTTGGTTTGGATCGGCTTGGCCTTGTCAGCCCTCCCTATCCCGGTCTCGAAACCATCCGAAACCAGACATTGCCCGGGGCGATCACCGATTTGCGGGCATCTCACCAAGCCGACCCTGCCGCGAGCGCGTTCTTTGGCGGCTAAGCCGACATAGGCGCGGTGCTTCGCGAGGGTTTACTTTACGTCTAACTGTGGATTACAACACTAAATGTGAAGCTGGTCTAGACCAGAAAATCGCCGGCCTCGCCTGAATGACCGGCGGGGTCATCGAGAGCTGAAAAGAATTTTTGCKGTGGAAGGGAAGCAGGTGGTCACGGACATTGATAACAACAGCAGGGTACCGATATATCAAAAATTGCGGGACAAACTCGCTAGGGAAATCAAATCGGGCGAAAGAAAAGCCGGCGAACGGCTGCCATCGGAAAGGGCCCTGGCTGAGGAAACGGGTTCCGCCCGCATGACGGTACGGGAAGCCTTGCTCATGCTGGAAGGGGAAGGGTTGATCAGCCGCAGAAAGAACCGCGGCTGGTATGTCGATCCGAAGCGCGTTCGTTATGACCCAACGAACCATATAAATATTTTCAAAATGATCGAAAACTTGGGCGGCGAACCTAGCGACATCAGTTTCGGTTGGCGGGAAACGAGAGCTTCGTTCTCCATTGCCAGAATGATGGATTGTGAGCCGGGAACGGAATTGCTCTTTCACCGCTTCATCGTTGTCTGGAACGATCGCAAAATCGTCTATGAAGAGAACTTCCTGCTCAAAAGCTACTTTCCAGAATTCTCGGCATCCGAGTTCAAAGCACCGATCACGGATTTTTTAACTGAACGCTTTGGCGTGCGGACGACGCAGGTGGGATTCCGCGCGCGTCCCACGCCACTTTATGGCGTGGTTTCCAGAAGCCTTGACGTAACCCCGGGGACTCCCGGTATTTTCCTGACACGTATCAAAGCGCACAAAGATAAAATCGTGCAGGTCGACCGGGATTTCTGGCTCAGCGGTGCGCTGGAAATCGTTGTTGGTCAATTCCCGGCCCGCGCGATTTAATAGAAAATTGCAGCGTATCAATCTCAGACATAATCTTGTTGACATCGTGTGGTCTAGACCATAACGTCCGCACGCCATCTGGTCTAGTCCGCTCGATATCTGTGGCCTAAGATTGACTCTTCCACAGAGTGGATTTTCCGGACGGTAGTAGAGACATGAACGAGAGGGAGACGGTTATGCGTGTTAAATCAATGATCTCTTTGAGGTCAGCCCTGGCAGCAGCCGGAATTTTAGCTGTCATGGGAGTGGCAAATCTCGCCCAGGCCCAGCAATCGACCTGGGATCAAATTCAGGCGAATGGAATTGTCCGCGTCGGTTGCGCCCCGAGTGAGCCATGGTACTTCAAAGATCCTGCCAATGGCGAGTGGAGCGGAATCGGACCTGGCATTACTGCCCTTCTTGCCAAAGAGTTGGGTGTGAAATGGGAATGTGTCGAGACAACCTGGGGCAACGCTGTTGCCGGCCTGCAGGCCAATCAGTTTGATATGATGGTTGCATTGGACCCAACACCGCAGCGCGCGCTCGCGATTGATTTCCCGACCGGTACGCTGCTGTACTATGCAGTGGGCGTTCTGGCGCAGCCGAATTTGAAAATTGTAAACTGGGCCGATATGAACAACGCCGATACCCGCGTTGCGGTTCCGCTTGGTACGTCGAATGACCGGGCGATTTCGGACATGCTGCCGGAGGCCGCTTTTGAACGGACCAAAGGTTCTGCAGAGGCGATTGCTTCGTTTGCCGCTGGACGTGCAGATGTTGTGGGCGGAGCTTCCCTTTGGCTGATGATGCAAAACCGTGCGCTTGGCGGTAAAGGCCAGGTTATTATCCCCAAGCCCGCCAGTGCGTCCACGACCAGCGTTGGTATTCGCAGAGAGGATGACAAACGCTGGCGTGATTGGTTGGGTATTGCCATCGATTTTTATTACTACCGTGGTCATACAAGAAAAGTCTATGAGGACTTCCTGACTTCCCGGGGTATAGATCCGGCAACTGCGCCGGGAATCATCCTCGAAGACATGTAGTAATTGTTTTCTCCCTGGCCGGTGCCGCTTGGCGGCACCGGCCTAGGAACTTCAATTCGCAAGGGGCGCTTCWATGGGCTACGAATGGGATTTCWCCKTTGTATTCARGAATATGGATSTGCTCTACTTRGGGTTCCTCGGGACTCTGAAAATTGGATTTCTGTCCCTGGGGCTTGCGGCAGCATTGGGCCTGATATTGGCCCTCYTRAGAATGTCAGGGCGYCGCTGGTTGTCCGTCAGCATCACCGTATACATWGAATTTTTTAGAATTATGCCGGTAATTGCYTTGCTGTTCTGGGTTTACTACGCATTGCCGATTGCAACCGGATTGAGAATAGATGCTTTTACGGCTGCGGTTTTGACACTTACAGTTCAGTCCAGCGCATTTTTTGCCGAGGTTTACCGGGCTGGCATTGAATCCATTGAAAAAAGCCAATGGGAAGGCGGCAAGTCCATCGGCATGACTTCGGCACAGCTTATGCGCCGCATTATTCTGCCACAAGCGGTCAGACGGATGATTCCGCCTTTTACCGAGCGCAGTTTCGAATTGATGAAAGGCACGACCATTGCGGCGACAATTGCCTATGGTGATCTGCTCTATTCGGCTCTTGTGCTGAGTTCACAGCTTTATCGACCGCTTGAGATTATCTCGCTGGTTGCCCTGTTCTATCTTGGCATGCTGACACTGGCCTCATTTTTCCTGCGGCGGCTTGAGCGGCGCCTTGATGCGGCAATGCTGTAAATGATGTCCCAAGGAGGAAAAGTTTCGTCATGATAGAATTCGAATGGAATTTCGGAATACTTGTTCCCTACTGGGGCAATTTTCTCCGTGGCGCCATTGTCACCATTGAGCTAAGTGCCATCGTTATCTTTGCATCCCTGCTTGGCGGCATTATCGTCGGCATGGCTTCGGCACAGCTTATGCGCCGCATTATTCTGCCACAAGCGGTCAGGCGGATGATTCCGCCTTTTACCGAGCGCAGTTTCGAGTTGATGAAAGGCACAACCATTGCGGCGACAATTGCCTATGGYGATCTGCTCTATTCGGCTCTTGTSCTGAGTTCACAGCTTTATCGACCGCTTGAGATTATCTCGCTGGTTGCCCTGTTCTATCTTGGCATGCTGACRCTGGCCTCATTTTTCCTGCGRCGGCTTGAGCGRCGCCTTGAYGCGGCAATGCTGTAAATGATGACCCAAGGAGGAAAAGGTTCGTCATGATAGAATTCGAATGGAATTTCGGCATACTTGTTCCCTACTGGGGCAATTTTCTCCGTGGCGCCATTGTCACCATTGAGCTAAGCGCCATCGTTATCTTTGCATCCCTTGTTGGCGGCATTGTCGTCGGAATGGCTCGGTATTCATCGAACAAATGGTTAAACCTGCCAGCCACGGTTTTTGTCGAAATTTTCCGTAATACGCCGGTCTTCGTTCAGATCGTATGGTTCTTCTATGCGTTTCCGGTCCTTATCGGCGTTCAAATGGAGGGTTTCGTTGCTGCGATTCTTGGCGTTGGTCTGAACATGACAGCCTATACATCCGAGATTTATCGGGCTGGCATTCAGTCGATTCACAAAGGCCAGTGGGAGGCCGCCAAAGCTGTTGGCATGCCTTACATGCGCACCATGCGGCGGATCATTCTTCCGCAGGCGGTCCGCCGTATGATCCCGGCTTTTGCAAACCGGATAATCGAAGGGGCAAAAGCCACGGCGCTGGCATCTGCCATTGCGGTCGGCGAACTGCTTCATGAAGGCGAGCTATTGGCCCAGGCCCTGTATCGGCCGTTGGAAATCTACACGGTCATTGCAGTTCTCTTCTTCGTCCTGATCTACCCATTGGCCTTATGGTCCTATTGGTTAGAACGCCGCCTTAGAACTGACGAAAAGGTAACACTATGACCGGTGATAATTCCCCTATCCTCAAGGTTGAATCCCTTCACAAGAAGTTCGGAGACCTCCATGTTCTGCGTGGTATCGATCTGACGGTAAACAAGGGGGACGCAATCTGCCTGGTTGGGTCCAGTGGTTCCGGCAAAAGCACCCTTTTGCGGTGTATAAATTTTATGGAGCATCCGACCGCTGGCAGGATCACCATAGATGGCCAAGTGGTTGGCCGGGAAACAGGCACATTCGAAAGTGCGCCAGTCTACCAATATAAGGAAAGGGAGCTGATMAAGGTCCGRACTCACGTGGGCATGGTGTTCCAGCAGTTCAACCTTTTCCCTCACATGTCAGTTCTGGCGAATGTCATGGAAGGCCTGATCCAGGTGCGCAARCTGGGCAAGGAACAGGCCCACGAAATTGCTCGTTCCAACCTCCAGAGAGTGGAGCTTTGGGAAAAAGCSGAGCAATATCCCTCGCGCTTGTCCGGTGGCCAGCAGCAACGCGTAGCGATTGCGCGAGCCTTGGCGATGGARCCGGACATCATGCTTTTTGATGAGGTGACGTCTTCTCTCGATCCGGAACTGGTCGGTGAGGTGCTGAARTCCATCCAGGACCTCAGCAAGGCCGGCATGACCATGGTCGTCGTGACCCACGAGCTGGGATTTGCCTATCATGTGGCAAAACGGGTTTTGTTCCTGCACGACGGGATCATTCACGAAGAGGGCACACCGGATGAAGTTCTGAAACACCCCGGCAAGGAACGCACCAAGGCATTCCTGGCCGGTTTCACCGACTTCAATTTCTGACGAATCCACTGATCGTTTCACCAGGCATGGGCCAAGAATAACAATGCTGATCGCACATCTTTCCGATGTCCATATTGCGGAATCCGGCCCTGCTCAGGGCCCGGGGTTCGATACCGCTGCAATTTTCGAAGCCGCTGTGTCGGAACTCAATGCTTTCGAACCGCGCCCGGATATCGTGTTGATGACAGGTGATTTTACGGGTTCCGGTACGGTTGCGGAATATGAGGTGTTCAAACAGATTCTGGAAAAGCTGGAGATCCCCTTTCATCTGATTCCCGGGAATCACGACAATCACACGGCAATGCGCGCGGTTCTCGGGGAATTGGACGCTCTCGGCGACGACGGGACCTTCATCCAGCATGTTGTCGACGACTATCCGGTTCGTCTGATCGGGCTGGATTCAACCATGGTGGGCCATCACAGTGGGGAGCTGTGTGAAAAGCGTATCGCGTGGCTGGATAGTTGCCTGGAAGAGGCCAGGGACAGGCCGACCGCGCTGTTCATGCATCACCCCCCCGTCACCACGGGAATTTGGTGGCTGGACTGTATCGGTCTGTCGCAGGGCACCGAAGCCCTGGAGGAACTGATCGGAAGGCATCGTCAGGTCAAGGCAGTTTTCTGTGGTCACTTTCATCGCGCCATCCAATCGACACTGAGCGGTGTGCCGGTTTTTATCGCTCCCAGTATTGGCATCGCCAGCGTGCTTGATCTGCGCCACGAGGGGCCGCCAAGATCGATCTCCGAACCACCGGCCATGCAGTTTCACAGTTGGACCGGTGCATCCTTCGTTACTCATACCCACTATGTGGGTCGAAACGACACTGTATTGGACTGGATCCCCTTGATGCCAAATTGGCCATTGCGTCTAGAACTCATGCGGAATCACGCCCCCATACCCAAAGATCTCGGCATTTAAAAATAGGTGTCGGAAGCTTGGGAGCCCGGTCTTCGCGCTGGAACTCAAGCGTCGCCTCATAGATTCCGATACGGTTCTCGGCTAGTCTTTTTCGTGAAGGAGATCGATTGTACAGCGCCGCCTAGCCGCTGGCGTGGTCGGATACCTGCCATACGCCGATCGACCGGCCGATTAACGAAGGAGACTGCATATGAAACTGACCAGCGTAATGCCCACCCTCGTAACTCCCTACGTATCCGGCCACCCGTTCCGATGACATCCGCCCAAAAACGCCGAAGAGGCATGAACCACGGCCTCGACAAAAATCACCGCGGGTTTCTACCCACCCAGACCCGAAGCCGACCTTCGGGGGACGGGGTTTACGTGCTCAGCGCCCAACGCGGGGCATCCTGCGGGAAAATCAATCGGAAATGACTTGTCGGTCACGTTCAGCGGCTATAGCCTCGCCGGAGGCAAACCATATGGGAAATGCCGGGTTAAGAACCATCGGTCATCATGCGAATGTCGGTTTGGTCCGACGCGGTGCGATGATGTCACAAAGATCAAGCGAGCCGTCGCGCTGCGCGACGGGGAGAGCTGCGCCGGCAAAGAAAAGGGGGCACCGAAATGGTGGGTAACGTCCTGGTCAATTGTGCKCATGGMAAGARCAATCCCGAAGAWGCGACGGTYGCCTTCRTCGCCGCSAGCGCGGCKGTGACCARAAGCRCGGCGACCGCGGTYTTCTTRASYTCCGACGCTGTCCGCYTGGCCACYCCCGRYTACGCCGACGGYRTCCAGGCCGAAGGYTAYGAACCTTTGAAGGTSTTCCTGGACAAATTYCTGGAAGCCGGCGGCAARCTCTGGGTGTGYCCCGCYTGCGCCAAGGCCCGSGRCATGRCYCAGGACGACCTSATCGASGGKGCSACGATCGACGGYGTCCCGACGATGCTYGAGTTCCTGGAYAAYGGCGGCATTACGCTGATGTAGGCCKGGGCTYGNCCCGMYSGCYTTCRGYTCAWCGATCGRCGRCGKACGAGAGCGGRAGGRGMGWTGMAAGCYGYATCGAAWATCGGGGCGCGGYGGYCATGAWYTGTCCCGGYTGCCAGACCGAGAAYCGGRGCGGACGYCGKTTCTGYKCGAAATGCGGTGCGGCRYTGCCGGYSGTCTGYCCGGACTGCGGYTWCSAGAACGAACCYGRWGAYKSCTTCTGCGGTGGCTGCGGYACGGYGCTRGCGGCGYCGGCGCAAYCGGCCRAGSGACCGCCYKCRRCGYCGGTGMCGGCSGAGCCCGAGCGCCGGCAGGTGACGATTCTGTTTGCYGAYCTCAGCGGMTTCACGAAACTCAGCRCGGCCCTGCCGGCGGAGGACRTYCATCGYCTGATCGSCMGRTTCTTCGARGTGATCGAYRACRTCGTCCTGGARTATGGCGGCCRCGTYGACAAGCATATCGGCGAYGCCGTMATGGCCKTGTTCGGGGCGCCGKTGGCGCATGRCAACGAYCCGGARCGCGCKGTCCGCRCCGCCTYGGAYATKCAYAMMAAAYTGCGRGARCTGAGCGCTGARCTGGAGGTGCCGCTCCAGGCGCATATCGGCATCGCCAGCGGCCAGGTCGTGGCCAGCSSCATMGGCGGCGCCGGACACAGCGAGTACACGGTWTTGGGCGAGTCGGTCAATCTGGCGGCGCGGCTGGTCGATAAGGCCGGYCCCGRMGAGACYTACCTTTCCGATGCCGTCTACCGGGCCATTCCCCGTCTACTGGAGGTGGAAARCGTCGGCGACGTCGAGGTCAAGGGCCTCGATCGGGCGGTCCGGGTCTKGCGCCTACGCGCGCTGGTCGAAGCGCGATCGACGCGGGCACTGAAGSCGCTCWTTGGGCGCCGCGCCGAACTCCGACAATTCCAAGGCGTGCTRGAGAGCWTACGCGAGCTCGGGCGGGGCCARGCGGTCMAMRTYCGCGGCGAARCSGGGATCGGAAAGTCGCGGCTGGTCGAGGAGTTCGCGRYKCTGGCGGCCGAAGAAGGCTTCGCCTGTCATACCGCGCTGATCCTCGATTTCGGTGCCGGCAAAGGGCGCGACTGCATTCGATTGCTGCTGCTGAGCGTTCTCGACTTGCCGCCGCAGACGGAAACAACCGCACGCGCCGAGGCCGTGGCGCGGACCGTTGCTGACGGCCTCGTCGAGCCCGCTCAGACGATGTTTCTGATGGACTTGCTCGACCTCTCGCCGGCCGAGGAACATCGCGCGACTTATAATGCGATGGATAACGAAACACGGAACATCGGCAAGCAGGATGCCGTGGTGACTTTGTTGAAACGCTTGAGCGCCAAAGCCCCGCTCTTGATTGTCGTCGAAGACCTGCATTGGGCGGATTCGCTGACCCTCGACCATCTCGCACGCATCGCCGCGATGACCACCGAGGCCCCGGTCGCCCTGGTGATGACATCGCGCATCGAAGGCGATCCGCTCGATGTCTTGTGGCGACAGGCGAGCGGCCAAGCGCCGTTGGTCACCATCGATCTGGC
>LKGT01011463.1_pt1 | contig 10161 bp, 6 predicted proteins | sample 503861 | NCBI WGS metagenome assembly LKGT01 (sample SAMN04113194, study PRJNA297058) | marine sediment metagenome | biome: marine benthic biome; feature: marine benthic feature; material: marine sediment; isolation source: sediment sample collected at the water-sediment interface from the South... ...
TTACTTTAATTTCAATTTGTAATACCCTGGCTCAAAACCTGTAAAACATCACGGGGTGTCCAAATTCGGTCTGAAGTCATCACATAGGGATGTTTCATGTAAAGCATAATCTTGCAAACTTCAGGAATAGTTAACTTATCAGGAATCAATTTAGGACTTGGTAGTTTGAAAACACTTGCAGTCAAATCTAAAAAGTTGTCAACATTTTGTAAGAATTTCAAATCACCTGAAATTTTTTCTAACACAGTTGTGTGATCAATAAATAAAAATTCATTGTCTAGCACTAAAAGATCAGTTTCTTCATCTAACAATGATTTAATCAGAAATTCAACATTGTCATCTCTTTTGAAAACATTAATTTTTCTTTCTGGTAAATCAGATATGCTAATGTTAGTTTTACATAATGCACCAATTTCTAATATTTCTCTTATTGATATTCCTGAAAAACTTTGTTTACTGTTTTGAATTATTGCAAAAATCTTGTTCATCTTTTGCATTTGTTCAAGTAACTTGTGTAACTTTGCATATCGAGTATCCAAGTAAAACTTTCTATTCATAATTTCAGAAGATAAAACGTCATGGAAAAAATAGGGAGTAGGATTTTTTAATATTCCTCTTAAAATTTCACGTCCTCCTATAATTCCAATAGGAAATTCTTCATCTAAGACAACTAAATAATCTGTAGTACGAGATAACCTTGAATACATTGAACTTGCAATCCATACGTTATCTTCTGAGTTAATGCTAGAAATCGGTGAAGAGGCCAAGGAATATGGCAAAAGATCATCAAACAAACATTCTGTTAATGCCAAATTTTTTCCTGAATTTATTGAATTAAAGGAAATTTGATGATTTTTTGAATTGGAATTTTTGTTAAAAATTTTATTAATATTTTTTTTCCAATTATCACTAAATCCTAGATTATTAATCATCATCACACCTTTTGAACTAATATTTTTGAGAAATTCTTTCACATATCCAATTTGATGTTCAGACTGAACATACGATTTTATGATTTTTTTATTTGTAAAAAATTTTTTTGCTAAAAATTTGTTGTAACTTTTTTAAAACATTTTAAAAAATCAGGTATACCTTACAATTTCTAAGATCAAACTAAACTTTTTCTTATCTTATTACTTGTTTGAAAACTTGGTTTTTATCTAATTTATCAAATTCTGATTTTTCTCTGAAAAGTTCTTTGAAAAGCTGATTATCTTTAAGTCTATCAAAGTCCTTGTCTTTTTTAATTATCTCTTTATAGATGGATTCTTTTTCTATAATTTTTCTAAGTAAATTTAATGAATCAGGAATCTTTCCTTGCATTAGAATGGTCTTTGACTTTGAGTATAATACTTTGACATTATTTTGATCTGATATCAAAATTTTATCATAATCAGAAATAGCTTCATCATATTCACAAATTACATGCAATGTCAGTGCTCTATTGTAAAGCATTTCTGTATTAGCTGGATCATTTAATAGGGCTTTGTCAAATAATGGAATCGTTTCTCTATGTTTTCCTAAAATCACTAATGAAAGTGCCTTATTGTATAAGGCAGTAGAATTTTCTGGATCAATATCTAATACTCCATCAAAACATAAAGTAGGTTTTTCATACTGACCTAAAATTGAAAATGTGTTACCTTTACTCAATAATACATTAACATTTGAAGGTTTTATTTTTAATGCAGCATCAAATTGTGATAGAGCTTTTTCATATTGTCCAATTGCAGATAAAGTAATTCCTTTTTGATAGATAGAGTCAAAGTTGTCTGGTTCTCTTTGAAGTATATAATCAAAACAAGCAAGTGCTTCTTTATGTTTAAGTAATTTTGAAAGTATCAATCCCTTTTGAAGTAATGGTTCAAGATTGTCTGGTTCTACTTTCAAAGATTTATTGAAACAATCAATTGCTTCATTATAATTTGAAAGATGAACTAGTGAAACTCCTTTCTTATACAATGCATTTCCATGATTTGGATTCATTTCTAGAACTTTGTTAAAGGAATTTACCGCGGCTTGATGATTTTCAATCTGAATGAGTGCTACTGCTTTGTTGTATAGCGCATCAAGATTTTCTGGATTTAACGTTAAGGCTCTATCGAAATATGATACGGCATCGTTTTTAAGTCCCAATTTTCCTAGAGATTTTGCTTTATTTACCAAAGATTGAACATGTTTTGGTTCAATCTCAATTACGTTGTTAAAACACAAAACTGCATCATTAAATTTTTTCAGATGAAAGAGTGTAAGACCTTTGTGGAATAATGAAAGTATGTGTTTCTGGTCAACTGTCAATACTTTGTCATAACATTGGATTGAATCATCGTTGAGTCCAAGCTTTCCAAAAGTTAATCCTTTATTGAATAAAGCTAGTATGTGGTTAGGAACTATTGCTAGAACATGATTGAATTCCTTTACTGCTGCTTCATATTCTTTGAGGGAATATAATGACAAACCTTTGTGTAAGAGAACTTCTGAATGTTGTGAATTGATCTCAATTGCTCTTTCATAGGACTTTATAGCATCTTTATAGTTTCCAAGATGTTCTAAAACTAAACCTTTTTGAAAATGTGCATCAAAGCTATCTGGTTTTACTTTTAGTGCATCATCATAACAAACCATTGCATCACCGTGTTTTCCAAAACGAGCCAGGAGCAATCCCTTTCGAAATAAAGCATCAAAGTTATCTGGAACCGTTTTTAGTGCGCTTTCATAGCATGATATTGCCTCACCATGGTTGCTAAGCTGTTCAAGTAACAAACCTTTATGATACAAAACATCAACATAATCTGGGATTACCTTTAGTGCTTTATCGTATTGATTTAGTGCTTCTCCATATTTTCCTAAATGTTCAAGTAGCATTCCTTTGTGGAATAGCACTTCAGAATGTTGTGGATTAAATTTCAATGCTTTATTATAGTAACCTAATGCATCATTGTTTTTGCCTAGATGTGCAAGGGTTCGTCCTTTATGAAGAAGAATATCTGAGTGTTGCGGATTGATTTTTAGTGCTTTATCGTAATATGTTAGAGCATCATCATGTGTACCAAGAAATGCATGCAAAAGTCCTTTATGAAATAATGATTCTGTGTGTTGCGGATTGATTTTTAAGCAATCATCATAACTTTTGATGGCATCATCATATTTTCCTAAATGTGCAAGTGTTCTACCTTTATAGTAATGAGCATCAGCAAATTGAGGTTTAACATTTATTGCTAAATTATAGGACTCCAAGGCATCTTCATATTTACCAAGTTGTTCCAATAATCTTCCTTTATGGTATAGGGCATCAAAATAATCTGGTTTGATTTTTAACGCATCATCATAGAATATTTTAGCATCGCTATATCTGCCTAGATGGGAAAGTAGCAATCCCTTTCGAAATAACGCATCAAAATAGTCTGGTTTGATAGTTAGTGCCCCATCATAACATATCAGTGCATCACTGTTCCTACCAAGATGTACAAATGCATTGCCTTTTTGAAGAATTGTTTCTGGATTATTCTCAAATTCTAACGCTTTGTTGTAGTATGATATTGCTGTTTCATATTTGCCAAGTTTTGAAAGACACAATCCTTTATTGAGAAGCGCATCAGGATGACGAGGATCAACTTCTAGTGTTTTGTTAAAATAGTAAAGTGCATCTTCATAGCTCCCATTTATTGTTAATACCTTACCTTTAGTTAATAGCGCATCAAAATAGTCTGGATCAATTTCTAATGCTCTATCACAAAATTTTGAAGAATCTTCAAGATTTCCTATTTTTGCAAGAGAAAGACCCTTGTTGTATAACGATGGAACGTGATTTGGTTTGATGTTTATTGTTTTCTCAAAGTAATTTATTGCATCTTCATATTTTTCAACTTTGGCAAGAGCACATCCTTTCTTGAATAACGCATCAAAATAGTCTGGATTTGTTTCTAATATTTTGTCATAGCAGATTAATGCTTCATCATGTTTTGATATAGCTGTAAGAGAGTCCCCTTTGGCACATAATGCATCAAAATCCATTGGTTCCTTTTCCAAAATTTTATCAAAATAAGAAATACCTTCTTGATGCTTTCCTAACCTAGAAAGTAAAATACCTTTGTTAAGGATGGGTTCAGTAAATTGTGGATCAATCTTGAAAGTTTTATCATAGAAAATTTTTGCTAAATCATATTGTCCAACGTAAAAATAGAAATTTCCTATTAAGGTTTCAGTTTGTTTGTTTATATCAAGAGTATTTTTTTGATTTGATGTTTTTACCATAAGACTTGCACGAACTTTTAATGTGCTTTCGATCTTTTTTCTAATATCTTCTGGAATTTGTAATTGATTTTTTAAATCAATTTTTAATTGAATTTTTTGTTCTGTTAGTAATCTTGTAAGAAGACCATCAATTAGAGTTAATTTATTTTGGTCTACATTATAACTAGATGCCATTCCTACTCTGATAATCCACTTTGAATTTTCTAATATCGTGATGTCTGGTCAAATAATCCAGACACCGCTTTATATCGGAAATTTAACTTCAAGCTACTTGTTTGAAGGTAGGAATAATACTAGTATTGGTTATCGTGAGTATTTTTACTATTAGTGTATCTTATGCTCAATTAGATGGTTCTGAATTTGGAATAAGGTTACTACCCTCAAAACTAATTGAAGACAAAGAAGGAATTATTCAAGTTTTTATCAAACAAGGTACTTTCCTCATTCCAGAAAAAATTAATGGATTAACTGTTACAAGTTTGGATTCATCTATTGTACGAGTAATTTCTGTTAAGCATAGTGATTCAGGTTTTGTTTCTGAAGTAAATGTAAAAGCGATGAAACAAGGTTCTACATCATTATTTCTTGCTGCTCCAGGTTTTACTTCCACTGAACTACCAATAACAATTTTCGGAAATAAACTAAGCAAAGAACTGCTTCTTGTTAAAGCAATTCCAGATACTTTTTCATCTAACGGTCCCTTCCGTGGAGTATTATCAGTGGAACTTGCAGACGAAGATGGTTTTCCAATCTTAGCATCTGAAGATATACCAGTTTCATTAAATGTTCAAAACAATATTTTAGATATTTTTCAAAAAAATTTAATAATTAAAAAGGGTGAATACTTTACAGGTACACAATTTACAGCAATAGATCCTGGAAAAACTACAATTTTTGCTTCGGGTCAAGGATTGGAAGGCAAAAGTAACGAGATTAAAGTCGGCGAAGAAACAAATGATCTTACTTTAAAATTATTTACTTTTCCTGAACAGATCAATATATCTTCAGAAGGAACGGTTGGTCACATTATAGCTGTTTTGCATCAGATAAATGATGATAGTATTAATGAAAGTGATTGTGATTTTACTCCTACTGGTTCTAATTCTAATAGTAACGAATGTAGAATAGTAATTGCAAAGGAGAACATTTCAGTAACATACAAGGTAACAAACTCGATTTTTGATGATGTAAACATTAGTAATAATGCAAACATTGGTGAAAGTACTGGAGTATTTACAATCAAGAAAGGCACCTACTGGGGTCATACAACTTTTAAATTAATAGGCGGAGATGAAAACTTTGTAGGAACATATGATGTTACTATTACATCAGGAAATCCAATTACCCTAGATACTGAAGAAGTTCAAGCAGTTTTTGATGAGAATGAAAAACAAGAAGGAGATAAATTCGTAAAATTAGAGACAATTCCAATTTATGCCACTGGAAATAAGGAACTAATCGGGGTTGTGCATCTTGAAGATGAAGATAATTACCCTATCGTAGCAGAAGAAAATCTTGAAATCAGAATAGATTCAACAGACAAAGAATTCGTCTCAGTCGATCGAGTAACCATTAGAACTGGATCTGCTTCTGCATTAGTTTTTGCTACTATAGGTCACAGTGCTCCAACTGATGATGTTGAATTAAACCCAGCAGTTGAAGTAAATAGTAAAAATCCTCAGTTGATTGAAACATTGATGTTTGGTCCAATTGAAAGCTCACTTAAACTTGTAGCTGAACCACTGATTCAAAAAGTTCTTACAAACACTGAATTTCCCATTGTGATGTATGTAGAGGACAGTAATGGAATTACAAAATTTCCTAAAGACTCAAATCTTTTTGTAACTCCAAGTGAAATCTTTGAAGTAGAATCAAAACAAGTATTTCGAGGAGAAGATTTGATAATGTTAGATTCAAAAGCAATTGGAAAAGGGCAAGATAAATTAGAATTTACTTTGAATGATCTTAATACTGAAATATCAATTGACAGTCTATCAATTAAACCAGCAAATATACATCTAGATCATTCTGCAACAATTCTTGAAGGAATAAATGATATTTTCTCCATTCAACTTGTTAATCTACAAGGCTCTCCTATCTTTGCAACTCAAGACGTTCCAATACAATTAGTTGTCAAGGACGAATCATTACTTCAGATTCCCAACACAGTGACAATCAAAAAAGGGGATTACTTTACTCTTTTTGATGCAGCTCCCAAAAATAGTGGCATAACTGAAATTTCAGCTCTTTCTGAGGGATTGCCACTTAGTACATCTACAATAGTAATAAAAAATCTCACTCCAAAAATTGAAATCGAAATACCTACGATTGTTGAAGCGGGAGAATCATTTGTTGCAAGTATTTCTGTAACATCAGATGACATTCCTCTCAAAGACATGAAAGTTACATGGAAAGTTGATGGTGGAGCAGTTCAAATTTCTGATACAAAAACTGGTCCTACTGGAAATGCAGCAGCTTCTATTATATCATTATCTAATCAAAAGGTAAACATTGTGGCAACTATTTCTGGATCAATTTATACTCCAAGTACAATTACAAAAACTGTTTTAATTAATCAAACTTCGGAGTTTGTAGCATTTGCTGATGATGGTTTAGGAAGACATGATATAGAAAAATTTGAAATTGCTGGAATTGATCCTGTCATAATTCTTGTTCCAGCTGCAATTGGTTTAGTAGGATATATGCTAAGAAAGAAGGGTTCATTTAAAATTAGAAACCCACCCGCTCAAGTTCAAACTACATAAATAATGGATGAAGAAAATCGTATGTTCAGTTTGAACATCAAATCGGATATGTGACAGATCTTTGTAAAAATTTCAGATCAAAAAATGATTTTGAATTGCATTCAAGTAATTAATAAAATTAGGAAAAATAATCTGAAAAATTTCTTTTCATTATTTGTAATTGTTTCTTTGAGCTCTGTTAGTATTTTGGTTGGAGCTGCCTGGGCTGAAGAATCTACTTTGCCATCTTGGATTAAGACAACAAGTATTTGGTGGGGAGAAGAAAAAATAAGCGATGAGGAATTTATTAATTCACTACAATATTTACTTGAAAATGAGATCCTTGTAATTCCTGAACCAGAAGTAAAGTTAGACTCAGTTTGTGGTATAGGAGCAGATTATGATGAACAAACCGGAGATTGTGTTATACCTGATGAATCTGAAAATACTGGAGTATTTCCTGATGCAGTTTTGAGTCATCAAAATGTAGTTACTTCTTGGATTAAAGTTACTGCACTGTGGTGGGGTCAAAATAAGATAAGTGATCAAGATTTTGTTGATGCATTGAAATATCTGGCAGAAAACAGAATTCTTGAAATTCCAGGACCGGAATTGGAGTCAGCATTTCAAAAACTTCCTGAACCAATAAATCCATTAGCCGGTTATCCAACCTTTACTACTTCTTGGACAAACATTGAACGAATGGAGGATTTTCAAGTTCAAGGACATCCGAATTCAGAAAACTATCTCTTGAGATTTAAGCTTGTAAGTGTTGATCAAAAAGAGATTGCATCAGATGGAACCGTCTCAATTTCAATTATGGACAAGTACAATAGAATACTTTATCTTGATGCATTTTCAGTTAAGAAAAATGATTTTTCAAAATACCAAATTTCATTTTCAAATGATGAAGACTTGGTATATTATTGGGAGATCCCAACTTCAGATGTTAAACTAGGCTTTGGAGAATTAGGAACAGTAAAAATGGTATTCACTGATAGAGCAGGAAATAGTTTTTCTGGTGAATTTAATGAAATTGCAATTCCTAGTTTTAGCTAACTTCTAAAAATTTCTGAATTTTATTTAGCCTTTATCAATTCAATTGGCTTTGATTTTTTCCAAAGATGAGAACATAGACTAAACATATTGTTTATCATCTCAGATGAATTTGTGTATAAAATAGAATCATTCTCATCATTTAGATTCATAGTTTCTTTAATTGAACCAGACATTATTAGCTGTTTTCCGTCCTCTACTATCATTCTGCTTTTAGAAGGAAGTTTTCCTATTCTTGTTTCATTAGCATTTAATCTATCGATTAACGGTAATAGATTATCACTTTTTGTGTAGGTTAAAACCCTGACCTGACCTCCATTTTTCCTGCAGATTTGAATCTTCTCTGGAATAGCAGTATGATACATCCTAAGTATGTCTTCTACTGTTGTAACAATGTAAATGATTTCTTTAGAATCTTGAATTAATTTTCCCATTCTTGCATATATGTTGGAGCGACCTTGAATTATTGAAAATGAGGAAACTTCAGAAACGGTGGGCTCATTTGTAATTTGTTTCAAGTCTTTGACAATTTTTCTTGAAAGTTTTTGCATAGTAATTATTTCATCTTCTTTTTTCTGAATTATTGTGGTCAATGCCTCTTCAGGTTCTGTCGCTTCACATATTGTTGGGTTTGAAAATGTAGTAGAAACTAATCCAAGATTTCGTAGTTTATTGAGTGAACGGTATGCCTTGCCTCTGTCAATATCAAGTTTAGCAGACATGGTACCAACAGTCACTGAACCCATTTGAAGAAGACCAAGGTAAACTATTGCGTCTGCCTTTTCTAAACCAAAATGTGATAGTGAGTTAATCAACTCTTCATTATTACTCATTCTAGCCACCTAAATGCAAACTTAAAGTTAATTGGTTCTGAGGCTGTTGTAAAAACTGGTAAAGTATCTGAATGATCTTTGTAATTAACAAAAATTGAATTCTGTATTCTTGGATCAAAGTTCTCTACTAAGAACCAGACTTTCCAAAGGTCTTTGTCAGTATGWGGATAACAWCCKGCTGGACACTCTATAACMGGYTCTGAAATTTGGGTGATTGTCATTAAGAGTAATAACTCAAGCATTATTTTCTAACCTCGNAAAATAGAAWATCTGAAAACATGAACTCAAAAGAACTAGTTTTGATWTCYGCCAAGTCGTACTGAGATGTACAAATCATTAAAGTTACAAAGAATTTAGATGWTTTTAGTAATAGTTTGTTTATTTCAAACGATCCAGTTCTTTACAAATTCGACAAAATGCTTTGAAAATTACTTTAAATCAACTCAAAAACAGTTTTTTTCATAAAGTCAAAAATTTTTCTACGAATAGTATGTTCGATCATTACGAACATACTCTAGGATATACTCTCTATACCWYWYTACAAAACTAATGAACCTTATTCRAAAAGGACATRGACACAMCCAYAGAGGARTWATWGGTATAGAGTCTGCTATYGTATTAATTGCATTTGTAATTGTCGCAGCAGCTTTGGCCTTTGTAGTTCTTAACATGGGTTTTGCCACAACGCAAAAAGCAAAAACGACAATAGTTTCAACACTATCTGAAGCAGGTAGTAGCTTAGAGGTAGAAGGTAAAGTCATTGGCTCTTCATACATACCTGGCGGTGGTTTCCCATCTGGTCTTAACGTAACTTCCGTACCAATCAAAATTGCAGGTGGCGGTGACTCTATAAATCTGGATCCATCATTCACAGCTATAAAGTATCTAAGTAATCAAATTACTTATGATGATATTTACAATGGTACACTAAATTCAATAGCAGCAGGACCCTTTACAAGTCTAGAATCTGCTACTAATGCAGCAGCAAATCCAGTAAATGGTGGGACTCTAGATCAAAGTCCATTCAGTGTTGCTGGTGGTGGTACATCTGATTGGCCTCGTGAAACTACAGCCTTCATCTATTGGACAGTACAAGCCAATACAAATGATATACTAGAGGCTGGTGAACATGCAAACATTGCAATTGTATTTGCAAAAACTGATTTACCAGCTGAATTAGATATAATTAGAATAGAACTAATTGTTGCAAATGGTGCCGCTTTAACTGTAGAGAGAAGCATACCCAACATTACTACCGAGGTTGTGGACCTAGG
>LKGT01000048.1_pt1 | contig 10160 bp, 7 predicted proteins | sample 503861 | NCBI WGS metagenome assembly LKGT01 (sample SAMN04113194, study PRJNA297058) | marine sediment metagenome | biome: marine benthic biome; feature: marine benthic feature; material: marine sediment; isolation source: sediment sample collected at the water-sediment interface from the South... ...
CCCAAGCAGCAGCGCTTCGTCGAGGAGTATCTTATCGACCTCAACGCCACGCAGGCGGCGATTCGCGCCGGATACAGTCCCAGGACGGCCCGTCAGATTGGCGACGAGAACTTGTCAAAACCTGTCATCGCCGCCGCTGTCGCGAAGGCTAAGCGAGAGCGAGCCGAGGCGACCAAGATCGACGCGGAGTATGTGCTAAAACGGCTTCATCAGATAGTCGAGCGCTGTCTGCAAGAGGTAAAGCCCGCGCTCCATTCTAAGACGCGCCAGCCGATGAAGGATGAAGACGGCAACGCCCTCTACACCTTCAACGCAGCCGGGGCGAACCAAGCACTGGCACTCCTGGGGAAACACACAGACGTGGCGGCTTTCAAGGACCGCCTGGAAGTCAGCGGAGAGCTTTCACTGGTCGAGCGGCTCCAGCAGGGCCGCGGACGGGTGCGGATGACGCGCGCTGAGGATGCGGAAGCTCCCTAGACGATGTTGGGTGTACCGTGATKGGCYNTRCSGSRTATACSGAAAWCCAGTGWTTYSCGTACCCCTGGAAATGAGGGTCGATAGCAAGCACMGCAATGTCGGCTTCCYGGCCCTAAGCGGACGCTAGCCCCCAGTGGCGTTCGAGTCCGCTAATAGCCAAAACCGGACATTCCGATCCGGCCTGTGCTACACAGGGGCTACGCCCCGATCGGGCCTTCCCGACCCAACAAATTCTAACTTAAAAAGCGGTATAGTTCGTGGGGGCAGGTCACGCTCACAGGTCGAGACACAGCGCTTAAGATAGGGGGAGGAGAGCACATGGCCTACCAACCCATCGAAAATTACGGGATGATCGGAGATATGCACACGGTTGCGCTCGTCGCCATCGACGGGTCGATTGACTGGCTCTGCATACCAAATTTCGATTCGCCCAGCGTTTTTGGGGCCATCCTCGACGACGAGAAGGGCGGTCGGTTCAAAATCGCCCCCGTCGGCGACGATGTCACGTGCAAGCAGTTCTACTGGCCAGAGACTAACGTTCTGGTGACCCGTTTTCTGGCACCCGACGGGGCCGCGGAACTCACGGACTTCATGTCCGTGGGCAGGGCTGTTTCCGGCGGTCCGCATCGCCACCAGCTCATCCGGCGGCTCACGGTGGTGCGTGGCACTCTCAAATTCCGCATGGAGTGCCAGCCAGCCTTCAACTATGCGCGGGATGCGCACGAGACCCAGATGACGAACGAAGGCGCTTCGTTCGTTTCCCCTTCCCTCGCTCTCGGACTTGCCTCTAGTGTGCCGCTCGAACGACGTGGTTCCGGCGCCTTTGCCGATTTCACCTTGAGGGAAGGCCATTCTGCAGTCTTCGTACTCCGGCATTTGTCGCCCGACGTCGGTTGCGGCATGTGCCTGTCGCCCGAGGAGGCCGAAGAGCTGTTCCGCCGCACCGTCGATTATTGGCATCGCTGGATCGGGAAGTGCAAGTACACCGGTCGCTGGCGCGAGAAGGTGTACCGCTCTGCGCTTGCCCTGAAGCTGATGACCTACGAGCCGACCGGGGCCATCGTTGCCGCGCCGACCTGCAGCCTCCCGGAAGAAATCGGCGGCGAGCGGAACTGGGACTACCGATACACGTGGATACGAGATTCGGCCTTCACCATTTACGCGTTCCTGCGACTTGGGTTCACGGAGGAAGCCGAGCGTTTCATGCACTTCCTGTCCCACCTGTGCGCCGAGACCAGGGAAGACGGCTCGCTTCAGATCATGTACGGGATCGACGGGCGGAAGAAGTTGACCGAAGAAGTGCTCGACCATCTCGATGGGTACATGGGTTCAAAGCCGGTGCGCATCGGCAACGGCGCCTATGACCAGCTGCAGCTGGACATCTACGGGGAGCTCATGGATGCCGTCTACCTCTTCAACAAACACGGCGCTCCCATCTCTTACGACCTGTGGACCTCGTTGCGGCAACTCGTCGACTGGGTATGCGACAACTGGCACCGCAAGGACGAAGGGRTCTGGGAGGTCCGCGGCGGCCCGCAGGAGTTCGTGTACTCCAAGCTCATGTGCTGGGTGGCCGTGGACCGGGCCATCCGGCTGGCCGACAAGCGCTCCTTCCCGGCCCCCCGCGAGCGCTGGCTCAAGGTCCGCGACGAGATCTACACGGACATCCTCGAGAAAGGATGGAACGAGCAGCGCCAGGCTTTCACCCAGTATTATGGTAGCGATTCCCTCGATGCGGCGAATCTCATGATGCCGTTGACCTTTTTCATGTCGCCCACCGACCCCCGCATGCTCAAGACCATCGACGCGACGCTTCTTTCCCCGGAGAAGGGCGGACTGACGGCGAACAGCCTCGTCTATCGCTACAACGTCGAGGAGACGGCCGATGGGCTGGCCGGCGAGGAAGGCACCTTCAACATCTGCACCTTCTGGCTTGTCGAGGCGCTGACCCGGGCCGGTCGCCACGACCGCGCGCGCCTTRRAGAAGCTCGCATCATGTTCGAGCGCATGCTCGGCTTCGCCAACCACGTGGGGCTTTACGCCGAGSAGACCGGGCATCGGGGCGAAGSCCTCGGAAATTTCCCGCAGGCCTTCACGCACCTCGCCCTCATCAGCGCTGCCTTCAACCTGAACCGCGCCCTCGGCCCGGGCGCCTGACCATGGCCAAGGGGATGGGCCTCGTGGGGCGGCCTGGAGACTATGAGGGCTGGGACGCGTGGTGGATCGAGCAGGGGCCGCTCACGCTCATCCTGGTCCCGCAGGTCGGCGGCCGGATCATGGGCATCCAGTGGCACGGCTACGAACTCGCGTTCGTAAACCCGGAGTGCCAAGGCCATGTCCTCGATGTGGCAGCCGTCGCCGACGTTCGCGAATGTAAGCGGCGTCTGGGTTTTCGGCTTTGGGGCGGCGACAAGACCTGGCTCGCGCCGCAGGATCGCTGGACCGACGAGGTGCCGTTTATCGACCTCGACAGCGGCGCCTACGAATTGACCGTGAACGAGCCCGACGGCACAGTGACGATGACCAGCCCGGTCTGCCGCGAAACCGGCATGCAGATCGAGCGCACGGTCGCGCTGAGGGAGACGCGCGGGACTTGGACCGTGACACATACGCTYCGCAACCGGTCTGACGTGGCGGCGTCGTGGGCGCTCTGGGACGTCACCATGGTGCGTCGCCCGGCAATAGTCTACCTGCCCACCCGAAAGGAYTCGCAGTATTCGCAAGGGKTGCGAACATTCGAGCACGAAGGTGTCTCGGCCGAGGTYCGTAGCGCTGTGGTCGATATTCTGGAYGGCTTCGCGGAGATTACGTGCCGCGAACCCCTGAAATTCAAATTCGGCGTCGACGCCGAGAAGGCGTGCGTTCTGGCCCTTATCGAGTCGGACCCGCGCGGRCTCATCGCGTACCGCAAATCGATACCRACTTATCATCCTGAGCCGTACGCCCACGGCTGCGTGGCCGAARKMTTCAACTCGTCCGACTATCCCTACTTCGAGATGGAGCTTCACGGCCCGGTGGTCTCGTTGGACCCCGGTAAAGCCTTCTCCCTCGTTGAGGACCARGCTCTCTCCGATCTCGATCAGGACCTAAGAGATTCACGGTCCGTTCTGCAATRTCTTGTGCCGTAGTCCTCTCACCAAAAAAAGNGGGSAAATCATAATATTTTTATGGCTTTTCAACCTGTAACCAAGCCGTGAGCAGACGTATCRAAGGCATRACAAGGGCCCATTGGAGAGAGTGCAATGAACGATAAACCAATCGAACAGTATCCGCCGGTCGTTCTTCCGTCCCTGGAGCGGCAGGCGGTCCTCAAGGGCCAAAAGGCCCTAGTCACGGGTGCAGGCTCTGGGATCGGTAAACAGGTGGCCATCGCATTGGGCCACGCCGGAGCGGACGTGGTTGTRAACTACGTGACCGATCCGGACAAGGCAGAAGAGACGGTTCAGGAAATCARGCGGCGGTGCGGCGTGGAGGCGCTTGCTGTGCAAGCCGACGTCTCCAGCGAGGACCAAGTCCAGGCGATGTTCAAGAAGATGTGCCAGGAGTACGGCACCATCGACATCCTGGTCAACAACGCGGGCCTGCAGCAGGACGCGTCGTTCGATGAGATGACCCTGGCCCAGTGGAACAAGGTTCTCGACGTGAATCTGACCGGCCAATTCCTGTGCGCCCGAGAGACGGTGCGCGAGTTCAAGCGTCGCGGTGTTCGCAAAGAGATCTCTTGCGCCGCCGGGAAGATCATCTGCATGAGCTCGGTGCACGACATTATACCCTGGGCGGGCCACGTGAACTACGCGGCCTCCAAGGGCGGCGTCATGCTCATGATGAAAAGCATCGCTCAGGAAGTGGCGGCCTGGCGGATCCGCGTCAACGCCRTCTCTCCTGGCGCCATCCGCACGCCCATCAACATGGAGGCCTGGAGCACGCCGGAGGCGTACAACGAGCTGATGAAGCTGGTCCCGTACAAGCGCATCGGCGAGCCCGMCGACATCGGCCGAGCTRCCGTCTGGCTGGCCTCCGATTACTCCGACTACGTCAACGGCATCTGTCTCTACGTCGACGGCGGCATGACGCTTTATCCGGGTTTCGAGACCGGAGGTTGARCGTGCCCCAGGACCGGCTCACCATTGGCCGCGCGCTCCGGGAGCACTGGCCGGAATACCTCATGGAGGCATGGGGGCTGGRSAYCKKMAKRGYSNNTCMGCMGGMMTSYNCGMSANCGMTWYYGKNATRCCNNGKCTYSCCCGTCCGCGAGGCCATTGAGAATGCCGACCTCAGACGCGGGTTGATGGGCTTGGCCATGGGGCTTACCGCCACCGCGATCATCTATTCTCCGTGGGGCAGGCAGTCGGGCGCGCACATCAACCCGGCGGTGACTTTGACTTTTTGGCGACTAAGAAAGGTCAAGGCGGCCGATGCCGGCTTTTACATCGCAGCCCAGTTCGTTGGCGGCACCGTTGGAGTCCTCATCGTGTGGATGGTGCTCGGCTCCGCGTTCTCGGAGGCCCCCGTCTATTTCGTCAACACGGTCCCCGGCAAAGCGGGAGCGGGGGTGGCTTACCTCACGGAAGTGGCCATGTCCTTAGGGCTTATGTTAATGATCGTCGTCTCGCTCGCCTCTGAACGCTTGATGCCCTTCATCGGTCTATTTGCCGGAATCATGATCGCCACGTACATCGCGGCGCTCGCGCCCCTTTCAGGGATGAGCATCAATCCGGCCCGCACCTTTGCGTCGGCCGCTCCCGGAGGGCTGTGGGATATCCTGTGGCTTTACTTTACCGCGCCCGTGATTGGGATGATCGGCGCGGCGGAAATCCAACGCCTAGCAAAACTCGGTCACCAGAGGTTTTGCGCCAAGCTGAACCATGACTACGCCTATCGCTGCATCCACTGCGGCCACGAGCCCTCCCAGGCCGACCACGTCGGCGCAACGACATGCAGCACGTGATCCGAGGTTCGTAATCGCACCGGGACGGACGTCATGACCGAACAATACGATGCCATTGTTGTCGGGAGCGGGGCCGGCGGCGCGGCCGTGGCGTACAAGATGGTCCAGGCCGGCCGGCGAGTCCTGGTTTTGGAGAAGGGCGACCATTTGCCGCGCGACGGGACGACGCTGGATACGAAAAAGGTCTTCAAGGAAGGCGTGTTCAAGAACAAAGAGCCTTGGGTCGACGGCGAGAACAAGGTCTTTATCCCCGGCGAGTTCTACAATGTCGGGGGGAAGACCAAATGGTACGGGGCCGCCCTGCTGCGCTTTGAGCCTCACGAATTCGAGGCCGATGAGGCCCATCAGTGTCTGGGCTGGCCCTTCAGCTATGACGCGCTCGCCCCTTACTACGACGAGGCCGAGCGCCTGCTCGATGTGCACACCTTCGAGAACGAACCGGAACTGCAAGCGCTGCTCGACAGGATCGTCTCCGGTGACTCGGCATGGAAGCCGGAGCCCCTGCCGCTCGGTCTCAAGATGGAGATCGTCAACCACGAGGAGGAAGCCAAGCACTTCGATGGATTTGCCTCGGCCTGCGGCTACAAGTCCGATGCGGAGTGGAACCTGCTCGACCGCGTTGCCGACAGTCCGAACTTGACCCTGCTGACGGGCAAGGAAGTGATGGGGCTGCTGCCTGATGGCGGCGAGGCCGAGATCATTGCCGGCGTGCGGTGCAAGGACGGCTCGACTTATAGGGCAAACGCCGTGGTGCTCGCCGCCGGAGCCATGACGTCGCCGCGGGTTCTCCAGGACTACTTGGGCGAAACGGGGCTCGACCAAAGCCTGACTTGCGCGCCTGCGGTTGGCGCGAACTTCAAATACCACATCAACAGTGCCGTGCTGGGATTTTCCCCATTTACGAACGAGGACGTGCTGCGCAAGACGGCCATCCTCTACAACGAGAAGTTTCCTCATTCGACCATCCAGTGCCTGGGCTGGATAGACGGGAACATACTTGGTGCGCAGTTGCCCGCCGCCGTGCCCAAGTTTGTCACCCGAGCCCTGGGTGCTCGGGCCTTTGGCTTCTTTGCGACCACGGAGGACGGCTCCCACCCCGATAACCGCATTGTTTCCTGCGGCGGAGCGGCGTTGCCGCTCATGGACTACGACCTTGAGCGCCTCAAGCCCGCCCACCGTGAGCACCGAAAGCTGATCCGGGCATTCACGGCGCGGCTGCTCAGGGCCGGCCTCGCCGGTGTGGATAAATACATGGGCATGGCGGGCACGGCCCATGCCCTAGGCAGCATGGTGACTGGCACCGATCCGGAGACCACCGTGGTCGATGCTAACGGAAAAGTTCACGGACTGGAGAACCTCTATGTCGGTGACGGGAGCGTGCTCCCGCGTTCAAGCCGCGTGAACCCTGCGTTGACAATTTACGCCTGGGGCTTGCGACTGGGCCATCACCTGGCCTCGCGAACAGGCTAGACCCCACCATATCGAACAACCGGTATTTAGGATGAACACCATGCGGAGTTCTTTTGCGTTACCTTTGGAACATCCCCGGAAAAGTACGCAAATCACGGGTTTTCGGTACACACACCTTCTGAACCCCGTAAACCAATGAATGTCCGCTTTGGGTCATAAGCGGACATCCAGCGCCACACCCATTTGGGTCCGCTTTAGGGGGCAAAGCAGACACCAAAAGTCTGCTTTCAGGGACCGATCCAATTTTTCGCCGGTAATGTCTGCTTTCGGGGGTAAAGCGGACGTAAATCATTGTGTGGGTGAATGTCCGCTTCTAGCCAAAAGCGGACATTCCGATCCGGCTTCCGTTACATGTAGGCTCCAGCCGTATCGGCCCTTCCCTCCATCGGTGTCCGGTCTAACTTAAAAAGTGGTATCGTCCGTAGGGGTAGGTCACTGTGAGATGCTCCGGTTAGGGCAGAACGGCCGGCTCCTCACTTCGCCGCCTGATAGAGGTGCACGTCGCGCTGCGGGAAGGGGATGGTGATCCCCTCCGCGTCCAGGCGCTGCTTGGCTGCCTTGGTCAGGTCGAAGCGCAGGCTCCAATAGTTCCCGGCATCAGTCCAGCAGCGCAGGTTGAGGTTGACCGAACTTTCGGCCAGCTCCATTACCATGACCTCTGGCGCCGGGTCGCCGTGCACCCGCGTGTCGTTCTCGAGCAGGTCCATGAGCGCCGCCTGCGTCTTGTCGATGTCGTCCGCGTAGCTGATGCCTACGACGATGTCCAGCCGGCGCGTCGGCAGGCGCGAGTAGTTCCTGATCGCGTGGTTCCAGAGGTGGGCATTCGGAACCTGTACGTAAACGCCGTCGTAGGTATGCATATTGGTGGTAAACAGGCCGATCTCGTCGATCGTGCCGGCGAGGCCCTCGGCATCGATATAGTCCCCGATCCGGAACGGGCGCAGGAACAGCAGCATAATCCCGGCGGCGATGTTCTGCAGCGTGCCCTGCAACGCCAAGCCGATCGCCAGGCCCGCCGTGGCGAGGACGGCGATAATGCTCGTGGTCTGGACCCCGAACTGCGCCAGGACGGCGATCACAACGAGGATCAGGATGCCGTAGCGGGCGACGCTCGCGATGACCGGCTTCAGGGTCTCGTCGAGGTGCGGCACGCGGTCCASCACGCGTCGCACGCCGCGTCGGGCCCAGCCGGCCACGATCCARCCGGCGATCAGAAGAACGAGCGCGCCGACAAGGTCGAGCCCGAATTGCCCCGCAAAGCCGACTGCCGAATCGAGCAAGTCGAGGCCCTCTTGATTTTCCCTCATGATYCATCCCCCAAACGACGAGTTCGGTGAATCCGGGATTCCCCAGATGACTCCTCCCAATCGCCGACAATGGTAGCACAATGGGCATCCGACCGGGCATTCGGCCCTGAGYTGTCACGATAGGCYGTGGTCCGCTCTTGATCGGGCTGATTTGGCGATGAGAAACCCGACCCCGTGACCATTTCGCACTGTGAGGGCGCACTTCGACCTGCGCAGCACACACCTGTCCTGTCGGGCGACCTGGATGCTACTGGATGGGCCGCCGTCACGGTGGTAGACGGGCCGGTCGCAGGCCGTCAATCAGGCGCAGGATTTCAGCGAACAGAGGTCTTGAGATCCCAGAACGTCTTATGTCCGCTTTGGGTCATTAGCGGACATTTCTCGTACCCTTCGGTTATGTCTGCTTTCGGGGGTAAAGCGGACGTAAATCACTGTGTGGGTGAATGTCCGCTTCTAGCCACAAGCGGACATTCAGCGCCCCACCTCGCGAGGTCCGCTCATAGCCACAAGGCGACATAGGGTTAGGCTGATATTCAGAAAGCGGCGGTGCGTTGAATGACCCAGAAGACCGCGAGGCTGCCGATGGCATACGGCGGCACGGCCCAGGCCCATGTCGGCCGCGGCACGTTGATGCGCCACTTTATCTGCCGTGCCAGTGCGATAATGGCGAACACGGAAGCGATGAAGAGCAGTTGGCCGATCTCGACGCCGACGTTAAAGAACAGCAGCGCGATGGGGATCGACTTCTGCGGCAGACCGACTTCGGCTAACGCTCCAGCGAAGCCGAAGCCATGCAGCAGGCCGAAGGTGAACGCGACAACCCATGGATACCGCTCTGTCAGCCCCGGCTTACCCTGTCGGCTGTGGATGATTTCCGATGCGACGAACGCGATGCTCAACGCGATGACCGCCTCGATGGGCGGTCCGGGCATGTGGACGAAGCCAAGCGTCGCTCCGGCCAGTGTGAGGCTGTGGGCGAGCGTGAATGCGGTGACGGTAACAACGACGCGACGCACGCCTTTCACCAGAAGCAGCAGCGCAAGAACGAACATAAGATGGTCGATGCCGCTCAGGATGTGCTCGACGCCGAGCAAGAAGTAGGTTCGCACCACTTCAAGGCGGCTCGGTTGGGTAGGAAYCGTGAAGGAYGGATCGCCCGCGGTCAGGCGGCGCGCTTCGCTMACGCCGTCGGCGAAGTCRAASCGGACCAGCACGTCMGTCGAYGTYYGATCGAGMCCSACGAYATGGATCACRCCCCCTTCSAGGCCTCCCGGGCAGCTTGCGGTCCAGCGTGCGACGTATGCGGCGCCGTCCCAGATCGGTTGCACCGGCGTGCGCGGATCACAGTTCTCCGGCAATTGGGCGGTGATCGCCATGGGTTGCGACTTGATCGCCGGCTTCTTCCACACGACCGCGTAGAGGTCGTCCGCGATCAGGCGAAGCTCCAGATACCCGGGTTGAAGCGCATGGCCGTGCGACGACGCGACAGATGCGAACACGCCGAACAGGAAGGTCATCAGCGCGACAATCCGGCTGCCCACTGAGCGCATCACTGGCTCTCCGCTGTCCGGGCATCGCGTCGGCGTATCTCGACGACGAAGTGCTTGCGCCGCTCGGCGTAATCCTGTTCGCGGATCTCCTGCGCCTTCACCTCGCGCCAGTTCTTCAGCACGGCGTCGCGGATTTCCTCCAGCGGCGGCGTCCGGGCGGGCAGGCGGTCAAGGATGCGCACAAGGTGGGCACCATAGGCGGACACCAACGGCCCGGCCCACTCCCCGGGCGAGAGTTCTGCGACCAGATCGAAGAAGCCTGTGCCGAACACCCCGTCCACCGCGCTTGGCGGCGAGAGGCCAAGCCGCGCCGGCAGAAGGCTGCGCGCGCCCAGCGTGGCGGGGTCGGCTGGAGGATCGGACCGAAGCGCGTCCAGTGACCGGGCGATCGCTTCCTCCGCCGGGGCC
>LKGT01000036.1_pt1 | contig 10158 bp, 9 predicted proteins | sample 503861 | NCBI WGS metagenome assembly LKGT01 (sample SAMN04113194, study PRJNA297058) | marine sediment metagenome | biome: marine benthic biome; feature: marine benthic feature; material: marine sediment; isolation source: sediment sample collected at the water-sediment interface from the South... ...
ATGGCGACACCGACATCGACAGCCATCTCGCCCTTCCGACACTCCGTCACGACCGCGCTCGACTGAACGAAGTGGAGCTGCGGCCATTCCGTGCGGCGGCTCATCGGATTCCATCGGTGATGACGGCACACGTCGTGTTCGATGCCGTCGACTCAGAGGTTCCGGCAACCATGTCACGAGCGGTCATCGTCGAGCTCCTGCGAGAGGAGGTGGGTTTCGAGGGCGCCGTGTTTTCGGACGACCTCGAAATGAAAATGAGCCAGTCTTAGGAAGATTTCTTGAGATAGCAATCTCTTCTTCCAGAAGGAAGAACAAGTGTGCCAATAGTGGGTACTGACAAGTTAACGCCCGCTGGGAGACAATGGCGTAATGAGTGCGCCCAATAATCAGTACAAAGGTCATCGATTTCCGCCGGAAATCATTCAACACGCCGTCTGGCTCTATTATCGGTTCAATTTAAGCCACCGGGATATCGAAGATTTGTTGGCTGCACGCGGTATTGTCGTAAGTTATGAATCTATTCGTTTGTGGTGTAACAAGTTTGGCCCAAAGTATGTGAGGCGGCTGAAGCGTCGTCATCAAGGATTCGGCGATACATTTTTCATCGATGAAGTATTCGTGAAGATTGATGGTAAGCAGCACTATTTGTGGCGCGCTGTCGATCAGGACGGAGAAGTCATCGATGTCTTTTTGCAAAGTCGACGCGACGGCAAAGCCGCTAAGCGCTTCTTCAGACGATTATTGAAAACACATCGTAGTGAACCCAGGAAAATAGTGACGGACAAATTGAGAAGCTACGGCGTCGCACAGCGTGAGCTGATTCCAGATACGATTCATGATACATCGCAATATGCCAACAACAGGGCAGAACTTTCTCATCAGCCAACGCGAGTTCGAGAACGGGGCATGCGTCGATTTAAGTCAACGCAACAAGCACAGCGATTCCTGACAGTGCACGCTGCCGTTTACAATTTGTTCAATCTTGGMCGTCACCTKGTTTCAGCCAAGAACTATAGATTTTTCCGAYTGCGTGCTTTTGCGTCTTGGAAATACGCAGCTGCGTGATCAGTGATATCTGCTCAAATTTGATTAGGCTGAGCATTTAACTTGTCAATACCGGTGATTAGCCTGACGATGCCTGGGCTTTGTACCAAGGTGCGTAGCATCGCAGTATGGGCAAATCATAGTTCCGATAGAGTTCTTACGCCCTACAACCGCCAAATATGTTAGAGCAGGCGCGATTGAAAGAATCGCATCGGGTATAACGTCCAGAAAAAAACTGCGTGTCGCGGCTCTGATTTACGGGTTTCGTAGATGAAATCTGAGGTACCGTATCGATCCCTTTTCAACCTCTGCCTGGAACCGGTCCAGCCAGTACTTGATGGTCGCCAGGTCGAAGGTCGGCATGGAGTCCGCGGCAAGTGCGCTGCCGGCGCCCAGCAGCAGTAGTTTGCGTTTCAGCAGTTGGATCAGGTTCGTGAGACCGGCACTCTCATCTGCAATGGTCTGGATAACGAATCCCGCAGCGGCAAATCCTTGCGCGTAAGTCTGCTGATCCTTTGCATCAACCAGGCACGTCCACGGAGAGATAACTTCAGCGATATCGGCAGGCAATGGGCCGCCGAAGGCCATATCCGTGATAGCCAGACTACCGCCCGGTTTCAACACGCGTTTCATTTCAGCCAGCACSGCYGSCTGGTCGGCAAACAGGCTGAAGGAGCATTCGGCCAGAATGCCRTCGARCTCGTTATCYTCAAATGGCAGCTTTTGTGCATYGGCCTGGATGAATCTGACGGCTGCRCTRTTGGTATCCGWTCTTTCAATGGCCCGTTCAATATTGGCAGCGCTRAGATCCACSCCGSTGACTTGCAGAYYRAAATCCCGGGCCAGCATCAAAGCCGTTGTCCCHGTGCCACAGCCCAGGTCAGYCACCGTGGCATGGGCTGGCAGGTCCATTGCAGCGATCGTCCTGCGAGTGAGATCCTCGCCGCCCGGATGAAAGATGTCTTCCGCGAGATTGCGGACCCAGTCCTGCTCATAGAAAGTCGAGCAGCATGACAAGGCTTCCGGTGGGTTTTGTTGTCGGTTYGGAGCCCGCGTGGCCGGCTGCYTTATTGACTCAGTGGCCGTCGTCATTCGTATTTTCCCCGTCGTCACTGTCATTGAGCGACCAGTCATAGGACYGGTAGMGAATTCGGTAATTGTAGTCTTTCGCAGTTTGCAATTGGTGCCCAAGYCCTGGTTCCGCGTACTGCTGCAAGTAACCGTAGATATCGTCCGGGAACTCCTTCTTGTACCAYTTGAATATACTCGACAGGKWCAGCGTGTCATCGTCTATCGATACATTTGCCCRGTCATTGATGAAGTCCCGTGCTGCCGCGTCGAGCTGTKCATCGCTCCATYCCCAGGCCCGCAGCACCGGGCAGGAATCGCTGGCGCAATTCAAGGCGAAATGCAGTCGCGRATCTTTCTGGTTTCGCAGTACTTGCTTCTCGAATTTGTAMAGGCTGGTTTGCTTGCCACCCACBACTACCTTGCGGTCGTAGAAAAAGCCYTTCCCGGGAACCAATCKGGAGGTGAAGGAGATTTTYACATCACGTACGCTCTSCARCGGCCAATAKTCCAATACCGCSTGCAGGACCAGBGTGTTGTAAGTGTTGATCCAATAGCTGCGTTGCGCCTCRCTCGTGGGAAACAGCTCGGGRTGGCTGTCCGGGCTGACACGGGCGATCAGGTCCACCTGGCGGTCCAGCSTCGCYARGTCYTCTGGTGAWTTTTTCCAGGCCGCGTAATYGACTTTKTCACCGYCATCGATBGCGTATTTCCGGACCAGYGCAAGGAACGGTTCATYGGAGTACAYCGCRGSBTCCCCADCVGCTGTCAYGTYGTCTCCCGGCGCNGCSRNCAACBKCTGCAAGCAYAAACAGMGCCAGTAYCAGRGGGAYGCAAAAACRRSTTGCTTTCATGCAYTGATCRCYTTGRCACBGGCMADVCGTGGTCGAGTGATYGCGTTGAATTCGCAGAAYGATACGGGCTTACCGTCCTTGTCGAGGACGTGCACGCAACACYGRTCTATGCGGTCCTGGTCATACGTCCAGGCGTCCATGAAAGGCTTGATGCTGATGGTGAGYAGCTTATCCCAGATATCAACGGCACCGGTTTGATGYTCGATCAGCGCATCCAGCAGGCAGTCGACATCGGCGTTGTCCAAGCCCTGCAGCARCGGTTGSAYCCGCTCRCCCGAGCTGGCCCAACGAATRGCTTCGCTGATAGCCTGCGGGCCRTYGATCGTGTTGGAGAATCTGTCGATCAGATCCCGAGCCTCATCGCTATCCCAGGATTCATAGCGAGGAAARTAGCGAGATACCGGGAGCAGGCCGTTGCCGGTTCGAATTGCGACAGCCATGCCAAAGCAGTTTGGGTCCGAGCAGGGTATCGGYACRAAATCCTCTGGCGAGAATACCCCGAATTGATCGCAGATCAGCGTGACCGTGTCTGCCAGTGTCAGGCGATCCTGGCGCCGCRSATTATCATAACGBCCGGAGTACATGGCRGGCTGGATVACGACATTYTTYAGYGCCGGATTCTCAACTGCCAGSCGMACAAAGTCDCCCACTTCATGGTCATTGATGTCCCGGGTCAGTGTCATTACCGGGTGAACCCGGATGCCGTGGGCCTGGCAATTATCCAGAGCCCGACGCTTGATCTGBAGCAGGTCTTCGCGGCCGCGCARACGMRCATAAGTGYTGTCYTCGAAGCCGTCAAATTGCAGGTAGACAAAAATCYKGTCMTYGGKGTGCCGGTTCATGCAWTTCGCCAGGCGTTCGGYAAAGGCTGGCYGSGCCAGCTTGATRCCATTGGARTTGATACAGACYTKRTGGAATCCACGYTCGAACARCAGGTCRACCATTGCAAAMAAAYGSGGATGAATCGTCGGCTCGCCGCCGGAAAGCTGGATCATATCGGAGTCGCGTTTGCCCTCGGTCACCAATTGATCCACYTGGCGBGTGAATTSCTCCAGRCTCATCAYVTTCGAGTGAARRGGCGAYGAGCCAGCGAARCAGGTTGGGCAACTGAGATTGCAGCGTTCGRTGATCTCGATCAGGATGGTGCARCTATGGTTGGTCCAGGGCGYCGYATYKGCACCCGGCAAMMYTTCTGATGYCGCAAGGCYACAGCTGYTGCCRCAACAGGATGCGGCCGGACTCGGTGATGTGCCTGACCGTGCCCCTGGTTCAAAATAGTGCCTGATGTCCGAGGATAGCAGGGCAGAAAACTGGCCGTGGCGAGCGCAGGTTTTGTCCATCCATACCTCACCCTGGCGCTCAAACACTTCCGCATCAATCGGTTCCAGGCATTGAGGGCAGATACTTGACGTGTTCTTGATTTTTCTGCCGTGACCAAAGGAATCGGACACAGCCGGGGTTGCCTCGGATTCCTCCGCAAGGTCATCCAGGACCTGTAAGTCGAATTTCATGGACCAGCAAGCTCCGCGACACATTAGATCTGCCGTGCTAACTATAAGACCATGAATTGACGTTGGATGTTACAACGCTACAAAAAACCCGGCAGAGCCTGGCTCTACTATCGATTCAACCTGAGCCGCAGAGATATTGAAGATCTGCTGGCGAAATCGATCTATTCACCCACGGCCTGGAATTGATACATCGCTTCGACGATCGGTGACAGCGGTTCGCCGTAACGGCCAAACCAGTTGTGATAGGCGCGTCGGATTCTCGCGCCGCGAAAGAGTGATGCCAGTGCCCTGTCTGCCACCAGGCGAAACTCTGTGTCGCCGCGTGGAATCATCATGGCGTAAGGTTCGAATGACAATGAACTGCGTGTCATCGCGTATTGGTTTTTCGCGTTCGCATTTCTGAATACCTGCCCGATCAGCATCGCGCGGTCGGAAGCGTAGCCAGCAACTTTACGATCATTCAGCAGTTCCATGCCTTCGTCATGCGACGTAATCAACTGCAGATCGACATCGAATTCGTTGACCTCGATGACGCGCCGCATGACGTCCTCGGTCGTCGTGCCACTCAAGACGGCGATTTTCTGGCCGTCAACGTCGTCGACGTTGCCAATCGGGTTGGTCTTGAGTGACAGTACGGCGCTGCCGGTGATGAACGTCATCAAAGTGAAATCAACACGCTCGCGCCGAGAAAGCGTTACCGTCGTTGCGCCGCACTCGATGTCAACGTCGCCGTTTTCAATAGCGCTGAGTCGTTGCTCCATGGATTCCAATGGCGTGTAAACGATATCGATCTTCTCCAGGCCCAGTTCGTCTCGAACGACCGATGCGATATGCCGACAGAGATCRATGGAATAGCCYACTACTTTRCCGTYGCCGTCCTSAAAAGAAAGCGGCGGTGCATCCGGGACGTAACCAATYCGGAATTCCCCGGTTTCCGAGACACGCTTGAGCGTGTCGGCGTGATYTKCGGCATTCGCGGCGGCGAACAKCARAACWANGSGRANCRGTAAGCAGCAGTCGCATTATTATTCTCCAGTTWTAGCGGGGGCTGKCGAGACAAATCCTACAATACCATGCTGCMATCGACTRCGCCCACGTGTACCTGTTGTAATGTCCCCRGAACGGRATGAGTAGTTAATTGAGCGCCGTAAAGAGAATTRTWGTCATTGGCGGYACAGGCCATTTCGGCGGCAGAATWTGTCGCCGRRTCGTTGCCGRGAAGCACACCGARCTCGTGGTYACGAGTCGTAGTGAMGCCGSMGCGCGGTCGCTTGTTRACSAATTACGGAAGCTGCGCCCAGACACGGCCATCAACGCTGCGTGCCTGGATCTGTCATCAGCGGATTTGAATGCCGACCTCATGTCCCTGCGCCCGGACATCGTCGTGCACACGGCGGGGCCGTTCCAGGGACAGGATTACCGCGTTGCCCGGGCATGCATTGCAGCGGGCAGCCACTACATCGATCTTGCGGACGGTCGCGATTTTGTACAGGGTTTGGATCGTCTGCATGACGAGGCGAAGCGGCGCGATGTACTGCTGGTGTCAGGCGCCAGTACGCTACCGGGTGTGTCCAGTTCCGTTATTGATTATCTTAAGAGCAGCTTTGAGTCAATTCGTGATATCGAGATATCCATCGCGCCGGCCCATCAGACACCACGCGGGAAAGGCACTATCGCGGCTGTACTAAGTTACTGCGGGAAACCGTTCGACGTGCTCTTGAACGGCCATTGGGTCACCCTGCACGGGTGGCAGAACATGAGAACGCAACGCTACGATACGCTTGGGTTTAGACTTTCCGCGGCATGCGATGTACCGGATCTTGGGTTATTGGCCGATTACGTCGTCGGCTGCAAGACAGTGACATTTCATGCGGCCCTGGAAGCGAAATGGGAGCAATATCTGTGGATTAAATTGCTGCACATCTTAAGTTCCACCGTGCTGTTTGGTACGGGAATGGGAATCGCTTTTTTCATGCTCAAGGCTTATCTCAGCAAGAATGACGAAGCGATGGCCGTCACAACTCGGCATGTCGTTGTGGCAGACTGGCTTTTCACCGCGCCCGCTGTCGTCATTCAATTGGCAACCGGCCTGTGGCTCACGAGCAAGCTCAACATATCTTTCGGCTCAACCTGGTTCATCATGGTCATTGGTCTTTACATTCTTGTTGGCGCTTGCTGGATTCCCGTGGTCTGGATTCAGATGCGCGTCAGAGACCTGATCGCGGACGGTGCGAATCGGGATGAGTATAGAAAATTGATGCGAATCTGGGCCGCGTTGGGATTCCCCACGTTCGGCGGCGTTCTTGTATTGTTTTTCCTGATGGTGTCGAGATACGGCGCTTACAGTTAATCAAGGACCGAGGAGGTGCCTCAATGACCTGGATCAACACGATTTCGTACGAGGATTCCGAGGGCGATCTCAGGAAGCTGTACGATCGCATCAAGGGACCGAACAACAACGTTGATAACATCATGCTGGCGCACAGTCTGCGCCCGCATTCGCTGCAAGGTCACATGACCCTGTACAAATATGTCCTGCATCATCCGCGCAACACTTTGCCGAAAGCCTATCTCGAGGCGATTGGTGTGTACGTAAGCTCGTTGAATAATTGCGACTACTGTGTCGAGCATCACTTCGCCGGCATGGCACGCCTGCTGGATAACGCTGATCGTGCGGAGAGCATTCGACGAGCGCTGCAGAATCGCCGCCCGGAAGACGCCTTCGATGCAAGCGAACTGGCCGGCCTCAATTACGCAAGTAAGCTCACACTGACCGCCGATCAGGTGACTGAGGCCGACATAGAGGCATTGCGACAGGCGGGCCTCGATGACGGCCAGATTCTCGAGATTAACCAGGTGACCGCTTACTTCAGTTACGCAAACAGAACTGTTCTCGGTCTGGGCATCAACACAAAAGAGGATATTATAGGATTGTCGCCTGGCGACTCGTCGGATCCCGATAACTGGTCGCATGGCTAACATCGAGCATTAGGAGAACAGCAAAATGCCGCTTGAGTACTTTAATCCCGACACCAATACCGCCGACCTTGTTGCGGCGCTTCGACGTGATGGTGCTGCCGTTGTTACGAACCAGATCGCGCCGGAGCTTGCAGATGCTGTCCTGGCCGAGTTGCGCACGCCATTTGACGAAGTCGGCAAATTCGATGAGAGCGATTTCAACGGTTACACGACACTGCGCGTCAGCGGAGTCCTGGCTATCTCGCCCACGTCTGCCGACTTGGTTGCTCATGCGCGTGTGATGGAGGTGGCGGATGCGATCTTGCTCGATCACTGCATCAATTATCGAATTGGCAGCTTGACAGCTGTTGAGATTCATCCGGGCGAGACGGATCAATATATGCATGTGGATGACAGCATCTATCCGGTTCGCATGCCGGGGATGCAACTGCAGATTAGTGCCATGTGGGCGCTGCAAGACTTCACCGAAGAAAATGGCGCCACGCGCGTGGCGCTCGGTAGCCACGTCGACCAGGGAACCAACCGTTACTACGCCCGGGAAGAGGAATACGACGGCGCATCTGATCGCCCAGACGAAATCGTCCAGGCGATCATGCCCAAGGGCTCCTTACTCTTTTACTTGGGTAACACAAGGCACGGCGGCGGCGCCAATCGAACCGACAAGCCTCGCGCTGGATTGATTAATACGTATGCGCTTGGTTGGCTGCGGCAAGAGGAAAACCAATACCTCAACGTACCGCGGGAGATCGCCGAGCAACACTCGGAAACTATTCAGAAGCTGATGGGCTATCAGTTGCATCGAACCCTGGGCGCGTTTCAACATCCAGACGGGACCTGGTTCGAGAACCGATAACAGTTAAATAAAAAGGGGATTCATGAACCATTCAACCAGGTTCGTATTGCAGGTAAGCACAGCTCTGATCTTCCTTGCGCCAGTAATGGCACAAGCTCAATGGGCGGAGCCCGGGGACGGGAAACTTATTATTCGTGGTGGCTGGTTATTCGACGGCGTCAGCGAAACACGCCGTCGAAACAGCGGCATCGTTATTCGAAACGGAAAAATTGTGGAAGTCGACGCCGATGTCCGGCTGGAGATTCTGAGCGCTTCCGCTGTCATTGACTTGACGGACTCCGAAACGATTCTGCCTGGCATGATCGACTTGCACGCGCATTACAACTTTGACCTTGTCGATGCGGGTCGAGTCGAGGAGGTCGTATACAACGGCATTATTTTCCTCGCGAACGGCGTGACATCGACCTGGTCGGCCGGTGAGTATTATCCCGAGCGCGTCATTGCGCGGCGCGACCTGATCGATGCCGGTGAGGCGACCGGGCCGCGATTGTTTGCCTCCGGCCCTTACTTCGGCGCGTTCCGCTGCGAGTACAGCATCAAGACGGCGGCAGACGACTGCCTCGCATGGCCGAATGACATCACCGAAGATGAGATTCGGCAAGAAGTCGACAAATGGGCAGAGCAAGGTGTCATCAGCATCAAGATCAAGCAGGCATCGCCCGGCGAGGCAGAAATCCTGATCGAGCAAGCGCACAAGAATGGCATGACCACGACCGGGCATCTCTCGAATTACAATGTCGAATATGACGTGACTCTGCGAGACGCCATCCTGATGGGAATCGACCGCGTCGAACACCAGCTCACGCTTGGCAGCGGCGGCCCCCGCAGTGCGGAAATGGAACAGATGATCGACCTGATGCTCGCGCACGAGGTCTATTACGATGCCAACCTGCAGATGTACGGCGGAATCAACCTTCGCCAGGAACATCCTGRCGAWATGGTCTGGACYGATGAAGCGARGTACTTTACGCCCTATGCACAAAYACTGCTCGAAGAGCGCGGTCCCCCGCCGCCGGARTCGGACRCGGCAGAATTCGCGCAGCGAGTGCTCGAACTAATGACTTTGTATGATTCCGGCGGCGAGCATCTCCTGGTCGTTGGCACCGACGAACCCGTCTATACRAATCTCTTGCCRGGCTTCGCCTACCATCGCGAATTGCTCGCGATGACMTACGCCGGKTTRCCGCCGGCSGCSGTGCTAAAAGCYGCCACGATCAAYGGYGCRASSGCRYTKGGYRTYGAGGAYAAACTCGGYTCKRTTGAAGTTGGCAAACTCGCTGAYCTKGTGGTGGTCAAWGGCAATCCCGTGGACGACATYAAGACAGCGCGCAACATYCARTTCGTCATCAARGARGGTGTTGTTCAYGAYCCGGWWRCRTTRCTTCRRTCWGCCGAAGGAAARATCGGGCCTGTAGGSCCGGAWGATCAYGCGMACTGGGAAYTGCAAATTAGGCCATTGCGAGAANASCRMGYASCGNAGMACSNGNAGNAKMCRWYAMGTGAAWCCCKCAGATCGTAATCTTGGCATGGACAGGCGTATCTCGCGMAGGGATGTYCTGCATGGCGCGGGGGCGCTGGCGGCAGCGTCACTAATCCCCGGTCGAGCCCTTGCGGACCAGATTCTTGCGCTGGAGAGAGCCGGTACARGTGCTGCYGCCTATCCACCYGCTCTGACGGGTTTGCGCGGCAATCATGTCGGTTCCTATGAGGTTGCCCATCAGCTGGCTCGTGGTGGCCGGCAGGATTGGGGTCCGGTACAGGAACCTGAGGTCGACGTTTATGATCTCGTCGTTGTTGGAGGTGGCATTAGCGGTCTTGCCTCCGCATATTTCTTTCGCAAGTCGAATCC
>LKGT01012336.1_pt1 | contig 10150 bp, 15 predicted proteins | sample 503861 | NCBI WGS metagenome assembly LKGT01 (sample SAMN04113194, study PRJNA297058) | marine sediment metagenome | biome: marine benthic biome; feature: marine benthic feature; material: marine sediment; isolation source: sediment sample collected at the water-sediment interface from the South......
AAAACGGTATTCATCGCGGCGGTATTTCATTTGAAATAATCAATGTTTATTGTGAGGCGCATACCCATGATTAAAGTTTTGGGCTTGATTATACTGATGACGATCAGCGGTTATGCTTTTGCTCATGACGAAGAGAAGCATAAGTGGCCATTGGGTAAGTTAGTGGATGACGACGAAGCATTTTGGGCGCACGGTGATAATCATTTTAAATTGCGCTGCGCTGGTCAGGAAGAGATATGCCGTCAAGAGGCGCGCCTGTTGTGCGAGGATAAGGAGGCTTCTTTGGCCAGCTACAAAAACTCTATCTATTTCATTAAACATCATCACCAGGAGGAGCGCCATGTATACACGGGTTTCTACGTTGTCGATGTTTATTGTCGAGCGCTTTCCCCTGAATTAAGCAGAGGACGTCCAGAGATGCACGATAATGAAGTTATACTGACGGCTGCTTGTGGCAAGGATGCTAATGGCGAATGGTACAGTGCTCTAGAGGCTATCAACGAAACCCCTATCATAGAGTAACAGTATCATGAAGAGATTAAGGACTGTAATCATGCTCATTGCGCTGAGCGGCTGTGCCACACAATCCCTGCCACTGGGTCCTATGGACGATACCGTCTCCGGCTTGGTACATACCCTGTCCTGTCACTATCCTTACAAGATGAGGGTATGCCGAAGAGAGGCGCGTCGAATCTGTGGGGCAATGGAGGACAGTAGGAAAACAGTCATAGTCGGAACGGGTCATTCCTATCTAGGCAAGCGCCATATTAAAGAGGGCACCTGGGGTATTGTCGTTTTTACGTGTGAATAACACTGATAAGGAGAATATAAATGATCATAGAATGCTTTCGTTGTAATGACATAGTCAACGCAAAAGAACTCGGTGTGAAAGCATGTGACATTGACCTCGGTGTACCTTGCCAATACATGCTACTTGAATGTCCAAAATGTGATTCAGCTCTACTTGGATTCTCTATACTAGAGGATGTTGGTAAAGACAAGTGGGAGTTCCTTTCAGCCTCCCGTTATTGGCCAGGACCAAGTAATCATGGATTGCACCACTCCGTACCAAAAGAAGTAAGGAAGGCGCTAAATGATGCCCATAAGTGTTTCAACGCTGAGGTCTATTCGGGCACTACTGTAATGTGCGGTAAGGCCATTGAGAGTATTTGCAAGGAAAAAACAGGCGCTAAAACCATAGTAGATGGGTTAAATATAATGAAAGAGCAAGGTGATATTAACGGGAAAATATGGGATTGGGCAGACGCATTACGCAAAGAAAGAAATCTTGGTGCCCACGCAACCGGTTATGATCCGACGAGGGAGAATGCCAAAGATATTCTTTCATTCGCCGTAGCAATATGTGATTACGTTTATGTTCTCACTGAGCAATATGATGAGTACATGGCGCGTAAGAACATTGGAGAGGTCAAATATGATTTATCGGAACAAGATTAAATTCATTGCCACTCCTAAGAGAGCTGAAGCTCTATTGATTAAAATGTCAGAACTGAAACCATTATGGATTGAAATGCCGCGCTTATTACTGGGACCATTTTATGACGACTTTGGTCCGGAACGATATATTTCAATTGAGTTTGTTTCAGACACAGACTCACGAAATCGATCTATCTCTGGTTATGAACTAATAAACCTGTATGAAGAAGCTGGCTGCCTTCATGAAGAAACATCTCAAGTCTTTATACCTGGATAGGTGAGGTTTGGTATGTGATAAATCGTTTCCGTATTTGGTGGCATCACAAGTAATCTTTCCCAGTAGCGATGACCCTATAAAAAAAGGAAAATGAAAATGAAACATATTCAGTCTATTTTACAAACAATAATGATTTTAGGCGCAATGCTGGAGATTACTCATGCTGGCACCCCTTATACGCATGTGGGAACAGACAGCCCAGACATTATTACAGGGACGGCCAATGATGACAAAATGAGAGGCAAACGCGGCGGCGATAAAATCTACGGCAAAGGAGGCTCTGACATAATCGAAGGGGACAGAGGGAATGACACCTTGATTGGCGATGATGGTATAGAGCTTGGTAGTGGAGATGATCGGATATGGGGTGGAGATGGCAATGATCTTATTGCCGGTGGATGGGGAAATGATTATCTTCGCGGTGGTGATCATGCGGATACTATATTCGGTAACCACGGCGATGATGATATTTATGGCGGTAGTGGGGATGACTATATCAATGGAGGTTGTGGTAACGACCGATTGCGTGGAGGAAGCGGGACAAACCACATCGTAGATACCTGTGGGACTAATAGTTACGGCGTGCAAGGTGATTCAACGACATCGATTATAAGTGGCGTGGGGGATGATGAATATATCATCAGTGGAGCGTTAACGGGCTCTCTAACGATTGAGGACCAGGGTGGTGACAATACGATCATTTTTGAGGACATTTCAGAGGAAGAATTTAATAAGCGCTATGTGAACTCCTATCAGTCAACGCATAAATCCTGGGCATCCACCTCAACGGGAAAACAGGTCTTTATTATTAAGCCGTCGGATACCACCCTCGATTCCGGCATCAAACGACCTTCAGCCACATTCAGGTTTATATTTTCCGACGGTAAGAAATAGTATCTGAATCTGAACGCACGAGATTATCGATGTTTATTGCGATCAGACCGCTCTTTAACGGGGCCGAAGAGTTATAAGGCCATGGTTTTTATAATCATCTGTGAGGCTCATAAATGAATACGATTGAAATAATAAAACGATGTCGCAGTGGAGTTGTTGGCATTGCGGTAGAAAGAAACCGTGAGGTATTGGGTAACGGAAGTGCTTTCTTGGTTGAAGGTGGCTTGATCACTAACAGTCATGTGATTAGACCTCAAGGTCAAATCAACGCCATTCAGATTAGATTTGATGACTGTGCCGACGTAATTCGTTTGTCCCCTAAGGAATTTTATGCGGCAACGGTTGCAGAGTCCCCTGAGAATCAGTTTGACTACGCTTATATCAAGTTAGACGAGCCAGAATTTGAAAACAGGCATAGATTTGAATTGGGAGCGCTGGCACACATCGATATAGGTAGTTCAATACTATTTCTCGGATTTCCGTTTGGAATGCCTCAATTAACGGCCCACCATGGTTATGTCTCCAGTATCCATAAACGTGACAACAGGGATCTTATTCAAATTGATGGTAGCGTCAATGGCGGTAATTCTGGAGGCCCATTAATTGAGATAGAGACAGGAAGAGTAGTCGGCATCATCACCCGAGCTGTCACAGGAATTATTGAAGTAGAATTCAATAACTTGATTGCATCATTGCGACAAAATCAGGAAATATTGAAAAATACACAGGTCGGTATACAAGTCGGCGGTATCGACCCGATCCAAGGAATTCGTGTATCACAAGCAGCTATGGAACAGATAGCAATAAGTCTAAAAAGGTCCGCCAATGTTGGGATCGGCTATGCTTTTTCTATTGATCAGGTTGCTGCTCACATTGCAGATACCTAACAAGGCAATAAACTACGTGGAACGGTCAAATAAAAAAGGACAGCCCGTTTATTGGCTATCCCACCAATCGTCCTCAAACTGGTTAGGGGTGGTATAGCCCAGATAGGAATGTAACCGCTGGCTATTATAAAACACCGATATGTATTCCAATATATCCCTGCGTGCCTCTATACGAGTGGAATAAGACCGCCACTGTACCCGTTCCTTTTTCAGGCTACCAAAGAAACTTTCACTTACGCTGTTATCCCAACAGTTGGCACGCCGACTCATACTCCCTACAAAGCGGTTATGCTTGAGTAAACGACGATAAACAGCGCTGGCGTACTGTGCGCCCTGGTCCGAATGTACAATTAACCCCTCGTCCGGTTGTCGTTGTCCTATGGCCGACTGCAGGGCATCACAGACCAGGGCAGTGCGCATACGGGATGCCATTGACCACCCCACGACCTTGCGCGAGAACAGGTCTATGAAGACGGATAGATAGAGCCAGCCCTCATTGGTCCAGATACAGGTGATATCGCCGACATAGGCCTCGTTAGGTGATTCAAAGCGGAAGTCACGGTTTAAAACATTCGTAAAGATGGGGAGCTTATGATTACTATCGGTCGTCGAACGGTAACGGCGTTTTATCAGGGCTTTCACGCCTGCTTCTAGCATTAAAGACCGTGTTTTATAGTGTCCTACACGATAGCTAAGAGCGGCTAGCGCTTTTCTCATGCGTCGCGTGCCATAGCTATAGTAACTCGCTTTACCAATGGACTTAACGGCTTCTATCAGTTCCTTGTGATAGACATTGGTCTCTCTCTTTTCCTGTCTTTCCTGGTAGGAATAATAGCTGCTGCGCGTCACACCCATCAGGGAACACATGATCGTGACAGGCCAGCTCTCTTTGTGTTTGTGAATAAACGCGTATTTTACTGGGTTTCTACTGCGAAGATGGTGGCTGCCTTTTTTAAAATGTCCTTTTCCTGCTGCAGGCGTTTAACTTCAATGCGTAGCTCACGGATTGTACTTTGATCACCGGTTAGTACCCCCTTACCCTGAAAGACCTCAGTATCAATGCTTTTAAACTCACGTATCCAGCGTCCCAACATAGGGGCATTGATGCCCAGACTATGTGCGGCCTCAGTGCGTGTGTAGTGTTGATCGAGTACCAGATTACAAGCGTCTAACTTAAATTCTTCCGTATATTCTCTGCGTGCGCTCATGATAAAAATCCTTTTGAATGTGTCATAAATGGTTATTTAACTGCATTGTCCTGGTCCATTAAACCACATCAACCCATTAGCCAATTACTTTGACAATGGACCTCGCGGGCATGACACTAATCGAATTAAGGGGGGGAAATATGGGTGCCTGTATGACGGGCAGCAATGTATAAAAGCCCTGAAACAACGTCGTTTAAAAGGAAATACATTGCTGATACTTACCCGCAAGATTGGACAGACATTAATGATCGGGGATGACGTCGAGGTCACTGTCCTGGATATCAATGGCAGGCAGGTCCGCATGGGCATCAAAGCTCCCAAGGCGGTGGCGGTCCACCGGGAAGAAATTTACCTAAAAATCCAGGAAGAAAAATTAAGCTCACCTGAGAATGGCAATAGAGCTGAATAATGTCGATATGATGCTATATACCACTGATAAGGACACAATATGCCCAAAATAGTCGATGTCGATGCAATGAAATTGCAGATATGTGAAGCCGCTATTGACGGTTTACTGGATAAAGAGATTCCCTTTTCATTGCGCAATTTAGCGCACAGCATCGACAAAACAAAAGGTTTTCTCCAGCATTACTATTCCTCCATAGAATCTATTAAATACGAGACGTTTATACTCCTGCTGAAACGACAGCGTCAGCGTCTTGAACAAAGTCGGCAAGAGGGTAATCCGGCGCTACAGCTAATGTCGGGGCTTCAATCCTATTTACCCTCCAATGAGCAGGAGGCCAAAGAACTAGAGGCCTTGACGATTTTGGCAGCCTATTACCCTGAACAATACAGGGAAGATCGAGACGCTAGGCTTCTCAAGGGGGCAAAAATGATCCGTAAGCATAAAACCTGTGACTATTTTGTCGACGGAGCACATAGTCCAGGTCGATGTCTGAATGCCTATGATCTATTGCTACTGTACGTTGAGGGACTGGCTCGCCTGTCTGTGCTTAATCCCGAGAGTTACACCGTTAAAAAGGGCCACCAAAGGCTCTTATATTTAGTGGAACATCTCGAATAAAAACAACAAAAGGGACTATAACGCTATGACGATACTCAACCGTTCAATAATAACCCTCACACTGCTTTGCTTTCTCACGGTACAGATAACCTTTTTTGCAACACCCTCGCAGGCCACGTCTCATCCTGAGGAGTGCGCTTACACGACCTTAATCTCCGGGGATAAAAAATCCTATTTGGGGAACGTTCATTTAGCCCCCGACGATGTGGGTTTATCCTGTTATAACGAGAATCATGAAATTATCTCTACCTCCAAGTTCTTCGATGGCTCTGACGTGGGGCTTGATGGCGTTAACATAACAGGCATCGACTTGACCCACGATGGGGATTTATTGTTTAGCGTAGACCAGGATCTCACTTTATATAATCCGACCACTCACTCACATCATCAGGTGACGCCCAATCATATTTTACGTTTTACCTTCACGCCAGATTCAACGGTCGATGATACAAAAGGCCATATCAGAATTGTCGCTACTGTCCCTTTGAACTATACGATTATCGCGCTGAGCCATGTCTATTGGAATGAAATCAACGCTTTTCAGGTTATTGTCCAAGACCCTCACGGGGTAAAGCATTTATTGAGCCAGCCGGTAGTGAACGGGTCTACCAATCCGGGTGGATGGACTATGGGCCCTGACTTCTCCCAGTCCCCGGTTTTCCAGAATCTTAACAATCTTGATGTCTCGACTCTAATGCTGCGTGATCTCAAAGTAATACCCATGGTGACACTGATAGACTTAGCAGATGCACCCTGCCAGGAAGAACCTGCAGGAGAGCTGGTGACGACGCGAGATTTCATAGACCATATCGATACGTTAGATCCTATCTGCCGAGATGCACTAGAGGTGCAGGGCCTCATTGGCGCAGAGGCTATGTTTGTCCTGGGACTGCCAGCTTATCTTCCTGCCAGCTCCGAAGAACGGCTGGATGGAAGGGGCACTCTCCTAGCGCATAGCTCTACGAGCTTTTATACGGCGATGGGAATGGTAGGCATGGGACTTGTGATAGGCGGCCTTGTTCTTTCCTCTCTTTTCCTGTGTTTCGCCATGCCCCTATGGATAAAAGCTGTCCTAATGGCTTTCTGCGCTGGCTTTGTCATTGTAGGCACTGTCCTGGTTGTTATTTCAGCGATAAACCTGAAAGCCGAGGACGAGGAAACCGCTATTAATAATTCTGCATTCCCCAAACTGACAAAAAAGATCATGTCACTAAACCCGGTTGATCTTTTTGTGGATGACAAAACCACCCCGATTCAAACGAGTGCCTTTGCGCTTATCTTCTCCGAATCGGTGAAAGAGAGAATATTGTATGGAGGATGAATCGAGGCGGTGTCTATAGCCGCCTCATGTTCCCCGTGGAACAGCGAGAGAACAGATAAAATAAAAATGAGCGAAGCTTATATCCAGGAGACGATGATGAGAAAGTTGATAGCATTCGTTTTACTATTCCTACCGATGAGCACATTCGCCGAGGATTTATTGATTGGTAAAACAGAACTTGGCAGCAAATTTCAGCTTTCCAAAGCTGAATGGCCTGTCGCATTCAGATGCACAAAATATGATGGTCCGCAAGCGGGTCAATTTGCATTTAGCATACGAAAAACGAAGAACGAGCCATTTTTTAAAACTGAAAATGCTTGGCTTATATTTCCTGATCACACGGGTTATGGGGGTCACTTATTTCGTAGTGGCCTTAATATGAGGTTCGATTGGACTGATCGCGCTACCGAACAGAAATATACTCTAAATATAGATGGTATTGCAGGGTTCTTTTATGACTGGAAATTCGCTGATGATGATGGTGTTTTAACAGTAGAGCGGTCGCTTACATGCAAATAAACTCCGGCGAAGCGTAAAACCCTGATACACACGCATCTGGGCTTTAGGCTTAACGATTACACCGTCCGTATTAGTGCGGGGATCAATTACGATATCACTGTTCCACGCCTGTCTTATCCAAAATGTCCGGTTTACTCGATCTACAACAGTTTTGAATTAGCGGGTGAATGCTGTTTCCCGGAAGAGAGAGCGGGTGTGATGTACCGCTTTAGCATTTATGGAAAAGAAGCCGGTGAGGATATGTTTAACGCGTTGCTTGAGGATTATCACGTTCGCGGGGAGCACGGTGAACGAAAGTATCGTAAGCGAGGAAAAGATCTTATCCCTGTCTACGATCCTCCCAGCACCATAGGCTTTATAGATCCAGGGCGAAAGGGGAGACCCTGGAGCGGGTGTGCCTGGATTCCCCCCGACACGGCCAGTGATATAGTAACCCTGCTTTCATACCCCATACCGCTTTACTTTACGGTCCACGAAGTCAAAGAGGGCCGACAATTGCAGATTCGTGGGATAACCGTGCAATCGACCGATCCAGCCGACGAATAGAGGATATAATGAGACAAGCCTATGGGTAGGCCCTCTATCAGGGCTTATCGCCGCGAGAGAGCGTCTGAGGGCCCCTCAGCCTCATAGCTGCCCCTGGAGCAAAACGAATGAATGAATGGTTGGAACAGCGTGACATTATTGCTTGGTTCAAAGCTCAGTATCCTCAGCATCACCAGGCGCTCCGCTGCAGTATGAATGGTTTGAATCTAGGGAGTGGGCGTAGAGCGGCCATCATGATGAGCCAGATGCAGGCTCAAGGGGCGATCAAGGGAGAATCGGATCTTCTGTTTGCGATTCCCCGTGGTGATTTTGGGGCCCTGGTCTTGGAACATAAAGCCGCTGGATCTCGCCATAAGCTCACCCCAAAACAATCAGACTATCTCAAATACCATGAATCAATCGGTAATTGTGCTGTATCGACCCGTGGGATAGGGGCTGCTAAGGCGGCCATCAAGTGTTATATGGCCAGGGAAGGCAAGGTTATAGCCCCTAGCGCTCATCGCCGCGAGGGAGGGCCTGAGAGGGCGTCAGAGCCCTATCCCTAATGCTATTAACATTAAAGCGATGGTAAGACTCAGCGCACAGACCATCAATGTCAGCGCACTCAGGGTTAAGCCTTTGAATAACCGCCATTGCCACCGGGGCAATTCACGCAAGAGAGACACTTTGCGAATGTCCTCCCGCAAGAGGTTTAAAAGACTGTTTTGCTGGCCGAGCAGTTCCAGGGTGCCAAGCTGCTTTCGCGTCAATATTTCTAATTGTCCTGTTTGTTGAAAGCTGCTTTGTTGCAAACAATCGATGGCGAGGGAGGTTTCCATTATCAGTGCTTTAATCCCCGTTAAAGTCTTTGGGGCTGTCTTGTCGTTATCTGTCATGCTTTATTATCCGTTAGTGACTATTACAGGAAATAGGTATCGCTAAAATCAAAATCGAGTTGGTCAACGTGCGTGATCCCCCACAGCGAGACAACATGGAAAATGTCATCAACATCAATCATCCCATCATTATCTTTATCCGTTATTGTATAAATCGCAGAGTCCGTCCCATCGGTGATCATAATCAGACTTTGGTGACCGGCTTTGGGAATTGCCACATTATTGCCATCTAGCATGAGGTCGAGATCGGCATGTGACAATAAAGGCTTTCCCTCCTCGCCTTTTACATGGGAAAGGAGGGTAGGCACGCCCATAAAAGCACTAACGAAAAAGGTCAGGCCAGAATCCAGCACAACATTTCCAGCAAAAACTGGAACAGTGGTTATCTTGTCCTTATTTCCGTCTGTCGTAATGACAATATCGAGGGAAGTGCTCAGCCTGAGTAAGTCGCCCTCCGATTTATCATAGTCCGTAATCAAAACGGGAGACGTGGGATCATCGGGCATAAAATCGATGGCAAATATATCAGCGTTGTTCCCACCAATTAAGATATCATTCGCATAGCCATACAGTAGATCCTGGACATTAAAGGTGAGTTCCACCACCGTTTCATGCCCTTCCGAATCCGTGACGATCACATCGGCATAATCTATCCCTTGAAAATCATTAATAGGCGTATATGTCCACTCGCCCGAATCCGCATTGATCTTAAAACTGCCATAATCAGCATCCAAATCCAAACTAAAGCGCTCGCTGTCAGGCAGCTCATCGATATCGGTCACCACCAGCGTCCCTTCCAGGGTCCCGCCATTCTTGAGCATCGTACCCTCATCACCCGAAACAACCTCCGAAGCCCCATGGTTCTTTGGCGTCACTATAAACGTGTATTCCAACGTAGAGGCAAACCCGTCAAGGTCCGTTATCTCTAATTCGATTGTCTCGGTGCCATACCAACCAGCATTAGGCGTATATTTCAGATCGACCGTAGCATCTAAATTACCGGGCCAGAATACATTTTGGTAGTGCGCATTAAGCTGAATAACCGTCAGATCACCATTGACTGCATCCTGCTTCACGGCCACTGGGTAGCCAGCGAACATAAAAACGGTATCCTGCATGCTCGGATCGTGTACCACTATGCCATCCGGATCGGATATCT
>LKGT01007021.1_pt1 | contig 10142 bp, 10 predicted proteins | sample 503861 | NCBI WGS metagenome assembly LKGT01 (sample SAMN04113194, study PRJNA297058) | marine sediment metagenome | biome: marine benthic biome; feature: marine benthic feature; material: marine sediment; isolation source: sediment sample collected at the water-sediment interface from the South......
GCGTGCTGAGCAATGAGCCGGACACCAGACATCGATCGTAGAGCAGGACGACGACCAGTGCCGTAATCATGACGGCCTTGCTACCCATCCCCAAGCCGCAAGCTAGAACGCCGACGACGTACCACCGCACCGGTCGCCTCGATTCAATCCCCCGAATTACGCAATACAGCGTGAGGAGGTAGAACATCCCCATCATCGATTCGGCACGTTGCACAATATACGTTACGCCCTGCGTTTGTAACGGGTGGACCAGCCAGATGGCTGCGATTGCGAAGGCGCACCACTGTGATTGACTGAGTTGGCACGAGGTGTCCAACGATTCCTCGCGACTGCCCATTCGCAAAAGCGTTCGGAGAACGATGCCATATAATGTCAACCCGGCAACGAGATGGACAGCGACATTTACGGCGTGGTAGCCCCACTCGTGAGCACCGCAAATGGCGTAGTTAAGCGCCAGGGAATAATCCACTACAGGCCGATGCCGCGCAATTGCATCGCATGTCAGAAGTGACGATTGCCCATTACGATCGGTCGACCGAGGCATACTGGAACGGTACTCGRRATCACGATGTCAGCCARAACTATGAGGCGCTCTTGGAAGCGATCGAGGGCGAGCCGCCCTACGCCATCCTCGACTTCGGTTGTGGGCCCGGACGGGATCTGCGTTTTTTCCAGTCGTTGGGCCATGACGTCACGGGCCTGGATGGATCGATCGAGTTCGTCGCCATGGCGCGCCGTTATACCGGGTGCGATGTGCTGCACCAGGATTTTCTCGCGATGAAATTGCCGGTCAACCGCTTCGACGGCATTTTCGCCAATGCGTCTTTGTTCCACGTGCCGAGCCAGGAGTTGCCCCGGATGTTGGCGGAACTCGCCGAATCCCTGAAGTCCCGGGGCATCCTGTTCTGCTCGAACCCGAGAGGGAGCAACGAAGAAGGCGTCAGCGGCGACCGCTTCAGCTGCTTCCTCGATCTTGCCACCTGGCGCGATTTCGTCACCGCCGCCGGGTTCACGGAGGTGAGGCATTACTACCGCCCGCCCGGCCTCCCGCGCTACAAGCAATGGTGGCTCGCTACGATCTTGCGCAAAGGCTGAGCATGCTCACTCTTCGAATATGCTGTCGGCAGGTATGGCTCCGGAACCAAGATCGGCGTTGTAGCGGAACCGCGTCGCACAATAAGGACATATGATGGAATCGGCTCCGCCCATGTTCAGATATATATGAGGGTGGTCGTGGGGCGCAGCGACACCCGCGCATTTGAACTCCTTCACGCCGATTTGAATCTCAGTCACGCCGCGGTCGTTCTTGAACTTCGGGTATTCGGTCACATTGACTCGCGAATCTTCGGACTGCACCGATCAGAGTGGAACTCGATTGAAGCAAATCCCTGCTTCGCCCCCGACTTCATTCACCGGCGCCCATACGCTATTTTGACTTGCGTCACGAGCCGCCCGCCGAGCCTGGGTTGGGGCTGAAGTACTTCATCTTGTCGGGCACGTCCCGCCACGCGTCGGCGTCCTCGGGCGGCGTTCCCATGCGCGTGATGTTAGGCCACTTCTCCGAATAGTTGCCGTTGAACTCGACCCATTGCGACACGTCGCCCTCGGTATCCGGCAGGATCGCCTCGACCGGGCACTCGGGCTCGCAGACGCCACAATCGATGCACTCGTCGGGGTGGATGACGAGCATGTTCTCGCCCTCGTAGAAGCAGTCGACGGGGCACACCTCGACGCAGTCCATTAGCTTGCACTTGATGCAGGCTTCGACGACGACGTACGTCATGACCCTTCTCCTGTCCTCGAACGGGCGCGCCCGGCCCCCGACCACGATCTACGAGCGCGAGCCCCCTCTTGGCCACCTCGATCCCCGCCAGCACCCACTTGGCGTGCAGCGTAACCGACCAGCGAGCCCGATCCTCGCACCGTCCCTGCGGCGGGGCTTTCTTTTGTGGTGGTGAGTTAGGGTTTCCGCACCTGAATGTCATCGCCCTCCACCCGCACCTCATAGGTCGGGACAGGATCCTCGGCCGGCTCTTCGAGGACCTCGCCGGATTTGACGTTGAACACGCTGGCGTGCAAGGGGCAGGTTACGGTCTCGCCTTCAAGCACGCCTTCGACCAGTGGGCCGCCCACGTGCGTGCACTCGTTGCCGAACGCGAAAAACGCACCGTCAACGTTGGCGATGACCACCTCTTCCCCGTCGAGATCGACCAGTTTCATTTCGTCGGTGCGAATTTCCGAWACTTTCGCCACAGTTCGAAAGTCAYCCATMSTGARCCCTCCGATCAAATCYGGRGCRCGGTTATCCGGCCTTGGCCGGAAGGGAGCTGTCAGGCCGRACGTAGGGCGCCGTGAAACGAYTTGCTRTNGNGCAGCAAYCAAATTCCACKCCGAGTTCTTGCTGGACAYGCSTAAACAGCACGGCGCGCCCCGCCTCCTCGACACGTCGGCAATGACAGACGGTAGGCCTTCGCCCTGCGGATCGGCTCAGCGTTCTAACGGGCTTCATTCCCCGATGGGAACGCTTGTTGGCGGGTTGGATGTGTGACTGCATGTCTCCTTGGCGAAGGTGCCGTCCAAAAGATTAGTCCCATCCCCCGTCCTGTGATGGTCCATGTATACAGCATTGTGGCAAGCCGGATCGGAGCTGCCGGATATAAGGTGATGCGATCACTCGCACGAAACACGGAACTCATCGCAAGACCCGCCCTGGATACAAAGCCATAACCAACGGAAGAGACGATCATGTGGCGTAGATTAAATCCACCTTGACAGCAAACGCCTCATATAAGGAGACATACCAGGGATTCACGGTGCGCATAGATTCTTCGACTGCGTTTCGCTAATCTCGACGTCAGGGGCGACGTCAATGGAACGCAGACTCGCGGCGATCCTTTCTGCCGACGTGGTTGGTTACAGCCGGCTCATGGAGGCCGACGAAGAAGGCACCCTAAAGGCGCTCAAGGAATACCTCGACCAGTTGATCGACGGTTTGCGAAAGGCGGGGCTCAGCGCCTGAGCAATGCCACCATGACGCTTCGAGGAATTCTCATCAACTCTGCAACAACAGCGGAATAGGCGTGGCGGTGATTAGTTTTCTGGTAGTACGTCCCAAATCAAAAATGTCTTCGATTCCGTTGTAACCGAACGCTCCCATAATCAACATGTCTGCACCGAAATTACTTGCAGCTTGGATTATGGCGCGCCCGCGACCACGCGCAGTCAGGCCAGAACCATCAAAATAATCCGTCTTGCATTCGATTCGGTGAATGCTCAGGTAGTCCGATGCAGTGACCGGATTGGCCATCGAGTTCGTGGAATTTGCTAGCACTAAGACTTCATTGGCCTTTTCCAATATCGGCAACGCCGAACGGAGCGCACGACCCGATTGGTGCGTCCCACTCCAAATCACGACGACGCGGTCTCGGATGTGCGGCGGCAGAGTTGGCGGCATAATCAGAACCGGCGCGCCGCTCTCAAACAAGGCGGAGTTAAAGGCGTAAGGCGTCCCGTGCGCTTCTTCGGCTAGCCGATCCATTAGAATGAAGTCATATGCTGCTCCAAAGCTACGGATGGCGTCGCCCAGATGCCCGTCAATACCGACGAAACGGGCATGTTGGTGGTCGCCGCACGCTTCCTGGAAAAGGGCACGAGCCCTCGCTCGGCCGCTGCCAACGATGTTCTCAGGTGGGACGGTAGGCGATCCCGGTTGATCGGCCAGGTTCTCTGTCCTTGCCCAAGGATGGTGGACATCCAGGAACGCGTCCAAATGATCGGCGATTATCGCCGCGGATTTGACCGAAGCAGGTTGCGTGCCAAGGTCATCTATGAAGTATGCCGCGCGATTCATCTAATTCACGCAGGTGTTGTCGCGTATTTGACGGTCAGCATTGTCGACCAGCCTGGCATGAATCTGAAATTGTAGCACCAATTTGTTTCGCAGCAAATGCAGCTACGATCGCGGACAGACCCGCGCCTCGAAAGTCTGCTCGGGGTCACAACCAGACATCAGCGGTTCGGGCGCGCAGCGTCCGCTTTGGAGCTGTAACCGGACATCGAACGCGCGGCTTCTGAAATTCAGTTCGCCAATGTCTGCTTTTGAGCGGACAGCGGACCTCGCAGCGTGGCTCGCCTAATGTCTCCTACTAGCCAACAACGGGCGTGTTACTCACCATAGCCAAACGCCAGGCCAACTCCTCACAACAATCATCCCCGTGAAGATTGCGGCCACGACGAAGACGCCTCCAGCCGTCCAGTTGCGGTTGCTTCTCTGCATAGGTGTCATTGCTATGACCTCGACGGATTGCCTTGTGACAGTATGGAAAGCCCGTGCAGGGTAAAATACCTGGTTCCTGCGCCGGGTTGGAAGCTTTGCGCCCCACCGTTGCTGGCGGTTTGCCGTTTCGAGAAAACTGGGGAATTGCCTGAGTTCGCACTCGGATTTCCCATTACAAGCGCGAACAAAGCATAGCAAGGACACGAAAAATTGTCTGTGACGCTCGTCACCAACTTCTGCTTTGGGTCCAGGCTGTGTAAATACTCCGGCGAATACCACTAATTGGAGAGTGTTGGGTCAATTTTTCTATAGTGCCCTATGATAAGATGTTGATTTTATTGAACTTAGAAATTCGAAAATTCAGAGAAAACGCGCCTATAGCGCTCGGGAGCAGTTTTCACACAGCCTGGGGCAACAGCAGACGTCGAGCGAGATCGTCTCCGACGTCCGCTTCCGAGCGGTAACCGGACCTAGAACGCGCGGCTTCTGAAATTCAGTTCGCCAATGTCTGCTTCTGAGCGGACAGCGGACCTCGCAGCGTGGCCCGACTAATATCTCCTTGTAGCCAGGACTGGACATTGACGTTTGAGAGTAAGACACGACTGTCGACCTTCCCTATCAAAAAAAGCACATCGCCGTTTACGGAGAGCGGTGCGTGCAGTGGTAGATGTCCTCGTCGATGGAGGCACAGAGGGTCTTTGGCCAAGGAGGCTGAAATGGCGACAGGTAACCTCACCGGCGCCGTTCCAGGCATGAGAAATCGGTTCGTTTCCATTGAACGCCAGGGAGACCGTGGATACGCCGTCGAAGCACGCCTCCACTCGGTCGGGTGAACGATCGAGTAGGCTCGCGTCCAGGATCCCGGAGTAGTCCGGAAACTCGTCCGAGGTTATTTCGATCCTGAAATCGTCATCGATCCGGAAGGGACTGAGTAGACGCGCTCTCGGCGGCTGTGAATTTTCTGCACATGCCCGTGAATCTTTATGATTCACCCGAGCATGAAGCCGGCAGAGATAATGCGGGCTGAGATATGGAACTCGGTACGCGTTTCTCGCACGGAATGAGAACTAGACATGATCTGCACTGCCGCTCTCGTTTGCACGAGAACCATTCGACAATGCCGATGACGCGATGACCCGATCATTCTGGCCGGTTTGTGGAATGCGTACCTTACCTGAGTGTGCCAAACAGCATGCATTATCCTGCTGGAGGGTTGGCCTATGAGTACCCGGCGAGAATCTGGTCGGTCAGGAAAGCAGGGCCGAAGGGTCCATTCTGTTCATCAATCGCCGTGGCGCCAGCTGCAAAATTGGTACAAACCCTTCGAGGTAATCGACGAAGAGGGTTTGGAGCTGATCCACAGAGAGTCGCTCAAAGTTCTGCAAGAGATTGGTATCGAGGTTTGGAGCCCGAGCGCCTTGAAGATTCTTGAAAACGAAGGCGCCACCATCGACTGGGAGAACCACAGAGCAAGGCTCGATGGTGCCATGGTGGACGAATGTATTAACCGGGCGCCCAGACAGTTTCGTGTCCATGCGCGCAATCCGGCGCATGACCTAATTTTCGGCGGCAGATACATGGCTTTTGCGCCCTGTGGAACACCGGCTTACTGCTCAGACCTGGAGAATGGGCGAAGAGCAGGCACTCTTGCAGATGCACGCAATCTCCTGAAGCTAGGTCAGAGTTTGAACACGGTCCACTTCTTCGCGAGCCTTCAAGTCGAGCCACAAGATGTCCCAGTGCCCTTACGATATCTGAAGGGCTATGAGGCCTTCACGACCATCACCGACAAAATCTGGCGCATATTCGCTCTCACCCAGGACGGCATCGACGATGCGGTCGCCTTGCATTGCTTGGCGGCGGAATGCGAGCCGGACGATCTGTTGGAAAGGCCAGCACTGGTCAACCATGTGACGGTCAATTCACCTCTGCGGCTCGATGCCGCTCAGGCCGACGGTATCATTGCAGTTGCGCGCCTCAATCAAGTGAACATCATAACAGCCTTTGCAATGGCGGGCGCCATGGCGCCGGTAACTGTCGCCGGTGCGCTAGTTCAGCAAAATGCCGAAGTGCTGGCGACCGCCGTTCTTGCCCAATGCGTTCGGCCAGGCGCTCCGGTCATATACGGCGCGGTGACGTCTAACGTTGATATGAAATCCGGCTCGCCGATGTTTGGAACCCCCGAGCAAGCGCGCGGCCTTATCGCTAGCGGTCAGTTGGCGCGGCGATATGGATTACCCTTTCGGCCCGGCGTTTACAACGCATCAAATGCTCTGGATGCTCAGGCGATTTACGAAACCCAAAACTCGCTATGGAGTTCGGTGCTCGCCCACGGCAACGCAATTTTCCACGCTCTTGGCTGGCTTGAAGGAGGGCTGACATGCTCGTTCGAGAAAATGATTATTGATGCAGAAATGCTGCAGCAGTTGAGCGAGTTTCTGCTCCCCATCGACCTCAGCAAAGACAGTCTTGGATTTTCTGCAATTGCAGAGGTTGGGCCGGGGGGGCATTTCTTTGGTGCTGCCCAAACATTAGAACGTTACGAGCACGCCTTCTACGAGCCTCTCGTTTCCGACCGCAGCAACTATGAAGATTGGATTGGCCGCGGCAGTCCTACAACAAATGAGCGCGCAACCGAAATCTGGAAGCAGATGCTGTCCGAATACCAGCCGCCCGAGCTTGATCCTGCGATTGCGGATGCAATCGGTGAATATACAAAGCGGCGAGCGGAGGAAATTATGGGCCGGTGAGGAAACCAGTTCTGCGGCCCCGTGGGGAAATTGACATCATGCATGTAGCGCCACGGCCCGCCGACGAGAATGCCCGCGAGAGGCCACGATAATGAGTACCTACGAACGCTACGACGACGTTTCCGCTCATTACGACGAAACCCGAGTGCCGATCGGTACCGAGATCATTATCGGATGTCTATCGACATGTCCCACGCCGATGCACGAAATTTCCCTTCTCGACGCCGGTTGTGGAACGGGCGCGTATTCCGCCGAACTCATCGACCGAGTGGGTTTCATCGCAGCACTCGATGTAAGCGAGGGTATGCTGTCTGCCGCGCAGGGGAAGCTGGAAACCCAGGCGACGGAAGGCCGAATCTCATTTCATCGGGGCCGCGCAGAAAAGCTGCCGTTTGCCGATCAGTCTTTCGACGCGGTCTTATTTAATCAAATGTTACACCACTTGGAGACTGGTGAAGACCCAGGCTTTCCCCTTCAACGGCAGGCGCTGCGTGAGGCATACCGCGTCTTGAAACCTGGCGGGGTGGTTATCATCAGTACTTGCTCTCGGACGCAGGTTTGCGACGGATTTTGGTACAGCGAGCTTATTTCCGAGGCGAAGTTCCTCGCCGGCCGGGCATGCATGCCGTTGGACCAGCTCGAGACCTCACTTGTCGATTGCGGGTTCGAATTTCGCGGCAGAGTCGTTCCGTTGGATGCCGTGTTACAGGGTCAGGCGTATTTCGATCCGCGCGGCCCATTACGCGCTGAGTGGCGTAAGGGAATCTCTGTTTGGGCCTTGGTGACGCCAAAGCAGCTCCAACGTGTACACAGACGAATTCGAGAATTGGACCAGCAAGACGAGATTGAGAGATACTTTGCCGAGCGCGACGCACTACGCCTTGATGTGGGTCAAATCACTATGTGCTACGCCTCGCGGGTTTAGCTGTTCATAGCCATGGCCAATCTATCGCTGGGTGTCAATCCGGTCTGCCCTCATCGGTCGGGTCGCTCGCAGGTATCGCTTCGCAACCATCGACTATTGGGAGATCGACATGGCCGCCTTCGCCGGCACACGAAAGGCCCGCAAGCTGCCCGACGATGGGGTCAGGAACGGCTGGTACGAATTCCTGCCGCCGCCGCCCGAAGCCCGTCGTGTCCGGGGCACGGTCAGGTGCGACTGGGCGGTGATCGGTGCCGGCATCTGCGGGCTCGCGGTCGCCGGGCGGCTGGCCGAACTGCGTCCGGACGATTCCGTCACCGTCATCGAGGCGATGCGCGTCGGTTACGGCACCTCGGGCCGCAACGTCGGCTTCATGCTCTCGCGCCACAGCCCCGGCAGGATCAAGGACCTCGAAGTCGGGCGCCGCAACGATCGGCTGTCTTCCGCCGGCTATGCCTATCTTCGCGAAATCGTCGAACAGCACCAGATCCGCTGCGACTGGAGCGATTGGGGTCAGATCTACGTCTCCGCGGCGGACGAGGGCGCGGTCCATCTCGACGCCGTGGAGAAAGGCTTCGAAGACCTGGACGTGCCGTTCAGTCGGGTCGACCGGGATGGGCTGGAGGAGATCACCGGGACCCGCTTCTATAGCCGGGGCGTCCGCTTGCGGGGCTCGGCTCTGGTGCAGCCGGCGGCCATGATGCGCGGCCTGGGCGCCAACCTCCCCGCCAACGTCGCACTCTACGAGGAAAGCCCGGTCGTGGAATTGACCTGACCCCCAAAACCTGGTCCAGGCGGAATGTTAGTCTTGGGCCGTTGGAGAGGAGGTCAGGATGCCACGGAAGCGACATACCCCGGAACAGATCATCGGCAAGCTGCGTGAGGCCGAAGTCGGCCTGGCGAGCGGTCAAACGGTGCCCGAAGTGTGCCGGACCTTGGGCATCGCCGAGCAGACGTACTATCGGTGGCGCAAGGAGTACGGCGGCCTGAAGGTCGAGCAGGCCCGACGCTTCAAGGAGCTCGAGCGTGAGAACCTGCAGCTGAGACGCGCGGTGGCCGATCTGACGCTGGACAAGTTGATCCTGAWSKGTGAGGCCGGACCGTGGCCGAAGGCCGCGTAAGCCGGCCGAACGCCGAGGGAAACTTCTAAGCCCCGAGCGTCGCCGGCGCTGTGTCGAGCACGCCTGCACACAACATGGSTTGCCTGAGCGCCGGGTGTGCCGGGTCGTCGGCCAACCGCGCTCGACGCAACGCTATCGACGTGTCGGGGCTGACGATGAGGCSRCGCTCACCGAGGCGATCGTRCGGCTGGCCAGCGAGTATGGCCGCTACGGCTATCGCCGGGTCACGGCGCTGCTCCGAAGAGAGGGCTGGCACGTSAACCACAAGCGGGTCGAACGCATCGGGCGACGGGAGGGGCTGAAGGTGCAAGCAACCCAAGAGAGGCCTGCTGTGGCTCAACGACGGATCCTGTATCCGTCTGCGGMCGRGCTGGCCGAACCACGTCTGGGCCTGTGACTTCGTCATGGCCCGCACACACGATGGCAGRGCRTTCCGCATGCTGACCATCATCGACGCTTCGAATRAACCGTGGCGCCAGTGGCGCCGCGTAAGTCATTCGAAGCACCAGGGAGTGCCTGGCGATCGATGTTGCCCGGCACCTGCGATCCGACGACGTGCTGTATCGCCTGGCCGAGCTGTTCGTCGATCGAGGTCCACCGGCCCACATCCGCTCGGACAACGGAGCCGAGTTCACCGCCAAGGCCGTCCGTGAATAGCTGCCGCGTATCAGTATCAACTTTCGGAACCTGATGGCGAGCACGTGCCGGAATGGGTCGAGGTATAACTGCGATATGCCAATCGACCGTGTTCACTCCATACGGGTCGTATCGAGCCCCAGGATATCGAATTCGAACAATTCGGTGTTGCCGCTGCCCAATAACACAGGCGGACCTTCGTAGCGAGCGTAGGCAAATTTCTTTAGCAACTCCCGTTCCCGTTCCATTGCTTCGTGGCCGAATGGAAAATCCCAGGTCTCTATGACGGCGATCTTGTGTAGATCGAGTTTAAGGCGCTCGGCGGGTGTCTTGTTCGTGATGCCGATCTTGTAGAGTGGCTTGGTCGCTGTTGCGATACGAACGTAATAGAGGGTCGCGGGTTGGGTTTGGTCAATGCCGCCGCCTCGCGCGCAGCC
>LKGT01012568.1_pt7 | contig 10142 bp, 7 predicted proteins | sample 503861 | NCBI WGS metagenome assembly LKGT01 (sample SAMN04113194, study PRJNA297058) | marine sediment metagenome | biome: marine benthic biome; feature: marine benthic feature; material: marine sediment; isolation source: sediment sample collected at the water-sediment interface from the South... ...
CKWCCGMTYKCTCGACCAGTTCCTTGRTGGCGGGCACCGAATCGATCTCGAGGATGACGTCGAGCTCCCGGTTCTGCTTGTTCGCCGTCTCGTCGATCAGGATGCGGAGCCCGTGGSCCATGCTCGGCAGGATCAGCGGCAATTTGGCCAGTTCCGAGAACGGCGCCGGATCGGCGAGGWCGCGGTCATCGTCGCCCGGTGCCACGAGGCACAGATCCTCGGTGACCAGGGGCTCGCAAACCARGCCCCGGACCGCCGTCGGGTTGTAGGAGAAGGCGAGGTCGAGGCGGTCGCTCTCGACCCATTCCATCAGGGTCTCGCTCATGCCTTCGACGATGCTGAGCGAYACCTCGGGTAACTCGGCSCGGCATTTCMTGACKARSKCCGCCGCCAGCACCAGGTTCACGGTCGGCGTCACGCCGAGCGCGATCTTGCCGCGCGGCGGGCCGGTGATGTCGATGAGCTGCCCCTTGGCCCGCTCGATCTGGCGCAGGATGATCGCCGCGTGTTCGCGCAGCACCAGGCCCGCTTCAGTGGGGGTGACGCCGCGCGAATGGCGATCGAGGAGCTTCACCCCGAGCTCGTCCTCCAGCTTGCGAATCTGCAGGCCGAGCGCCGGCTGGGCGACATGCAGATACGCCGCCGCCTTGCTGAAACTCTTGAGATCGACGATGCGGAGGAAGTATGTGAGCTGCCGGATAGTCATCTTAGTTAGATATGCTACCAGTAATATAGCGTTTTTGTCTAGCGTAAATGGGCCGAATTTTGTCTTATCGGCGCCCCGGCGCCTTCCCGCCGCTCGGCCACCGGGCGTGGGGCCTCCCTCGGCGGCGTGTCACCGGGCCCCCGGTTTCGCCGGTCCCCGGCGTCCGGCCAGAGCGCGAATGACTTTGTCATTGGCGCCGATTTTTGATATTAGCTTGCGGTCTCGCCACTCGTGAAAGCCAGCGTCGGCGTGCGCTTTAGCCCTCGGGGCCGGGGCCGGGACGGGCTTCGCGGCGCCGGCGGGCGTTTCGCAACGGGGAATTCGTCGTCTCGGCCAGGTCCGGCGCCATTGCCGGTGCGCCGGGTTCTGCGTATTCTGATCATCGCCGTCCCAAGGCGCGGGAATTCCCCAAGGCCAGGGACTTCCCCAAGGTGAGGGACTTCCCCAAGGCCAGGGACTTCATTGTCGATCGAACGGAAAGAGTGATGAGCACGATAGAGAAAGAGACGGAAACCGGGAAAAGCGGTTCGGGCTACGCCGGATACAACGAGCCCCACACCGACTTGCGGGACTGGCTCGAACGSATCGAGCGCACCGGCCAGATCAAGMASATCGAYGGCGCCGACTGGAAYCTCGAGATCGGCGCCATCGCCGAGATGATCTATCACGAATCKCCCGAGAACCCGCCCTGYCTGCTGTTCGACAACATTCCGGGCTATGAYAAGGGTTTCCGCGTSCTTTCGGGCATGACCAATTCGCCCAAGCGCCTCGCCGTCACCCTCGGCCTGCCCGATCCCGACACCGCCCTCGACGTGGTCCAGTCCTATCGCGACCGCATGAAGAGCTTCGAGCCGATCCCCTCGCGCACCGTCGATTCCGGCGCCGTGCTGGAGAACGTCGATCGCGACGAGGACGTGAATATCTTCAAGTTCCCGGTGCCGTTCCTCCATGAGCTCGACGGCGGGCGCTTCATCGGCACCGGCGATCTGGTGATCATGAAGGACCCGGATACCGATTGGGTCAATATCGGCACCTACCGGGTGATGATCCATGACAAGAAGACGCTGGGCCTGTGGATGTCGCCCGGCAAGCACGGCCGGATCATCCGCGAGAAATATTTCAAGCAGGGCAAGCCCTGTCCGGTGGCGATCAGCGTCGGCCACGATCCGCTGTTGTTCCTGGCCGCCGGCAACGAGGTCAATTACGGCGTTTCGGAGTTCGCCTACGCCGGCGGCCATCGCGGCATGCCCTTCGACGTGATTAAGAGCGAGGTCCACGGCCTGCCGATCCCGGCCGACGCCGAGATCGTGATCGAGGGCGAGATCCGCGAGGACGACAAACTGCCCGAGGGCCCGTTCGGCGAGTGGACCGGCTATTACGCCTCTTCCGTGCGCGAGGACCCGGTGGTCCACATCCAGCGCGTCTATTGGCGCAACGACCCGATCATCACCATGGCCCGGCCCGGCCGCCCGCCGTCCGACTATTCGCTTTCCAAATGCGTCATCAAGTCGGCGATGATCTGGGACGAGGTCGAGAGCGCCGGCCTTCCCGGSGTCAAGRSCGTWTGGTGCCACGAGCCCGGCGGCGGCCGCCTGTTCAACGTCATCTCSATYRCCCAGGCCTATCCCGGCCACGCCAAGCAGGCGGCGATGCTGGCGGCCAACTGCCACGCCGGCAACTATCTCGGCCGCTGGGTCATCGTCGTCGAYGAYGACATCGATCCCTCGAACCTTTGGGACGTGACCTGGGCGATGGCGACGCGCTGCGATCCCGACGAGGATATCGACATCATCCGCAAGGCCTGGAGCGGGGCGCTCGATCCGCGCAAGAGGGTCGGCGACAACTTCAACTCCCGGGCCATCGTCGACGCCTGCCGGCCCTACGAATGGCGGGACGAATTCCCGCCGGTGGCGGAATCCAGTCCCGATCTCAAGCAGAAGACCTACGACAAGTGGAAAGACCTGCTGGACTGACCGGCGGGGCGCGCCGCCGGCGCGCCCCTTTGCCATGAGCATGCCTGAGACGAAACTGCCCGAGACCGGACTGCCCGAGAGTTGGGGCAAGGGCAAACCGTTCGGGCGGTCGTTCTGGGTGTTCGCCGCCCTCGCCGTCCTCAGTGGCGTGCTTTGCTACCGGCTCAAGGGCGAGGACGCCTTCATCGGCGCGCTTGCCGGCGATCTCGATCTGTTCATGGTCCTGCTTCCGCGCATGGCCGCGGCCATGTTGATGGCGGGTCTCGTCCAGGTGCTGTTGTCGCCGGAGTTCGTCGCCAGATGGGTCGGCGGGCAATCGGGCGTCCGGGGAATCTGCATCGCCGGGCTCGCCGGCATCCTGACGCCGGGCGGGCCGATGACGTCTTTTCCCCTGGTCGTCGCCTTCCATATGTCCGGCGCCGACCGCGGGGCGCTGGTCACCTATCTCACCGCCTGGTCCCTGTTGGGCCTGCAGCGCATGCTGGTCTGGGAAATCCCGCTGATGGGCACCGAATTCGCCTTCCTGCGCCTGCTCGCGGGCCTGGCGCTGCCGATCATCGCCGGGCTGATCGCCCGCAGGCTGCCGTTCGGCCCCATCGGCGCGAAGGTGGAGGACGCCTGACGTGGTGGGCCYGACCGCCGTCGTGTTGTGGTTGATGGTCGCGGGCCTTGTGGTGGTGGCCTATCGCCGGCCGGAAAAGAAGCACCGTCTCGGGCTTCGCGTCGGCGTCAATATCATCGCCGCCAACACCCCGAGGGTCRTCATGGCCCTGCTGATCGCCGGGTTCGCCAGCCAGATTTTGCCGAAGGAGCTGGTGGCCGRGTGGATCGGCGGCGATTCGGGCATTCGCGGCATCCTCATCGCCTCGYTCGTCGGCGGCTTCATTCCCGGCGGCGGCATCATCTCCTTTCCCGTCGCCGTGGTCCTCTACAAGGCCGGCGCCGACATMCCGCAACTGGTGGCGTTCCTCACCTCCTGGTCGGTACTGGGCATCCACCGGGTGTTCCTCTTCGAGGTGCCGATGTTGGGGCCGCGGTTCGCCGTGATGCGGCTTTCGGCGTCGGTCCTGTTGCCGCCGTTATCCGGCGTGATCGCGGCGGTCCTGGTGGCGCTGGTGCAGAACCGGCCGCTGACGCTTTAGCGGCTAATGCCCTAAGGGACCGGTGGCGGGGCCGGCGCCAATCGCGGTGGGCTAGAGAAGGAAAGTGTTAATCGAACCCGAAAGCCTGGAAAGTTCATAAAATACTGTCGGCAAGCATAAGATGCTGTTATAAAGGTCTAAATATAGCGAAACAATAAACTGGCGCCGTATTCGTCGCGCGCGCCGGGCCTGTTCAACGAACACTACATCGCGGGGAGAGCGAACCATGAAAGCGCTACGTACCCTCATCGGTTTAGGGGYCATCGGCGTCCTGTTCGGCTSGGCTTTGCCRCAGCCGGTCCAGGCGGATGCGGTGGCGGACTTCTACAAGGGTAAGACCRTYACCMTTTATATCGGCTACAGCGCYGGTGGCGGCTACGACACCTACGCCCGGACCATMGGCCGGRCGATCGGCAAGCACATTCCCGGCAACCCGAAGRTCATCGCCAAGAACAAGCCGGGCGCCGGCAGCCTCARGCTGGCGAAYGAGCTTTACAATWCCCTGCCCAAGGAYGGCACCGYCATCGSCACCTTCGGCCGGGGCATGSYCATGGAGCCSCTGTTCGGCAACAAGAAGGCAAAGTTCGATSCTKCCAAGTTCACCTGGCTCGGCAGCGCCAAYAACGARGTCAGCGTCTGYRTCGCCTGGCACGAATCGCCGATCCAGACSYTGGACGACTTCCTGACCAAGSMRATGATCGTCGGCGGCACCGGACCGGGYKCGGACACCGACGTCTTCCCCAAGGTCCTCAACGCCGTCCTCGGCACCAAGCTCAKKCTGGTGACCGGCTATCCCGGCGGCAATGACATCAACCTGGCGACGGAGCGCGGCGAGGTCMWGGGGCGCTGCGGTTACTCCTGGTCGTCGCTCAAGTCGCGCTTYCCCCARTGGCTGACGGRRAAGAAGGTYCAGATCCTGTTGCAGATGTCGACCGCGAAGCAYCCGGAVCTGCCGGACGTGCCGTTCGTGATGGATCTGGCSAAGACCGACAGGGACCGCAAGATTCTCGAGCTCGTCTTCGCCCGTCAGGCRTGGGGCCGCCCGTTYGTGGCGCCGCCGRRCKTGCCGGCGGACAGGGCCAAGGCCYTRCAGGCGGCGTTCATGGCGACGATGAAGGATCCGGAYTTYCTCRAGGACGCCAAGMAGCAGAAGCTGGAGATCGCGCCGATCAGCGGCGAGAAGATCGGCCAGCTCATCGCCCAGCTCTWCGCCTCGCCCAAGGACMTCRTCGAGGCGGCCAAGGAMGCGGCGRAAAAGACCGGGAARAYCAAGATYACCAAGATCGTSATYCCYRTCGTGACGGTCAAGGGGRMGATCACCGCGACCAAGAGAGGCGGCCGCAGAATCTCCTTCAAGTCSGAGGGCAAAACTCTCAAGACCAAGGTCAGCGGCTCGCGCACCAAGGTCTTCRTMGGYGGYAAGAAGGTCAAGCGGAAGAAGCTCAAGGTGGGCATGAARTGCGCKTTCACCTATCARGGYTCCGGTACCGAGTCCAAGAAGATCGMYTGCGAATAAACGGGAGGGMWYAMCYTMKYGGGGCCGYGGTCCCGGGTGCGGTTCGTGATCGAGCCCGGRACCGCGGCCTCATTTTGCCGCCAACGCCCCGCGCATCCCGCGATGTTTAGAGACCTTCGTGGGGCCATTKCCACCGGATAAGTTGGGTCYGTTGGCGGGCTCGGGTTCCACCGCCATCGCCAAGGCATGCGTGGTCGGGACCGTCAAGTGGACTTCGCCAGGCAAGTGGACTTCGCCAGGCAAGTGGACTTYGCCAGGAAAGTAAACCGTCGGTTAAAGAGGAACGAATGGCTGTCAAAAAGAATGCCGGGAGGAAGTCCGAGACCTTTCGCAAACCGATCAGGACGCCGAAGAGGCCGAAGGTGGTCCCCGCCAAGCGCCGCTGGGGGGCCGACGTCATCGTCGACATGCTGCACCGCTACGACATGCCCTATGCGGCGCTCAACCCCGGCGCCAGTTACCGGGGGCTCCATGATTCGCTGGTCAATTACGGCCAGAACTATCCCCATATGATGCTGTGCCAGCACGAGGAGACCGCGGTCCAGGTCGCCCACGGCTATGCCAAGGCGTCGGGCAAGCCGATGGTGGCCATCGTCCACAATCTGGTCGGCCTGATTCACTCCAACATGGCGATCTATTACGCCTATATCGACCGTGCCCCGATCTTCATCATCGGCGCGACGGGTCCGATGGACGAGACCAAGCGGCGCCCCAAGATCGACTGGATCCATTCCGCCAACGTCCAGGGGTCGCAGATCCGCGACTATACCAAGTGGGACTACCAGCCCTCGGTGGTCGACGGCGTCCCCGAGGCCTTCGCCCGCGCTTATTCGGTCATGATGACCCAACCCCAGGGGCCGATCTATATGTGCTACGACGCCTGGCTCCAGGAGGCGCCGCTGGATCACAAGGTGCCGTTGCCGTCCAGGGACGCCGCCCGCGTGCCGGCGCCCATGGCCCCGGACCCGGCCGCCCTGGATCAAGCGGCGGAAATGCTGGTTGCGGCCAAGAGGCCGGTATTGCTGGCCGAGTTTTCCGGGCGCGGCGAGGCCGGCTTCGATGCCCTGGTGAAGCTCGCCGAAACCGTCCAGGCGCCGGTGTATGACCTCAACACCAGGCTCAATTTTCCCGGCTGCCATCCGCTGAACATGAGCATGGTGAACGATATCTTCACCGACGCCGATCTTATCGTCGGCCTCGATGTCCGCGACTGGGAGCGGCCGACGACCAAGCTTTCCTCGACCACCCGCAAGGTCGAGAGGATCACCCCTAAAAACTGCCGCTTCGTCGATATCGGCTTCGGCGATCTGGAGATCAGTGCCTGGGCGCTCGATTACCAGCGCCTCCTCGACGCCGATCTCAGGATCATGGCCGACACCGACTTGGCCATTCCGGAGCTGACCAGGCGCTGCCGCGCCCTTCTCAACCGCAACGCCGCTGTCAAGACCCGGATCAAGCGGCGCGGCGCGCGGATCGCCAAACGGCACCAGGCGGCGCGGCAACGCTGGGCGAAGGAGGCCCGCAAGGGCCGCAACGACCGCCCCCTTCGCCTGCCCGTTCTCGCCGCCGAGGTGTGGGAGGCGATCAAGGATGAGGACTGGGTGCTCACCGCCGGGACGCTCGAGAACTGGTCACGGAAGTTGTGGGATTTCGACAAGCACTACCGCCATGCCGGCAAGTCGCTCGGCACCTCGACCCAGATCGGCATCTCTCTAGGTGTCGGTCTCGCCCACCGGGACAAGGGCCGCCTTGTCGTCGACTTCCAACCCGACGGCGATTTGATGTTCGACGCCGGCGCGCTTTGGGTCGCCGCCAAGCACAACATCCCGATGCTGGTGGTGATGTACAACAACCGGGCGTATTACAACGACTGGGAGCACCAGATCCGCATGGCGAAGCAGCGTAAAACCCCTGTGGAGCGCGCCTATATCGGCATGGACCTCAGTGATCCCGACCCGGATTTCGCCGGCCTCGCCCGCTCCTTCGGCTGGTATGCCGAAGGGCCGATCGATCACGCCAAGGATGTCGGACCGGCGCTCAAGCGCGCGATCGCGCGGGTCAAGGCCGGGCAACCGGCGCTGTTGGACACCATCACCGAGAGAAGGTGAGGGGCACCGAGAGAAGGTGAGGGGCACCGAAAGAAGGTGAGGGGAGGTCTTGGGAGTGGACGCATGATGAAATATTTGTTTTCATCCCCTGGTCTTGAAGAAGGAGGCCGGAGACGGGAGCGATCCGTTCCGACCGGCCCCGCACATAAGTTTGACGGGAGGCGGCGCTGAAGCGGAAGCGACGAATAATCGTGGGTATGTCCGGGGCTTCCGGGGCGATCTACGGCATCCGGATGATGGAGGCGCTGGGCGCCGTCGATGATGTCGAGATTCACCTCATCATGTCACCCGCCGCCGGCCAGACCATCGTCGATGAGACCGACTGGAAGGTATCCAAGGTCAAGGCCCTGGCCCACGTGGTGCATAGCCACAAGGATATCGGGGCGTCGCTTTCCAGCGGCTCGTTCCGCACCGCTGGCATGGTGGTGGCGCCGTGCTCGGTCAAGACCCTGTCGGGCATCGTCAACTCCTATGACGAGAACCTGATCGTCCGCGCCGCCGATGTCTGTCTCAAGGAAAAGCGCCGGGTGGTGTTGCTGGTCCGCGAGACGCCGCTGCATCTCGGGCACCTCGAGCTGATGGCCCGGGCCGCCCAATTCGGCGCGGTTGTCATGCCGCCGGTGCCCGCCTTCTATCACAGGCCGAAAACCATCGACGATATCGTCAACCAGACGGTGGGCAAGACGCTCGACCTGTTCGACATCCCCCACGATCTTTTCCGGCGCTGGAAGGAGACGGCGCCGGCCGAGGTGGAGGTTTAGTACTTACTTTCATAGGAGGATGGCACATATGATCGTCTTTTCGCGGCCTCCGGGKWGGAAGCGGCGCGCCGACGATGTCTGGACATCGTCAAGCGGCGCCGACGCCCTCCGGTGGCCGCGAAAAACGACCCTTCGGGCRGCCTTGCAGGCCCTTCGGACGTCGTCGCGCGGCCCTTGTGATGCGCCCAGCATCACGGCGGACCACGCTCCTAGCCGAGAGAACCCGCAAGGCCGTCAGATGTGCCATCCTCCTATGAAAGTAAGTACTYGAAACGCGAACCKGCCGGCGGCGCGCCCAAGGCGTGCCCSGGCCAAAGATCGAATAAAGCATAACAATCCGGCCGCAAGGCCGGTCAACAGGGTAGGCATTGATGGAAGTTGACATGCTGCATGAGGCGGGCCAGGCCCTCCTCATCATCGCCAATCCGACGCGCCTCTTCTTCCTCGCCTCGGGCGTGATGATCGGCCTCATGCTGGGGGTCATTCCGGGCCTTGGCGGCATCGTCGGCATGGCGCTGTTGCTGCCCTTCACTTTCGACATGGACCCCTACACCGCCTTCGCCTTCCTGCTCGGCATGGGTTCGGTCACCACCACGTCGGACACCATTCCGGCGGTGCTGTTCGGGGTTCCCGGCACCGCGGGATCGGCGGCGACGATCCTCGACGGGCATCCGCTGGCGCGCCAGGGACAGGCGGGGCGCGCCTTCGGGGCGGCCTACAGCGCGTCGCTGATCGGCGGCGTGTTCGGCGCCCTGTTGCTTGCCGTCTCGATCCCCATCCTCAGGCCGGTCATGCTGTACCTGGGATCACCGGAGCTTCTCGCGTTCTCGGTCTTCGGTCTTTCCATGGTCGCGGTCTTGAGCGGCGGCGCGCCCTTGCGCGGCCTCGCCGCGGCCGGGTTCGGATTGCTCGTCGCCATGATCGGCTCCGACCCGCAGACCGGTACCCTGCGCTGGACGCTCGATTCGCTCTATCTCTGGGATGGCCTGCCCCTGGTGCCGGTGACGATCGGCCTCTTCGCCCTGCCGGAGCTCGCCGACATGGCGATCGCCCGGCGTTCCATCGCCAGCGGCGATGAAGCGAAGGTCGATGTGCGCAAGGGCCAGTGGCAGGGCGTGCGCGATACGTTCACGCACTGGTGGCTGGTGCTCCGTTGCGCCTTGCTCGGCTCGTCGCTGGGCGCGATCCCCGGCATCGGCGCCTCGGTGATCGACTGGATCGCCTATGGCCACGCGGCGCGGACCGAGAAAGGCGCCGACGAAACTTTCGGCAAGGGCGATATCCGCGGCGTCATCGCGTCCGAATCCTCCAATAACGCCAAGGAGGGCGGCGCGCTGGTGCCCACCATCGCCTTCGGCGTGCCCGGCAGCGCCTCGATGGCGATCCTGCTGGGCGCCTTCCTGATCCACGGCCTGGTTCCCGGCCCCGACATGCTGACCAAGAACCTCGACGTGACCTACACCATGGTGTGGAGCGTCGCGCTGGCCAACATCCTGGGCGCCGGGCTGTGCTTCGCGTTCTCCGACCAGTTCGCCAAGATCGCCCTCATCCGCTACGCCGTCATCATGCCGCTGATCCTGACCGTGGTGTTCGTCGGCGCTTTCCAGGGCACGCGCCAGTGGGGCGACATTTACGCGCTGTTGCTGTTCGGCATCATCGGCTGGWGCATGAAGCGCCTGGGCTGGCCGCGGCCGCCCCTGATCCTCGGCGTCGTGCTCGGCGATATCGTCGAGCGCTACCTGTTCATYTCGGTCGGGCGTTACGGCAYCGACTGGMTGCTGCGCCCCGTCGTCGCGKTSRTGTTCGTRSKGGCGATGTGGGGCCTGTTCCGMCCSTTCGTSCGCGAGRTCAGGARGTCCGGCGGGTTCGGCGGYATGATCGSCGGTCTGACRACYCCCCRGTTCRACGTCACGACCGCGTTCTAYRTTGSATTYAT
>LKGT01004254.1_pt3 | contig 10140 bp, 8 predicted proteins | sample 503861 | NCBI WGS metagenome assembly LKGT01 (sample SAMN04113194, study PRJNA297058) | marine sediment metagenome | biome: marine benthic biome; feature: marine benthic feature; material: marine sediment; isolation source: sediment sample collected at the water-sediment interface from the South... ...
GMTGACACCGGCCTCAAGCCCGAGGAAGTGGCAACTCTACCCGTCGTGCTTGCGACGGCCGTACGTGCCGTCAAAGAAGTCGGCGGCATCAAGGCGGGTGACAAGGTCCTGGTACAGGCCGGTGCCTCCGGTTCCGGCAGCATGCAGATTCAGGTCGCCAAGGCGCTGGGCGCCAAAGTGGCCACGACCATACGCAGCGCATCAAAGGCGGACTTTGTACGACAGATCGGCGCGGACTTCGTGATCAACACCCGCCATGAAGATCTTGTGGAGCGCGTTAAGGCGTGGACCGATGGGCGCGGTGCTGACGTCGTCATCGACAACCTGGCCGGCGACGTGCTGGCCAAGAGCATTGAAGTTGCTAAGCCAACTGGGGTCATCGTCGCGTTCGGGTTCGCCGCTAGTCCCGAGGTCACCTTCGACATCCGCAGTCTCTTCTTTGCCCAGAAGCAGCTAAAGGGATCGATGGCGAGCGATAAGCGCGACATGGAATTTGGCCTGAAGCTGGTGCAGGAAGGCAAGATCAAGCCGCTACTGGATCACACCTTGCCGTTGAGCAGCGCCGCGGAAGCACATCGGCAGATCGCGAACAATGAGGTGAAGGGCAACATCGTTTTGCTGCCGTGGGCCGCGTAGCGGCTTTGACGCTCAAAGATCCCCCGCGCTGTCGGGGGATCGCCCGTTCCCGGAGAGAGAAAACATGTGTGCATTCATAAAGTCCCACAAGGGCCTTATGGGCATGCCATGGCCTTGGCGGCTATGGTCGATGCTGCTGCTAGTGGCAAACCTCGTTGTACCGCTATTCTTCCTTAATCGCCTTGAGGCACAAGTGGTCGTGGGCGCGCTCTTGGCAAGCATGGTCCTAATGACGGTTGTGACTGCGGTCAGCGGTTTTACCCGGCTTGTTGGCCTCGGTCACATCCCCTGGATTCCATTGCTTTATTTCCTTTGGGCGCGAATCGATCAGATTCCAGCCGATGATTTCTTCGGTGTATGGATCCGGGGCCTAATGGTGCTTAACGCTGTATCATTGCTCATCGACGTCGTTGATGTGGGCCGCTACATCTCGGGTGAGCGGACCGAAACAGTCGACAACGTAAGCACAATAAAAGGAGGGAGCAATGAAACTCATTTCAGTCAATGTCTCTCTTCCCAAGGAAATCCCTCACAACGGGAAGATTGTTAAGACCAGTATCTTCAAGGAACCGGTATCCGGCCGGGTCATGGTGCGACGACTCAATGTCGATGGTGATGACCAGGCCGATCGACGCGTACACGGCGTGGGTTTCGAGATGGCGATCTACTTCTATTCCGTGGAGCACTACGCGTTTTGGCAAAAAGAGCTAGGCCGTGATCACTTTCCCTACGGTCAGTTTGGTGAAAACTTTACGGTCGAGGGACTGAGCGAGGACACAGTTCGGATCGGCGACATCTTTCGTGTTGGCGGGACGCTGCTTCAGGTCACACAGCCACGCATACCTTGCTACAAGCTGGCGATGCGTATGGAACAGGGYCCGGRCTTTCCGGCGCGCTTCCAGGARACCGGTCGCATGGGCTTTTATTGCCGCGTGCTCGAGGAGGGTGAGGTYGGAGCCGGGGATGCGATTGAGCTCGTCGARCGTGACGATAACTCCGTAACCATCGCYGAATTCATAAACGTCTATCTCCATGAATCCCACGAGCCTGAAAGCCTTNGACGTGTGCTTGCATCTCGGGATTTGGGTGSAGCATGGCGCGTGTATCTCGAGAARATGCTGAAGAAGGTCGAGCCGGTCATGGGACCACGGGGCTGGGAGGGGTTTCGTCCTCTCTTGGTCGATCGYAAGGTGCCCGAGAGTGAGACCATCACCTCGTTCTATCTGAAACCRCAGGACAGCGAACCGCTACCACCTTATATGCCCGGTCAGTTCCTGACGTTTCAACTGAGCATGCCGGAGCACCCCAAGCCAGTGATGCGTACGTACTCGCTGTCTGACAGCCCGAATCACCCGGACTACTACCGCGTGACCATTAAGCGGATACCAGCCCCCGATGACCCGCCTGGCCTGCCGCCGGGGCTGTCGTCTAACTATTTTCATGATCATCTGCAGCCGGGTGCCAGGTTGTGTGTAAAGGCACCGCGCGGCAAGTTCTATCTCGATCCCGTCGATGATACGCCGGTTGTCCTGTTGTGTGGTGGCGTCGGGCTTACGCCCTTGATGAGCATGCTCAATGCCATCGTAGAGTCCGGTAGCGCGCGGCCAGTCTGGTTCGTGCATGGCACCCGCCATGGCGGTGAGCACGCCATGGGCGCGCATGTCCGTTGTCTGGCGGCGGAGAACGCTAATGTGAATGTTCACATTAGCTACAGCGAGCCGCGACCGGATGATGTGCAAGGCCGTGACTATGATAATCGTGGCCGCGTGAGCGTGGATTTGTTAAAGCAACTGCTTCCACCTGCTGCTTACGATTTCTATATGTGCGGGCCGACACCATTCATGAAGTCGCTATACAAAGGTCTGCAAGCGTGGGGCGTCGCCGAGAGTCGCATCAACTACGAGTTCTTTGGCCCCGCGTCGGCACTTAAGGAAGGTGCCGAGACCGCTCGCCAGGTTGCGTCGGACAGTGGCGTGCGGCTAGATGTATCTTTCGCGAAAGCAGGGTTGACGGCTAAGTGGGACCCATCACTAGAGACAATCTTGGATCTTGCCGAGGCGCAAGGCCTACGGCCCGATTTCAGCTGCCGAACCGGAATCTGTCATACTTGTATGTCCGAGCTTATCGATGGTGAGGTCGAATATGTCACCGAGCCCCTGGATATGCCTGACCCCGGTTGTGTGCTGATCTGCTGCTCAAGGCCCAAAACAAACGTGGTGGTCAACCTATGACCGCTTATATATAGAGAAGAAGTGCGACCGATTGGGTATCAAACGAGCATAAACACCGCGTTGCTGTGGTGTGTCTTCGTTCTTCTCCTCGCCGGCTGCACCGCGAAACTCTACAACCCTGACCTTGGGGGGCTGTATAACGCGCTGATCCAGTCCGAGGATCCGTATCGAAATCCTATCGTCGTTGTCCCGGGCGCGTTTGGTTCGAAGCTAAAGGACACTGATTCGGGCGCCGTTGTTTGGGGTGCATTTGGGCCAGGCGGCGCCAACCCGAAAAAGCCCGAGGGTGCCCGCCTCATCGCGCTGCCGATGCGCGAAGGCGCGATGTTGGCCGAGCTTGGTGATGGTGTACGGCCAGACGGCGTATTGGACCGAATTAGGATCAATATCGCCGGCCTGCAAGTGCGGCTCAAAGCCTACTTTTACATGCTTGCTACTTTGGGCGTTGCTTATCGAGACGAAGAACTTGGCGAATCGGGCGCGATCAACTACGGCAAGAGACACTACACGTGCTTCCAGTTCGGCTATGACTGGCGCCGTGACATCGTCGAGAGCGCCAAACGTCTGCATGTGTTCATTATGAACAAACGGGCGTATGTCCAGGCGGAAACAGCGAAACGCCACGGCATAAAGGACCTCGATGTCAAGTTCGACATCGTTGCTCATTCCATGGGTGGACTCGTCGCCCGGTATTACGTTCGCTATGGGACCGTCGACCTCCCCGCCGACGGTTCGCTCCCCCCGCTGACCTGGGCCGGTGCACGGTATGTGGAAAACCTCGTTATGGTCGGCACCCCGAACGCCGGTTCAGTCGATGCGCTAATCAACTTGATTGAGGGTATGAAAGTGGCACCGTTGGTGCCGAAGTATGAGGCAGCACTGCTCGGTACCATGCCGTCGGCGTATCAACTGCTCCCGCGCGGTCGGCATGGGGCACTGGTCGATGCGGCGGACCCACAAAAGCGAATCGAAGATATCCATGATCCTCGGTTATGGGTACGTATGGGCTGGGGGCTGGCCGATCCACGCCAAGATCGAATACTACAGAAGCTGCTTCCGGACATCGGGGATCGCGTCGCGCGGCGTCGCGTCGCGCTTGACCACCAGCGCAAAGCCTTGCAACGAGCCAAACAGTTCACAGCCGCCCTGGACCTTCCCGCATCACCGCCCGCTGCTTAACGCTATATCTCATTGTCGGTGATGCGGTGCCTACCGAGGCGGTGGTAGCCGTCGATTCCAATACCGGCGTGATAAAGTTAATCAAGAAAGCACCCGGTGACGGTACCGTATTGCGCAGTAGTGCGTTAATGGATGAACGCATCGGCACCGATCGGCTCGGCCGTTTGGAATCGCCTATCGGTTGGGACAGCGTGCAGTTCCTCTTCAGGGATCATATTGGCCTTACCAAGGATCCGGCATTTACGGATAATCTTTTGTATTTTCTTTTTGAGAGGCCGAAGAGAACGTAGTCAGTATTGTTAGGTTAGGCAGTTGCGGCCTCGCTCTGTTTGGGACCGCAATGGGTGATACCCATTTCGTCGATAATCTCGCGAATTGCGGTTAGCGCCGCGCGCATCTCTTTTTCACCAAGATCTCCGATGCAACCGATACGAAAGCTATCGGCTACAGTGAGTTTACCCGGATAGATGACAAACCCACGTTGGTTCAATCGATCATAAAAGTCTTTGAAATCAAACTTTGGGTCGGCTGGCATGTGAAAGGTCAGGATGATCGGTGCTTGCAACTCATCCGGTAGAAGGCTCACGAAACCCATCTCGCGCATACCGTGCATCAGAATTTCGGAGTTACGACGATAGCGAGCGCCCCGAGCGCTGATACCACCCTCTTGCTCGTGTTCATCGAGTGCTTGATGGAAGGCGACGATGACGTGGGTGGGTGGCGTGAAGCGCCACTGGGCATTCGCTTCCATGGCTTTCCATTGATCGTAAAGATCGAGGCTCAAAGAGGGCGAATTTCCCTCGCAACCCTCCAGCGTGGCCTTGCGGATAATGGCAAAACCCATGCCGGGCACACCCTGCAAACACTTATTAGAAGAAGCGGTCAGGGCGGCGAACGGGACTGTGCGCGCATCGAGTGGGATGGCACCAAACGTGCTCATGGCATCGATAATGAGCTCGCGCCCATGCTTTGCGGTTATGGTTGCGATCTCTTCAACTGGATTAAGGATGCCCGATGTCGTTTCGCAATGGACGACGGCAACGTGTGTGATACTTTCGTCTTTAGCGAGTGCCTGGTCGACGGCGCCGGGATCATTAGGAACCTCTTCGCTGGTTTCAAGGATGGTGTGAGCGCGACCAGTGTACTCGCACATCCTGACGATGCGGCGGCCGTAGGCACCATTCACCAAAACCAATAGCTTGCCGTCAGCTGGCACCAAGGTTCCAATCGTGGCCTCTACGACGAAGGTACCACTGCCCTGTAGCGGCACGCACACATGGGCGTCTTCGGCGCCGGCCAGTGCGACCAGGCGCTCGCGCAGGCGACGGTTGGTGGCAATGAACTCATGGTCGCGAGACCCCCAGTCATGGAGCATCGCGGCCTTGACGCTGGCCGATGTGGTCAGCGGGCCCGGGGTTAGAAGATATGGGTCTCTGGGTTTTTCCGGCATTGGCTGCCCTCGGTGTGGCAAAAGCGCGCGTACTATCACCGGTTTGCTACTCATAAGTCAAATCACTATGATAAATATTTAGAATAGATAGAATCTATAATATGAATGCGCCAACCGCATTGTTGTCTATGCTAACGTGATGCGGAATGCTATCTGACCTTGAGTCTTTCAACCTGATGTGCGTCCGGTTCATGTTTTGTTACGAGCGAACGTGTAGAGGTCCGGGATGGTAAAACGCAACGTACGCCGTAAAAGCCGGGGGCTGGAAAACATCGCAGCGCTGATCGAAGAGGGGTTTCGGTGTTACGAGCGGGGCAATACGCTGGGAGCCGAGAAAAAACTCCGTGCCGCGTGTGCAATCAGGCCACCGGTGTCACAGGCGCACTATAACCTCGGGTATTTTTACAACCTGGAGGGGCGTTGGGATGAAGCCGAGGAGGCGCTGCTCAAAGCCCTCGAGCATCAACCCGACTATTCGCGGGCGTTATTTACGCTCGCCAGCGTTTACATGGAAGCGGGCCGCTTGGACCAGGCAGAGGCACAGTTCCTGGCAACCGAACGCCTGACGCCAGACGACCTCGACATCCAGCTCAACCTCGGTATTCTTGCCATCCGCGCCGGACGTAGTGAGGAGGCACTCGACCGTCTGGACCGCTGCATCGCGGCTGAACACAGTGCCGACGCCGCACGCTTCCACCGTGCCACCGCCCTACAGGACCTGGGGCGCTTGCACGAGGCGTTGGTGCTCTACCGCGCGCTGGTAGCGGCGGACCGAGACTGGCGACAACCGATCCTGAATGCAATCGTGACGCGGCCGAAGGGCCAGTTTCCGCTAAGCCAGTCAAAGCTCGCTGAAATGCTCGGGCTTTAGCGTCGCCCGCGGTAATGGTGTCGGTAGCCACCGGCCTCGTTGGCAATGGCGCCGTGTGTTTCTTGCTGTGACTGCGCGTGCTCGCCGTGCAGAGTTTCGAACACCAACTCGGTAGCTCCGCGCGGCAGCACGAAGCACTGGGCTACCGGGGTACCGCGGTGCAGCGTGCCCGTGAACGTGTGGTCGGTCCATCGAGCCGGAAAATGGACGAAGCCATGGCTATAGTGGTCACAATCCACAATACCCGCTATGGTGCGAAACGGCAGGTCCGGTCGATTCAGTGGATGGGTAATAAGCAAAGAGTGTTCGGGCGGCGTCTCGATGGTCCAGAAGTTGTTGAACTTCAGCGCCAGAGCATCGCTATCGGCGAGCGGTGTGCCGGTGACTTGCTCACCCAGGTGAAATGAAACCGGCGCCCGAGTGATTCGGCCCTGCGGGAGCGGAGGCAGATCCCAGTCCCACGAGAAATTCGAATCGGACACCGCCACGTCCGCGGCGAGCGGTATCAAAAACCCGCGGGACAGCGCGTCAATAAATGGCACGCAGTGCTTTGCGGTACGGACCTCCGCACCCAGGATGTCACTGTGCACCGCCGCAGGCATAGACTTGAGCCATTCCGGCAATGCGTCGGAGGCCGGAACAGGCTTCGGCAATAGTGCCTCCCATTCCGGGAAGCAACGGAAAACCACCTTCACCCACGACCCCTAGCCAGGCGGCTCACTTCTGTCGCTGTTTCCGCAGCGTATAGAAGATCGACAAGATGACCGTGACCGTAACGAAAATCACCCCCAGCGCGTTAATCACAGGCGTGTGTGCCCTGCGGGCCTGGGCCGCAATCTCCGTGGTCAGCGTGCACGAACCACCGATGGAGAACACGGTGGTGTTGTAATTCTCGAAGGACAGCAGGAAGGCCAGCGCAGCGCTGGTGAGAATGGCGGGCAACAGGAAGGGCAAGGTCACACGACGGAACAGGAAGAACGGTGAAGCACCGAGGTCAAGCGCCGCCTCTTCCTGGGCACGGTCCTGTCGCTGGAGCCGGGCCATGATGATCAGCATCGGGTACGAAGCAATAAAGGCGGTTTGCGCCATTATCGTCGTGTAGAGATCGGCGCCGACGCCAAAGTTACGCCAGAACACGATGGTGGCGATGCCAAGTACGATTCCCGGCGTCAGCATGGGGGAGATCAAGAATGCATAGAGCAAGTTCGTCGCCCGCGCTTCGAGTCTGGTGAGCAGGATGGCGGCCGACAACCCGAGCAACACGGACGCCGGCACGACAAATACGGCGATACGGAAAGAGTTCTGCAGGCAGCCGATCAGGCGATCCTCCGCGAGAAGGCGCGGGAACCAAGCCAACGTCAATTCCTGCCAGTCGGTCACCGACGGTGGCGATGCACTGTTAAAGGCCGCCAGCATCATGAGGATAAGCGGCAGAAACATGAACATCACGAACATGCCGATGAAGATGTTCAGTAGGGCGTCACCCCTGTCCATTGTCTCCACCGCCTTCATCGTGCTAGCTGCCTAAGTTTCACGCCGAAAATCGCCATGACGCCGAATATAAACAGGATGCAGATGAGCAGCAGTGTGAATGAGTACGCCGACCCCAGATTCCAGTTCGACGATTCGTAGAACTTGTCATAGATGAGCTGTGTGAACCACTTGGGCTGAAGTCCGCGAGTGATAATATAAGGCACCGAGAACGACCCTGCTGCCAGCATGAAGGTCATGATGCAGCCAACGGCAATTCCAGGTTTTGTGTGGGGAATAATAACGCGCCAGTGAATGCGCCATGTCTTGGCCCCGAGGTCCCGGGCCGCCTCGACCTGGTTCGGATCCAGCGTCGCCATGGTGTTGTAGATGGGAAAAACCATGAACAGAATGTAGGTGTAGACCAGCACCACCAGCACCGTCCCCGGAAATCGATACCAGATAATGACCTCATCGCTTGCAAGCGAGGCGAAGCCGACAATGGCCAGCAGGGTATTCAAGAGTCCATGCAAGTCGAACACCGTCAACCATGCATAGATGCGCATCAACTCGTTGACCGCATACGGTACAAAAAGCGCGGTGAACAGAATGACGGTTTTCACCGGTCCGGACCGTAGCGCTACGGCATACGCCACCGGATAGCATGTAGCCAGCGCGATCAGCGTGACGATCAGGGCAAAGGCGACGGTCTTGGTCAGGGTCCACGCGTGCAGTCCCGTCATCGCGGTGTAGTTCCTGACGGAGTAGGGAAACTGCTGAGCCTTGATCTCCTTGAGGTTTTGCTCCTCGACGAGCAATGATTGAATTCGATCCTCAAGCTCGCGCACTTGTTGTTCTAACCGGAGCTTGTCCTCTTCCCCGAATTGCGCACAGCTCGAATCGCCGGTCATCATGGGATTGACCATGCCCGTGGTGTTGCAGGCCGGGCCGTTCACCAGATCGTATTCCTTGGTTCCCTTGTCGCGGTACAATACGTCCAGATCGTTAACGATTTTCGTCAGGCGGTCGCCGCGATCCTCGAAGCGAAGGCTGAGTTCGATCATGAAGAACTGGGGGGTGACAATGAGGATAGTCAGCCACAACGCCACGCAGGCCGAAAAGAATGTGGTCAGCGGCCAGCCGTAGATTTCAAACAGCTGCTTCATCGTCTTGACGACCCGTATCGGCGAGTTGACGACCCGTATCGGCGAGTTCCCCGGCGGCCATCACGATCGCGTCATCGGCGGCAAAGCCGACATGCATCGCACGATCGTGGTCGATCCCGGCGTCGGCGGCCTTGGACATATGGGCCACGATCGACTGCTCTCCCGTGGATAATACCCAGTTCACGTACGCGCCTTCCATGTCGCGGCGGACGGGCTTCACAGCCACGCGATTATCGGACTGGGACTCATCGCCGATCCTCAGGGCTTCGGGGCGCACGAACAGCATGGCGTCGACACCGACCGCCAGACCGGCAACCGCCCGCCCGCGCAAGGTACCGAGTTCGGATTTGAGCGTCGCGACGCCGTCCTCTACCGCTGTTATTCGCCCCCTTAGAATGTTGTTCTCGCCCACGAAACTCGCCACGAACGGCGTACTCGGGCGGTCATAAATACGATCGCTGGTATCGACTTGCTCGATGAGGCCACGATTCATGACTGCCACGCGGTCCGACATGGTGAGCGCTTCGCCCTGGTCGTGGGTAATGTAGATGAAGGTAACACCGGTCATGCGCTGAATGTGCCTGAGCTCGGCGCGCATGTGCTGGCGGAGTTTGAGGTCGAGAGCGGACAACGGCTCATCGAGCAGAAGCACCGCAGGCTCCACCGCTAAAGCCCGGGCTACCGCAACGCGTTGCCGTTGACCGCCGGATAGCTCATCCGGTTTTTTCATCTCCTCGCCGCTCAGCGCAACGAGGTCAATAAGTTCCTGGGCACGCTTACGCCGCTCGACCTTGCTCACACCCCGTGCCTCGAGGCCGAAGGCAATGTTTTCCCACACGGACATGTACGGGAACAGGGCCAGGTTCTGGAAGATCAAGGCGGTGGGCCGCTGATTCGCTCGCACCCCCGCCATGAGGTCCTCACCGATGCGAATGCTTCCGCCCGCGGGGCTGAGAAACCCGGAGATCAGGCGCAGCATGGTCGTCTTGCCGCAGCCTGAGGGCCCGAGAATCGAGAAGAACTCCCCCGCGTTGACCACGAGATCGGTCGGATATACGGCGGTAAAATCGCCGAACTTTGCGGATACCTTTTCGAGGACTACTTCTTTGCCACGCACTGCTCGAGTCTTACATGGAT
>LKGT01005157.1_pt1 | contig 10135 bp, 9 predicted proteins | sample 503861 | NCBI WGS metagenome assembly LKGT01 (sample SAMN04113194, study PRJNA297058) | marine sediment metagenome | biome: marine benthic biome; feature: marine benthic feature; material: marine sediment; isolation source: sediment sample collected at the water-sediment interface from the South... ...
CCGACCCGTGAACTGGCAATCCAGGTCGCTGAAGCCTTTCAAAAGTACGCCAGCTACCTTAAGGGCTTTCACGTCCTGCCAATTTATGGTGGTCAGGATTATGCCGTGCAGATCCGTGCTTTGCAGCGTGGTGTGCATATCGCGGTGGGCACACCTGGCCGGGTCATGGATCACATACCTGAAGGACAGGAGAACGCGGACCCGATCTTCGAAGTCTGGCGCGAGCAGGAACAGAAGGGAAAGCGCCGTCCGTGGACGGTCCGCGTAGAAGGCCCAGGATGATCCTGGGCTCGGTCGCACTCGCCCCCCCTAAAGGGGGGGCGTGGGGTGCAACCGGTAGCCTGTGGTTGAATGTGGCAGTGTGACCGTCCTGCGACCGGATTCGTAACCCCGCGTTATTTGTGGGTTATTGGGTCGCACTCGTGGGTGCGACCGGGGTGCGGCCGGTGCGACCGTCGGCGWTKACGCGAAACTTGACCGTACGGCTGGCGTCACAGTAGCCCACGGCGCTGAAACTTCGATAGCCGTCGGGGACGGCAAAGTGCGGGAAGGGGTGCTCCTCGCGCGGCAGCGTCAGGTGGCAGCGTTCGGCGATTTCCAGCGTCCGCTGCACCGCCTCCGGCACCGCCCGAAACACCTGCAGCATCTCCTCGGCGCTCTTGAAGTAGAACTGGTCGGAGCCGAACTTCATCCGGTTGGGATCGCTGACCAGCTTGCCCATCTGGATGCAGAGCAGGACGTCGTGCGCGTACGCGTCCCCTTTGGCCAGGTAGTGGCAATCGTTGGTGGCGACCAGCGGGATGCCGGTCTCTTGCGACATCCGCAGCAGGTCGGGCTGGATGCGATGCTCCTGTTCCAAGCCCTGGTCCTGAATTTCCAAGTAGAAATTCTCCGCGCCCAAGATGTCGCGGTATTCGCCCGCGGCCCGGCGCGCCGCCTCATAGTTGTTGGCGAGCAGATTGAACGCCACCTCGCCATTCAGGCAGGCGGAAAGTCCGATCAGACCCCGGCTGTGCTGGGCCAGCAGCTCCTTGTCAATGCGGGGCTTGTAGTAGAACCCTTCCAGGTGGCCGGCGCTGACCAGCTTGATCAGGTTGCGATAGCCCTCCAGGTTCTCGCTCAGCAAAACCAAGTGGTGGGTGTTTTCGCCGTTGCCCGAGCGGCTGCGGCGGTCGCCGGTGGTGATGTACACCTCACAGCCGACGATGGGCTTGACGCCGTGGGCCTCGGCGGCTTGGCAGAACTTGGCCGCCCCGAAGAGGTTGCCGTGGTCGGTCACCGCTACCGCCGACATCCCCTGCCGGGCGGTCAGCTCAGCCAGGCGCGGAATGGTGCAGGCGCCGTCCAGCAGACTGTAGTCGGTGTGGAGATGAAGGTGGACAAACTCTGCTTTTGACATCGGCTCCTATTCTACCAAGCCCGGCCACGGCAGCGAGCTTGAACCGTGGTTTGGTTACGAGCGCTTCTTGCCCTTTTTCTTTGCGGCCTTTTTCTTTTTGCTCGGGCTTGCGCTTTTGCTTTTGGGTTTCACTTTACTCTTGCCGGGCCGTCGTTGGGCCGGCTTGCGCGCTTTCGGCTCCACCTTCCGGCCAGGAACCGCAGCCTTCTGCCCGGCGGGCTTGGGCTTCCCGGCAGCCGCCTTTGCGGGCGATGGCGCCGGGGTGGGCCTCCCCGCAGCAGCCTTGAAGGCGGCGGGCTCTTTTTCCTTCTGGTGCTCTTCCTGCTTGGGTACAGGTTTGGGCAGACCGGCCGCGTTCCGCAGAAACCGCAACTGTTGAGGCCGGCTGCGAACCTTCCCGTCGAGTTGCGCGGCAAAAAACTGCTCCAGGATTTGGTCGAACTTGGGTCCCGTCGCGACCCCCATCAACTGCAACTCCCGCACGGGCAGTTTTTTGCGCAGGGGCCGGTATTTGAACAGGTAGTTGTAAATCTTGGCCTGCACGGTCTGCCGGCTGCTGTATTCGGCCAGCGCAAAGATCAGGCGCTCAACCGGAACCGGCGTCAGCAGGCCATAGACTTGCTTCGGACGCCCGGGTCGGAGCCGCCCCAACGACCTCACCAGCTTGCGCCCCTCCGTGGCCACGCTCTCGATCTGCTTCATGACCGTTTTTTTCGCTCCCAGCTTGCGCAGCAGCCGCAAGGCCTCCCCGCCGCTCAACCGGCGCAGCACATAGTGCATGACGGTGTGGAAGGGATCGAAGAAGTAGTCGGCCTCTTCCGCCTGCTGGCGGTACTTCTGGAACTTGGCCAAGCCGTCATAGTCAGGCTTGCGCTTCTGCAAGCGCGGATGAAAAGCTGCCAGCAGTTCTCGCTCTTGCAGGGCTTTCAGCACCGCCACCACGTTCTCTTCCCGCGCGATCTGCTCCATCTCCCGGCCCAGGGACGCCGACTCGATGTAGTCGGCATAGCCGCGCTCCAGGGCCAGGTTAAACTGCTCCCGGGTGCGCGTTTCGGGCTTGTAGGAGAGCCGGGCCGTAAAGCGCACCAGGCGCAGAATCCTGATGGGGTCGTGCAGAAAGCTGTAGTTGTGCAGGATGCGCAGCTCGTGGTTCTCAATATCCGCCAGCCCGTTGGTGGGATCGAGCAGCAAACCGCGCGAGCCAGGCGTCAAGGAAATCCCCATGGCGTTGAGAGTAAGATCGCGCCGGCGCAGGTCATCCAGGATGGGGGCGATTTTCACTTCCGGGGCCTTGCCGGGCTGGTGGAAGGTTTCGCTGCGCGCCATCTCCAGGCTGAGGGAAACGCCGTTGGCCAGAACTAGCTCAGCGCTGCGCAGGTGGTCGTTAACCTGCAAGTGCAGCAGGGGCTTTTCGCTCAGCCGGCGCACCAGCCGCAGGGGGTTGCCCTCGAAGACAAAATCCAGGTCGCGGATGGGAGCGCCGGTCATCAGGTCTCGCACCGCGCCGCCCACCAAGTAGACGTTCAAGCCGGCGTCCTGCGCTTCCTGCTGCACCCGGTTCAGCACCGCGGTTTGTTCCGGCGAGAGCCGACTTTCCAACATGTAGATGTAATCGGGCATCGTTCGTCCTTTTCTCCGGCTCCTAGGCCCGGGGATGATGAGCGCGATAAACTTGTTTCAAACGTTCCTGGGCCACGTGGGTGTAAATCTCGGTGCTGGAAATGTCCGCATGGCCCAACAAGATCTGCACCGTGCGCAAATCAGCGCCACGCTCCAGCAAGTGGGTGGCAAAGCTGTGCCGCAGTCCGTGCGGTGAGAGCCGCGTGCGGATGCCCGCCGTCCGGACGTAGCCGCCCAGCAAGTGCCAGAAGTGCTGGCGGGTCATTCCCTGCCCGCGACGGCTCAGGAAAAGATGGGCGGAGGCGCGCCGCTTGACCAACTGCGGGCGTGCCCGTCGGAGATAAGCTTCCACGGCGGCGATAGCCTTGCGTCCCAGGGGCACCACGCGCTCCTTGCTGCCCTTCCCCAGGCAGCGCAAGTAGCCCGCTTCCAGTTGCACGTCGCCCACCTTCAAGTTGACCAGCTCTGAAACGCGCAGGCCGGTGGCGTAGAGCAGCTCCAGCATCGCTTTGTCACGCAGCTCCAAGGGTGAAGCAGTGCCGGGCTGCGCCAAGAGCCGCTCGACTTCTCCCAAGCTCAGGAACTTCGGCAACCGTTTCCACACGCGAGGCGATTCAATGTGCTCGGTCGGGTCGCGCCGCAGAATCTCCTCCTGCAGGAGGAAGCGGAAAAAGCTCCGCAGCGTCGCCAGTTGGCGCGCGACCGAGCGGCTGTCGAGCCCCTGGCGGTAGAGCCGCCCCAGGAAGTCCACCACCTGCTCCCGCCCCACACCTGCCAGCGGGAGCTTGCGCGTCACGCAGAAGCGGGCGAACTTCTCCAGGTCGCTCCGGTAAGCGATTACGGTGTTGGGCGACAAGCCGCGCTCCACCTGAACGTAGTTGATGAAAGATGCAATCTGGCTACGCACTATTCTTGCTTGGGCGCAGACGGCACCGCCGTCGGCACGCTCGGAACCCCAGACCGCACCCGGCGGCCCGTCACCAGCGTATAGAACTCGCCCAACTCCTCGGCCCGCAGCAGCCAAGCCAGCCCCAGGTAGAGTAACATCCCTAAGACCAGCGTGGCGGCAAACCAGCCCAGCAAAACGCTGAAGGCGGTAATCTCCATCAGTTCGACTTTATTCGCCAGCCACCAACATCCCAGGCCCATGCCACCGGCCGCCAGCATAGTCCGCGCCAGCGAGGCCGCCAGCCGCTTCTCGCTCAGCATTCCCAAGCGCCGCCGGAACAACCCGTAGAGGACCAACAGATTTACGTAAGCCGCCAGCGAGGTCGCCAGCGCCAGCCCGCCCTGCCGCAGCGGGCCCACCAACAGGAAACAGAACACGATGTTGACTCCCAGCGACAGCGCCGCCACCCGAACCGGCGTGACGGTGTCTTGCACGGTGTAGAACGCCGAGACCACCAGCCGGACCGCCGCAATCGCRGGCAAGCCCAGRGCGTAGAAGAGCAGCGCCCAGGAGGTCAGCTCGGTGGAMGTRGCCTCAAACGCSCTGTGCTGGAAGAGCACCCGCACGATGGGGTCGCGCAAYACCATCAACCCCACCGCCGCCGGCACCACAATGAAACCCACRTTGCGGAGCGCGAATCCCAAAGTCCCGCGCATGTCGTCCAACTTCTTCTCGGCCGCCTGCTGCGCCATCACCGGCAGGACCACCGTCGCCACGCTGATGGCATAGACCCCCAGCGCCAACTCCATCACCCGGTCGGCGTAGTAGAGGGCCGAGATCCAGCCTTCCGACGTGCTGGCGAACATGGTGCTGACCAGGACGTTGATTTGGTAGATGCCCACGCCCGCAAACGCGGGCAGCATCAGGCGCGCAACACGGCGGATGCCGGGATGGCGGAAGTCAACCTTGACCCCGAAGCGCATCCCGCGCCGGGCCAGCGCCGGCAACTGCACCGCCAATTGCARCACCCCGCCCASCACCACTCCGGTCGCCAGSGCCAGSGCCGGCTCGGCSAGYTCCATCCGCCAGGCGGYTACCGCYCCYGCGATGATGGCCARGTTRAGATAAATCGGGACCGAGGCSGGCAAGCCGAAGACRCGCAAGGAGTTCAGGATGGCGCCCGCCARRGCRGTSAGCGCRATCAGTACGCAGTAGGGAAAAGTAATGCGGGTCAGSAGCACCGCCARCGACCACTGYTGCGGGTCGGGGCTGAAGGCGGTGAAGGCYCGCACCAGCCAGGGRGCAGCRATGATGCCCACCAGCGTYACTCCYARRCCGACGGTCGCCAGAGYCCAGAACATCCGCCGGGCAAACTCCCATGACTCGGCCTCYGGGCGCTCGATCCGCCAGGAGGTGAACACCGGAATGAAGGCYCCGGTCATGGCGCCTTCCGCCATCARCCGGCGCAGCAGGTTGGGGATGCGGAAAGCGATGACGAAGGCGTCGGCCGCCAGGGTGGTGCCCAGCAGAATGGCGATGAGCAAGTCGCGGACATAGCCCAAGACGCGGCTGAGAAGRGTGACAAGGGTGACCAAACGAGTCGAGCGAAGAATTTGRTGCTGGTCGGTCAATGCGCCCGTGGAGAAAACTCCCGCAATTGACAGCGGTCAGGCCGGATATTAGCATAAGCCTCTGCACGGGTAAATGGCACCGGCCGGCCCCGCCCATCCCATGAAAAAACGGGCCCCTTCAACGCACAAGAAAGTCATCGTAGAAACTTTTGACGGCAAACGCCTGCACGGGTACGTCAACCCGCGCAACTTCGACCGCGAGGCGGGCCTAGAGCTGCTCGACCCGGGCGGGCAGCACCAGCAGCTTGCCTGGAAAACGGTGAAGATTGCCTGGTTTGTGCGGGATTGGGAGGAGACGCTGCCGGGACTGGAGATCAACTCTTTCCCGCGCCGGCCCCGGCTGGAAGGGCTCTGGCTGCGGCTGCGCTTCCGCGACAATCAAGTGCTGGAAGGCGTGCTGGTGAACGACCTGCTCCACCTCAGCCCGCACGGCTACTTGATTACCCCGCCCGACCTGAACAGCAATCACCAGAAAGCGTTTGTGCCCCGCGCTGCCCTGACCGCAGTCGAGGTGCTGGCCGTGGTGCCCGCGCGCGGCGCCGCCCGCCGCCGCCCTGCCGCGCCCGCCCAGCCCCGCCTCTTCAATCCGTAACACCTACAAACTGCTGTGACATACAAGTCGGTGATATGCTGAAAGAGTTGGGAAAGACAGCAGAACAGCGCGGGAGTGTGAGGCGATGAAACTACGCGAAATTGCTGAGCGTGTGCAGTGCGACCTGACCGGCGACGGCGAGGTGGAAATCAGCCGGCTGGCGCCGATTGAAACTGCCGGGCCGGGCGAGTTAACCTTCCTCTCCAATCCTCGCTACCGGCGACGACTGAAGCAGACGCGCGCGGCCGCCGTCATCGTCGCCCGCGATTTGGAGGAGCTGCCCGTGCCCACCCTGCGCTCCCCCAACCCCTACTACACCTTTGCCCGCGCGCTCGAACTCTTCTACCAGCCGCCGCCGTTCTATCGCGGGGTGCACCCCACCGCCATCGTCTCGCCACAGGCGCAGATCGGCAAGGACGCGACCATCGGTCCCTACTGTTTCATTGACGACGAAGTGGAAATCGGCGACCGCTGCCGCTTGCACAGCTTCGTCGCCATCTACCGCGGCGCGCGCATCGGCCACGACTTCACCGCCCACTCGCACGCGGTGGTGCGCGAGCACTGCCAGTTGGGCAACCGCGTGGTGCTGCAAAACGGCGCTGTAATCGGCTGCGACGGCTACGGCTTCGCTCGCCAGGACAACGGCCGCTACTACAAGATCGTCCAGTCCGGCCCGGTGGTAGTGGAAGACGACGTCGAAATCCAGGCCCACGCCTGCCTTGACCGGGCCACCGTGGGCGAAACCCGCATCGGCCGCGGCGCCAAAATCGACAATCTCGTGCAGGTGGGCCACGCCTCGACCGTAGGTCGGGACAGCCTGCTCTGCTCGCAGGTGGGGCTGGCCGGCACCACGCACATCGGCGACGACGTCATCCTGGCCGGGCAGGTGGGCGTGGCCGGGCACCTCACAGTCGGCGACGGCGTGCGCGCCACCGCCCAAACCGGAATTCCCAACGATGTCCCTGCCGGGCAAACCGTCAGTGGCTACCCCGGCATCGAGAACCGGCAGTGGCTGAAGTGCGCGGCCATCTATAACCGCCTGCCGGAGCTGCTGGGAGAAATCCGCCGCCTGCGAGAAGAAGTGGCCCAACTGAAGAAGTAGAACTAGGAAGAACCGTTCCGTTTTTGCACGCCCACCGCCACCGGCGCAGCACTTTTCTGCTGCTCGTCCGGCAAAGCGGAGGCAACAATGGCTCTTATTTCCTCCGCCAGTTGCTCGCGCTCGTCCACGCTCCTCCCGCGCGTCTCCACCGGCGGATGGATGGTCACCCGCACCGTGCCGGGATAAACCGCCCACTTCCCTTTCGCCATGATGGCTCGCGTCCCGTCCAGCGTAATCGGAACGATGGGAACCCCGGCGCGGATGGCCAGCACAAAGACACCGTGCTTGAAGCGCTGCAAACGCCCGTCGCGGCTGCGCGTGCCTTCCGGGTAAACCACAAAGGTAACGCCCTGCTTTATGTTCGCCAGCGCTCCCTCCACCGACTCYCGCGCCGCTTCCGKATTTTGCCGGTCYACCGGCACGCAGCCGTCCAAGCGTACGGCGGTTCCTAGCACGGGTATGCTGAATACCYCCTTCTTCGCCATGAAGGCGATGCGCGGCGGCAGGACGGCRACCAGTAAGGGYGGRTCAAYGTTRCTCAYRTGGTTGCACATGTAGAGGCAGTGMCCGCCACGYGGAAKGTTTTCCCGGCCGCGCACCTCCAGGCGTACTCCGGCCACCCACAAGCCCATCCGGCAGCCCCAACGCGCGACGCGGTAGAGCGGATCGATGCGGCGGGTCAGCCAGGCGTGCAGCACCAAAGGAGTGCCGAAMAGAAACAGGTAAAGAAAAACCGCGCCCGCCGTCACGCTGGCGTGAAGAAAAGCAAGCAGTCGGCGCAAAGCTATCCTCTTCCTCTCCRGCTTGCCGTAGYGAAGATTCTGCGCCGAACGGGTTARCGCACGTACTTGCCGATGATGGGGCGCAGCTTCTTTTTGGTGGCTGCCGGAATCTTCTTGGGTTCGGTGATGATCGAGTGCGCCAGCGCCGTGTGGCACTTGCACCCCTGYCCCACCGGCACCYGCGGCACCGCCGCGCGGATCACCTTYTGCACGTTCTCRATRTTGCTCGCCAGGTAYTCCATCACCTGATGGCCGGTYACGGCGTCGTGCTCCGGATGCCARCAGTCGTAGTCGGTCACCATCGCCACGGTGSCGTAGCCRATCTCSGCTTCGCGCGCCAGCTTAGCCTCCTGCAAGTTGGTCATGCCGATGATGTRGAAGCCGGCCGCGCGGTAGTTGTGCGACTCCGCCTTGGTCGAAAACATCGGCCCTTCCATGCAGACGTAGGTGCCGCCGCGATGCACGGTCACCCCCACCCGCTCGCAAGCCGCGCCCAGCACCTGCGCCAACTCCTTGCAGATAGGGTCCGAGAAGCCCACGTGCGCCACGATGCCATTGCCGAAGAAAGTGGAGATGCGCCCGCGCGTGCGGTCGAAGAATTGATCGGGGATAACGAAATCCATCGGCTTCAACTCTTCCTTCAATGAACCAACCGCGCTCACCGAAAGGATGTACTCGACGCCCAGCTTCTTGAAGCCGAAAATGTTGGCCAGGAAATTCAACTCCGAAGGCAGGATGCGGTGGCCGCGGCCGTGCCGCGCCAAAAAAGCCACCCGCGTGCCGTCGAGCGAGCCGAGCAGATAAGTGTCCGACGGTTTTCCGAACGGTGTGGTCACGCGCACCTTTTTTGTCCGGCTCAAACCCTCCATTCCGTAGAGGCCGCTGCCACCGATGATGCCGATTTTCACCTTGTCCGCCATCCGTTCCTCCTTGCTAAGTTGTCACCAATTCTGGTTCCTGCACCGGCTCGGCCACCACCCGGCCGTTCTGCTCGCGCAAGTACGCCGCCGGCACCTCGGGGTCGTGCGCAAACAGGCACAGCCACTGGTTCTTCACCGCCTCGGGAATCCACTTCTTCTTCTCCTCCAGCGTGGTCAGCGGGTAGAGGTCGAACCCCATCATCCAGGCCAGCGGCAGGTGCGCTGTGGTCGGCACCAAGTCCGCGAAAAAGATGGCCGTCCGGTCTCCGCCTGTCAGCCGCACGCACTGCATGTCGCGGGTGTGGCCGGGTACGCGGATAAGTTCGATGCCGGGCATGATTTCCTGATCACCTTCCACCGCTTCCAGTTGACCGGCTTCTGCGACCGCGGCGAAGTTTTCCGGCAAGTAGCTGGCGCGGTCGCGCTCGCTGGGTTTCCAGGCGTGCTCGTACTCGCCCCGCTGCACGACGTAGCGCGCGTTCGGAAAAGTGGGCACGGGCTTCCCGTCCCGACCCCGGCGCGTGTTTCCGCCGCAGTGGTCAAAGTGCAGGTGGGTGTTGATGACAATGTCAACATCTTCCGGCGCAACGCCGCGGCGACGGAGCGAACCAACCAGCGTGGCGGTGTGCTCCACGCCGTAAATGTCCGCCCACTTAGGCTCCATCTTTTCGCCCACGCCCGTCTCCACCACAATCGTCTTGCCGGCGGCGCGAATCAACAGGCAGTTCAAGCCCAGCGTGATGCGGTTGCGCTCGTCCGGCGGCATCTTCTTGCTCCACAGCGGCTTCGGCACTACGCCGAACATCGCTCCGCCGTCCAGGCGAAACCGCCCGTCGGACACCACAAAAAATTCCAGCTCGCCGAACTTCATCGCGCCTCTCGCCTCACCGGCTGCGTCGCTTCCACCAGCTCCACCAGCACCCCGCCGCAACTGGCCGGATGGAGAAAAGCGTAGCGATGCCCGCTGGCGCCGTACTCGCTCTTGCCGGGCAGCACTCGCACTCCGCCGGCTTCGAGTTGTCGCAGGTGTCGGTCCAGGTGCTCCACTTCGAGCGCAATGTGGTGGATGCCTTCGCCGCGCTTCTGGATGAACCTGGCGATGGGCGAATCCTCGGCGGTGGGTTCCAGCAATTCAAGCCGGCCCTCGCCCAGCGGCAGCATGGCCACCCGCACTTTTTCTGCCGGAATTTCCTCCGTGCC
>LKGT01010338.1_pt1 | contig 10131 bp, 11 predicted proteins | sample 503861 | NCBI WGS metagenome assembly LKGT01 (sample SAMN04113194, study PRJNA297058) | marine sediment metagenome | biome: marine benthic biome; feature: marine benthic feature; material: marine sediment; isolation source: sediment sample collected at the water-sediment interface from the South......
AGAAAACGCCCCGTTTCCCATGATCGCATTTCTTGGGAGCTCGTCGTCGAATGGTGCGGGAAGTTCGACCGAATTGTGTTTTGAAATCCTGGCCCTGTAGAATTTCAGAATATTCCTCATAACACACAACCAAAGATATGACCCTAATTTCTGATGGCCTGATATGATCGGCTGCTTCGCGCGAAGAAAATAAATCTGCCCGATTTTTTCTTATGCACGGCCCATCTCGAGGGACAACGTATCGCCTATTAGATCGCCTGAACCGCCTCATCTGCCAGGTTCTGTATCAGGTCACACCGCTGTCTCCGTCGCCCCTGCCGCAGAGTGGCCCTGTGCTGTTGGTGTCCGATCACTCGTCATACAGCGATCCCATGCTGTTGGCCGCCACAGCCAATCGTCCGATCATTTTCCTCACCGCCCGAGAGGTCTATCAACGCCGTGACCTCAGATGGCTATGCGAGATAGCCCACTACATACCCATCAACCGAGGCACCCATGATGTGGGGGCAGTGCGGGCCATGCTTCGTGCCTTGCGGCAAGGTGAGGTCATCGGTATCTTCCCGGAAGGGGGCATTGACGAACACCGGAAAGAGAGCGGACATCTTGGTATCGGATATTTGGCGCTCAAGACCGGTGCGCCCGTGGTCCCTGTCTCCATTGCTTGGGACCAAGCGCGGCCGGTACATCTTGGCCGGAGCCTCATAACGCCAGGACGGGCCGTCGTTCGATATGGCCCGCTCATTGTGCCACCATCTGATCCAGATCCTACTCGTGAAACGATACGCGCAGTAACCGCAACCATCATGCGGGCCATTCAGACCATTCGAACAGGCAAGGCATAAGTTACAGCCACAAAACACAAAAGCCCCACGCCCTAAGACATGAGGCTCTTTCATTCGATACCGAAAAAAACTCTCTGGCTAATTCCCTTTGCTTTTAGATTGTTTCCATTGCCAAGCATAAAAAGGTAGATTTATGCGACTCCAGAATAACAACGTAAAATATCCGAAGCCGAGATGACACCTACAATCTCTCCCTTTTCCGCCACGGCCAAATGACGGGTGGCCTTCTCTTTCATGAGTCGGACGGCCTCGAYGAGGGGATCGGTACTTTCAATGGTGATGATGGGCTCGCGCATGCAAGTCTTCACCCTTGTCGTGGAAGAGTCCACTCCCCCTGCAACGACCTCTAGGGTCAATTCAGTCTCGGTAATGCTCCCAATAAAGTGCTCCACTCCTTTGACCAGCAGCGARCYGATCTTCTGTGTTTGTAACAGAAGWGCCGCTTCCCTCAGTGTCGAGTCCRMATAAATGRAGTGGACCGTTGTTGACATGTAATCGGTTACTCGTGGTCCAGKCGCGATTKTGATGCGTTCTCCCCTGSYCAGRGCCGCCCGACGAGTTTCAAGATCTCCAATGCAAATTTCTAGTACTCGTTGGCGTTGCCGTAGGGTTTCCCGTTCSGTGGCGTGCGTGACACCTTCCGGCGCCTCCTCCGGCAAATTGATCATCCCTGCKGCCTCCCCAATTTGGGCATAGTCATAGGTCACCATCATTGGAGAAGAACTTCCAAACACCTCTTGGATTATTCTTTCCGTCTCCCAGTCGAAGTCCATCAAGGTTGAACGTAAGGGTTGTCTCAGCAAGAAAGGCTTGAGGGTGTCAAGCTGCTTTCGCAATCGCTCGAGATCACAGTCTAAAGATGCCTCTTTTTCCGATGGAGGATGATGTGGCTGTTGCATATCGTCTCCTTCCCTGGACTGTGGGACAAATAGTAGTTCGGCTGGTATAGACGGAGCAAGATGTCTTGACCGGAGCCTTTTAGTTGGGTGACTCCTTGTCTACTTCCTTGCTATGAAGCCCCAGGGGAACTTAAGGCTCCACGGCCTCACTTGCAGCACCACCCACGCGAAAGCAGGCYTTTGGCAATGGGATTCCCAAGCCTGTATGGTCAAAAGCCTCATGCGGCCTCAGGGGAGTAGTATTTCAACCTAGAAACGGCAGTTGGGCGCAAAAAAGACGCGCAAGGTATTGGTGTGCATAGTGAAATCAAAAAATTCGTGGTCACCTTATTGGTGATGAGACATTTTTTTATTGTGCGAGATGCGCCAAGAGCTTGCGTGAACTTTTGTGATCCAACTGCGGTGTCTAGGTTCAACTAGTCTTTTCCCCTCACCCTAACCTTTCGGCCCTCTTCGGAATGAAACCCCAAAGGGGCGAGGGAAATTTGAACTATGATAACACCCATTCTTATGGGGAGGCGGTAATACGGCCTTTGATCTCATCAAATGTGGCCTTAGGAATCACATTTTTAGCCACCAATTCCCCACGTAAACGATACGGGCGGTTGGACACCACTTCTACTGCCAATTCCCGGCTTAACCCCAGGGTTAAAACCAGATCGCTGACTGAGGCCTTATTGATGTTTACCAAATTGGTGGCACCTTGTGGAAGCACGGGTGGGATAGCAATTTTGGGTGCGGTAAGCTTGGAAGGCGCCCCCTTCAATATCCCAGTAGTCGAGGGTTTCGCCTTGGAGGCTACGGCCTTAGAAGTGGTGAGCTTTGAGGATATCCCCCCTCGCGTTACCCTTCTCATGCTGGATTCATAAGAGTCTTTGAGTTCTTTTTTATAATCTACGAAAATCTTTTTCTTTTCTTCTAATTTTATCTTATACTCTTCTCTTAGTTCTTTTTTATGTTGTTTGACTTGATCAATTTTTTCTTTATGTTCTTTATCATTATCTGATGAATCATCTGCATAGACAAAATTAGTTGCAGAAATGCCTACAAGTAGAGCAGAAATTGCAAATATTGCAAGGAGTTTATTTGCTTTCATTTAATATTTTCAGTTCAATATTGTTAAAAAGCATTACGTAGAAAAGTTACTACAAACATTCATAAAAATTAGTTATTTTTTTCAAAAGATTGTTGTATTATTTTTACAAAATATTTGTGCAATGAAATATCAGTTGTTAATTCAGGATGAAATGATGTTGCTATAATATTTCCTTGTTTTACAGCAACAATTTTTTCATTAAATTTTGATAAGACCTCAACATCACTACCCACATCTGAAATAGATGGCGCACGAATGAAAACCCCATGAAATGAGGAAATGTTTAGAGGTTCCAAAGAAACTTTTGCTTCAAATGAATCTCTTTGTCTGCCAAAGGAATTACGCTCAACTTTCACATCTAACAAATCCAATAATGGTTGATCAGTGTTTCCAACTATTCTATCTTCTGCATTTTTAGAAAGTAAGATTAATCCTGCACAAATTCCAAAAACTGGCATTCCTGATTCAATTTTTTCTTTTAATTGTTTGAGTAATCCATTGATAAGTGAAAGTTGTCCAATCACTGTACTTTCACCACCAGGAATTATCAATCCGTCTAATTTTGATAATTGTTCTGGAGTCTTTACTTTAATGAGATTGCCTGTTTGGCCAAGTTCTTCAAGTGCTGCTTTCATTGAAGCACCGTTTTCTGCAACATCACCTTGAATGGATAAAATTCCAATGTTCAAGTTACTCATGCTGTACTTCCACGCTCTTGCATTCGTAATTCTAATTCCTTGACATCTAAACCAAGCATCGATTGGCGTTCATCAATCATTTTTTGTGCTTCTTTTACTTTCTCAGGATCTTCCCAGAAGGTTGTAGCTAAAACTACTGCACGTGCTCGCTCTTTTGCATCTTCAGCTTTGAATATACCAGAACCGACAAAAACTCCATCACATCCAAGTGACATCAAATAAGCTGCATCAGCTGGTGTTGATATTCCTCCTGCTGCAAAATTTACAACAGGTAATCTGCCTAATCTTGCAGTATCATTTACTAATTCATATGAAACCCTAAATTCTCTTGCCATTCGTACCAAGTCCTGATTGTCTCCTGAATCATAAATTGATTTGATGGTCCTCAATTCATCATTGAGTTTTTTAACATGAAGTACAGCCTCTGCAACGTTACCAGTTCCAGGTTCTCCCTTTGTTCTTATCATAGCTGCACCCTCTTCTATTCTACGAAGTGCTTCTGCAAGAGAACGTGAACCATTTACAAAAGGTGTTGTAAAGTCCCATTTCCAAATATGATGATTTTCGTCAGTTGGTGTTAATACTTCTGATTCATCTATCATATCCACATCGGTTTCTTCTAGAACACGAGCTTCGTAGACGTGTCCAATGCGACATTTAGCCATAACTGGAATAGTTACAGAGTCCATTATTTCTTGAATCACTCTAACACTAGCAGTACGTGCAACTCCCCCTGCCTTTCTTACATCAGAAGGAAGTTTATCTAAAACCATTACAGATACTGATCCTGCATCCTCAGCAATCTGAGCTTGCTCTACGGATGTAACATCCATTACAACTCCATTTTTTAGCATATGAGCTAATCCACGTTTTAGAGTGGAAGTACCTCTGGAAATTTCATTAGAATCAATTTTTTCATTTACTATTCCCTTAGCCTTTGATAAATCACCAGAAAGAGGTATCATACCATTTACTAATCTAATCTCTATTTATTCTATTAATTGATTAATAATTTGGTCTAATTCTAATTCCACCATAGTAATTATTGGAGGKATAAACTTGTCAGTTRCATTTTGTTCAACCCAATTAATTTGGYGGRATTGACCGTTTAATGTTACTTTAATGATRGATTTCTGATAATCAGTAACATTTTCACGCACTGGAAAAGATTCAWTTGGAATTTCCATGAATCCAGTTTCTTTTATCAATGCAGTGAGTTTTATTAATTTCTCTGAATCTAGAGTAGATTTTTTGTCKGGTTTRGGATWACCTTCCTCAACTACACYGTATTTTATTTCACCATCATCGTTTATTGTTAAAATTTCAGTGAATTGGGAACCAGCTCTTTCAGTAAYACCAAATGAAAATATTTTTAATTGATGTTTAGTATATTCTATAGTAATTTTATCTCCTGGTAGAAATGCAGTTGAAGGAACTTCTTGTTGAGTGATAAGTGATACAGCAATTAAAATTGCAAAAATTATTGGTATTGCACCAACAATGAGCATTGAGGTTTTAACCATGATCTACCTTGATTATTTTATATTCATTATAACGCAAATAAATCTTAGTAAAATAAGTTAAAATTCAAGTCTAGTTTTCTCATTAAATGTGGGGTCGTAGCCTAGCCTGGTAGGGCGACTGTGACTACAATGTTCACCGCTAAGGGCTCCAGAGGTTAAACTAAGCTACTGATCAAAGGATGATGTAAGTTTGGAGCTGTAGTGACMMAATCTCTTAGCAAGGAACCTTGGGAAGGTTATCCAAATCCAACTATCTTTAGTGTAAAAGGTGATGGTTGGATTAATGCTGTAGGCCTATCAAATCCTGGAGCGCCAAATTTTGCTAAAATGATAGAACCCAACCAAGACGTTCCAATAATCGTAAGTTTGGTGGGTTCAATTCCTGAAGACTTTGAAGTGATGATAAAAGAATTTGAAAACTGCAAAGTTACAGCATATGAACTAAATCTATCCTGTCCCCATGTAGCTAAAGTTGGYTTAGAAGTAGGAGATGATCCWGAAYTRGTAAAAAAAATMGTAACTACYGTYAAAAATWCYACTGATRTTCCAGTAATTGCTAAAGTTGGYTTRGGYACMACTCAYTATYTRAATACTGTARGTACAGCAATWGATTCTGGAATTGATGCYATTACTGCAATCAATACTRTTMGWGCAATGGCAATAGATGTTGAAACWAARCRYCCAATYCTWAGYAAYAAATTTGGTGGATTGTCTGGTACTCCAATYAAACCAATTGCATTAMGATGTGTTTATGAGATTTCKKCAAAATATAAYATTCCAATAATTGGWTGTGGTGGYATMTCTACWTGGGAAGATGCAGTTGAATTTTTCTTGGCAGGAGCTTCTGCAATACAGATTGGTAGTGCWRTTGGYGATRATTGGATTGATGYMTTTARTSATATCAAYAAYGGAATAATTTCATAYATGAAAAGAAATGGTTTTTCAAAAATAGAGGAYATKGTRGGTMTTGCAAAGAAAYCATAATCATCCMACRATTGTMACAATTGAAAAARTAATTGAYGAAACGMCAACTGTWAGAACTTTAGTTTTTTCAGATGAARTAATGTCAAATGTTCTTCCTGGRCAATTTGCAATGGTTTGGATTCCWGGARTAAATGAATTACCDATGAGYRTAATGAYTTCAAAAGAATCTGGAAAGGCTGCMTTYACYRTAAGAAAACATGGACCTGCTTCTACTGGMTTRTTCAATRTTAAAGTTGGWGRRCAAATTGGAATTMGMGGYCCATATGGAAACTCTTTTGATATCAAAGAAGGAAAACTTTTGCTAGTTGGTGGTGGAACYGGTCTTGTTCCTATGATGCGATTACTTACTTTTGTAAAACCTACAGATGATGTCACTGTTCTAATTGGTGMHAAATCAAAAGATGAAGTCTTCTTTGAAGATTTRRCCAACAGTCTTTTGGAAAAYAAYHCTCAYCAAGTAATTATTTCCACTGATGAYGGAAGTTATGGCGAAAAAGGTTTTGTAACTGATTTGGTCGAAAAACTTGTCAVTGAAACCCGCTTTGATGCHGTGTATGTHTGTGGTCCTGARATWATGATGTAYAAAACAGTCCAATCAGCTCATTCTAGGGGCATRTTTGTTCAAGCCAGTCTTGAGMGAATGATGAAATGYGGAGTTGGAATTTGCGGTAGTTGYTGTRTTGGTGAGGATCTTGTTTGCAGGGATGGAACCGTATTTGATGGAVAACATCTTTCCTCAAACAAGGAATTTGGVTATTTTCATAGGAATAAGGCTGGAATTTTGGAAAATTACTAGTTTDACYAGCAAGGTTTAAACTAAATTABAAAATTAWTTCSNTGAAGGKAATGGGAACTCCAAAAATWGTBTTAACTGCTGATCGTACTCTHATGTCTCCATATAGAGGVTTRTCTCTGGCAACATTTTTTGGATGTGCACCAGCDCTTGACCCTCATAGAAAAAAAAANNAGTTTTTGGTAYAAGATTCTTGGAAACCAAGTTACTCCAAAAATTCTATTTGATTTTATTTGTAACTATATTCCTCAYACAAATGGTGTTGCAAATTATGCACCATATGGATTAAGAAAATTAGARGCYGGTTTGTTACGAGATGGATTTAGCAGACAAGATGTTGTWGTTGCTCAYCCTGATCATATTGARCAATTCATTGGRCCTGAWACAGAAGTAATTGGAACATATGAAATGGATCCTCTTGGAATGGGTCCAGTTACTATGACMTTYACTTATGGTAGAAAACAAATHTCTTATGATGAATTYTACAATACTGAATTACATTATAGAATTAAAGCTGCAAARGCAAAAACTGGAAGTAAAGCAAAAGTAATTTCTGGYGCATCTGGAACYTGGCAATATAACTATGATCCWGAAAAAATTGAAGAATTTGGAATCTATGCTRTACTAGAGGGAGAACTTGGTGGAATTGCWCCAGAAATYGATGGACATGCWGGAAGATTCTTCAACTATTTGATTAAYGGTGACTTTGAAAAYATGGATCCTTTCAGAAAGAGAAGTGACTTTAAAGTAAACATTAAGGAATTTGAAAGAAACGGHAAAAARATTCATGSWCGGTTTGTYAATTTCTGGKMTAGACCTGACATGGACGAAATTCCMAATATTRTYGAACCAAGTATGCAYGGAATGGTTGAAGTAATGCGTGGATGTGGACGWGGYTGTAAATTYTGTGATGTTACATTAMGATCATTGAGRTACTATCCACCAGAAAAAGTTGTAARAGAAATTGARGTTAACATGAAGAAAGGYGGTGCTAAATCTGCATGGATTCAYAGTGATGATATTTTTGTTTATGGAATGGATCCAAGAACTGCAAAGGGMATGGAACCAAAYMGAGAAGCACTTGAAGAATTGTTTACTGCAATMATGTCTACTGGTGTWGAACAYACAAATCCAACACATGGAACATTGGCAGGAGCAATAGCTGATGAAAAACTTCTYCCAAATCTCTCAAAAATCATCAAAGCCAGTSCTGATAAYCTGATTGGCGTCCAAGTTGGATTTGAGACTGGAAGTTTGAGATTAATTGAGAAATATGCAGATAGAAAACTTGCACCTTATCGCCCAGAAGAATGGCATTGGGTTGTAAAAGAAGGTGTAAARACAATGAACGAAAACTATTGGATTCCAGCATTTACACTYATYATGGGTCTWGATAATGATGAAACTCCTGAAGATTCATGGGACTCTATTCGTTTAATCAGTGAGTTAGAACATGAACAACCAGACGCAATGTTTACTGCTACTGCACTAACATTCGTTCCAATTGGATTGCTAGAAAAATCTGATTTCTTTAACATTGGAAATGAGATGACTGCTGCACAACTAGGTGTTTTATACAAGACATGGCAACATAATCTCAAATATGGTATTAAAAAATTTATGAATAGAACTGGTGCAAAAGGTCCTCGAAGATTGTTCTTTAATGCATTAGCAAGATCTCTTGGTGGTATTCCACTTGGTGCAATGGAAAAATATGCACGTAAAAAGAGTAAGGAACATGAACGAGTTATTGAGATAATTAAAGCAAAGTACTGGTAGTCATACAAATACATAAATTCACTAATTCGTATTTCTTATCATGGCAACACACGGTTCAATTACAAAAGCAGGAAAAGTAAGAGGACAAACTCCAAAGATAGAAGGAAGAAAAATTGTAGGCACAAGTTCTAGTCTTAGAAATAAAAATAACTTCAAAAAGCGATTTGTTCTTGGAAGATATCCGGGGCAAAATAAACCGGGCCAAAGACGAAAGAGACGATAGTCTATTTTTACTAAAATTTTATCATTCTACGATCATTTGCTAAAACAACACTCTTATAAAGTACTAGTACCGTACCATACGGTATAATGGAAGATTTACGATTAGATAGTTTAGAGGGCGTAGGTCCTATAACTACAAGAAAATTATCCGATGCAGGTATCCACAACGTCATGGATCTCATCGTTAGAGGTCCAGTCGAAATTTCAGAAATAACTGGAATGGATAAAGACACTGCAGCAAAAATTGTCAATAAAGCCCGACAACATATGGTTGAAGGAGGMYTACTTGCCAAAGACTTTGTTAGTGCAAGTGAAATTTACAAACGCAGACAAAGTATTGGTAAAATCTCAACTGGTACAAAYTGYCTTGATACTCTATTTGAYGGTGGTGTTGAAACYCARGCMTTRACAGAAGTTTATGGWGAATTTGGTTGTGGTAAAACACAATTTGCYCATACWCTATCTGTAATGGTTCAAAAAACTAARGCAGAAGGYGGTCTTGAAGGCAGTGTTTTGTACATTGACACTGAAAATACTTTCAGACCTGAAAGAATAGTAACAATTGCTCAAGCTCATGGAATGGATCCAGATAAAGTTCTAGAYCGYATCATTGTTGCTCGTGCATATAACAGTTCACATCAAACATTGATTTTAGAAGAAGCAGGTCCTGTAATTGAAGAAAATAATGTTAAACTAATTGTTGTAGACTCTGCAGTTGGTTTGTTCCGTGCTGAATATCTTGGAAGAGGAACATTATCAATCAGACAACAAAAACTAAATCATTTTGTTCATATGTTAGTAAGAATTGCTGAAACATATGATTGTGCTGCACTTGCAACCAATCAAGTTATGGCATCTCCTGATGTCTTCTTTGGAGATCCAATCCGTCCAGTTGGTGGAAACGTAGTTGCACATACAAGTACCTACAGAATATACTTTAAGAAATCAGGCAAGAAACGAATTGCTAGAATGGTAGATAGCCCTCACCATCCTGAAGAGGAAGTAATCTTTGCTCTAGGTGAAGCAGGTGTCATGGACCCTGAGGAGGCTGAGAAAAAGACCAAAAAGACAACTACCAAAAAGGCAACTACTAAAAAAGCAAAAGAGACAAAGGTAGAAGCTACAGTAGAAACACCTGAAGTTGAAAAAATCACTGAAACTCCAGAGATTGAAAGTCCTGCAGAAACATCAGAGGCAGAAACAGTAGAATCTACAGTAGATGCTAAATCAGATAATTCAGAACCAATAGAAGAGTAATCACTCTCTTTTCTCTTATCTTTTAASWTGWTTYWGAA
>LKGT01002523.1_pt1 | contig 10128 bp, 11 predicted proteins | sample 503861 | NCBI WGS metagenome assembly LKGT01 (sample SAMN04113194, study PRJNA297058) | marine sediment metagenome | biome: marine benthic biome; feature: marine benthic feature; material: marine sediment; isolation source: sediment sample collected at the water-sediment interface from the South......
ATATGTCCTGATGCCGAAGCGGGCGGGCGACCTTGTCATACCGCCAATCATGGCCGGCAATGAGCAAAGCAGGCCGCTGCACATTGTCGTTGCGCCGCAGTCGAATGCGCTGCCGGGCGAAGCAGATATTTTCGTGTCGACTGAAGTCGATCGCGACACGTCCTATGTACAAGCGCAGGTACTTTACACGGTCAAGGTCTACCGGTCGGTAGCAACTCGCCAGCCGCGATTGAGCGAACCCGGTTTTGGCGGCGTCGAAGTCCTCATAGAGCTTGCCGGTGAAGAGCGCAGTTACGAGTCCATACTGAACGGCAAGCACTACAATGTCGTCGAACGCGTTTATGCATTCTTCCCGCAGGAGAGCGGTGAACTATCGATAGCCCCCGCCCGTTTCGAGGCGCGTGTCTTGCGCGGCGGCCGGATCACGGGACGGAAGGTATTCGAGTCCGAGCCACTGACGGTGGTCGTCAATCCCATTCCCCCGCCGCCACCTGAGTTTCCGGATGCGGCATGGCTGCCGGCAAAGTCGGTGCAGCTTAGTGAGGTCTGGTCGCGTGAACCTGACAGGCTGCCGGTCGGTGAACCGATCACACGGCATGTGACCGTAACGGCATTGGGACAGCTGTCGACCCAGATTCCGGTGATTGATCCGGCCGTCTCGGATAGCGTCAAAATCTACCCGGACAAGCCCGAGCTCCGTGTCACTGCGGGGGCGGGCGGCATCAAAGCCAYGCGCAAGGAYCAGTACGCAATGATTGGTGTGCGTGCCGGTGTCGTCGAGCTACCGGCWCTCCAATTGCCGTGGTGGAATATCGAGCAGGGCGAGTGGCAGGTCGCRAGCCTGCCGTCGCGCAGYCTCACGATTCTGCCATCGGGCGAARCGGCACGGCCTCCTSTGATCGAGCAGGCCGTCGAAGCGMCGCTTGAAGCGGAGACGATCAAGCTAGAGAGYGGCTTCTGGCGGCGCGTCAGCGAAGGGCTCATCGCATTGTGGTTGCTGACGATGCTCGCCTGGTGGTSGTCGCGCCGGCCTGAGAAAAAAANGCAGGAGCGCGAAGCTCCSCCCATTCACAAGCAGCAGGCGAAGTTTCTCAAARCAGCGCGCCGTGCWGCKCTTTCCGGCGATGCTGCCATCGTCAAATCGGCATTATTAAGCTGGGGCAGATTGCAATGGCCGAACGAGTGGCCGCGGAGCATCGGTGACTTCGCGTCTCGCGTGTCGGATCCGCTCGCAGCTGAACTGGAAGCTCTTTGCAGCGCAAGCTACGGCCCGGGTGGTGATGGCCTGGGGGGCGATTCATGGAACGGTGAGAATCTCGCGAAAGCATTGCGCTCATTTGCCGTCAAATCCGATGACACAAAGGATGCTGGGGCAGACGACCTGCCGCCCCTGATGCCCGGTTCGCCTGCGTAGTCTAAATGTTTTGGTTTAAATCCAATCGTCAAGACACTGTTAAATTTGATCGGGCTCGAATGTGCGGTTTCGCTTTGGAGCGGTCGGTCAACCGGCCAGAAAAATGACATCGTCACAGACAGAAAACGGCCAGAAGAGGCCGTTACGAGCTTGACGCATTGTTTGTCGGCATCCACGCTAACGCGCTTTCGCGTCGACAAGAACCCCCACCAGTTCTGCTGTCTCAGTGCCCTTGTTGATCCAGGCGTGGTTCGTCCCACGCTGTATCACCACATCGAACGGCTTGAGGCTGACCTCGTCCTCATCCAGCAGTAGCGTGACCTCGCCACGCAATAGCACGACATAGTCGATACTACTCGTCGTGTGCATGCGAGGATGGCGGCTGGTATCAGGACGGCAGTGTGCAGCATCGACGACCGAGAATGCCGTCGCCACCTCCAGATCAACTTCTTCGCGGCTCTTGCTAGAGTCTTCTGGCTCTACCCGAAAAAATCGGAAGATCGTGCCATTCTCGGGCGGTTCGAGCTTCACTTTACGGCCCACCACTTCATCGTCGCTACCATAGTCTGAGGGTGAGCTTTCGGTGGCCCAAAACTCCGTCAGTGTGCCGAACTCGAACGCCAGTCCGTCGCACACGACGTGTGATCTGCCATTGTTCGTGTTTCCAGTTACGATACGTCTGGCCAAGTGTTGTCCTCCGTTCTCTAACTATTGTGTCGCGGTAATACCCTTTTCTTCACCTAAGTGGCCAGGCACGAATAACGCCTTCGGGTCGTCTTGCGCCGGCCAACAGTCTATCACCTGCCCGGCAGCTCCTAAGTTGAAAGCAGACGCCGACCACGGTTTCTGATTTTTCGAATTTCGGCCGTTCGCTACGATTCTCCATAAGCTGGGTTCTGCCGGTCATATTCCCACTCCCACAAGATCCTAAGGTATTCCTCAAGCAATCATCACTGTTCTCTCAGGTACTTACGGCGTCCCTTGCTGAAAATGATCATCAGGATTCAGCGTCGGCACCGGCGCGAAACAAACGGGAGAGTACGCATGAGAAAGAACAAGCACGGCAGAAATATTGTATACCGGGCTACGTTGTTGGGCCTGCTGGCAATGCTGGCGGCATGCGGCGGTGACAAAAAAGAGGAACCATCCCCGTGCACGGCGAACATTATTGTCCTGATCATATGTACTATCTTGTCGACGGACAGCCCGCTGCCGAATGCAGGTCCGGTTTCGGCCAACGACTCGAGTGCGGCTGGCAAACCATTGGCCCCTGCAGGAGTCAATGGCGAAACTCCAGGGATTGTTCAGGTTGATGAATTCGAGCCGAATAATGTACTCGACAACGCGAACATAGTGACATTTCCAGGTAGCTTAGCCGAGCTGTCCACAGGTGTGGAATTCAAGGGCAGTGTGCAAAGCACCGGCGACACTGCCGATTTCCTTATTTTCACACCCAATCGCAGCGGTCCCCATCGCATTTACCTGTGTGCTGATACCTGTGCCGAGAGTCTGGAAGACGATGCTGCCTACATCATGATTTACGATCAGAATCAGACCACGATTACGGGCACGCCCGTGGGCACAATCACCAGGCAGGAAATCGTTGCGGATCTGACGGCTGGGTTTGCCTATTACGTCGAAGTCAATGGCTACAACGCTGGAGGGGCAAGTTACGACTATCGGCTAATGGTGATTGACTAGGCGAGACCGGCCGCTGCCGTCTGACTACCAGTGACCGGTGTTGCCCATTGAGGTCCAGGGCTCAGCCGGCGCCAATGCTTCGCCCTTCTGCAGCAACTCAATGGAGATGTTGTCGGGCGATCGAACAAACGCCATATGGCCATCGCGCGGCGGCCGGTTGATCGTGACGCCGGTATCCATCAGATGCTGGCAGACTTCGTAGATGTTATCGACGGCATAGGCGAGATGGCCGAAGTTTCTGCCTTCGTCGTAGTCTTCGGGATCCCAGTTGTAGGTGAGCTCGACCTGTGCGTCCTTATCGCCGGGTGCCGCAAGAAATACCAGCGTGAAACGCCCCTTTTCGACGTCGTAGCGTCGCAGCTCCTGAAGGCCCAGCTTGTTGCAATAAAAATCCAGTGATCGTTCCAGGTCAGTTACTCGAACCATGGTATGCAGGTATTTCACGAAATCTCCATATCGTTCATTGGGCAGTTGAAGTCCGGTACATTATAAGACCACAATACTTTCCGGAACACTTAATAGAGTACTACCTTGCATCGCATTCGCGCCATTACTCTCGATCTCGACGACACGCTCTGGGAAATCATGCCTGTTATCAAACGGGCAGAGGCAACACTCTGGGCGTGGCTCGGTGAGAATTTTCCGAAGATCCCGAAGGTGTTTTCGCCCGAGGCGGCGTACGAGCTGCGCGAGGAGGTGATGACCGAGCACTGGGATCGAAACCACGACTTTCGGTTCCTGAGGAAGATGGTGCTTGAACGCATGGCGGTAACGGTCGGTTACTCGCCCGACTTTGTGGATGACGCATTCGTCGTTTTCGACCGGGCGAGGAACGACGTCGAGTTATATGCGGACGTCGTGCCCACGCTGGAGGTGCTCAAGGAACATTTCTCGCTCATTGCGGTAACGAATGGAAATGCGAATCTGCAGCGCATCGGCATCCGGCATCTCTTTGACGATGTAGTGACGGCGGTCGACGTCGGTGCCGCCAAACCGGCGCGGCCAATATTCGACGAGGCTGTTAATCGCGCGGATGTTACCGCACAGCAAACCCTGCATGTCGGTGATCATCCCGAGATCGATATTGTCGGTGCACAGGAAGCAGGCCTGCGTACTGCCTGGGTCAATCGCAACGGCGATGGCTGGCCTGAGCATGTTGCGGCGCCGGATGTAATTATCTCCACCATTGCGGAGTTGCTGACTGTGCTCGAGCCCGCCATTGCTTACCAGGCTTCCCAATCCGCCCATGAGTGAGTTTTCCGGTGAACCGTTGATGATCTACGTGCCGGGGCTGAAACCGAAGCCCGAGCCCGCGGCCCACCGGCATGAGCTTTTTCGTTGTCTGCTGGAAGGCGTCCGGCGGATCGATCCCGATTCGGCAACGCAGATGCAGGAACATGACCACTGCTTCGACATCATCGGCTGGACTTATGATTTCTATGGCGAGCATTACGATCTGAATCTCGACCTCGCCGCGATCGATGCCCTGATTCAGCAACACTCAGCGACCGACGAGGATCGTGCCGAGGCAACATCGTGGCAGCGCAAGGTTCTTCACCGGATCTATTCTGTCGCCGATCTTTTTCCGTTCCTGCTGCATCCGCTCGCCGATGAAACCCTGGAATTACATCTGCGCGATCTTCGCCGCTACGTAAAGAACGAATACGACATGGCGGAATTCATACGCAGGCTTCTGAAAATGCCATTGCGGGCGGCCTGGAAATCAGAGCGGCCAATATTGCTCATCGCCCACAGCATGGGTTCCATCATTGCTTATGACGCGCTTTGGCAACTCAGTCAGGAGTCCGGAAACAATCATAATATCGATCTCTTTCTGACGATGGGCAGCCCACTTGGCCAGACGTTTATTCAACACAGAATCAAGGGCTGGCGGGAGCAGCCCGACAATCGCCACCCGCGGAATATAAAACGCTGGGTCAACATTGCGGCAATTGGTGATTTGACGGCCCTCGACATGAAGCTGCAAAACGATTTTGGGGAAATGGTGCAACTGGGGCTCGTCGAGAGCATCGAGGACAGGGAGGTCTATAACTATTTCCGCCTCGAGGGAGAGCTAAATGTCCACGCCGAATACGGTTACCTCGTCAACGAGGTGACCGCGGGTTATGTCTCTGAATGGTGGCGTAAAAACCGAACATAGGAGCGGCTTGCCGTGCAGGGACGCACAAATATCGCGGAGGACAGGACGTCCGAGAGCGATTTTGTACATGGATGTACTTAATTTGCGGAGCGCAGGACGCGCGAGAGCAATGAAGCCACGATCGGGCCTGACGGCGCTCCTAAAAACCGCAACTACACTGAATCGAGATTCGGCTTGATTACAATATCGATACGGCGGTTTTTAGCGCGGCCGGCCGCGGTCTCATTATTGGCGACCGGGTTGGTCTCACCGTAGCCGGTGGCGATCACACGATAACTGGGAATTCGCATCGCATTGATCATGTATTGCTGCAAGGACTCGGCTCTTTCCTGAGACAGCTTCTGGTTCAGCTCATCACCGCCATGTGAATCCGTGTGACCCTCGATCACAAGCTCACTGCGCGGGAAAATGTCGATTGCTTTCTCGACTTTCCCGAGCAAGTCGAAACTGCCCTGCTTGATCGCTGATGCGCCGCTGTCGAAGCTCAGGCCGACCAGCCGCAATATGACGTTGTTGCCCTCGCGGAACACGCGTGCCTCGGACTTCGTGAACATTTTCTCGACTTCCTGAAACTGGGCCTTGATGCGAGCCTGTGCTTCGAGCCGTTTTACCAACGCTGCCCGCTCGGCGGTGGCACCGCCAAGCCGTTCGTCGAGCGCCCGGATCTCCTCTTCCATGTCGGCAAGGCGGACAATGCCTGCGTTGACATCCTGCCCAAGGCTTTGCAACTCATTCTGCGTATTCTCGACATAGGCAACCAGTTCGGCCCGCAATCCTGCATGGCCATCTGACATCGCCGGCACGATGTCGGCTGCCCCGGCAATTTGTCGAAGCGGCTCCTCCCACTGCAGGACCAGCATCTCGACGCTGAGGTCTTTGTCGCGCACTGAAAGGACCACATCCGCCAGGAAGAAGGCATGTTTGGCCTCGTAATTCGCCTGCTGAGCAAGGTTTCGGGGGTAGTCCGTGTCGTAACGATTTTCCTCCAGCTCCCGTTCCGCGTCGGCCAGAAGCTGCTTCGCCTTATTGAGCGTAAACGGCGCGTAACGACCGACTCTCCGTTTGTCCGCGTCTGCCAGCAAGCGGCGTGTTTCGGTCAGATACTGGGCCTTGATCGCCATCAGCTCCGCATCCCGATACAGGCTGGTCGCCTGGATATCCTTGCGCTTGGCGCTCTTCAGGTCACCGCGTTCGAGGTAGCGAATCGCCGCGGCAAATTCCCGGTTGGCTTTGTCCCAGATCTCTTTCGATAGCTCGTTCGACCGCGCGTTGAAAGCATCCTGCCGGCTCTTCAAGACCTGTGCCAGGACCGTCTTTGCCAATTCTGCTGCCCTTTTGGCGGTGCCATAGTTGCTCGCGGCGTCGGCGGTCTTGTCACGGAGATACTGGACGTTGCGGCCACGATTCAGGCCGGCTTCCGCTGCAGCATAGGCTTTGGAGCCTTTGTCATAGCTTCTCGGCGCAAGGAGTTGGGCGTCTACCGCATCAGCTTCGACCAAAGCGGCATCGGCGTCTTTGAAAAAGGTATCGCGCAGTTCGTTCTGTGCGAAGGAATCGGCTGTGTTGAGCAGAAATGCTGCAAGCACGAGCAAGCTGACAAAACTGGGTTTAGGGGCCATTTTGTAGTTCCAAATTCAGATAAAAAAGCTGTATTCGCAAGCGGCGCTACGTGTAACTAGCGCAATGTTACATATCCTGCAACCCTAATTCTGTGCAATGCATCTCTATATACATAATGCCGCAGCTGTAATCGCGGATTCTACGCCTGCAATACGGCCGCCGCGAGCCCCGTGCAGAGCCATTTTCCTTGCATTTGAGGCTTATCGCCCGCCCGGTAGGGCGTAAGGCAATCCCGGCCCAAAAAACAGGTAAAACAGATGATCAAGGAACGACAGCAGGTGGCTGAGGTAGCCGGGATCCCGTGCCATGTGACACCCATCACAGCTCTGCCGATTGCCGGCGCGATCCCCCGTTTTGGGCCGGAATTTGTGCTTTGGCTCACAGATCATCGTGGCCTCGAAGCGTAGTGTGAGCCCATGTCTGCAAAATACTACACACAGTTTCGATTGACTGACGCGTACTACCGCGGTGGTAACGAGTTTAGCGGTGTGGTCGAGCTGAGCCACCCGATGGACAAGAACTCGGAGGTAGCAGACATAGAGGCCGTACTGGCCAAGAATTTCGACCTGCAACAGAGTGCCGTGAGACTCGTTAGCTGGTCACGATTGCACTGAATTTAGTTCTTCTGGCGTAGATGATTTCCCCCTGATTTTCCCGGCCTAACGGCCGGGATTTTTTTTGCTCATTTCCACCGCAACGTCGATCACAATTACTTACTTAAATCGGGGGCGGGCCCCGATTCTTGCCGGTTTTGCGAACAGTTTGCGCCGGGTGTGTTCCACGAGCGAGTTTAAGCCCGAGCGAGGGGGATATACGCGACGCAAGCCGTGAGCGTGCCCGATGACAAAAATGGAGTGCGTTGCCATTTTGGTCTGCTCGCCACTTTCAACAAGCTTGCTGCTCATGAGACAATGATCGTCTTTCGCTTCACAAACCTAAAGGCGCCATGAAAGACAGCAGCAAGCAATTCCGCGGGATTCCCATCGTCAAGAGCGGCAGCAAATACAAGACCGCGGCCGGTTTTATGGCAATCAAGGACGGCATTAAAGCGCACCGGGATGCGCCGGAACTCACGGTCGGCGGTAAGCCGAAGTGGCTGCGTGCCCAGATGCCGGCAGGGGCGAATTTCTCGGCCGTACGTCAGACCGTTCGCGACCATCGCCTGAATACTGTCTGCGAAGAGTCCATGTGCCCGAATATCGGCGAATGCTGGAATAACGGCACAGCGACCATCATGGTTATGGGGTCAGTCTGCACCCGGGCCTGCCGATTCTGTGCGGTCGATACCGGTAATCCGAAGGGCTGGCTGGACGACGAAGAGCCTGAAAACATCGCGCGCGCCGTCAAGCTCATGGACCTCGCATATATTGTCCTGACGTCCGTCGACAGGGACGATCTGGCTGACGGTGGAGCGAGTCATTACGCAGCCTGTGTCAAGGCAATCAAGAAACTCAATCCGAATACGGCAGTTGAGGCGCTGACGCCCGACTTTCAAGGTGTGCTGAAGGACGTCGAGCTGGTGGTCGATTCGGGGCTCGAGGTTTTTGCGCAAAACATTGAGACCGTAAAGCGCCTTACCTACCCAGTCAGGGACGCGCGGGCGAGTTATGAACAGACACTGAGCGTACTGGCCCACGCGAAAACACATCGAAATGATATCCTGACGAAGACCAGCCTGATGCTCGGGCTTGGAGAACGCGACCATGAGATCATGGAAACCATGGATGACCTGCGTAAAATCGACGTCGATATCCTGACGCTGGGGCAATATTTAAGACCTACGCCAAACCACCTCGCCGTTGAACGATACGTGATACCCGACGAGTTCGAAGCGTATCGACAGGAGGGCCTCGACAAGGGTTTCGTGGAAGTCGTTGCCGGGCCACTGGTTCGGTCAAGCTATCGGGCAGAGCGCGTGCTGCAGAAAAACAACGTCGGAATCGCAATCTGAACCTCAACATCCGGGCTTTGCCCGTACACCAAGTGAACCTATGATCGAATTTTTCGCTGAATATGGCCTTTTCCTGCTTAAAGCGGTGACGATTGTCGGCGCCATCGTCGTTGTTGTCGGGACCGTCGCCGCCGCCAGCCGCAAGGCCACCATGCAGGAAGGCCTGGAAATCGAACACCTGAACAAGAAGTACCAGACCCTGGCAAGCGCTCTGAAGCAGGCGATTCTCAAGAAAGCCGATCGGAAGGCACAGGTCAAGGCAGACAAGGTAACGGCCAAAGCCGAAGCCAAGTCTGCCGACGCGCGGCCGCGGAGTTTTGTCATAGACTTCAAAGGCGACTTGAAGGCAACTGCAGTTGCATCACTCCGCGAAGAGGTAAGCGCCATTCTCGAAGTGGCCGGGCCGGATGACCAGGTCATTGTCCGCCTGGAGAATCATGGTGGCATCGTTCACGAGCACGGCCTCGCTACCTCGCAACTCGTGCGCATTCGCGATAAGGGCATTCCCTTGCTCATTTCGGTGGACAAAGTGGCCGCGAGCGGCGGATACCTGATGGCATGTGTCGCCAACAGGCTCATCGCGGCTCCGTTCGCAATACTCGGCTCGATCGGTGTGATCGCCCAGTTGCCRAACTTCAACCGGATGCTGGAWGAGCATGGYATCGACTTCGAGATGATTACGGCCGGCAAAYACAAACGAAATGTAACGATATTCGGCAAGAACACGGACGARGACCGSGCCAAGCTCAAAGARGAACTCGAGGATGTCCACAGCTTGTTCAAAGATGTCGTCGGCAGATACCGYCAGGAKCTGGATCTCGAGAARGTGGCCACCGGYGARCAYTGGTAYGGCACCAGGGCRCTGGAACTYGGSCTSGCGGACGAGCTCAAGACGAGCGAYGAACTGCTSGCCGRGCTCGCYAAGGATCGWGACCTCTATCGYGTGAGCTACAARATCAGGCAGCCATTRCAGAAAAGAATACTGGCGAGTGTCGAYRCGCTKCTCGAGAAAGCCGATGCRGCAMGCTGGCGCCGCCRCTTCGAATCGCGTTTGCCRCGCTCGTAAACGKCGAGGRCTYCGMAACGTTAAGACCGTTGCATGTGYTGGCGCTTRCCGGGAACCCTGCAGCAGAGRCCCTGTCTKASTARTGAYGCRTCGTGYGATTTCAGTCTGRCGCGGGCGYAGCCGGAGTCGGCTATAATCCRYGCAYAGCCGCGAGGAGTYAAAATGTTCAACCYACGYTACAAARCCCTGATTCTTATAACKTTTTTKGCRTYTCT
>LKGT01007519.1_pt1 | contig 10126 bp, 11 predicted proteins | sample 503861 | NCBI WGS metagenome assembly LKGT01 (sample SAMN04113194, study PRJNA297058) | marine sediment metagenome | biome: marine benthic biome; feature: marine benthic feature; material: marine sediment; isolation source: sediment sample collected at the water-sediment interface from the South......
GGTGTACCAAAGATGTTGCCATATGACATAACAGGAGACATCCCAATTGATAGAACAAGTGGAATTAAGGTAAAAATTAGTACATACTTCAGAAATTTCGGATTAGTCCCCATACTCATGTATCATGAGGTAGATTATTGAATTATTTATCTATACAGATTAGTTGAAATTTCAAGAATTAATTGTATTCCAACAACAGCATTCATCCCATGAACAATTAGGACATTCTTTTGTAGATGGACTATTCTTACACTCTTCAGGAAGACAGCCACAATCAGCACATTTTAKTTKWMAYATTANCTATCAAGACTCCGCCCAATTAAYTCCACAGGTKKTACAAGTTGCTCKAACTCCACTATAACGTGGTTCCCAATATGGTWKGATTTCACGATTACAAATAGAGCATTCAAYTTTTTCATGATCGTTTAAATTTTCRTGTAATATTTTATTTTTAATCTTTAAAACAAATTCAAAYTTWCTTTTYATTTTRTTATTAAAAAAAGAAGTTGATGACAATTTCTAGTAGGAACCTAGYGATGCTTTTCCATGAATAGAAATTATATCAGAATCTTGTGATATTTTGTAAATTGTATCTAGATCAGTCAGGCATTCCACTCCAAGTGTGCTTTCACAATCAGGTGCTCCATTCTGTTTTCTAAAATATGTAGTTGAAATGCAAGCAAAGTAATTATCAAGTTCCACTCGCTTTTTTTCAAGATCTGTTCCTGGTCTATAACATACTTGTAACTCTACTTTTGGTAAACTATCTGGAATTTTTCTTTGAAGATACATAGTCTGAAGAGCAAATGATACATCCACTTTGCCCAGCTTCTTTCCAAATTCAGTTACAAATTCTTCGTATTGTTTTTCTATTTGTTGCATAATTCATTTCACCTTAATACTGCTTAAAGCCATTTTACCAATTTGTAACCAAATTAATTCATCAAAATATTTCCATGAAGATGTATAGGATCATCTACAAAATGTCTACAATTATTACATTCAAAATGTAAAGGCTGATCACAACTACTGCAAAGAGTGATCACTTGCAATTCTTGTCCACATTTTCTACAAGAATCAATACGTATTGAATTCAACCTTACTAACTCCATTTTCTAAGTCCTTGAGATTCGTGAATTCAAAAAGTTGGAAATTTTTTCAGATATAAAATCAAGATGGTCTTCTAGTGCAAAGTGACCTGTGTCAAGAATATGTTTTTCAACATCATCCAAGTCGCGTTCGTATGGATGAGCACCTGMTTCTGGGAAGATGTAGTCATTAGCACCCCACACAATTAACATGGRTGGTTGATRYTCYCTGAATTGTTCTTGCCATTGAGGATACAATGGAAGATTAGTTTGATAGTCATATGCCATTGCAAGCTGAGTTGCTACGTTACCAGGTCTGTCTAATCCTGCTTGATCAGTAATCCAAGTGGATGGATCAATTTCATTTGGATTATTCATTCCAAAAGTGTACTGCCATTTTGTTGTATCTGGTGCTACCAAATAATGGAGTTTTGCTTCATTTTCTGGAGTTTTGTCATTCCACCAAACTTTCCAATCATCCCAGAATGTTTCTAGTCCTTCTTCGTATGCATTTCCGTTTTGTACTATAATTGCTTGAATTCTTTCTGGGTGTTCAGCAAAAAGTCGAAATCCAACTGGTGCACCATAATCCATTACATACATGCTATACTCTGAAATACCTAGTTCCTCAGTCAACTTGTCTACAATATCTGCTTGATTATCAAATGTRTATTCAAATTCATCAACTGARGGCATKGARCTTTTTCCATARCCGATATAGTCTGGTGCWAYWAGRTGAAACTCRTCTTCMAGRGCTGGAATTAGATTACGAAACATGWGTGATGATGTAGGAAAACCGTGTARCAAAAGTATAGTTGGTGAATCTGGTGAGCCWCCTTCTTTGTAGGAAACTGTAAGYYCRTCAATTTCTATGGTTTTTTCTTCYACCATTAGTTCTGCAAGCATTGGTGAGTCTTCAGCTAATGTTTCCCATCCCAAATCAGTRAGTGTRTCTGMYGATGTTGGTTTTAYACATGCCACAGTTCCYGWWRGWCGAAGCATCAAGTCAAATCCTATTCTACATAACACATCTTCRTTTGGTACACCATCATCCATCTGTTTTTTAGGWGTACCAAAGATGYTTCCAAATGACATAGCAGGAGCCATTCCAATTGAAAGAACYAGAGGAATAAAGGCGAAAATTATCATGTRCTTTAGAAATTTTGATTTTGCCCACATGCCMWGAAWRCYATCTTTTTTGAATTATTTATCTATGATCATCTTAAAGTGCCACTTGGAACAGTTGATTACCAATTAACCTGTAAACAGCTTGACATTTCTGACAAGTTAAAAACTTGGTTGGCAACAATTTCAACTCAACCTTTATCCTATCAATTTCACATTTTGGACATGATAGTGGAATTGAAAATGCTTCAGTTATTTCCATCATTGTAAATTACGACTCCTGCCAGTTTATTCCACACCTATCACAGGTTGCTCTGATGCCATTGTAACGTGGTTCCCAATATGGTTGGATTTCTCTATTACATATTTGACACTCAACTTTTTCATGATCGTTAAGGTTTTCGTGTACTGTTTTTTCTTCGTCTTTGAGAATAAGTTCAAATTTGCTTTTCATTTTATCACCATAAAAAAAAGGAATACAAGTCAAAATGACTTAGTGCTTTTGTGCTTTGGTGCTTTTTCTAGAGCAGCTCCACCTAGTGGGTTTTCAGAAGAGCTTGAGTTTTCTGATACTTCTGAGAGAATGATTGCTTCGTATACCCATTCGTTGATTGGTATTGAGGTAGTAAGTTCATTATCTTCAAAAATACCAAGGAAAATCGCAGGTTCTCCGCCAAAGTCAACCAACCAAGCCACCATGGCTTTACTATATGATTGAGAAGAATCAAGATTGGCAATTACCCTTACTTCATTAACGTTTACTTGAATGAAATAATCTCCTACTGMKTCTCCACCATATGGATTRTTTTCTGTTGCTTGTGTTAATTGTCCTCTAAAGAAGAARGTTTCTTTGGTTTCTTCATTAAGTCCTGACTGTTGATAKCCATAGGCWAAGTTTTCTGGRTTWGCACTTATAGCAATAGCTAGTAATGGGRCCATTGCRAACAAGGCTAGAAATTTTTGTTGTTTCATTGWAAATTGWTAATCTCGATTAGATTTAGATAAATTTCCAAGTTTYACCCAAATTAATGCCAAATTWWWNATTMRYAGCTCGTATCAAATGTAAATTCAAAAAAACTGCATAGTTTTGCATAGTTTCTAAATTCTAATAGAAAAACAAAGTGAGAGGATTTATTCCTCGAATTTGGCGAGTTCGTTCTTTAGTTGTTTGATTTGATACTCTATGACTCGTCTTTGGATGCTATTTATCACATTCATCTTTTCATCCTCCTAGGTTAATTTGAAAAGGAGATTAGAGAAGAAAAGTTGAGTCTTAAAGAAAAAAAAGAAAAAAGTAAGCGTCGTTTTATTGCAGGAGATCGCTTTCTTACTTTCTTCTAATGTGTACTAACTGCTGTACTGCGATACCCCACGTGAATAGGGCCATTGCTGCAGGAAATACACCGCTACTCAAAGTGGTTATTATTCCAGAGGCGTTTCCGCCGTTAACRTACAGTGCTAGTAAYACTGGYAATATTACCAGTGCGATTACAGTCTTGTATTTYAKTATACTAGACTTTGTTGTGTTTTGGASTTGTTGTGTCATGTCTTTTCAAAATRKYGGAWWGCAAACAAGTATTTGAAACGGACCTGACTTTTCGCTCCATTCTAGTTCAGAAGCTAAACTATTTCACCAGAATAGTTCATCTTTTGAACATTYYCGCATTTTGTYTCATATTGAATCATGATTCATGGTTGATGAGCTTGACCGTAAAATTCTGAACATGCTCATTGCAGAYGGAAGGCAATCAAATAGAATTATGGTAAAAAAGCTTGGAGAGGAAGGAATTCGTATTTCTGAGAGAGGTTTRGGAAAGCGAATTGCCAGATTAGAAAAGGAAAGGATCATCACTGGTTACACTGCTATRGTTGATATGAAAAAGGTCAACATGGGCGTTCCAAGACTTATCACAGTAAAACTATCTTCTCCAAAAAACTTTGTACAACGACTAGATGATATGAAACAATATCTCAAAGACGCACCGTTTTGCGACTTTTCTGCAAGATCAGATGGTGGTATTGATTGGATAGAATTGAAGTTTTTCAATGATGTACATCAAGCYAACATGGAAGCTGATCTATAYCGCACTTGGTTTGGTGATATAATAGAAGACTATCGCTCATACGACTTGGATGTTTACAAGTTTGGATGGCARCTWTTCSAAGAAAAWGATTTCAATTCATTCATGCAAGCAATGCAAAAAAAATCTGAAGAAAGACCTCTCATAAAACTCAAACAATAAAACCARTCAGTTCCAAYCATTTCCAACTATTTAGTTGTAAGAGCGATCTGTATTTGTTWACCAAAAAATAGCTTGAAAATAATGACTTAGGTTTAAATYTCYCCCTCAAAGGCAGTCAAAATATGGGACTGAACGTTGCCGTAATWATCAAGCTAGAGCCCGACTTTTCAGAGGGYAATGTRAGCTATAATCCAGATGGMACTCTAAACAGAACCGAAACAAAAAACACCTTAGGTCCACATAGCGCAATTGCWGCTCAAGCTGCATTTTAYGCWAAAGTRATGCATGATGCAAAAATTTCAATTGGAACCATGGGRCCACCAATTGCYGATCTTGCACTWCAACAAGCTCAACAGATCTCAGATGCTGATGAGCTTCATCTGTATAGCGACAGACTTTTTGCAGGAGCAGATACTTTGGGAACTGCCGAGGTTCTCAAGACTGGCATTGAGAAAATGCAAGGAAAGATGGACATTGTTTTTTCAGGACAYAGRGCATCTGATGGTGAAACYGGACAAACAGGYCCACARACTGCTTGGAARCTTGGATTTACATTTCTTGGCAATGTAATWAGTTATGAATTAGATTTAGAGACTAGAACAATTCGCGCAAAACGAATGATTAGTTTGCAAGGAACTCCTGATGTTATTGAAGAGATTGAAGCGCCACTTCCAGTTTTCATATCTATTGATCCTGCTTTCAAATCAAAGTTTAATACAGTTTCTCAAAGATTAGCATTCCARAAAYATCAAAAGGCTGCAACAAAGAAAGCAAAAAACTACAAAGAATATCTCAAAGTTTTCAACGGAAAAGAATTAGGAGTTGATGAAACRCTRGTTGGRCTTCCAGGCTCTCCAACAATTGTATACAAGGTTGAAMGAATTCCAAAATCGACAGCYACYAGACAAGCTGAAATTATTGATGGTTCAGATCCTGCACAGTTACAAAAAGTTGTTGGAAGAATGAARGAAGCWTTRTCKGCAATGGTGATTAAATAATGGTAGAAAATTATCGACACTTGTATGTTATAATTGAACTTGAAGATGAAAAGTTTCTACCAGTAAGCTTTGAAATGCTTGGAGAAGCAAGACGTCTTTTAGATGATTTTAATAAAAAATATTCCACAAAAGAAAAAGTTGTTGCAGTAGTTCTAGGAYATAACATCAAGAATATTTCTAAACARTTAATTGAATATGGTGCTGATGCTGTAATCTTTTCTGATAGTCCTGAGYTGAAGGATGTAAGAAACACAATTTACACCAAAGTAATTAGTCAAATTGCTCAAGACRTCAAAACTTTAGCTGAAGTGGARCCAGAATATGCAAGYGAGATAAAACGGCCAAGATACATGTTTTTTGCAGCAGATAGTATTGGCAGACATCTYTCATCAACGGTTCTCGCAGAATTAGARTCAGGATTRGCTTCAGACATCAAYAAGCTTGTAATTGAGGATATTGAAATGTCGCATCAGCACAAAACTGCTGGCAAAAAAGAAACTTTTGCAAAAACTTTAGAAATGTACAGGCCAGACTTTTCAGGATTTTTGTGGACTACAATTCTTTGTCTTGATAATCGTAATACGGCGTACAAGCGAGATTATCATCCACAAGGATGTAGTATGATTCCAGGTGTCTTTGAACCAATAAAACCAGATTCATCAAGACAAGGAAAGGTAATCGAATTTGTTCCAACAATCGATGAGCAAGATCTCAAAGTRAAGGTTCTTAGTCGTAAAATAATTGAAAGTGAGGTTGATTTTGATACYCCAAGAACAATTGTAAGTTTTGGYCGAGGAATTAARGATGATCCAGAACAAAACGTCAAGCTTGTAGAACAATTAGCAAAAGAGTTGAATGCWGAAATTGGTGTRACTTTRCCAATATCAAAAAAGCCGTATGTAGTTAGTTCDGCATTAGATTCAAAGTACATGATYCCAGATAGAGTRATTGGAACTAGTGGWCACAAAACAAGTCCYTTATTGTATATTGCYGCYGGAGTTAGTGGAGCAATGCAACAYGTMTGGGGAATGAAGGATTCYGGATTTGTTGTRGCAATTAACCCAGATGAGGARGCTCCCATAAAAGAYGAGTGTGATGTTTTCATTAAGGGTAGGATGGAAGATGTAATTCCATTGTTAATTGAAGAGATCAAAAAACAAATGTTAGTTGTAGAGGCGTAAGAAAATTTGGAACGATATGATGTAGCAATTGTTGGTGGDGGTTCAGCAGGATTAGCAGCTCTGAAAAGACTTTCAAAGCTAGGAAAACAAGCAATTCTTTTAGAGGCAGGATCATCTGTTGGAGCAAAAAATCTTTCTGGYGGAATTTTGTATTCAAAGAAACCAAAGAAAGGYCAAGTAAACAAYGTTGAAGAKCTTTACGAGAATTTTCTAGAAGAAGCRCCTTATGAAAGAAAAATTACAAAGTATCWTTTGCATTCAACTTCAAAAGATAAAGTTTWCACAATGGATCTAACTGCAGCTCATGAATATCAAGCAAATTTTGGTTATTCCGTTTTGATGAACAAACTAAATTCATGGTTTGCAAAAGAAGCGCTAGATGCAGCAGAAAAAAATGGTGGGGGAATTGTTCCTGGAGTACACGTCAGTTCCATATTTTGGGATGAACGAAAGGGAACAACAATAGTTCAAACTGATGAATTAGAAGAGTTTGAAGTAATGGCAGTTATTGCWGCTGATGGRGTAAATTCAGAAATTGCTGAAATGACAGGTGCTAGACAAAAGTTTTCTRCRCCTCAATTGTTTCAAGGAGTTAAAGTCATAATTAAACTACCAGAGGAAATAATCAACGAAAGATTTGGTATTRRTTCTGATGAAGGAGTAGCTCATCYYTTTGCTGGAGATGTRWMTCTAAATCATATTGGTGGTGGATTTCTTTACACAAACCGAAACACTTTGTCGTTAGGTGCAGTTTACCATTTTAGTTCATTATTAGAWAAACCAACATATCCTCACGAATCAATTGATGCGTTATTAAAAAATCCATTTGTTAGTGAATTAGTTAAAGATCAAGTTCCAATAAAACCAAAAATTGACAAAAATCTTCCACAAGAAGAACAGTTTCGAATAAAGTTTGCAGTTGCAAAGTTAATCAAAACTTGGTATGAAATAAGAGATGCTTATCTATCAAAAGCAGGAAAAGATAATCTAATCAATAGTGGAAAATACAAAACTGCTGACGACATCAAGGCTAAACTTGATTCTATCAACCAACAAATTCAAGAAAAGTACGGTGTAACTTTTGGAACTGATTATGTTGAGGTTGAATATGGTGCAAAGTTAGTTCCTGATGGAAAACGTGGTATGGTGAAAAAGCCTTACTTTAAGAATGTCCTTTTTGTTGGTGATGCAGCTGGTAGAGGAATTTTCATTGGTCCTAGAATCGAAGGTCTAAACGTAGGAATTGATGACGCAGTAAGAGCTTCAGACTCAATATCACGAGCAATCGACAAAAACAACTTCTCAAATGATTATCTTGGAGAATATTATACAAAGTCAATTAATGAAAGTCCATACACTACTGACATGAAACAAATTGATGCAGACTATTTGAAAATTTTCCTCGATGCTGCAAAAGATATTCCAAAAGATATCATCAGTGCAAAATATGGTACAGTCTTAAAATTAATGTCAAGTGGAAAATTAAGAAGTATTGCCGTAAAGTTTGCAAACATTCTGGGATACGATAGRTTRCTTCCTATAKTAGAATCGGAGGAAACCTTCGTTAAGGTTCCAATTGAGMTTGCAGAAAGATTAGGTGAGACCATGAAAGCGAGTTACACGCCATCAATACCATCACTTGATGATAGAGTTGCAAAGCTTACTTACAATGATGATCATGTGGCTCACATCAAGGTTCTAAAACCAACTAGTGAATTTATGAAGAAAATGGTAACTTTGTGCCCAACAAAGTGCTATAGTGAAGAAAACGGAAATGTTTTGATTCAGCATGAGGGTTGTGTTGATTGTGGAACCTGCTCACAAGAGACTGATTGGAAGCATCCACGTGGTGAAAAAGGAATTCACTATCAATATGGTTAGGTTGCAGCAACTCTAACGCTTTTYAATTCATCATATGMATTTCTAATCTCTTTGTAAACGYTATCCATTTGTGGAGGAATRATTGGATATGCAAGGTAAAAGTCTTCTGCTTCTCTAAGATAACGTTTTATTTTTTCATGATCTGGTATTTTAGAAATAAATTTCATGTTGTTTAGTCTATCTGCTAGTTTTATGGTTTTAACATCATATTCTGATTTTACAAGCTCCTGACAATATTCAATGAATCGTTCATGTTTTTGTTCTTCTTCATTAGATCCTGAAAAATTTTCRAGYGGTTTTGTTTTCAACGTCATTGCGATGTTGTATACATAATCAYCAAATCTGTGTTTAAAATACGCATCAAAACCATATGCCTTTGATGCATACARATCTAAGATTCTATCATTGTCCTCCATAACATCRTGTAAAATTGCAGATGAGATTTGTAGAGTAGTTAATAGTTTGTGTGTTGATTGGTAATGCTTTATCACATCAAGTGTTACTGGCCAAATRTGAGTTTCTAAAAATGATGAAGTGCCATCTTCTCTTTTTATTCCAGCGTGAACCTCTTCTGCAGTTTCAATTGAACCCTCTACAAGAGTATCAATTCTAATTTTTGCTTCATTTTCAATATAGGAGAGTAGTTCATCTTTAGTTAGAGATTCGGTTGTCATACACTATACAATGGTTTTACCATTTAAATTTCTGATCATTGGGTTGAAGGTAGTTTATTTTCTTAATCTATGGATTACAACTGTGGGTGCAACAAAATACATTCCAATATTCATTAGAATAATTCCAATTCCATAACCTAGCATCTCTTGTTCTGAGTCAATATCAACATGATTTAGAATTGAAAGTGTTGCAAGCAACGGTGTGATTATAACTTTAACAGCTTCTTTGAATACTGGATTTTCTCGTTCCAAATCAGCTATAGTAGGAGAAAATGAATAGTAAAATTGGTTAAATTGCTTCATAAATGCAGTTCCAGATTCTGTTTGTAGTACAGTTTCATCACGTAATTCTCTAAGTTGTTGTACTTGTGGTGCCAGTTCAGAGCCAAATGTTGCAGTTGCAATTAGACAACCTCCACCTTCTTCCTGAGATATTTTATCTTCAGATGTTAAACTGAGTGATTGAGTACTATCACCCTGTATTGAAAATGAATCGATTACCTTTTCGTATTTTACTTTATGGGTTTCAAAATCTTCTTCGTCATTTGTGTAAGTAATTATGTAAATTTTTTCATAAGTATGAATCATTACTTCAGCAAATTTTACAAAATTCAGGTTTGAACCGCTTGGAAATACTCCAAGAGCCTGTACGATCCAAGCTTCTCTACCATTAATGACTCCCATCTCATCAGAAATTATTTCAAGATCACCTTCATCAATTACTGGTTGAATAGTAGCTCTTCTTTCGTCTATAATTTGTTGTAATGTTTTTCCTTCTGTTGACATTATGGCAATAGAAATAATAGGATTAATTTCTCCAACTTTTGAACCAATAAATACAATATCAGGAACGTCTGGTGAAGTTTTTTGTGGTTCTTGTACTAGCCATCCAGTTGGTGCAAGAAGTGATATTCCAAGTCTATTATTGACGTATGG
>LKGT01009562.1_pt1 | contig 10126 bp, 10 predicted proteins | sample 503861 | NCBI WGS metagenome assembly LKGT01 (sample SAMN04113194, study PRJNA297058) | marine sediment metagenome | biome: marine benthic biome; feature: marine benthic feature; material: marine sediment; isolation source: sediment sample collected at the water-sediment interface from the South......
CGGCACGAGCGGACGCTTCTTCCTTAATACCTTGACTGGTGCTAATGCTGCCGCCGGGTTGCAAGTTCCTCTCCCCGGTCTCGTATCGATATACGGTATCGGACGCTCTGGTGAAGGACCAGCAGGAAACCTCGAACTCTGGGGCGGATATGCTAATGGCACCGGAGGCGGATCAATCGGCGGCGACGCCATCATGTGGGGTGGAGGCCAAGGAGGCGGCACAGGGGTCGGCGGTAACGCGAGGCTCATCGGCGGCGAGTCTGATAACAATCCCGGTTTCGTAGAGATTAAGGGTGGTACTGCAACTGTCGATGGTCAGGGCGGACAGGTGAAGATCCTAGGAGGTCCCGGTTTCGCTACAAACAGAAGTGGCGGACTAGTTACTATTGACGGTGGACTCGGTGTTGGTACGGGCAGCGGCCAGCGAGTAGACATCACAGGTGGTGTTTCTGGTTCTGGTGCAACTGGCAACGGCGGCAACCTTCACTTCTTCGGCGGATCAGCAGCTTCAACCAATGGTAGCGGCGGCGACATACTGTTAGGGGGTGGTACTGAAACTGGTTCTGGTGTGCAAGGCACAGTGGACATAGACAACGGCTCTCTATTTAGAATTGTCGGACCAGTAAACACTAATCACGTGTCGATGGCTCACGACAACACTGACATGAATTGGATCGGAACTAGCACTACTGACTGGAACATAAGTGGCATCACCGCGCTGAACGCTGGCTCGATGGACGCTAACGTCGGTCGGCTTATCCTCCCATCAGGATCGTCAGCAGGAGCGCCGGAACTTAAAATAGGTTCGGGGCAGACCGGCTTCTTTGCCAGTTCAGCYACYCAACTYCGCATCACCGTGAATGGCACGGAACGATTYACARTTACAAACGATAYYATCCAAGGATTTTTAGCGGGKAGYGSRMRGMTRSWTAATCGSGTGTCGTCKGCAACCGTCCCCACGTTTRYTCCRAAYACTAAYGAYGRCRACACAGGCATMGGWMGTSCCGGWRSWGATSWACTYTCMYTGATCGCTGGTRGKGATGAGMTKGYTCGACTACAAGAAGTAGTCGGTGCTAATCAAATCATCTTAACTCCGGGACTGGTAGACAACAATGCTGCGCTTCCTACACTGGCGTTTGGTGATGGCGACACTGGCTTCTTTGAATTCGGTGATGACATTATGGCTCTGTCACTTTCAGGGACACAGCACTGGAGATGGCAGACAACCAGATTTGGTCCTACGGCAGTCTCTAATGCACCTTCGATGCAGGCAGAATCTGCTACCGCGACTAATCCAACACTGGTGCCATCCGTGAGCGATACTAATACTGGCATCGGATGGACAGGCGCTGACCAGTTGGCGCTCATTGCTGGTGCTCTTGATTGTATGACCGTAAGAGAGACAGCGGGCGCTCGACAAATAGGTTTCTATACGACTGCACCAATTTCACAACAGACCGGAGTAGCAGTATCCATTGCTGCAGTTCATGCAGCCTTAGTTGCACTGGGATTAATTACTGCATAAGTGAGGAGAAAGAAATGGGTAAGAACGTAGGACTGACATACGGAGAGTTCAAGTTCCCGGCGGAACAGGGCTTCACCGGATCAGCTGGCGTGAATAAGGTGAAAGGCTACATGCGTGGTGGACACGTGAAGAAAACTGGTACTGCTAACGCTGCTGAAGGTGGCTACTACGGCAAGCCCGGTGACAAGTATCCGACACTGAAGTCTGGCCCCAAAGGCAAACGGTCGAAGATGCCTGCAAACGTTAAGGCTCATGGTGGTCGTGTCGGTTTGCATAAGAGTGCATCTCGACGTGCGGTGGGCACTACGCGTTCTGCTCATGGCGGCGAGGTGTCGATGCACGACAAGCTTAAGCACGAAGGCGGCAAGATGGGCTATGCCTACGGTGGTCAGGTGAAGAACACGTCTGCCCAGTTTAAGCAGACGCGTAGTAAGCAGGACACGATGGACCACGGTGTGCAGCCCGCACAGACAGGTCGCAATCAAGCAGAAGTTGAGGCTGGTGGCAACAAGCGTCTGAAGGCTGGGTACAGGAAAGGCGGCACGGTAGAGAAGAAGGGTCCGATTCATCAGGTGGYTTACAAAGGTCTGAAGAAATTGAAAGGTGTCATGTCGGAAGGAGACCGTGCTGCAATGCGGCGTATAGCTTCCGGTAAGAACATGCCGAAAAACGTTAAGGCGCATGGTGGACTCGCCAAGTATGCGCACGGTGGTGCCGCTCGCAAACCGTACACCGGTTATAACAAACAAGCAGGAGGGAGTGGCAACGAAGACGCGAGGTACATGCAAGCAAAAAAATAGGAATGGCGCGAGGAGGTTCCGTTGAGAAGGTAGCTCGTCGCGTCGCGGAAAAGGTAATGGATCGTCACATCAGGTCCCCGAGACCAAAGGGTCACGGGACGAAACCTCGTGGTGGTCGTAGCAGAGTGCGAGGAGGCGGCTACTAATGCCAACAACTGGAACAGTCGGTTCAACCATCTTTTCGAATCAGCAGATCATTGATCATGCTTTTCGTCGCTGCAAGATGGTYGARCARGARATYACGGGCGARCANCWTRANGATYGCTCTCGATYTGYTGTGGYTGTAYACSCAGACYTTGGTCAACAKRGGCATCAAGCTSTGGAAYCTCGTACCTCTTCTTGAGCCGATTTACCACCGGCAGCAGACTCTTCCACTTCCTATCGGTACCGAAGATACGTACACCATCAACYTGCGTAATCAGCARGTGCTTGGTGGRMMAGCGASTGCCACGGARGGAGTTGCTGACAAYGCATTCGACAGGGAYCTGACTACTGCGTGTAYRCAGGTGTCGGCTGCRGGWTYGATYACTCTGYTAATACCGAGTGCYACTTATGTGTCCACSTTCGGCATCTTGCCKAACGTCACCGASACTTGGGACTACGTGATCGARGGATCGAAYGAYAAYTTTGTGWCGNANNCGGTGACGCTTCTTACRCGGAYAGCTCAAGCAGTBSWKGCAAAYCARTGGCTCTGGGTTGAYGTYCAAGGACCMTTYGCGACKGGTGTCACMGAKTTCAYTTCGTAYCGACTGMGAGCRACWGGYACKACGGTGCTYRATGTAATYGAGTTGGAGTTTCARCATACGCCCAAYGAGATTCCRATGTACAARCTCAATCGGAAYGATTAYGTGAACCTGCCYGACAAGATCAGCACGGGMAGRCCGACACAGTTCTGGTATGACMGACAGCGCACGMWMCCRGAGCTRGARYTKTGGCCKARYCCCGGAGCYGAGTTYACRTTYCAGCAGGTSACAGGYTAYRTSCARMGACARTTGCARGACGTYGGTGAGATGGTGGATGAACTRGAGGTSCCKGAYCGYTGGTAYCTTGCCATYGTATGTAACTTGGCAGCAGAACTGGGCAGAGAAATTAAAGAGGTGGACGAGGTGATTGTTCCCCGACTGGACCTCGACGCCCAAAAGTATTTGAGCGACGCATGGACAGGAGAGACCGACGAGTCTGAAGTGTACTTGCGTCCTAACATATCGCCATACACGAGGTAGTCATGCCTATCTTTTTAGATCCAACTGGGAACACGACTTACGGAATCGGCATCTGTGCTCGATGTAGTTGCAAGTTTTTCCTGCACGAGTTGCACTCTGATCCAAACACACCGGGGTTAAAAGTTTGTATCGACGATCTCGATGATTACGATCCGTATCGCTTAGCTCCGCGGCAGGCAGATCGAATTACGTTGCCATTCTATCGTCCCGATGAGGATCTGACAGCTGGAGGACCGAGTCCGAATCCGATTTCCCTGTTTGGTGTTCGAGGCGCTTTTGGTGCGAGTCCACGTGAATCAGAAGACGGAAGACTGCGAGTGCTTGAGGACGCTACCGTGAACGAGAATGAGGTAGATCTCGATGCCTAACATAAAAATTTCCGATCTGGCACCTATTGCGTTACCTGCTGTTGGAGATGAAACCTTCTTCGAAGTGCAGACAGTTGCAGCCGGGGAAGATGTCAGCCGAAAGATTTCGTTAGACGAGATCGTAAGCTCCACTGGGTTGGATGCATCCTTCCTCACGGTATCAGCGAACGCGCAACTGCCGAATGAACGGGTACTGACTGCCGGAGCTAATATATCACTCGTTGATACTGGACCGAACGGTACACTGACGATCAACGCGACTGCTGGTGGCGTTTCGTTTCCATTGCTAGCTCCAGATGGGACGAATGCTGATCCTAGTTACAGTTGGTCCAGTGCGCCGTCAACTGGAATCTTCCTGATTGCCACTAACTTGATGGGTTTCTCCATTCTGGGAACTACAAACTGGGAGATGGGCGGCTTATTTCAAGCGGCTAACAACGCTGGTCCAGCGATGCAGAATACCACCGTGACTGGGACAGTTCCGGGTCTTCTGCCCTCACAACAGGACGGCAACACAGGTATCGGCTCAAACACAGTCGATCAACTTTCGCTGATTGCAGGTGGAGCGGAGATCGCACGAGCGACAGAAGGCTTTAATGCGAATCAATTTGCAATAATTCAGTCAGGCTCTACGTCAGTCCCTGAACTTACTTCTCTTGCAGATCCGGACACAGGATTCAGGTGGCCCGCGAACAATACGACTGTCTGGATCGGTGGAGGAAGTCGCACGTGGAACTTCTCCACTGCCAAGTTCTTCTCGGAGTTCAGCAACGGTCCAGCGTTACTGAATGAGATATCGTCAGACACTAACCCGACTGTTGTGGCTGACCATGCAGATCCGGACACCGGTATCGGTTCGTCTGGAAACGATGAGATGTCATTGATTGCGGGTGGCGTTGAAGCTATTCGCATTGATGAGGTAGCAGGTAACGTCTTCATCACATACTTCGGACCCATTATCGTTCCTACTGCTTCTGCTGGTGCAGCGTCAGTTGGCTTTGATGGTGACCCTGATACTGGATACTTTTCACCAGTCGATGATGCGATTGCGATCACAGCAGGGGGCATTGAGGCACAACGGTGGGCTGAGCTGTCCGGTCAGATAATTCAGACTAATAGTAATCAGGTTGGACTGACTGCCAGCGTAACGCAGACCCAAGCTGGGGGTCTTGCGCTCCTCAGTTCGTACAACGAAGTCGCCACAGTTGGAACCACAGGCGATGCACTTACTGCCTTCGCAGTCGTTGCCGGTACGCGACTTATAGTCATCAACAATGGAGCTAACAGTCTTCAGTTGTTCCCAGCTGTCGGCGATGACATCGGTGCTGGAGTTGACACTGCGATCACGATTGCAGCTGGGGAACTTGGAATCTTCATCGGTCGTGATGCGACCAACTGGGACACGCTCTACAACGCTGCTTCTACACCGGCAGGTGGTGGAGGGGCGAATGTAGTCGTCGGAACTGTCGATGGTCAGGTAGTAATTTGGGACGTAGGTAACAATCAGTATGAGCCTGTCAGTGATTCAATTCTCCGAATCAACCCAACTGCGCCACCCACATCTCCATTAGGGAGAATCTCCTCTGGTGGTTTTAGTACGACTGATGTTCGTAAAGCTTTCCTTCACCAGAATATTGGAGCGTCGGTTGGAACAGTCTGGTCTACCGATGAAGAGGGGGGTACTCCCTCAGGGTTCTATAGCAGGTCAGCTTTTAATGGTAGTCCATTAATCCACGACTGGGGATTTTGGGACCCTGGTAATCTGACTGGCATTCCTATCTTTAGGATGACTTCGGATCAGGAGTTCATCTTCAACTTGACTGCGTTCTTCGATGAGAGAGCGGCAGCGCAGGCGGACGTTGCCGGTCGTGGTCAATTCTGGGTACGCAACGACGTGCCTAATACCCCGATGTTCACTGACGACGTTGGTACAGACTTCGAATTGAATGCGAGCGGTATTTCGTTTCCACTCTTAGCTCCTGATGGAACGGCTGGTGCTCCGTCGTATTCTTTTTCCAATTTCCCTGACACCGGCATATTCCTGCCAGTCAACGATGCTATAGGATTTGCAACTGCTGGCACACTACGCTGGACAATGAACACCAGCGACTTTGCTGCCTTAACGGTTGGCGGTCCCATTCTCAGAAGCAACATTGCTGCGTCTGCGCTCATACCGACCGTCATGCCGCACAATGTAGACGTCAACACTGGTCTTGGCAGAGCTGCAGCGGACCAACTTTCACTGATCGCTGGCGGAGTGGAGATCGCACGTGCAGTAGAAGCAGTTGGCGCGGATCAGTTGATAATTCTTCCAGCCGATACTACTCCGGGAACAGCCGCCGCTCCTGCTCTTCAATTAGGTGGTTCTGCGAATGGATTTTTCATTCCCTTCACAAATCAGATTAGTGTTTCTATCGGCGGAACGGATACTTGGAAGTTCGATGCCGGTACACTTCGTGCTTCTGATCCTACGACTGGTCCGGGACTTGTTAACAATGGAACAGTCAGCTTAGTTAACGCTGGTCTCGCCCCCCTCGCTGACAATATAGGGACAGGTGTTGGTTCAGATGGTGTGAATACCATCTCGCTCATTGTCGATGGTCGAATAGCAGTCAAGTACGACGAAACTACTGGACGCGTCGTACAGACGAATGACAATGAGGTCGCGCTAACTGCGAGCGTCACGCAGACACAGGCCGGAGGTCTTCTACTGCGCGATTCTTACAACGAAATCGCAACTGTCGCGAACGAGGGAGATGCGGTAACTGCATTCGCCGTAGCTGCGGGTCATAGGTTGATCGTAACTAACAATGGAGCTAATGGTCTTCAACTTTTCCCGGCAGTTGGTGATAACTTCGGAGCTGGAGTTGATGCGTCAATTACAATCGCGGCGAACAGTAGTGGCATATTCATAGGACGCGACGCTACGAACTGGGACCAACTGCAGAATCAATCAGCAAGTGGATCGGTGTTCCAAGGACTGGGACCGTGGAGGTATAGAACTGAGATCACTAGCCCTCCAGCCACTGGTCAGGTCAGGTTCAACAACGCCGACCCGACATTGGCGACGGAGATGTTCCTCCACGAGACGAATGCTAACGGTACTGACGTCAACAACTTCTTGAACCTGTTGTCGTCAGGCGCGCTCTTTTACATTCAGGACAGAAGCGACTCAGCTAATTTCTTCATCGTGGAAATTAGTTCCAATACTGACAACGGAACGGATAGAACGTTCGGTATTGCGAATATTACACTGCAAGGGGTGGAACCGAGTCAGAATTCTGAGGTTGCCATTGTCGCAGTTGAATCAGGAGGCGTACCTCGCGTTGCGAACGACGTAGCTCAGGCGAGGCGTACGACGGGGTTTATATTGACGACAGCTTTCGTTGACGTCACGTTGGATACGACCGATGTCGAGTCTGATGCTGCCGTGTTGAATCATGATCTAGTCACTAACACAGACAACATCATTATCGGAGCGACTGGTACTTACAAGGTCAGTTATGAAGTGGATATCGAGGTGGACACTTTAGGCGAGAGTACCATAACCGCAGACGGCAGGGTTCGGGTGAACGACGGTGGTGTCGGTCTCCCCGGCTCCGATGCACTGTGCGGAGTGTTCAGTGACGGTTCCATCATCGCGGACTTCATGCAGAATCATCTGAGTCAGTCGTTCTACGTAGAGTTGACGTCGGGTGATTTCATTACGTTGCAACTAGAGAAAGTTGAAATCGGCGGAACTGATACGTACACCGCGACGAGAGTTTTATTTACAGCCGAGAGGTGCCTGTAATGGCGAAAGTGGTCGTAGCACTTACGGAAGACTGGAGAAAGATTTCAGAGTTGGCTGGAGGTGATCCAAGTCTGATCATGTTTGATCCTCCCTCTAGCGAACTGGAGTGCCCAGATGTCACGCAAGCTGCGCTTGATACAGCTCACACTGCGTATCTTGCAGATCAGACGAACATTGATGCTGCTACAGCTGCAGCTGATGAAACAACCTCTAGAGACTTCGACAAAGTGAAGTACGACATCGAACGAACACTGAGGGCGATAGTTGAATTGTTAGTTGATGAACTGAACGTACTCAGAACAATAGAAGGTTTACCCGACCGGACGATATCGCAAGCTCGTTCGGCAATCCGCAACAAGATCGATAATTTATAGGGCGAAGACAATGGACCAACCAAAAATGGATCTCACTCCACAACAAATCCAAGCAGCTGCTAACGCAGGGATCACGTTATTGAACACACCGGGAGCAGTGAATGTTCCGGGTCCGATGGCTGTCAGCGGAATCGTAAGAACTTTGAATGCGTTTCTGCTAGCTATCGTCAATCAAGAGGTAATGGTAGTTATGGTGCCGCCGCAATTGAAAGATGCGCCTCCTCCAGATGAGAAACCAAATAAGGAGGTGGCGGATGCAGTTGCAGCTGCCGTGGAATCGTCAGGAAATTCTGAGGAGGCTCCGGCTGCAAAGGTATCGGAGAGATAAAATGGCAAGCAGAGCCGAAGTCAAAGAGGCGGGGATTCGCATAGGTGTCAATCAACTTGTCACTTACGCGACTCTCGTACCTATATTCTGGTTCCTTATCCAGCCCATCCTTGTGGATGCGTTGGCTGAAGAAATGCAAGAGACGATCAAGCAGACCGTCGCAACTGAGGTCGCTCCGATTAACTTTGCGTTCGTCGCTCTCTTGCAGCGAGATATCAATGCTACGAGAAAGGAGATGGCAGGGTTGAGATTTCGTCGGGATAATCCACCGGTTGATGATTGGACTGCTGAGGATGCTGCGTATTTAGCAGACTTAGAAATTCAGATGGATGCACTTGAAGAAGCGAAGGCCGCGCTTCAGGCAAAYACAAGCTRRTGGACGCGACGCAGCTACGGRAATTGATYGTTCGACCTTCTCTGRAGGAGGTCGGACTTCATTCCGMTGCTGCYGAAGATCTTGTCATGGGRACTGCGGCTCAAGAGTCGCACCTCATGTACGTTAAGCAGCTGGGAGGTGGTCCCGCGTTGTCGCTGTTTCAGATTGAACCGGCGACGTATAAAGATTACTGGGATAACTATCTCAMTCATCGYGTGGACTTGATTACAGAGATACAAAAAGCCTGTGGATTCCAAGGAGTGCCTGAACCTTCACGGTTGGTTTGGGACCTTAAATTTGCRTCCATCATGTGTCGCATTCACTACAGAAGRATCAGTAGTCCTCTTCCAGAACACGGTGACATTGCAGGWTAYGCCGCGTACTGGAAGAAGTATTACAACACCGTCCACGGRGCSGGGACTGAAGAAGAGTTCGTGCAGAATTATGAGTTAGTGGAGGAWAATTARRATGAACACRRTYATTGGCGCGMTYATCGCRACYCTYATTGCYMTGGCRACRGCAGCATTGGCGCTACTGAGCGGAGCSRRMGTCRMTTCKTTGAGYGACATCTCYGGTCTYCAGTGGACCATCCTGTTYATYGGTGGSTTGATCACATTYGGTAAAGACTTCCAAGCGATTTCCGCCCGTCGTTTGGTRAACAGRGTCACAGGATCGGGTGATGGAGGAGGTACCGTAGGATGAACCACGTAACCGTAGGAGTRCGYCAGTTTCAGACGTTCTATCTACTCGCAATCRTGCTCTTGCTGCAAGCMTGTGCAGGAGCGARTCCGATTTCGAAGGCAGAAACGACTGAACAGAGAGCGTTCGCAACGTACGGCACGTTYGTGATCATCGAGGAGCAAGCTGCGAAGCTGGTCTCCAGCGGACAGATCCCGGACAGTGCTGTGCGTGCTATTGCACGTGCAGATGCACAAGCGAAACCARTAGCAGAYTCMCTGCTMGATGCGACGCTTGAATTCATAGTAATTAGATCAGAGTACGAAGCAGGCGAGACAGCGGARCGCCGATTTGTATCAGCCATGGACAGCCTAAATAATTGGGTYGAACGGGTGAGACCTCTGATCGCTAACTTAATATCYGCTGTGAAAGGAGCTGAGTAATGGGRATTATWGAACTCGCCTTAGTRGCGATAAAAGGWCTGTCCGTGGTTCTGARCAAYCCGGYASTCGGCGGAGGWAGYAGTGTMAARYTKMASGAWGCTTCCGAKYTRCTYKSRTTGYTGGGCGAACTGCTGACRCGTGGTGATGAAGCKCACGATGAACTYGTTGCGTTCACGAAGGTGATAGAAGGAATGGCSGCRCARGGWCGNGCRMCCRAC
>LKGT01004267.1_pt1 | contig 10125 bp, 6 predicted proteins | sample 503861 | NCBI WGS metagenome assembly LKGT01 (sample SAMN04113194, study PRJNA297058) | marine sediment metagenome | biome: marine benthic biome; feature: marine benthic feature; material: marine sediment; isolation source: sediment sample collected at the water-sediment interface from the South... ...
CCGCACCGGCTACCGCTTCAAGGGAGAAGCCCGCATCATCGAGCGGGGTTTGGATGAGTTCGAGGCGCTGCACACGCGGTTCGAGCCCTGGGGTGCCCTGGCCGCGGAGATTATCTGCATCGTCGCGCTTCGGGTGGTGCGCGCACTGCCGTTGACGTCCCCCGCCTACGACATGGGCAAGACCGAGGCGGAACTACGCGAAACCTGGATGGCCCATTTCGTCGCCATCCAGCCGAACGCTCGCGGGCGGTGAAAGAAGGCCTAAGGTGGTGCCCATCGCCCGAGGCGGGCGGTCAAACCTGGATGGCTTTACAAGTGGCCGATCTTACACCCTCGGAAATCGAGGAACTCGCCATGTATTACGCAGCGCCTCCCTGTCGGTAATGCCCATGTGACGGATGGCGTCCAACGTGCCCTGGGCCGAGAACCGCGAGATTTCGCTGACTATGTGCAGGATACAGTGGCGACCGGCGTCTGGAGGAGCCCGCAATGAGCAGCACGTTTGTGAACGTCATGATCCTTTTTTCCGCTCTTGGCAGCGCTTTGGTCGCCGGCATTTTCTTCGCATTCTCGACGTTCGTCATGAAAGCGCTTGGTCGCCTGCAACCTGRMCAGGGCATCGCGGCGATGCAGGCGATCAATGTCACSGTGCTCAATCCATGGTTCTTCACCGTCTTTTTCGGAACTGGTGTTGGCTGCATTTTCCTCGCGGTCTWTGCCCTCKCMAATTGGAGCGGRCCAGTCGCGGCCCATCTCGCCGTTGGCAGTATGCTCTACATCGTYGGCTGCATCTTCGTGACMATGGYGWTCAATGTGCCMCTGAACAACRCCTTGGCGCGGGCCGATGCAAWCAACCCTGACAGCGTRTCMCTTTGGCGCCACTATCTKYACCGATGGACKWTYTGGAATCACGTCAGAACGGGCGCCTCATTGGCTGCGGCAACGCTGCTATTCCTCGCGTACTGATGTCCGAGTCGGGTCGTGTGTCACGAGTATCGTCGGTCCAAACGGCGCTGCGCAACTGTACGAGAGATGAAGGAGGGCCCTTCGGGTTCGGCGATCAGGAGTTGATCCCAAGCTACCGCAAGCTGCTGTGGTCAAAAGCCATGGTGGTGAGCGTTGCGGAAAAGTCGGGACGATGATCCCGGCAAGCACGGTTGAGAGAGGCGAGCGCAAGCGAACCGCTGATGAAGCGTCGAAAGCGGATTAGACGATGTCGAAACCGGGGGCTAGCCATTCTTCCGGGATCAGTTCGGGGGTTGTCCTGAATACTGCCCGAGCGGCATCCGGCGTGTAGGCGGCGCGAAGCTCAACCAGGCTCTTGTACGGAACGTGAGAACCTGGCCGGCGATGCCAAGGGAAAAGGCTCAAGCGGCTACCACCGCGAGGCCGAAAGTACCGATGCGCCGGAGAGGGGCGGACTGCCTCGTAGTAGTGATGAAGGCTCTGTAATGGTGCTGGAGCGAAGGGGGCAGGTCATCGCGGTTGAACTTGGGCCAACCGGCTATGCCGGGAGGAGCCCTATCGTTCAGCGGAAGGCGGCAGCCTTCGTGTGATGGCATGAGCCGGATGATGCGAGAGTATCACGTCCGGATCTGTGAGGGGCTCGGGGTGAAATTCCCCGGGCCTACTCGGCAATAAGAGAAGTTCCGACCACCTCCGTGCCACGTCCGGTCTACCCCCAGCTTCCGACATTCCAATGCCAATGTCTGCTTTCGTGCCGATTTCGCTGCTCTACCCCCAGCTTCGGACGTGGGAAGCACCCCGGGGAATGTCTCAGGTTGACCCAACCTGTCATACGTGGCACCTCTGCATATCGTCAGGTCTGGGATGACAAAGCAGACAGATCGTGGTGCTACATAAACCGATCATAACGTGTGCTAGCGACACGCTGTTCTCCTTCATCTGTCCGTCCACCGAGAAAAATTATATACTGTCCTCAATTACTACGGTTGTTCGTTTACCAATTGAAAAACCTTTCGTCCCATAATTGAAAACCGACCGCGGTCCGGAACGCTCACGGCGCGGTCCTGGGAACCGCCCATTTTTCCTGGATTCGGCGTTCCCGAAACAATGAGCCGGGACAAGGGTCAATGACCGTGCCTGAAACCGTCGGCGTCGAATCTGAGACGCTCATCAACTTGGCTCACGACAAATCGAAGCAGGGCCGCGCGGCGTTGGTCACCGCCATCACCCAGCTTTACGACGGCCAAGGTCACCCCCTCACCGCGCAAGACCGAGGGGTGATCACGGTCATCATCGTCCAGCTCATAAAGGACGTCGAGGCATCGGTTCGGCGGTCCCTTGCCGACCACTTCGCCGAGCGTTCCGACGCGCCCGAAGATCTGGTGATTGCGCTTGCCAACGACGATATCGAGGTCGCCTACCCGGTCCTGCTCAAGAGCGAGGTCTTGCACGACGCCGAGTTGATTGAGATTGTCCGGCATCGGGCCATGGAGCATCAGGTGGCGATCGCAATGCGTCCGCTTGTCAGTGAGCGGGTTTCCGACGCGTTGGTCGAGACCGAAAACGACAAGGTGGTCACGACCCTATTGGAAAACGACGGCGCGCGTATTTCGGAAACCACCATGGAACAACTGGTGGACGCCTCGCGGCACAGGCAGAGCTATCAGCAACCACTCGTACGGCGCCACGACCTGCCGTCGCGATTGGCCGAGAAACTTTACTGGGGCGTCTCCGTCACCTTGCGCGGGCACATTCTCAAGAATTTCGATATCGACCCGGACCGCCTCGACGACAGCATTGAAGTCGCGGTCGCGGATGCCATGGCCAAAGACGAGGCGGAAACGCGACGCCGCCAGGCACAAATCGAACCACACGACACCGCCAACGATCCGGACCACGCGCTACTCAGCATCCTGCGTCAGGGGGACATCGCGCGCTTCCTGGACGCATTCACCAAGCTCACCGGACTTCGAATTAACACGGTCCGGCGAATTCTTTTCAAGGAAGGCGGCGAGTGCTTGGCAAGCGTCTGCAAGGCCGTGGGCCTCGACAAGCATACCTTCGTCACCATCTTCATGCGTTTCCGCGAGGGCCGCCTCGGCAACAAGCGGGTCGAGGCGGACGAGTTGACCCGTGCCATATGTTTCTACGACCAGGTCGAAATGTACGCGGCCAGGGCCATCGTGCGCCACATGAAACTGGATCCCGATTATCTCAACGCCCTCAAGCTGGTCGACCGGGCGCCGCCCATGCAGCGCACTTTCAAGCTCTTGCGCTTTCGGCACTGGCGCTGAAGTTCTGTAGCGGGAGTGGGGAGGCGTTGGGCATTCACGCCACCTCTTTTTCCGGCAGCGCAAGCGCGTGGTCGATGAGCTTGCGGTTGAAGCGCAGCGCGAGATGGCATGAGGCGCCGTAGCGAGTCAGGTCAGGGGTCCGCGCCGATGCCGGCAGATAGGCCCGTTGCCTTTCGGTCGGCCGCTGCTTCGTCCAGGCGCGGCTCCGGTGCGCCGTCTCGGCGCTTTCGTTCTCGTTCATGAAATCGTCGGCGCGCGCCAGGCACACGGCGCGATCACCCACCGCAATGATCCTGGCCGTCCGCGCGCCGTCCTTGGGCTGTAGGCCCCCGATCGCCGCCCAGTGCTTGCCAAACGGGCGGCGTCATATCTCGCACAGGACGTGTGCCTGGCGAATTCCTATTATGTCTACAAATCGCCCTTATTTCATAGACTTGTAAACCCAGGCGGTAACGGTACGATCTGGGTCCATGCGTGACCTTTTGGCTCTCTTCCTGCATTTTTTGACGACCCTGGCCCGACTGTTAGGGCCGGGTGGGACGCGAGGCGTCATTGCGGAGACATTGCTGATCAAACATCAGCTGGTGGTCCTGAATCGATCCCGGAGAAGGGCACCCAATCTGACAACCACGGACCGCATCGTAATGGTGTAGACGGCATCGCGTTATGTTGCATGTTCAACACGGCGATCGCCAGAATGGGTGTGCCGAAACACCTGTCCTCGGACAATGATCCGCTGTTCACCTACCATCGTTGGCTAGCGAACCTCCGTATTCTAGAGATAGACGAAGTTAAAACCGTTCCCTACACGCCAGTTTCACATCCCTTCGTAGAGCGGTTGATTGGCAGCATACGGCGCGAACTTCTTGACCAAGTTTTCTTTTGGAACACGGTTGACCTGGRGAGAAAGCTGCGAAGTTTCCAACTCTACTTCAACCATTCGCGAACGCACGCGKCGCTAGACGGTGACACGCCTGCGGAAAGGAGCGGCAGTGTGGTCACGCATCCRGCCGCGCTGCGCAACTTTRCTTGGGAAAAGCATTGCGGTGGCCTTTTCGAACTCCCGGTCGCCGCGTGAGTACGAATTCGCCACGGACAGCTTGCTGACCGAGGTGCCGGGCTCGATCCAGAGCCTGGTGCTGGCGCGCATGGACCGTCTGGAGCCGCCCGACAAGCAGGCCTTGCAGGCCGCCTCTGTAATCGGCCAGCGTTTCGCGCCCGACGCGCTGCGTTCCCTGCTGGAGGATACGGCCTACGACTGCAAGGCGCTGGTCGAGCATTACTTGGTCCGGCCCGAGGGCGAGGACTACTTGTTCACCAACGCTCTGGTTCGCGACGGCGTCTATACCTCGTTGCTCAGCGCTCGGCGCCAGGAGTTGCACCGGCGCGCTGCCGCCTGGTTCGTCGAACGCGACTCGATATTGCATGCCGAACACCTCGACCGCGCCGACGACCCGGCGACGGCCAAGGCCTATTTGGAGGCGGCGCAGGCCCAGGCTGGGCAGTATCGCTGCGAAAGCACCCTGCGCTTGGCCGAGCACGGCCTCGAGGCGGCGGGCGACAGGCCGACCCGATATGCGCTCGGCTGCTTGCGGGGTGACATGCTGAGAGAGCTTGGTGACAGCAATCGCTCGATCGAGGCCTTCGAAGTCGCCCTCGACGTTGCCGATGACGATGCACAGAAGTGCCGGGCTTGGCTTGGCATCGCGGCTGGGATGCGCATCGTCGATCGCTACGACGACGCGCTCGTGGCCCTTCAGCGGGCGGAGGCTGCTGCAACCAAACGCAACCTCGCTACCGATCTCGCCCAAATCCACTACTATCGCGGCAACATCTATTTCCCATTGGGGAAGTTTGATGGCTGTCTGGAACAACATGCGCTCGCCCGAGAATATGCGCGGCAGGCCGGTTCGCCTGAGTATGAAGCGCAGGCGTTGGGTGGCCTTGGCGACGCCTATTTCGTGGGCGGCCGAATGATCACGGCGCACGATCATTTTGAACGCTGCATTGAGGTCTGCCGGCAAAACAGGCTCAGGCGGATCGAGATTGCCAACCTGCATATGCTGGGGGAAACGCGGCTATATAAGAACGAGCTTCAGTGCGCTCTGGACGACTGTGTAGCGGCCGCCGAGCCGGCGGCCGGAATTGGCCATTACCGGGCCGAGTTGGCGACCCGATGCGTCATGGCGTACCTGCTCTACGACATGGGCAGATTGCCTGACGCCGAGCAACAGTGCGAGCAGGCCTTGATCATAGCGCGTCGCCTCGGGGCCCGGAGATTCGAAGCGCTGGCATATATCTACATGGGCCAGATTCTCGCTTCCAAGGGTCGGATGTCTGGAGCGATCGAGCGCGTGGAGGAGGCCATTGCGATCGGTCGCGAGTCCGGCATTACGTATTCGGGACCATGGGCCCTCGGCGTGCTCGCGTTGATCACTCGCGATCCCGCCCAGAGAAGGCGGGCGCTGAAGGAGGGCGAACTAATTCTTTGCCAGGAGTGCGTCAGCCACAATTACTTCTGGTTTTATCGAAACGCCATGGAAGCATGTCTTGAGAGCGGCGAGTGGGAGGAAGTCGAGCGCTTTGCGGCGGCACTGGAAGCATATACGCGTCCGGAACCGTTACCCTGGTCCGACTTCTTCATCACCCGCGGGCGAATCCTCGCCACCTTCGGGCGCGGCCAACGCGACGACGTGACGATCAACGAGCTCCGGCGCCTGCGCGACGAAGCGGAGCGGATCGGCTTGACGACCGCGTTGCCGGCGCTCGAGGAGGCGCTTAAGGCGGGGTGAGCGGCGGGGCGCGCCCGCGCCGCCGGCGCGGCAACAGCTTTACCCGATGGCGAGCACCGGATCGGAGGAGGATCGAAATGTTGCGGACGACGGTTGCGGGCTCTCTGCCCAAACCCGCCTGGCTGGCGGAGCCGGAAAAGCTGTGGGCGCCCTGGCGGCTCGACGGCGCGGAGCTCGAACGGGGCAAGCGGGACGCGGCCCTGGTCTGGCTCAAGGAGCAGGAGGACGCCGGCATCGACATCGTCAGCAACGGCGAGCAGTTCCGCGAGCATTTCGTCCACGGCTTCCTGAAGCACATCGACGGCATCGACTGGAACAAGATGACCAAGATGGGCATCCGCGACGACCGCTACGTGGTCGAGGTGCCCACGGTGACCGGGCCGGTCCGGCGCAGGGGCTCGGTCCACGGCGCGGAGGTCCGCTTCACCCGCTCCCATACCGACCACAAGCTCAAGTTCACCCTGCCCGGCCCCATGACCATCTGCGACACCATCGCGGACGCCCACTACGGCAAGCGCGCGGACATGGCCATGGCCTTCGCCGCGTTGCTCAACCAGGAGGCGCGGGAGCTGGAGGCCCTCGGCGTCGACCTGATCCAGTTCGACGAGCCGGCCTTCAACGTGTTCATGGACGACGTCAAAGACTGGGGCATCGCGGCGCTGCACCGCGCCATCAAGGGGCTCGGATGCAAGACGGCGGTGCACATCTGCTACGGCTACGGCATCGTCGAAAACATCGATTGGAAGAAGACCCTGGGCGCGGARTGGCGCCARTACGAGGAGATCTTCCCGGCSCTCAACGMAAGCCGCATCGRCCAGGTSTCGCTSGARTGYGCCAACTCCAAGGTGCCGCTSTCGCTSATCGGSCTGYTGAARGACAAGGAGGTSATGGTCGGYGYCATCGACGTCGCCTCRCTSGAKRTCGARASCSCSGAGCAGGTGGCGGCSACSATCMGSRGCGCCMTGGAWTTCGTCGAYCCSGARCGSATGYTSCCSTGCACCAACTGCGGCATGGCGCCGCTGCCGCGCSGGGTSGCCGMGGGCAAGMTCGMGGCGCTYGGCGCCGGCGCSCGSCTGRTSCGSRMSGAGYTGGGCRRGGRCTGARSGRCTAGCCGTYCCGCARSGCSCYMAGCGCGTCTKCGAAGRCYTKSGCGAATYCGGCGCGKTSCTCGGGCGTSCCSACCGAGACCCGCACGWARCGGTCGAGCGGSGCGACSCCGGGGCGGCGCACGAAGACGCCGCGYKCCTCCARCAGCSCSACCATRYGCMGCGARTTCTCSGCGCTTTCCAGRTCGATGGCGACGAAGTTGGTSAGCGAGGGGATGAAGGCCAGGTYGTGGTYGCGSGCCARSGCCTCGGTGTCGCGYCKKCCCTCGGCSACCCGGCGCACCACSYYGGCCGCGAAGTCCGGATCGTCGAGCGAGGCCAGCGCSGCCACCTGGGACAGGCGCCCRACGCCGAAGTGCAGGCGGATCTTCTGGAAGGTGGCGATCRCGTCCKCGGCSGCGATGGCGTAGCCGAGGCGCAGGCCMGCCATGCCGTGCGCCTTGGAGAAGGTGCGCAGGCGGATCAGGCGCGCATCGGCGGCATCGATGGGCGGCAGCTCCTCGGGCGGCGCGAACTCGGCGTAGGCCTCGTCGAGCACCAGCAGGCAGCGCTCGGGCAGGCGGTCGAGCGCGGCCTCGACCTCGGCGCGCCCCAGGAAGGTGCCGCTCGGGTTGTCCGGGTTGGCCAGATACAAGAGCTTGGCCCTGCTGCGCCGCGCGGCCTCGACCAGCGCCTCCAGGTCGTTGCGGCAGTCCTGCGTGTAGGGCACGAACTCGAGCCGGCCGCCGTAGCCCAGCACATGGTAGTTGAAGGTGGGGTAGGCGCCGGCCGAGGTGACGATGGCCTCGCCCGGGTCCGTGAAGGCGCGCACGATGAGCCCCAAGAGCCCGTCGATGCCCTCGCCGATGATCAGGTTGTCGATCCCCACGCCGAGGTCGGCCGCGAGGCGCGCGCGCAAATCGAAATGCTCCGGGTCGCAGTACCAGGACACCCGGTCGAGCTCGGCGGCCAGGGCCGCCTTGGCCTTGGGCGAGATGCCGAAGGAACTCTCGTTGGCGCCGAGGCGCAGGCGGAAGGTTGCGCCCAGGCGCCGCTCGATGGTCTCGGGCCCGACGAAGGGCGTCATCGCCGGCACGCCGGAGACGGTCTTGGAGTAGGGAACGGGCATCGTGGGTGGTCCTCGTGGGCCAGGATCTGTGTCTGGAAGCGGCGCCATGGTAGCCCCCGGGCGGCACATTCGGCTAGACTCGGAGTTGCCGGGGAACGGGGGATTCATGACCGAGGCGACGGCGGCATGACCGCCGCCGGGGCGGCGGGCATGAATGTCCTCGGCTTCGCGCCCGAGGGCGACGGCGCCGACCTCGCCGCGGCCGGCGCGCGGCTGTTCCGGGACATGGCGGAACTGCCGGGCCTGCTCGGGCTGGGCTGAGGCGGCGGTCACCATCGGCGCTTCTGCTCGTGAGCCTAACCGGTTATGCTTGGGCGGCGGCCGGCTTGGCTTCCGGTCCCGCCGACCCGAAGAAGCGCGTCCCAGCTGTCGAAAACCGAGTTCGGATGGTGCGGTGTTCTCAGGCGCGGTCAATTAGGATATCATGACGCAATATCTGGGAAATCTGTGCTTAGATACGTTTTCACGTGACTGGGTATCCAACGGCAACGAACCAAACAGGGAGACGACGACAATGGCATACGATCGTCACGAGGCGGAGCTGTCCTGGCTGGGCCGGCAGCTGACCCGCGGCCGGATATCGCGCCGCGACTTCATGGGCCGGGCCGCGGCCCTGGGTGTGACCACGGCGCTTGCGGGCACGCTCTGCGCGCAGGCGGTGCGGGCCGCGACGCCCAAGAAGGGCGGTCGCCTGCGTCTCGGCCTTGGCCACGGTTCGACCACCGACTCGCTGGACCCGGCGACCTGGGAGAACCTCTATGTCCAGGTGGTCGGCGGGGCGAGCCAAAACAAGCTCTCCGAGATCGGCAACAACGGCGATCTGGTGCCCGAGCTGGCCGAGTCCTGGGAGCCGACGCCGGACGCCGTCGAGTGGCGCTTCAACCTTCGCCAGGGTGTGGAATTCCATAACGGCAAGACCCTGGAAGCCGAAGACGTCATCGCCTCCTTCAACCACCATCGCGGCGAGGACTCGAAGTCGGCGGCCAAGCCGATCGTCGACCCAATCGCGGAGATCAAGGCCGAGGGCAAGAATACCGTGGTCTTCACCATGAAGTCCGGCAATGCGGATTTCCCCTTCATCGTCAGCGACTATCATTTGGCGATCCTGCCTTCCAAGGACGGCGAGATCGACGCCACCGCCGGAATCGGGGCCGGCAGCTATACGCTCGAGAGCTTCGATCCGGGGGTTCGCGCGTCACTCAAGCGATTCCCGAACTTTTGGGATAACAGCCGCGCCCATTTCGACGAGGCCGAGTTGCTGTCCATCGTCGACGTCGCGGCGCGCACCAACGCGCTCTCGACCGGCGAGATCGACGCCATGGACCGGGTCGACATCAAGACCGCCMACCTGATCCTCACCCTGCAGGCAGGCGGTGCCGACACGATCCTGTGTGCCTCGAACCCCCTTTCCACCCAGGATCCCGTCGCGGCGTATCTGGTTACGAAAGGCATCGGTGTGTTCGCGCTGAGGGGCGAGGACGACGATCGGTACTACGAGCACATCCGGGCGGCGCTCGAGTATCGCCCCCAGATCACGATGGATGATGGGGCCGACCTGGTGGGCTCGTTGCACATGCTCGCGCTGCAGCGTTACGACGACCTGGCTCCGGTGCTGCGGAGCTGGATCACCGAGCTCTCCGAGGCCGAGAGGGATGAGATCATCGAAGGCGTCATCGGCTCCACCGAGGAGACGACCACGGGCATCATCCGGCTGCGCGCGATGGCGGCCGATGGCATCCTCCGTTTTCCGGTGATCGCCGTGAACGACAGCTACACGAAGCACCTCTTCGACAACCGGTATGGAACAGGCCAATCGACGCTGGACGGCATCCTCCGCGCCACCAATCTGCTTCTTGCCG
>LKGT01010835.1_pt1 | contig 10124 bp, 9 predicted proteins | sample 503861 | NCBI WGS metagenome assembly LKGT01 (sample SAMN04113194, study PRJNA297058) | marine sediment metagenome | biome: marine benthic biome; feature: marine benthic feature; material: marine sediment; isolation source: sediment sample collected at the water-sediment interface from the South... ...
TGGTTACAACATTGAATGTATAAGTGAATATCAAAAGTATAGCCTAGACAACACGTATAAAACGAATCTGATAAAAGGCCTGGACTACTATTTAAATATTTTTTTTACCAGTGACAGGAAATCAAAATATTATAATAATAAAACTTATCCCATAGATATTCACGCACCAGCGCAAATGATCGTAACACTTTATAGGTTAGGTAAATTAGAAATAAACCAAAAACTTGTTGCTCGTGTACTTAATTGGACAATTGGAAATATGCAAAGTTCCAAAGGATATTTTTATTATCAAAAAAAGAAAGTGCTGCTGCCTCACTATAGGCACCTCGTTCCCCTTGGAACGATACACTGACCATTCTTATCTCTCCAGCTTTACAAAATCACTCTTACCAAAATTTTTGGAAAGTTTTCTTTCATCAATCCAATTACAATCTACACATTTGATTGCATCTCGCATAGGAATTACATTTCCTCCACATTTTTTACATCTAGTGAACAAAACACCAAGTTCTGGTTCATTGATTGATGCATGATTAGTACCATTAAGATTACTAGTAATTTTGAGAGCTACAACGTCGTTAAGTAACGCAACTCCTTTTCTCCTAAATTCTCTGGTCTGACAAATACATTCAATATTAGAACTTGATGGTTTGTTGTTAACATAATCTATAGAAACTGCCATCATTGATGACATGACTGCTACCACTGTACCTATCACTACATCGTTGACCTTAGGCATTGTAGTTTCCTTTGCGGTTTTAACTTGTGCAACACGATTTTTCTTATCGATATCAGTTGTACCGACAACTGCTGATCGTACATTGTGCCCATCATCAAATGTGTTTTTCCTGATTCGTATTCTTCAATAACTGCTATTTTTTCTCCTGGCATCGTCAAGTTATCTGACATGGGGCTGTTTTTTAATCGGTGATTATAACTGTTTACGGTTTATGGGAAAATCTTAGACCCAGTTCTAAAAATTTTGGTAATCAAGTTAGTATGTTTGAGTTTGGTGGACAATTGATCAGTTCTTCGTCTTGATTATAAACCAGAAAATGCTTACCAATTTTATGAATCCATTATTACATAGGTTTGTTTTCAATTCTCAAAATCTGAGACCAAAAGTAGAATATACTCAAAATTTACTTTTAGATATTAGAAACAAGGTACTATACATGAATAAAGCAATTCCAAGAACTGTTTTGTGTCCTTTGTGTGAGCTTCAAATCAAACCATATTGGGAACCAACATATCATAATGTTAGAGCCAGCTGTTCTATTTGTGGAGTAAACTGGCAGGAATTATAGAAACAGGTTTCAACTATAACCAATGAGGGATTTGCAAATATCCTTCAATGCTTTCATTTTTTAATAATTTCAAAAGCGCATTAGCCTGGGGGGTGGACAATACTGGCATGTCAAACTGATTATCAGTTGAAATTCTGGGGCATGCGACTTGGATGAATGCATCAATTCCCTTGAGGTTTTTCAATCTTTCATTGGTAATATCGGTTAGTGCAATCAATTGTACTGATTTTCCTTCTTTTTCTAACTCTTTTTTGAATTTCAGTGCAGTTAATTTTGAAAGCTGTCCTTCTTTTAGCCCAATAATTATTCCAAAAGTTTCGGCTTCGGCTGCCTTGAAAATAGCCAAAGTAGCTTTTTTCTGTAATTTTTTTGCAAACTCTGATACTTCTCTTACTTCATTAAAGTAAGGATCTAGTACATAGGTTGGTTTGTTAGTAGCTAAGGCAACTCCTGCAGCATGAAAGTTACTTTGTCCTAAAAACACATTTACATCAACTTGTTCCTCAATTTCTTTTGCAGGATAAAATTCGCATCCAAACACTTGTCCATCATTTAGTTGTCCTTTGCCATGTCCAATTACTACAGTAATGCCTCCCTCTCCAAGAATTTTTTTTACAGGTTCTATTTCATGAAGATGTTGACTATCAGTGAGCAAAGAAATTTTTTTTCCTTGTAAAACATTAATGGATTTTTTTGCAACCTTTTCAAACGAAATATCATCAAAGGCATCTATCATAATTACGTTTTTTTCAAAACTTTCCATGTTTATTGTATGACCAATATTAAAGAGCAGACTAGTACCCAAAACCTTTGCACCATTAGAATTAAGATCACAAGAACCCCAGGTAGGATCTGCTAACACAAATGCGGGAATCCCAAACCTTTTCATAATATTTGAGGCAGTTTGTTGAACCTTAGGTAGTAGTCCATCTGGTCCATTAAGAGCCACAGAAACTGATTTTCTGTTCTTTATCTCTTGAAAAATTTTTTCCTCATCAATTATTATCATTTACACAAAACACAGAGTATGCCCATTTTAATTTGTTCTCAGCTCTGCGATAACTAAAAATCATGAGCTTCATCTAACTCAATTATGAAGCAAAAATCAATTCTGCATATTGGATTTGATGATACAGATTCACCAAAGGCAATGTGCACTACCTATCTTGCCTACAAAATAGTCAACTCTTTGAAAAAACAAGGCGCAGAATTTATTGACTTTCCTTATCTGATTAGATTTAATCCAAATATTCCTTGGAAAACTCGAGGAAATGGAGCTGTTGCCATTTCTCTCAAAACAAAAAACCCTGAAAAAATAAAAAAAATCGTAAAAACTCTAGTTACAAAATATTCAGACACAAAGGGCGGTGCAAATCCCGGTTTAGTGTTTTATGAAAAAGATGATGTTGAGAAAAAATTTAGTAAATTTAGTGAATTAGCTCTTTGGAAATTAATTAGTAGAAATGATGCAAAACGTTTTGCATCAAAAAACCATGTGGAATCACTTCATCTTGGAAATGGCCAAGGAATGGTAGGAGCTATTGGTGCTATAGGATACTGTTTTCATGATCATACCTATGAGACACTTACTTACAGAAAGAAATCACATTTTGGAAAAAAAAGACTCATTGATAAGGAAAGTGTTAGAAAAATGCAAGAAAAAACGTTTCCTTCAACTTTTAACAGCTATGATAATAAAAAAAACAGAATTTTAATTTCTCCTCATGGGCAAGATCCAGTCTTTTATGGTATTCGTGGAGAAAGTCCTAATGCAGTTACTAGTGCTTCACTACTAATTAGAACAAAAGAAAAACCAGATGGTTTTATGACTTTTAAAACAAATCAGGGAACATCTGACCATCTAAAAAATGAAATTGATGTTCAAACTTTTGAACCATACACTTCAGGAACAATCACAGGTATTATTTCTAAGAAACCTTCCATGAAACAAGGAAAACATGTGATCTTTTCTATTAAGACAAACAATAAACAGATTTTGTGTGCAGTGTATCGTCCTACTAAAATTACTTCAGTTGCAATGGAACTAAAAATAGGAGATAAGATTCAAGTAGGTGGAGGAGTTAGACGCGCATCTAAAAAACATCAAAGAATTTTAAACGTAGAATTTATCAAGGTTCTAAATTTACATTCTGAATACAAATTAGTTAATCCATATTGTATGAATTGCCAAAAAAGAATGAAATCAAAGGGAAAAAATCAAGGTTTTGAGTGTAAAAAATGTGGAAAAAAATCAAAAAACAAAGTAATTCAAAATATAAAACGAAGACTACAACCTAAACTCTATCTTCCTGCAGTTTCTGCACACCGTCATTTGACTCGGCCTATTCAAAGAATTGGTGTTTTAAACAAAAAAAGTAATTTTGATTCTAAACTTCGTTGGTTTGATGTTTTTTAAAATCATTAATAGCGGGGAGTAGATTTGAACTACTGATTTGCGGGTTTCTCATCAATGATGATTATGAGCCCGCCGGGATGACTTAGTCCTAAAGCAGTCTGACTTCCCCACCCCGCTACGTGAATGGAAGTTAATTGGTGATATATACGCGTTATCCAAGACTTGGAAATGATTAAAAGTATTTGAAAAGGTTTTCCGGTTGTGGATAAGAAAATTAGAATTGCAGCAATTATTGGTGCACTTGCTTTTTCTGTAATAATATTAACATCACCATCTGGACCTCCACCAATTCCTCCACCAACATTTAACCAAACAGGAAATGAATCTGTAGAAATTTTAGCAACAAATCTAAAAAAACCATGGGCATTAGAAATTGTTGATCAAAGAATTTTCATTACAGAAAAAGGAGGAAATATACGAGTTTTTCATTCAGACATTTTAGATGATAAATCTCTAGCTACCTTAAGAACTCCTAGTGTTTTTGGTGGGGGTTTATTAGGAATCGTAGCACACCCTGAATTTGAAACTAATCACTTTCTTTATGTGTACTATACTTATGTCGAAGATGGAAAACTATGGAATAAAATTCTTCGAATTAAAGAATTTGAAAACAAACTTCAAGATTCACAAACTATTCTAGACAAAATACCTGGTTCTGAGTTTAGTAATGGTGGAGTACTAAAATTTGGACCAGATGGCAAACTGTACGTGGGTACAGGAGCAGGTCCTGACTCTTCACATGCTTCCCAAGATATAGAATCTTTGGCAGGTAAAATATTAAGATTAAACGATGATGGAACTTTTCCTGAAGATAATCCGTTTTCAAATTCACCAGTGTATTCAATTGGCCATAGTAATCCACAAGGAATTGCTTGGGATAAATCAGGAAGCATGTATGTTACAGAGCTTGGACCATCAAAAAATGACGAGATTAATTTGATAATTCCTGGGAAAAACTATGGTTGGCCTGAACAGCAATGTTCCGGCGATAAAAAATTTGAAGATTCCGTGGCATGCTATGATCCAAGTCTTGAACCTGGAGGTATCATATTTTATTCAGGAGACAAACTTGACCTTCAAAATAATATGATCTTGGCTGCCTTAGGACCCCAAAAACTTGTCCAACTGGAAATAAATGAAAATGGCTTGATATCACAACATAGTATCATGAGCGGACTTGGAAGAATTCGTGATATAGTAGAAGGACCTGATGGCTATCTTTATCTCATTACTTCAAATACTGACGGCAGAGCCTTTCCAGATAGTGATGATGATAAATTGGTGAGGATACTAAAATGACTGATTCATCTATTCCAAGATTTTTTGAAAAGGATAGAAAAGAACGATTGGATATAGTTAAAAAATTTTCTGGATTATCAAACGAAGAAATTGAAATTTTAAAAAAATCTACTGGTGGAATTACTTTTGATGAAGCAGATAAGATGGTTGAAAATGCAATTGGAACATTTGCATTACCATTGGGAATTGCAACAAACTTTCAGGTAAACGGGAGAGATTATCTTGTACCAATGGTAATTGAAGAACCATCTGTTGTAGCAGCTGCATCAAAGGGTGCTAAGATGACACGAGCTCATGGTGGTTTTAAGGCTCAAGCTAGTGATGCAATTAGTATTGGACAAATTCAAGTAGTAAACGTTGATGTGAAATCAGCAATTACAAAGATTCAGCAATCTTCTAAAGAAATTTTAGAATTAGCCAACTCAAAAAGTAAAACTTTACCAAAGATCGGAAAGGGAGCAAAGGAAGTTACATGTAGGGAAATTACTACAGAGTCAGGTCCAATGCTAATTGTAGAATTACTCATTGATGTTGGTGATGCAATGGGTGCAAATGTTACAAATACAATGTGTGAAGCCGTTGCACCACTTGTTGAAAAACTGACAAGTGGAAAAGTACTTCTTAGAATACTTTCTAATTACTCTACAAAAAGAATGGTTTCATCTACGGCAACTTTTAATAAAAAAGATTTGGGTGGTGAGGAAACTGTGAAAAACATCATTTTAGCTTATCAATTTGCAGCAAACGACGAGTATAGAGCAGTAACTCACAACAAAGGTGTGATGAATGGAACGATCTCAGTTGCAAATGCAACTGGTCAAGATAGTCGTGCAATAGAAGCTGCTGCAAATGCCTATGCTGCAAGAGGAGGACGTTATGGCTCACTTACTGAATGGAAAAAAGACAATGATGGAAACTTGGTAGGAAAAATAGAGTTACCACTTTCTGTAGGAATTGTTGGTGGCATCATCAACGTTCATCCAATTGCTAAACTATGTCTAAAAATTCTTGGAGTAAAGTCAGCAAGTGAGCTTGCATGTGTAATGGCAGCAGTAGGCTTGGCTCAAAATCTAAGTGCATTAAGGGCTTTGACCTCTGAAGGAATTCAAAAAGGACACATGAAACTACATGCAAGAAACCTAGCAGCTGCTGTAGGGGCAGGTGGAGACCAGGTAGAAAAAATTGTTCAGAAAATGGTTCAGGAAAATAATATCTCACTGAATAGAGCAAAAGAGCTACTCGACCAAATTTAAACACCAAATTATATAGCAGATTGTTTAGAGAATTACGGAATGTCCCAAGTAAAATTTGCAATTCCAAAAGGAAGTTTAGAAGAAGCTACTTTCAAGATTCTTGAAAGAGCTTGGACGAATGTAACTCGTAAGAGCCGTACTTACAGAGTATCACTAGATGATCCGCAAATCAAAGTAAAAATGGTAAGACCACAAGAAATTCCTAACTTAGTTAATGCAGGTCTGTATGATGTTGGTATTACTGGAAATGACTGGGTTGATGAAACAAAAGCTAAAGTTGAAACTATTTTAGATCTTGAATATGGAAGAATTAAACTAGTTTTTGCAATACCTGAGAGCTTTCACTTCAAAAATCTTGATGCAATGATTACTTCATATGCTAAGAAAAAAAAAGTACTAAGAATTTCAAGTGAATATCTTACAACTGCTTCAAAATATATCAAAAGTTGCAAAGCTTACAAAAAACTTTATGGTTCAAAAGATCCTATGATTGTTACTCCATGGTTAAAACTTGGAAAAAACAAAAACGTTCAAATTTATCTTTCATTTGGTGCAACTGAAGCTAAACCTCCCGAAGATGTGGATGCAATTTTGGATGTTACAGAAACGGGAACTACACTAGGACAAAATCAACTAAAGATAATAGATCAAGTTTTAGAATCCTCTGCTCACTTGATTGCAAATAAAGAATCGCTCAAAGACAAGAAAAAACGAGAAAAAATTTACGATATTGTGACATTATTACGGGGAGCAGTACTTGGGAGAAAACATCTCCATATTTACCTAAATGTCAAGGAAAATAATTTACAACGGCTATTGAAGGATATGCCGTCACTCAAAAGACCTACGATTAGTCCATTGAGCCAAAAAGGATGGTATGGAGTAAATACTGTAATTCTAAAGTCTGAATTTCATCGATTAGTGCCTAAATTGCGTAAAATTGCACAGGGATTAGTGGTTCATGAACCACGACAAATTCTGCCACTTGAGGAGATAAAACGTGACGAGGAAAATTGATGAAAATCATATCTGTTCGCAATATAGATAATTTTGCCGAGTTAGTAAGACCAAAACCTTCCAAACAAAACAAAAAGACCGTCGAATCCATCATTTCTGACGTACGAAAAAGAGGAGATATTGCTGTAAAGCAATATGAAAAAAAATTTGGAGGAGCCAAACTAGGCTCTTTGCAAATTTCAAAAAACGAAAGAAAACGTGCCTATTCTAAGGTTAAACCAGAAGAACTTGCAGCAATAAAAATTGCCAAACAAAGACTAACAAAAACTGAAACTGCGATAAAAAATCWACTAAAACAAGTTTCAAYTAAWATTGATGGAATTAAAATAAAAAAATCRTTTTCAGCAATTGGAAGTGTTGGGWGTTACGTACCRGGAGGTCTTGYACAYTATCCRACAACTCTTGTAATGTCAGTWATTCCAGCAAAAGTAGCTGGTGTSAAAAGAATTGYWGTTGTATCYCCRCCAAAYAAACAAGGAAAAATYGATCCACTTACTCTRGTTGCAGCTGATATTTGTGGRGTTGATGAATTTTACAAAACRGGAGGTGCKCAAGCCATAGCAGCACTTTGTTATGGTACAAAATCAATTCCTAAAGTTGATAAAATTGTAGGTCCWGGAGGATCWWTTGTTACTATWGCWAAATYTATTGTATCTGAAACAACATCWATTGATATGAATGCAGGTCCMACTGAACTTGGAATYATTGYAGATRATTCAGCMGATTATGATTTRATAATAKCAGATCTCTTTTCTCAAGCTGAACAYAGTGAAGATWCATTTTGTTWTGTTATTACAACATCTRCAAAGTTTGCAAAGAAACTTAATCAACAACTYAAMATAAAAATTMAAAAWGTAAAACGAARAAAAATWATTCAAAAAAGTTTGAAWAAAAACGGTTTCATWGCATTATGTAAAACTGAAARYGATGYWRTTWACTTGGCWAATAAATTRGCTCCAGAACACTTGGAAATAATKACWAAAACACCACAAAGATTAGCWGATAAAATAAAAACAGCAGGATTAATWCTGATTGGAAAAAATACTCCATCAGCAGCTAGTGATTACTTGTTTGGTTCAAACCACATACTTCCTACTAGCGGTTTTGGAAAAGTAAGAGGCTCACTTTCTGTATTGGATTTTTTAAAATTACGAACCGAGGTAGAATCTTCACAAAAATCACTTCATAAAATTTCAAAATTCATGAAGGTACTTTCTGAATCAGAAGGACTTTCAAATCACTTTGAATCGGTAAGGAAAAGACTATGAAAAAAGGTTGGTTTGAAGCAAAAATAAGAGAATTGTCTGGTCTTAGAGGATATCAGAAACCTGAAAAACACTCTGGAGTATTGAAACTTGATTCAAATGAAAATCTAGTAATTAACAAACAATTTCAGCGCGATTTAATCGATAATGCAAAAAAAATTTCTGATGTTAGAGAGTATCCTTTGGGTAGAACAGAAAAACTTGTCGAGGCATTATCAAAGTATCTCAAAATCTCTCCATCTATGATTGGTGTTGGAAACGGCTCTGATCAAATCCTTGACTTGATTCTTGCAAACTTTGCAAACAAAAAAATCAAAATTCTAACCTCTGAGCCAACATTTGGTTTTTTTGAAGAAAGATGTAAGCTATATTCCATACCTACAATCAAAATTCCGTTTTCAAAAGATATGACACTTGATATCAACAAGTTTATTTCAAAATCAAAAAATGCAGATTTGCTATATTTGGATTCACCAAATAATCCAACAGGATTTCAGTTTCCAAAAAACGATTTGCAAAAACTGATCAAAAAATTTGATGGACCTGTAATAATTGATGAAGCTTATGGAGACTTTGGTGAGTATTCATTAGTTAGTTCTACAAAAAACCAAAATAATTTAATTGTTGTGAGAACATTTTCTAAAGAATTTGGATTAGCAGGATTACGTCTTGGTTATTTTGTTGCAAATAAATCCCTAGTTGATGTTTTTACTAGGGTAATTCAATATCCTTATCCGTTAAACACTTTGGCAATAGAATCAGGAATTTTTGCATTACAAAAAGCAAAACAAATTTCAAATATTGCAAAACAAATCAAACAAGAACGTAAAAGAATAATTGAGAACCTTCGAAAAACTGAAGCATTTGAGGTCTTTAATTCTAATGCAAATTTTGTATTATTTGATGCAGGAGGTGCTGATAGACGGATCTTTACTGCCCTATTAGAACAAGGAATATCTATTAGAAAACTCGGAAAGATTGGAAAACACAAAGGATGTCTAAGAGTTACAGTTGGTACTAAAGAAATGAATTCAAAATTCTTACTTGCAATACGTGATCTATTAAGATGAGCACAACTGAGGATGAAGGAATATACCTTCAAGAAGGAATTAATGAAAAATTAAACGACGTTGATTCAGTAATTTTTGATTGCGATGGCGTATTAATTGATATAACTAATTCATATGATCTTGCAATTCAAAGAATCACTTCATATATTCTCAAAGAAATTGGCAACATTACAAATTTTGACCCAGTCACATCAGAAATAATTGATGGTTTTAAAGCAACAGGAGGATTTAACGACGAAGTTGATCTAACTTATGCAGCAATATTGTCATTAACTGCTGCAAATAAACTCAACAAACGTGGAAAAAAATTTGTTTTTGAAGTAATTGAAAATGCTGATGTAACAGGAATCAAATCAGTCGAAAACTATCTTGATAAAATCAAAGTAGATATCTCTGAAATTAAACAGAAACTAAATTATCCAGGCCGTCATTTGGAAAACATTCTTTATTCAACATTTGATCAAATTTTTTACGGACCAGATCTTTATTACAAACTG
>LKGT01013405.1_pt1 | contig 10123 bp, 10 predicted proteins | sample 503861 | NCBI WGS metagenome assembly LKGT01 (sample SAMN04113194, study PRJNA297058) | marine sediment metagenome | biome: marine benthic biome; feature: marine benthic feature; material: marine sediment; isolation source: sediment sample collected at the water-sediment interface from the South......
CCGCCTTCCGCCGGGTGTTCCACATCCCCAAGGAGGACGAGGCCAGCGCCGCGCGGGTCTACAACATGGCGCGCACCGAGGTGGCGGGGTTCGAMAGCTACGCCCACCAGATGGCGCGCATGTTCCGCGACCGACCGGGTGTGCTGGCCGACCTGCTGGAGGGGCTGGTCTTCATYGCCGCGGCGGATGGCGAGTATCATCCGGGCGAGGCGGATTTCCTCGGTGTGGTGGCGCGCATCTTCGGCATYGGCGAGGCCGAGTTCCGGGYGATCCGGGCCCGCCATCTGCCGGGCGAGAGCGAYCCCTGGGCGGTGYTGGGGCTRGCGCCGGGGACCGGGGCCGAGGCGSTGCGCMAGCGCTATCGCRAGATGGTGCGCGARCTGCACCCGGACCKGATGATCGCCCGCGGCGTRCCGGAAGARGCYCGYCGCCTGGCCGAGCAGCGSCTSGCGGCGGTCACCAATGCCTATGGCGAGATCAAGCAGGARCTGAAGGTTTAGGGTTTGCGGGCGTCCGCCAGTCTCTTCACCCCAGCCGCTGGAAGGCGCCGCCGTGGTAGAGCAGCGCCTCGCCCTCTTGGCGGGAGAAGCCGATCACCCGGCCCATGATGATGTCGTGGTCGCCGGCGGCGACGCGCTGGTGCATGGCGCAGTCGAAACGCGCCAGGCACCCCTCGATCAGCGGCGCGCCCATGGCGCCCGGATGCCAGAGGGTCGGGCCGAACKYGWCGGCGCCGCGGGTGKCCGGCCGCCCAGCGTGGCTGCGCTCTACTTTTCGGTAAATTCACACTAAAACGGTTAAAGAGGTTATCTCTGAGAATTTGAAGCCACTGATGGGCTGCCCCCACGAAGTGGTCCACCGCTTAAGTTATGATGGAAGCAAACTCATAATCCTGTACCCATGGGTCCTAGAAATTCGAGCCAGCCAGCGACACCCATGGCGTTTCTGACGCCGTGGCGCGGGTACGCGCCTACCACCAGCGCACCAAGCACATGCCAGGGCGTTACGCCCCGGGGCTGGGTTACATGGATTGGGCTAACCAGCCCGACCCGTTTCGCCGCTTCTCGGGCCCCCGCATGTTCGAGTTGCCGCTGGTTCGCGACGACGGCACGCCGTCAAACGGGCATTCTTGTGGATGTTCATTCGGACCCTCCCCGGAAACTTGAAGTATGGTAACTCCAGTCTCCTCGGTCCGGTCCGAATGAACAACCTGTCGAAAGCTCACACCTAGGGCGGTTACACTCCCAACGCCGGGACGACCAAGGACATCTCAGCCGGGGGAGCTTCCCCCGAAGCGGAGATCGAGTCGCTGGGCGATGAGACCGTGGAACTTACCGTCGACGACTTGGGCGAATTCGACGCCTCGGTTGTCCGGCAGGGGGACGGGTGCGTCTCCTTGATGCTCGATCTCGAGAAGGACGAAAAGTACTCTTTGCAGGAAGAGCTCGAAGCCTTTCACAGAGATCGACCTCGACAGGGATTAGCCCTGACGGTCCGGCCCCGTCAAACCGGTCATTTTCGATTTCCTCTGGCTTACTTTCATCCTCGAGCAACTCTATGAAATCCTACCTCGTCATCCCGCGACCGACATAGGGGCGTGCCATCTCATCCAAGAAGGGGGCCCTTGCCAAGAATCAGGGCGCCGATGATTGCATCAAAATTCTGCTTCGCCTTTTTGTCCTCGGATGGCGATCGATCGGCGTGAGCCGGCGGATGTGAAACGGCGGCGCGCAAGACGGCGTCGCAAACAAATCTTTTATCCGCATTGCTCCAGTTCGGTCCCAACTCATTGTCCACCTCGGCAATAAATGCGTCGCTGACCATGTTTTGTCCTTTCAACTGATGGCATGCCGCTTAGGCGTTTGGCGGACTCGAACAGTATGCTCTACGCCCTGGCCACGCCCATGATCGCCGCATCCGTCACCATGTAATCAGGCGGCGCGAGATAAAAAGGCCGAAGCGCCGGCAAACGGCACGCAGGTGGCGGCTGTCTAGTTTTTTTTCGAGACTCCTCTGCGGGGAAGATTGATGACCCGGACACCCTGACCCCGGACAATTTCGCCATGGAGGCGCTCGACGTGATGCAATCCCGGTATTTCCGGCACCTGCCGGTGCCGGACGGCAGCAAGGTCATCGGCATGGTCTCCATCCGGGACCTTTTCGCGGCGGTGAAGATGCCCCTGGAGGAAGACATCCAGGAAACCGAAGCCTTCGTCTTCGGCAAACAGTGCGGCGCCTGATTCCGCCGAATTTTCTGGCCGGGCGGCGGCCCGCTTACCCCCGCAGAACCTCCACCGGGCAGGGGTACTCGCCATGTTTCAGCAGGCGGTTGAGGCGCGCGTCCGCGAAATTCTCCGGGACGAACACGACGCCGCCGGGGAAGCGCTTGTTGAGCTTCAGCCGCGCCTTCATCTCCCCGTGGCTCGACCTGACGACGACGCCGGCCCCGTCCGCGAGCTCCAGCCCGGCGGCGTCGTCCGGGTTCATCTCCACGTAAGCCTCGGCCGAGAGCTTTCCCAGGACCTGTGAATTCCCGGACAGGTATCCGGAATGGAACATGCTTTCGCCGGTCACCAGTTCCAGGCCCTTCGTCCGGCGCGGCGCGGCGAGGGGCGGGTCGTCCAGGTCGCCGCCGTTCCCCTCCGCGAAGGGACGGGTATACGATCCATCGTCGCCGAGGCCGTCGCGACTCAGCCCCCGGTAGGACGGCACCAGGCGCGCAATTTCGGCGAAGACCTCGTCCGGGGAGACCGGCCCGAGGTCGCGGCCGAGCGCCTGGGCGACGAGGGCGAAGATCTCCGCGTTGGGTTTGGACTCGAAGGCCGGCCTGCGGATGGGCCGCAGCTCCTGCACCTTGCCTTCATTGTTGGTGAAGGTTCCCGCTTCCTCTGCGAAGGTGGCGGCGGGCAGCACGACGTCGGCCAGGCGGGCGGTGCCGGTCATGAAGGCGTCCTGGACGATCAGCAGGCCGGCCTTCGAGAGCGCGCTCTCCACCAGGTCCCCATCGGGATAGGAGAGCAGCGGATCGCCGCCCGCCACGTAGAGCACGTCCATTTCGCCGGCCTCCGAGCGCTCCAGCATGCGGCGGAAGTCGGCGCCGGAATCCGCCGGCAGGGAGGCGCCCCAGGCCTCTTCGAGCGTGGCGCGGGCATCGGCGTCGCCGACGGGTCGCCAGCCGGGAAGCAGGCCGGGCAGCCCGCCCAACTCCCAAGCCCCCATCTGGTTGGGCCGGTCGAACAGGAACTGGACTTCCGCCCGCTTGCCTAGGGCCTCCAGGACCCGCCCCAGGCCACGCGCCATGGAAAGCGCCGCCGCCGCGCCGGGCGAGCGAAGCAGGTCGACGCCGAGGAGCAAAGTGACCGACTCGGCGGCGCCGAGCGCCGTCCCCGCCTTCTCCAGGAAGTCCCCGAATTCGGGCGGTGGGGTCTTCGCCGCCTTCARCAGGCTTTTCYTCAGGGCGCCCATGTTGGCGAARGTCTTCTCGGCCCCCTCGATCCCGTTCAGCAGCGCCGACAGCAGATAGGCCTCGGCCCCGGGCAGGARCCGCAATGAAGARATGGCCTCGGAGTCGAGCCGGGAGGGCCGCGCCGAGGCGATGAACAGCTTGTTTCCCCTGCTGCGGGCGACTCCCCTGACCATGTATTCGGTCACCGGGGTCTCGTCGGTGACGGTGGCCCCGAGGATGAGGATGCAATCGGCTTCCAGWACCTGATGCAGGGAGCGCCTGGCGTAAAGACCGCCAAACAGTCCTTCCAGGGACTGGTAGGCGTCCGGRCCCGCGGCCGACCAGCGGGATGACGAATCGAYGCTGTTGGTGCGGAACGCCGTCCGCATCARTTTCTGGAACAGRTAGAGGCTTTCGTTGTTGAGGCGGGGCGAGGCCAGGCCGCCCACSCCYRWGCCGCCCTTYKCGATGGCGCCTTYGGCCCTTTCCGCGATGAAGGCGGCCGCTTCTTCCCAGGAKACGCCGGCCAGGGCCCCCTCCTTGCGCACCAGCGGCGTCCTCAGCCTGTTGTCGCCGTCGATGAAATCGATGCCGAAGCGGCCTTTCACGCAGAGCGTCTCGCCGTTGACGCCGGTTTCGTACTTGGAGCGCACCCTGGAGAGYTGGCCGTCGCGGACGCTGATGCTGAGGTGACAGCCGGTGCCGCAATAGGGGCARATGGTGTCGGTCTCYTTGAGGTCCCAGGGCCTTGCCTTGTATCGGTAGGGGRTGCTCATCAGGGCGCCCACCGGGCAGACCTCGATGCAGTTTCCGCAATGGTCGCATCCGACGAGGCTGTTCTCGAAGCCGGTCACTTYGGTATCCAKGCCCTTCTCGAYGGTGCCRAGAGCCACCGCGCCCACCACTTCCTCGCACATGCGCACGCAGCGMTSGCATTGGATGCAGCGCTGGGCGTTGAAGATGATGACCGGGTTGAGMTCGATGTCMTYGGTGYRGAAGACCCGCTTCTGSTCWTGGAAGCGGGCCTCCCCCGCGCCGTATTCGAAGACCWKGTCCTGGAGTTCGCATTCCCCCGACTTGTCGCAGACCGGGCAGTCCAGGGGATGGTTGGCGAGCAGCAACTCAAGCATGGCTTGCCGGGTTTCCGCGACCTGGGAGGTGTCCGTCCTCACCACCATGCCGTCCGCCACCGGGGTCGCGCACGAGGGTTGCAGCTTKCSCTGGCCCTCGATCTCGACCAGACACATGCGGCAGGACGCCAGCGGCGCCAGCCTCGCCATGTAACAGAACGTKGGTATGTCGATCCCTTGYTCCAKCGCCGCCTCGAGGATCAAGGTGCCGTCGGCGACTTCCCGTGTGTTCCCGTCGATCGTGATCTTGGCCATGACGTTCGCGCTTTCCCCTGCCCGSCTCAATGGTACGGGCATCTCCCTTCTTCGACGTGCTGGACGAATTCGTCCCTGAATTGCGTGATCGCCGCCTTCAACGCCCAGGCCGCGCCGTCGCCAAGGGCGCAGAAGGAATTCCCGAAGATGCTGCCGCACAGGAARTCGAGCTGYTCCAGRTCCCCCTGTCTGCCCTCCCCYGCCTCCATGCGGTGCAGGATCTTRTCGGTCCAATCCAGCCCTTCCCGGCAGGGCGTGCATTTGCCGCAGGATTCTTCGTGGAAGAACTCGTTGATGTTTTTGGCGACCCTGACGATGCAGTCTCYGTCGTCGAGGACGATGACGCCGGCGGAGCCCAGCATGGTATCAATGGCGGTGAGCGATTCGAAATCCATGGTCACGTCGAGGCCRCTTTCCGGGATCATCGGGGCCGAAACGCCGCCGGGRATGACCGCCTTGATCTTGCGCCCGGGCCGGGCGCCGCCMGCGTGGTCGTCGACCAGTTCCCTGAGCGAGATGCCCATGGGCAGCTCGTACACCCCGGGCTTCTGGACGTGGCCGCTCAGGCAATAGAGCTTGGGTCCTGGGCTTTKCTSGGGTCCGATGCCGCGGAACCACTCGACCCCCCGGTTGACGATGTGGGGCAGGCAGGCCAGGGTCTCGACGTTGTTGATGACGGTCGGGCATTCATAAAGTCCCGCCACGGCCGGGAACGGCGGCTTGAGCTTGGGCTCGCCCCGGCGTCCCTCGATGGATTCGAGCATSGCCGTCTCCTCGCCGCAGATGTAGGCGCCCGCCCCCARGTGCATGTGGATGTCGAGATTGAAGCCGGAGCCGAGAATGTCACGGCCCAGGTATCCTTTGCCATAGGCTTCKTCCAGGGCCGTTTCCAGCCTTTCGATGCWGAGAACGTATTCTCCACGGATGTAAAGGTAGGCTAYCTCGGCGCCGATGGCGTAGGAAGCGAGCRCCATGCCTTCCAGCATCATATGGGGGTCGCCCTCCATGATCACCCGGTCCTTGAAGGTGCCCGGCTCRCTCTCGTCGGCGTTGCAGCAGAGATACKTGGGCTTGTCCGAATCCTTCGGCACGAAGCCCCACTTGACGCCGGTCGGGAACCCGGCCCCGCCCCGGCCCTTGAGGTTGGAGTCCTTGACCAACTGGATCAGGTCTTCGGGGCTGAATTCACGCAGAACCTTGGCCAGCGCCTGGTACCCGCCCGCGGCCTCGTAGGCCTCGATCCCGTGGGCGTCGGGCTTTTCCGCGTTCTTCAGAAGGACTTTCTCAAACATGGCTKTGGCCRTGGCTCCCTGATGCGGYTATTCSGCCGCCTCCTTGCGCAACCCCYCGAGGATCTCGTCGATCCGCGCCGTGGTCAGGTTCATGTGGAAGTAGCCGTTGTTCACCTGCATCATGGGCGCGCCCTCGCAGGCGCCCAGGCATTCCACCGAGGATAGGGTGAACATGYCATCGGRCGTGGTGCCGCCGGTCTCGATCGCCAGTTTCTTTTCCAGGTGGGCGAGCAGGCTYTCGGCYTCCAGAAGCTGGCACGACAAGTTGGTRCAAATCTTGATGTGGAATTTGCCGACSGGCTCGGTRYGGAACATGCCGTAGAAGGTGGACACCTCGTAGACCCAGATCTCGGGCACGTCSAGGATGCCGGCGACTTCCYTGAGCAGGTCGCCAGWCAGAAAGCCATGTTCCTTCTGGGCSAGGAAAAGGGCCGGCATGATCGCAGAGCGCTGGTTGGGGTAGCGCTTGGCGGCCTCTTCGATGCTGTTCTTCAATGCCATGGCYCGCCTCATTTGTCCACTTCGGCGAGCACCGGGTCCAGGCTCCCCAGCATGGCGATCACGTCGGCGAGATAGTYCATGTTGGTGGCGCCCCCSAGTAAAGCCTGAAGATTRACGAAGGACGGCGCCCGCACCTTCATGCGGAAGGGTTTCTCGCTGCCGTCGCTGATGATGTAGTARCCGAGTTCGCCCTTCGGCGCYTCGATGGCGACGTAGRCTTCGCCCTTGGGCACCTTGAACCCGTASGCCGACARCTCGAAATGGTGGATCTGGGTCTCCATGGAGCGCTGGAGCAGCTCCTTGTCCACGGGAAACGCCACCTGGGGCAGGTCGACCWGGAACGGCCCTTCCGGCATGTCCCTCATGCACTGCTCGATCATGCGGGTGCTTTCCCTCATTTCCTCCATCCGGCAATCCCAGCGGTCGTAGCAGTCGCCGCCGTCGCGGACGATGACGTTGAAATCAAGCCGGTCGTAGACTTCATAGGGACTGTCCCGGCGGATGTCCCAATCGACGCCAGAGGCSCGCAGGTTGGGGCCGCTCAGCCCCATGTCGATGGCCAGCTCCGGCGAGATCACACCGACGCCCTTKGTCCGCTTCAGGAACACCCGGTTCTTGGCGAKSAGCCGTTCGTAGTCGGCGATGCGCTGGGGAAAGATCTTGCAGAATTCCGCGACCCGCTCGGWGAATCCCTCGGGCAGGTCCTCGCGCACGCCGCCGACCCGGCAGAAGGAGGTATGCATGCGCACGCCCGAGATCATCTCCARCAGGTCCATGACCATTTCCCGCTCCCGCATGRYGTAGAGCAGCGTGGTCATGGCGCCCAGGTCCATGGGTAGGGCGCCGGTGATGAGAAGATGTCCGGAGAGGCGCGCCARCTCCGCCATCATCACCCGGATGTACTGGGCGCGGATCGGCGCCTCGATGCCGAGAAGCTTCTCCACCGCCAGGGCGTAGCCCAGGTTGTTGGACGGCGGGCAGASGTAATCRAGGCGGTCCGTGAGGGGGAAGATCTGGGTGTAGGTRAAGKYCTCGGCCAGCTTTTCCGTTCCCCGGTGCAGATAGCCGATGAAGGGATCGATGCGCGAGACGATTTCGCCGTCCATCTCCAGGACMAGCCTCAGGACCCCGTGGGTRCTCGGGTGCTGGGGCCCCAGGTTGAGAAGCACCTCCTTGGTGCTGCCGCCGGGTTTCTTGTTCTCKSTCAGAACGGTTACGTCGGTCATCTMGCTCGCTCGCTYGCATGGGCGCCGCCTGGGYCGCCGMCCGCCCGCATCTATTCCTCRCCAAAGGGGTTGTAGGCGTCCTTGTAVCCTTTCAAGGGGAAATCCTTGCGCATGGGGAAGCCCTCGAATTCCTCCCACATGTAGATTCTGCGCAGGTCGGGATGGCCGTCGAACYGGATTCCGTACATGTCGTAGGCCTCGCGCTCGTGCCAGTTGGCGGTCCTCCAGACGCCCRTYACGGACGGGAYCTTCGGCGGATCGCCGGCCCTGCATTTGAGCCGGGCCCGCATTATGAAGGGRATGGAATAGAGGTGATAGACCACTTCGAAGCGGTTTTCCTCAGGGTAGTGGTCGACCCCGCACATGTCCGCGAGAAAATCGAAGCGGAGTTCCGGATCCTCCTTGAGGAAGCGGCAAACCTCGACGATGAGGTCCGGCTCGACCAGGAAGGTCTGCATGCCGTCGGGGGCGCCCCCGTCCAGCACCCGGCCGCCGAAACGCGCCTCTATTTTCTCGCGTAAAGCCGTTCTGCCCACGGCTATCCCACCAAGATCACTTCTTCCGATTCGTTCCTTCTCAGCACGCGGGACTTCTGGATCTTCTCCTGGAGCATGAGGATGCCATGCATGAGGGCCTCCGGCCTCGGCGGGCAGCCCGCCACGTGAACGTCCACGGGCATGATCAGCTCCGAGCCCTGGACCACGGAGTAGGTGTTGTAGACGCCGCCGGATATGGCGCAGGTGCCCATGGCGATCACCCATCGGGGCTCCGGCATCTGGTCGTAAAGGCGGCGGATGATGGGGGCGAATTTCTTGGTCACCGTGCCGGCGATGATCATCAGGTCCGATTGCCTTGGCGAAGACCGGAAGACGACCCCAAATCGGTCCAGGTCGTAGCGCGAGCACCCCGCCGCGATCATCTCGATGGCGCAGCACGCGATGCCGAAGGTTTCCGGCCAGATCGACGATTTCCTGCTCCAGTTGATGAGGCCATCAACGGTGCTGAAGAAGACGTTGTCGCGGAATCGATTTTCTAGGATTCCCAATCCAGCGCTCCCTTTGCCCAGGCGTAGATGAAGCCCACCAACAGCAGGCCGATAAACACGAACATCTCGATGTAAGCGAACAGGCCGAGTTCCTTGAGCACCACCGCCCATGGAAACAGGAACATGGCCTCCACATCGAAGACCACGAACARGATGGCGATGACGAAGAAATGGACCTTGAACCGCCCCCCCGACGCCTCCCCCCATTCGTCGGCGCCGCACTCGTAGGGGCGGTTCTTCTCGGGGTAAGGGTTGGAGGGCCTGACCARYGACGACACGAAGAGRATGAACAGGGCCAGGAACACTACCGCGCCCACCATCAGGARTACCGGAAGATAGTCRACGGGCATGGTCTTCAGGTCTCCATCCAATCGGCCGCCTGGCACAAGAGRKACCGCTTCGGCGGACCATGCCGGYGCCTGYAYCCTCTCATCGTCTTYAACAGTTYTAWATAYATAGTGAAATAGCGCCGYTATTCAACYGATTCCAGGGAACACGGAGYCCTGGGCCAGATCGAGGAACCAGGASGGAAGCAGGCCGATGCCCACCGTCCCCGCCCCCGTGATGGCGATGGCCAWGCGCAAGGACGGMSTCAACGCCAGATCGAAGGGCCGGGCCGSCTCCTTCATGTACATCAGCATCACGATGCGGACGTAGAARWAGGCGGCGACCGCGCTCAGCAGAACGGCRATCACCGCGARCYCGACGTATCCCTKCTCCACCAGGGCCACCAGGATGTAGAACTTGGCGAAGAAGCCCGCCGTCGGCGGAATGCTGGCCAGSGAAAACAGGAAGATCAGCATCAGCAGGGCCAGGCCCCGGTGGGACTTTGCGAAGCCGGCGTAGTCCTCGATCGCCTCGCCSYKGACGTTGCCCGATCGCATCATGATGATGATGGCGAARATGCCGAGGTTCATGAAGRCGTAGATCAGCAGGTACAGCATGACGCTGGCGACGCCGTYGCGCCCYCCGGCAACCAGGCCGAGCAGCACGAATCCGGCGTGCGCGATGCTGGAATAGGCCAGCATGMGCTTGATGTTGGTCTGCACGAGGGCGACGAAACTGCCAAGCGCCATGGTCAGCACCGCGATCACGGCGACGACGACGACCCAGATTTCCGCCGCCGGGGCCATGGCGTCGAGGAAGATGCGAAGCAGGATGGCGAAGGCGGCGGCCTTCGGCCCCACCGACATGAAGGCGGTGATGGTCGTCGGCGCCCCCTCGTAGAC
>LKGT01013435.1_pt1 | contig 10119 bp, 9 predicted proteins | sample 503861 | NCBI WGS metagenome assembly LKGT01 (sample SAMN04113194, study PRJNA297058) | marine sediment metagenome | biome: marine benthic biome; feature: marine benthic feature; material: marine sediment; isolation source: sediment sample collected at the water-sediment interface from the South... ...
AACGGCGAAAACCCGGCGCTGACTTTCAGCGGAATTGCGCTTTATCGTCCGGCGTTATTTGCCGGACAAAAGTCCGGTCGTTTCCGGTTGGCGCCAATACTGCGCGAAGCGGCCGATCGCGAGCAGCTAAGCGGCAGTCTGTTCGGCGGCGTATGGGAAGACGCGGGTACGCCGGAGCGAGTGGCGGCATTGAACCAGGAATGAAATCGCCTGCATCGAGGCCGATGGCTTCAGAAAAATAGTGAGTTTCATCAGTTGAGCGTGCGTAAAGTCGGGCGCAGGTAAATATCCTCTTTCGTACGCAAGTTAACACCAATGTCCAGCTCCGGTTGCACATCCGTCGTCGTCGTCAATTGAAACTGCCGCAATAGCAGCCCGAGGTGTATCTTCATTTCGAGGATCGCAAGATACTCACCGATGCAACGCCGCGGCCCCAGCGAAAACGGCGCGTATGGAGTTTGACGCCTGTCTTTTTTCTCCCTGGTCTCTTGTGCGGCAAATCGCTCTGGATCGAATTTTTCCGGGTCGGGCCAATACTGCTCGCTGTGGTGCAAAATATAAGGAGAGATATAGATGTCGGTGCCGGCTGGTATGTCGTAATCAGCCAGCGTGTCGTCCTTGATGGCGCGGCGCGAAAACAACCAGACCGGTGGGTACAGCCTCATGGTTTCTTCGAGAACCTGATGAAAATACTTCAGCTCGGCGATGGATTGACTGTTCACCGAATCGGTATCAGGCACTTGCTCTCTCGCTTCTTGAATGAGCTTTGCGTCGACATTCGGGTGGCGCGCGATCAGATACCACGCCCAGTTGAGTATGCCAGAGGAAGTTTCGAAGCCGGCAATGATCAAAGTCATTATTTCATTCAGTAACTCGTCGTCGCTGTACTTCTCGCCGGACTTGTCTTCTGCAGACATATACATGGAAAGAAAATCATAGTGCTCCACTGGCTCCGATTGCCGCCGCTCGTCAATGATGTTGAGTACGAGTTCGCGCAGTGCCCTCAAGCGGAGTACGAATTTCAGGTCACGCGACGGATCCTGGCTGAGGAAGGCGAACGGGTTGTCACCATCCGCGATGACTTTCGAGTCAAAGTCCGGGCCGAAGATCGCTCTGAGAATGACCTCGAGCGCATAGTCCGTCATTTCCTTTGTGATATTTACGGGCTCCCCGGCCGCGGCGAGTTTCGCCCAGCGTTGCGACTTTCGCTCACAGCACTGGACGATCAAGGAAATCATTCTATGCAGATTGCGTCGTGTAAAAGCCGGTGTCACCATGGTCCGCGATCGCCGCCAGGCCGCCCCGTCGCTGACAATCAGCCCGTTTCCCAGCAGCATCTTGACCCGCTCAAAGCCCGGGCCCTTTATATATTTGCTGTGGTTTGTCACCAATATGCTACGAATATCTTCAGGGTCATTGAGAAACAAAGCCTGCCTGCCGTTAGGCGTCGATACAGCGACGACATTGCCGTAAGAACGCTGCAATTCCTCGAGGCTCCTGAGTGTCTCTGCGTCAGCGCCGAGCGCAACTGGCTCATCGGGTCCTGGGGGACGCCGGAAAACTGGGAGAGGTTCGGTCATGAATGGCAGGGATATTGTGCAAGGTGGTGTTTGTGCAGGCACAATATCATATTGATCGGCGCCAAACCGATACTGCAAACTCCAATGTGAGGTGCGCCTGCCGACAGGTGCTGCGGAATATTTCATGCCAGTGAGATGCGGCAAGAGAGAATTCATTGCGGCTACCGTTCGAGACGCTTCTCAACCGGTTCCGGCGCCTGACTCCGGGCGGCTCGTGCCCGATACGCTGTACGCCAATCAGGAGAAACAATATGCAGTTTGAACTCGGCCAGCTGGCTGACCTCATCGGGGGTGAGCTTACGGACCCCACCCAGGCTGGGGTGAAGGTTTCCGGCGTTCGGTCTCTCGACGCCGCAGGCCCCGGTGACCTGGCCTTCCTGTGGGATAAAAAATACCTCGCGGCCGCCAGGAAATGCAAGGCCAGTGCTGTCATCACCAGGGAAGCACCGACGGGGCCGACATGTATCGTCGTCGACGATCCGCAGGCTGCCATGCTCATGATCCTCGGACAAGTCTACGGCATGCGCCACCCCGACCTCCCGTCAGGCGTCCATGCCACGGCTTTCGTCTCCGAGGAGGCCACCCTCGGCGAGGGCGTCGCCGTCGGGCCCGGCGCGGTGATCGAAGCCGGGGCGACCATCGGCGAGCGCACCCAGATCCGGGGACGTGCCTACGTCGGCCACAACGTGACCATCGGCGAGGACTGCCAGGTGCACCCCAACGCGACTATCCTCGACTACTGCCGGCTCGGCGACCGGGTGACGGTGTGGAGCGGTGCCGTGATCGGCAAGGACGGCTTCGGTTTCCTGCAGCGCGAGGGCAAGAACGTGCGGGTCCCCCAGGTCGGTAATGTGATCATCGAGGACGATGTCGAGGTTGGCGCCCTGAGCACGGTGGCCCGGGGGGCCATCGAGAATACGATCATCCGCAAGGGGGTGATCATCGACGACCACTGCCACGTGGCCCACAACTGTGAGATCGGTGACTACACGGTCCTCTGCGGCCGCACGGCCATGGGCGGATCGGTGAAGGTCGGCAAAAACGTCTTCCTGTTGCAGGACGCGGGCATCTCAAACAATCGAACCGTCGGCGATGGCGCTGTTGTAGGCAGGTGTGCACGGGTCCTCGAAAAGGATCTGGCCGCGGGGGAACAGATCGCCCTGGCGGCCACCAACTACCCGCCCGTCGCCGCCAAGAAGATTCAGCTCACCCTCCCCGCGCTCCCGAACATGCGCTTGCGCCTGAATAAGCTGGAGAAGCGGGTCGACGAGCTGCGTAAAGCTGAGGACCGGGGGAGGCCATAACAACAGCCATGTCGTTTTACGAGGAACTCAAGCGCCGTAACGTCGTCAAGGCTGCGGTCCTCTATGTCGTCGCCTCCTGGTTGATTCTGCAGATCGCGGATGTCCTGTTCGACGCTATGGAATTGCCCTCCACGTGGGTACGGCTGGTCCTGGCGATTCTCATCCTCGGCTTCCCGCTGGCACTGATCTTCTCCTGGGTCTTCGAGATAACCCCGGAGGGGCTGCAGCGCGAGAAGGACGTGGACCGTAGCCAGTCCATCACCTCCGATACCGGTCGCAAGGTCAATGTCCTGATCATCGTCATGTTGACTCTGGCCATCGCTGTGGTGGTCACGGATCAGTTGATGCGGCAGGTGTCACCGATCGTGTTGATCGGCGTCGTCGTTTTGTTGCTCATAGCAGCCATTGTGCTGGCACGACTCGTACCGTCCGCCACGCCGGCCCGAGTTTCGGCCGAGCCTGCCGCTGCCGCTGAAGCGGCGGGAAGGGAACCGGCTGGCGATACTCCCAAGGCCATCGCTGAGCTGCCGTTCGTCAACATGAGTTCCGATGCAGAGCAGGAATATTTCTCTGACGGACTCGCCGAGGAGTTGCTCAACCTGCTGTCCAAGATTCCGGAGCTGCGGGTGGCGGCACGGACCTCGTCGTTCTCCTACAAGGACAAGGACGTGAAGGTCGCGCAGATCGGTGCAGAGCTCAACGTGGGCCACGTCCTGGAGGGCTCCGTACGCAAGTCCGGCGACCGGGTRCGCATTACCGTCCAGCTGATCCAGGYCGRGGACGGCTATCACCTGTGGTCGGAGACTTATGACCGAACGCTGRATRATGTCTTTGCSATCCAGGACGAGATCGCCGCCGAGGTSGTGGCGCAGCTCAAGGTCACCCTGCTGAGCGCYGYRCCCATCGTCRAGSAAACCGACCCYGAAGCRTACGCSCTGTTCCTGCAGGCCCGGCACYTGGCSCGCCAGGGGGCGACCRAATCATTTGAGCAATCCGTTACTCTGTACCARCAGGCGCTGGCCATCGCYCCSGAYTACATYGCCGCATGGGATGGCCTCGCTGCGGTATACAGCGACCAGACGGACAGGGGTCTGCGGCCCGTCGATGAGGGCTATGCCCTGACCCGCGGGGCCGCGGACAAGGCGTTGGCGATCGACCCGGACTATCCGAAGAGCCATGCCCGCCTTGGCTGGATCGCGATCGTTTACGATGGTGACCTGGCCGCGGCAGCGCGGCATCTGGAGCGCGCGTTGGAACTGGACCCKWCCGATCNTCGATATCCTCGGCAACGCCGCTGTTCTGGCCGAGGACCTCGGCCGTCTGAAGGAGGCTGTTGCGYTRCAGGAATACGTGGTCGCCCGCGACCCGGTRAACGCCAGAGGCCATCGGCGCTTGGGCCTTTCCTACTTGATGGCCGGGCGCCTGGACGACGCCATYGCYTCTTTCCRCACCACGCTCACGTTGAGCCCTGGACAGCTCGGCGCAGGGCAAATGATTGGGGTGGCGYTGCTRATGAAKGACGAACCGGAAGCGGCGCTGGCGGCCATGCAGAGSGAGGCGGGCGAGGGTTGGCGCCARATCGGCCTGGCCATGGCYCACCACGCGTTGGGGCAGGYGSCCGAGTCCGATGCGGAGCTGGCAAAGTCGATTGAAACGACCGARSAGSCGGCATCCTTCAACATCGCCTACGCGCTGGCGTTCCGCGGTGAGGCTGATCGAGCCTTCGAATGGCTCGACAAAGCGGTGCAGTACAATGACCCCGGCCTTGCTCAGATCGCAAACATGCCCACGTTCGCCAACATTCATACTGACCCGCGCTGGCTGCCGTTCCTCGAGAGCATCGGCAAGTCCCCGGAGCAGTTGGCGGCCATCGAGTTTGACGTGACGCTACCCGAATAGAGGTGGGTGGCCGGCAAACGGTCCGCTATGAATCTCCGCTTTGGCCGAAGGCGTTCATTCTGTCGGCGCCGAAATATGGGTCTCAGGCCGAACCGGGTAGCGGGGCAAATCGAGCATCTTCCMNCGAYTCAGAATCCGAGGTGCCTYAARAGSTRCGGCTCSAGRTCTCTTGCTACCYCTGACAAGTCTCTTGTCACACCAAGCKCYGCSAGRTCCGTGACCTCGAGATCKTCGAAGCCGCAGGGATTGATGCGYGTAAAGGGCTCGAGGTCCATATCRACGTTCAGTGCCAWRCCGTGGTAGCTGGMGTTWCGCCGWACACGSAGACCGACACTGCCGATTTTTTTSSCCTGKACGTAWACGCCRGGCGCATCCGYTCTGCTTGCCGCYACGATGTTGTATTGGGCCGCCAGATCGAYAAYGGACTGCTCGAGTGCGGTGACRAGGTCSCGGACGCCCAGTCCGGCCCGTCKCAGATCGAYMAGCGGATAGACCATGAGCTGACCGGGCCCGTGATAGGTCACCTGGCCGCCKCGATCGATCTGGATTACCGGGATATCTCCKGGTGCGAGYACATGCTCACGGCTTGCATTCAGGCCGAGSGTGAAAACCGGYGGGTGYTCGGTAAACCAGATTTCGTCGGGCGTCTCATCGCCRCGTGAATTCGTGAACKCCTGCATCGAACGCCACAGCGGTTCGTATKCCCGYYGCCCAAGCSAACGTATCTCGACCGCTCTTTCGYGACCWGCATGCTGAATCCTGGAAGGTACCGTCACAGYGCGACCAGAATTTCTTCGTGTTCRGWCAGATCGCTGTAWATGTCGTCCAGTTGTTGCTGAYTYTGTGCTTTTATCRTAAYCGTRAYCGAMAGAAAATTGCCGTTACGGCTCAGCGCYGTGCGAATYGCATCACTGCGAATTTTTCCYGYATGCCGYTCGATCAGCGCTACCGCCGCATCGCGRAATTCCGGCTGCTCCCGGCCCATCATCTTGATCGGAAAATCRCAMGGGAAATCGAGMAGCTTTTSTTSCTTKGGTRCAGTCATCGGTCACATGCCCGGCCCCRGSGAGGGGCGCAATTTCCGCTTACTCAAACCAGAGYTTTACGCCRTCGCGGGTGCGTTGCCAGAACGTTCCACTGGGATTGTCGTTGAGTGCTCKCAAAGGCTCGYTCACCAGGTCGGTGCCGTTGAGGCTCACCYTYAGTTCGGCAAGTGGCTGGCCCTCTGCGATCGGGCCTACGAGAATAGCCGGAATGTTGAGTACTGACTCGACGGCGTCGTAACTGCCGCGCGGCACGGTGATGTACAGGTCTTCGGGGAGTCCAAGCGGCGTAAATTCATTCGCGGCTTTCCAGATTCGCGCATTGGTAACGGGTTCACCCGCTCTATACAGCAACTTGGTCTCGAAAAAACGGAAACCGTAATTGATCAGCGCCTGGCTGCCATCGACACGCGCCTTCGCGCTCGCGGTTCCCAGCACGACGGAGATGATGCGCATGCCGTCTCGCTTCGCAGACGCAATAAGACAGTAGCCGGCATCATCGGTGTGACCCGTTTTCATACCATCAACAGTGGAATCACGCCAAAGCAATGCATTGCGATTACTCTGCGAAATTTTGTTGTATTCGAATTCCTTCACCGAATACCATCGATAGTACTCAGGAAACCGGTTGATAATGGCGCGCGCCAGCGTCGCAAGATCTCTCGCGGTCGAATAATGCTGCTCACCGGGAAGGCCGGTCACGTTTTCGAAATGACTGGAATGCATACCAAGCTTCGCCGCGTACTGATTCATCACTTCGGCGAACACGGACTCGGTGCCGGCTACATGTTCGGCCAATGCAACACTCGCGTCATTTCCTGACTGCACAATCATGCCGAGCAACAGGTCTTGCACCGTGACCCGTGTCCCAACCTCGATAAACGTTCGCGAGCCGGGAGTACGCCAGGCCTTTTCGCTGACCGTTACCTGGTCGTCGAGAGCGATCTGTTTCTCAGCCAACGCCGTAAAAATCGCATAAGCCGTCATGAGCTTGGTCAGACTGGCCGGCGCCAGGCGCTTGTCGGGCTCGAGTGAGCTCAGCTCGTGTCCGGTGTTGCCATCGATGACGAAATAGCTTTTGGCGCCAATGATCGGTGGCGACGGAATCGGGCGCATCTCGACAGCGCCCTGGGCCATCGAGGGCACAAGCAATAACACGAGGGAAATCAGGAGGAAAGGGGATTTAAGACGCATAAGTCCTGCACACCATTGATATAGGCGCGCGTATTGTAACGCCTGTGGCAAGAAAAGATCGCCATCGGTCGGCCGCACACCCCTGTTATTCAGTAACCAGATGCGTCTCGGAGATGCCAAGGTTCTGAAGTCGCGCCACGAGCGAGTCATATTGAATGACGTCGGCAATCGGTCCGATTCTCACCCGGTAAAGGGCCGGCGATTGACTGTAATCCTCCAGAACGAAAGCATTGCCGACGCCACCGCTCCTCAGGAGGGCGAAGCGGCGGCGTGCGTTCTCCGCATCGCCGAATGCGCCGACCTGCACATAGATATCGGCTTCGGTTTTCTCTGGCACGATCGCTTTCGTTTTGGCGGGTGGTTTCACTTCGGTCGGCGCCCGAGCGACAGGCGGCGGGTCCGGCGGCGCATCGAAGCTTATCGCTGTTACTTCAACGAGGCTCGTGCCTTGCCTGATCATGTCCAGGCGCAGCGCCGCCGAATAGGAGAGGTCGATAATCCGGTTAGCGACAAACGGACCGCGGTCATTGACCCGAACTATTACGCTCTTGTCGTTCCGAAGGTTTCTGACGCGGACATACGTTGGTAATGGCAGCGCTTTGTGTGCTGCAGTCATCGCGTACATGTCATACCGCTCATGACTCGACGTCTGGCGTCCATGGAATTTATTACCGTACCAGGAAGCGACACCACGCTCCTGATAACCATAACTGGAGTCCATCACTGCATAGCGTTTTCCAAGCGCTTCATAGTAGGGTCCATTGCCATAACGGCTCTTAGGCTCCTTGCGCGGCACCGGATCGTCGGGCAGGTCGCGTGGCATTACTGAGCCGCTGCGAGGAGGACCATCCTTTGGGGACTTGCCGGCACAACCAGCCAATAGCAAAACCAGAGCAAGCGACCAAATGAGCAGATATCGCTCAGGTCTCATGGCGGCCGACCTCGATCGCGATTTCCTGGCCGAGCTGATGTACGGCCAGGGCGTACATGATGCTGCGGTTATATCGTGTAATAACGAAGAAGTTATGAAAGCCGACCCAATGCTCGTCACCGTCGGCTCCCTCAAGCGTCAATAACTGGCTTTTATGATCGTTCGGCAGGTCGGTCGCGAACATGACACCCTGACGGCTCAGCGAGCTGACGGTCTCGGCGGGTTTCAAAGTATTTTCCGGTAGTTTGCCCTGCCAGCCAGTGCTCAGAGTGGCCCGGGTCACCACTTCGSCGCTSTGTTGCCAGCCGTGYGCRACAAWATAATTCGCWACACTGCCGATGGCGTCCGACCAGTCRGTCCAGATRTYCCTTTTTCCRTCGGCGCTGCTRTCGACGGCATAGGCACGGAAGCTGYTWGGCATGAACTGSGGYGCGCCCATYGCGCCGGCRTACGAYCCSGTTGCCTCGGACGCTTCWATATTCTCCTCGCGCACGAGCAGGAGRAACTCCTCGAGTTCCCGTCGGAAGAAAGYGGCCCTGGGCGGGTARTCGAACGCCAGTGTCGTYAGTGCATCGAGCACACGATAAYYGCCGGTAATACGGCCGAAATAGGTTTCGACACCGATGATGSCGACCAGAATTTCGCAGGGAACACCAGTTGCCTCGCTGATTCTCTTGAGTTYCAACTCGTGCTCGCGCCAGAAGTCCGCGCCTGCCCCGATGCGCTTTTCCGTCAGAAATATGGCGCGATACTCTCGCCAGGACTTGGTCTTCTCGGCGGGTTTGCTTATCGCTTCGAGAATCGATTCCTGCGTCCTGGCTTGCCGCAATACTCTGTTCAGAGTCGTACGATCGTATTCGTGCTTTGACACCATCGAATCGATGAACTGCTGAACATCCGATCTTTCGATATCGATGGCGAGGGCGGTCTGTCCGCTGCAAATAAGCAGAATCAGAAGTCCAGTGTGCCGAATGCCCTTGGCGAATTTCATCAGTGTGGCAGCAACTTCCGGTGAGTGTGGATCGACATCAGAATACCGAATCCAACCATAAGGGTCACCATCGAAGTGCCTCCAAAGCTAACCAGCGGTAAGGGTATGCCGACTACCGGAACAATTCCTGTGACCATAGCCGTATTTACAAGAACATAGACAAGAAAAGTCAGACTTATGCTGCCGGCGAGCAGCCGCGCATAGGTATCCGGGGCCTGAATGGCGATATATAGCCCTCTGCCGACAACGAAAAGATAAAGGCCCAGGAGACTCAAGACACCCAGCAGGCCCAGTTCCTCGCCCATGACTGCAAATATGAAGTCCGTCTGACGTTCCGGAAGAAACTCGAGCTGTGCCTGGCTGCCGTTCGTCCAKCCCTTGCCGAACAAGCCGCCSGAGCCRATGGCWATTTTTGACTGGATGATGTTGTAACCGGCGCCCAGCGGATCGCTGTCSGGATTCAGGAGAGTCAATACGCGCTGCTTCTGGTAGTCCTGCATRAAGTAATTCCACAGGACCATCGCGCCCGGCACCGACATCAGGCCAAGKAMGGCCATCAGCCAAARTGACATGCCCGCGAGYACCAGCACRAGAAATCCRGCGGTCGCGATCAGCAACGCTGTKCCAAGGTCTGGTTGCATGGCRATCAGCGCGGTCGGCGCGATSACCAGCAYCGCKATGATCAGCATGTGGCCGRYCYTGGGCGGAAGCTGCCTGTCGTGCAGGTACCAGGCAGCCATCATCGGCACGGCCAGCTTCATGATTTCCGARGGCTGGAATCGAATGCCCAGATCGAGCCAGCGTTKTGCCCCCTGGCCAACTTCGCCAAACGYRAGCACGAGAATCAGCAGGACGAGCCCGGCACCATAACCCCACGGYGTCCAGCGCCGCAGKACGTCGGGWGGCASCTGGGCGACAACGAACATRCCRRCGATTGCGACACTTAGCCTGAYGCACTGCTGCAACMACAGATCCATGTCTTCGCCGACGGCGCTAWAGAGAACCACCAGTCCCAAACCGCATATRAGCAGCAGGCCGCCGAGCAACTTCCCGTCGAYGTTCAAACGCCGCATGATCCTCGCCGCGTTRCCCAGTGGCGCCGCTTTGCGTTCGAGCAGCTGCTCCGTGTCACTAAAGCGCATTGGGATTCACCCCGAGGTAGCGGTCCATGATTGCG
>LKGT01012681.1_pt1 | contig 10113 bp, 11 predicted proteins | sample 503861 | NCBI WGS metagenome assembly LKGT01 (sample SAMN04113194, study PRJNA297058) | marine sediment metagenome | biome: marine benthic biome; feature: marine benthic feature; material: marine sediment; isolation source: sediment sample collected at the water-sediment interface from the South......
GATCGTAATCCGTGAGGCGTGATCCGTAAAAAGAGAAATTTTTCTATCTTACGATTCACGGATTACGGTTTACGCATCACGAAACCTCCCATGCGCAACTGCATGCATATTTCCGTACAGCCATGTAGTGAAGTAGATTGTAGGTAGGCAGGTAACGCTTAGCGTTCTATTTTCAGACCCTTGGCTGGTCTGGCAAAATCTCCTGATGCGCCGAATCGGCCTTCTTCACCCAGCACTTTATCAGGATCGGTATATTGTAAGTCGGTGATTTGATCGTCGCCTTCGTCTTTGAGTGGCTCCCAGCCTAACTTTTTTAATGTCTCCAGAACCAACTTTTTTAACGCGCTCGAAGCCGTGAGCCGGGTGGAGGCAAAGGCCATGACTCGCTCGCTTTCTTTTCCCACCTTCGAGGCATCTGGGTCATGGAGAAACGCCACAAGGGGTTCAATCGCCACATCTCCCATCAAGACCAACGATGAAGCCGCGTACTCTCGCAATACAATGTCCTTTAAAAGAAAAATAAGATCCGGAATCACCTTCTGGTCACGGAAATGACCCAACGCAGTGGCGGCAGCTTCTTTGATCAGTTGATCCTCACTGATAATGCAGCCTGGAGTCGGCGTCCCTTGTTGAATAAACCCCTTCCCTTTGAGCGCGTCCATCACAGGCCGTAAAGCCCTGGCATCCCCGATCATTCCCAGGGCGGATATCGCATGACGTTTGACAGCTCCCTCTTTCATGGCCTCTATCAACCCCTCTACAGCCTTGGGGTCACCAATAATTCCCAATGCAATCGTGGCATCTTCACGCACGGCTCGATCATCATCTTTGAGCGCCAGGATTAACGCATCAACCACCCGTGAATCCGTGGTCCAGGCCTTGCCCATCTGATAGTCAGTCGTCATTCCTCCCAACGCACGAACCCCATGGCAGCGAACGACAAAATGTGGATCTTTCAAGGTTTCGATTAATGCGGGGATGGAGTCTTCCCCAATATACAGCAACGCAGTCCCGGCGGTTTCCCGAACAATCTTCGACGTATCTTTAAACAGTTTAATGAGTGCGGGAACGGCTTTTGAATCGCCAATGCGTCCTAACGCCTCAGCCGCAGCACTTTTGACAGCGCCATCCCGATCCCGTCCGGCGACAATCATTAAGCCCTGAACAGCTTGCGAATCTTTGAGTAATCCAAGTGATTTGGCGGCTTGCTCACGAACTCGCCACCGCTCATCTTTCAAACAGGTGATCAATTTTGGCACCGTGTTCTGACCCATCGAAGCCATGGCCAAGACAGTCTCAGCCTGAACCTCCATCATGCTATCATTGAAAAGAACTATAAGCCCATCGATGGCTCGCTCCCCACCGATTTTGGCCAAGGCCCATCCGATCTGAACCCGAACCGCCCAGTAGTCGTCTTCTATGGCCGTCAGAAGTTCCTCAAGGGTATTCGGATCGCCTAGGTCAGCCAAAGCCTTTGCGGCTTCCTCGCGGGTAGCATCATCAACATCTTCCAAGGCTTCAATTAAATCTTGAACTCTTTGAGACATGGAATATCCCTCTAATTCATACTCGTATAATCGTAATCACGTTCTTGTTTATAAGGTTGCGTGTGACTACACACAATAACGAGCGTATGTGTGCTTCGGCCATTCACGCACTGCGATAAGGATTCATCAAATTCTAATTGGCCATCGAGCGTCACACGAAACAAAAAATCGAAGGTAAAGGTGCCAAAACGATATTCACCAGGTTTTAACTTGATTTCGTGAACATCAGTTGTCCGATACGACTCGTACGTCATTGGATCTTTCGTCCAAATAAGTGGGGTGACACCCGGAACATGCCACCAGGTGGGAGGATTCAACGCTGTGGGATCAATAGTAATGGTATGTTCTCTGGTGAGGGGATTCACGAGTTCAGCGGCAATACTGGCACCGGCTTGAAAGAATCCAAGCAAGATCACCATGACCGCCCCAGCCAAAAACGAACTCAATGGAGCCAACTGATCTAATTTACCGCCCAAAACTTTCATTGCCTGTGGTCCTTCGTTCAGGGGTTGCCACAAAAATTTCATTGAGGGGCTTGCTCTGCCATTCCGTGTGAGTTTCCAAACCCAAGGCTTCCATCACTGTTGCGCCTGTATCCATAATTGAGACTGTGGATTTGATACGATATCCTGGCTTAATATTCGCTCCCCACGCAATCCAGGGAACGGAAATACCTTGGAGGGCCTGTGTTCCAGACGAACCATTTTCATGCCCGCTTTTTGCCATGCCTTGACCATTCAGACCGGTGACAATCACCATTGTCCTGTCTAAGACTTGATGCCCGCGATAAATTTCGAGAACATCTCCGATGGCTGTATCGACTGACGTGAGCGCCTTTTTATAGGCGTTGGAGTCCCACCCGCGCTTTAACGCGGCATCTAATGGTGCGGGAAAATGCGTGACAAGAAGACCAGGAACAGTGAACAGCCGAAATCCATATCCTCCTCGACTCGTGACCTTGCGGAGATAATCCTCAATGTAGCCAACCACGGTTTCAGGGTTGCATTGCGGTTTGGCTTTGCCGCACGTCTGGAGATCCACATAAATTTCAGGTCTGGATAATTGATAAAACCGTTCATCCATAATAAACAGTGCGGTATCTATGCCACCAGATAAATCGAGGTAATCAAACATTGTTGGTGAACGAAGAAACGATCGAGAGAAATCATACGTCTCCCACTCGTGATTGATCCGATGCTGGGCCACGGGGAGCCCGGTCAGGAGGGTCGCCATCGCGGGCACTGTCAGAGGCGGGGAAACGGACTGAGCGTGAAGTTTAGTCGCTCCTTCTTTGGCCAACTTTTTGAGAACGGGTAAGTCGTTGGCTTCTATTGTCTCGCTATTAACCCCTTCCAGCACAAAAAGGATGACATGCTGAGCCTGAACGGCAAACGCTACAGAAGACCACAACAGAGACACACTTAAGAATAGGGCTGACGCCCCAAATAATAGACAAAACCGAAAATGCACAGGATTTTTTTTCATGAATGTTTTCGATATGCAGGTTGAATAAAATGGGTACATTTAAACCTTAAAAATTACAGGAAAACCCTCTATAGCAGCTGAAATCAAATTACCATGCCCATTTTCTGACGGTCAACTATCCGCATTTTTCACGACCTTTCCCAAAAAATGAAGTCAGTTGGAGATTCCCACCTGTCGGCTCATCGTTGCACCGCATTCCTCTTTCGAGGTATGAGAATGGCCTGAGTCTTTTTTTAGTTAACTCGATAGGCCAGGGACCACATGCCTGAAGACAATAACTTTCGCCACTCAAAATATTCACGATCTGATCCAGGTGATCGCGTCACCTATCTTACCCTCGAACCTGGGGCTCAACCCTTTACACCCGCCTGGCAGGATGCCTTGGGTGTGGCTGGTAAAACTCTGCATGACTCGGGAGTCCGTATGGTGCTACTACTGTACGGTTCATATTTAGGCGCGGATTTATTTGGAGCCGGACGCTTGGATGAGTTGGGAGGGTTAAAACGAGGATATTCTCGTGGCATTCCAGGATTGGAATCCTTACTCGCCCTTCTGAGACCAGCGGATTACCAAAGATGCCAAGGGGATACGGCCATCACGCCTCCGTTTCTCAATAATGATGCCACGAAGACACGGCTCGACGAACTTGTGCAGGATCGAGGAAATTTTACCGCCGAGTATCAACAAGGCCTTCAGGACGCTCTTTCTTCATCCGGGTCATCACCTATTACCTGCGTTCGGCATCTCTGGTCATCGTTGCATCACCACCTTGGTCGAGTGGAAGCCACTCTTGAGCTGCTGCATGAATTAACTCATCTCCAACAGACCTTACAATTGAATGAGAAGCACCGCATCCTGATCATTGCCCATGGCCAGGCTGGTCAACTCGCTGCCCTATTGTCAAATTTTCTAGGACCGGAGGAATCCTCTGTTCGTGAGGAACTGCTTGAAATCCTTGGTCAATTCTATAGCCAATCCGATGATCCACGACCTGCATTGGCACGTCTCCAGGAATTGGAGCAATTTTTGGCAACCAACCAATCCCAGACATTCCCAATCTTGGATGTCGTCACCTTAGGCACATCGGTACGGTATGGATGGAATACGAATGGAATCGGAAAGCTGCTCCATCTGGTCAATCACCGTCCGCTCCGAAGCGACGGTAAAACATGGTTGGCGAAAATGGATTTACCCCAAATCGTCATGGAAATGCCCATGGTGCTCGGTGGCGACTATGTTCAGCAATTAGCAGTCGCCAGTACGGATATCGTTCCTGCCACACCCCAGGACGAGGAACTCAATCAAACCCTACGAGAAAATCTGGAACCCTTTGACGGGTTTGAGCGATGGCTCGAATGCGCGAGACGAGTCACTCGATGTCAAAATGACGGCCAATGTCTCCTGATTGACTATCAAGATGCCGGGGAAGGTCCTGCGGCGGAACACCTCTATGGGCATGCCTGTTATACCCGGCTTTCATCCCTGTTATTTCAGACTCGACAGATCGTGAAAGCCCTGTACTCATAATCCTCTTCCCGGAACATTGAAAAATGAGACCTTGGGGGGCATTGACCGTGACTTGTCACTTATGGTAATCCTGGCCAGTTTGCCCGAATAGACAATGTTGAACATTTCACTCCCATGGCAAATACATGCTCAAGAGGAGAAAGACTGCATCAGTTGGAAGGAATGTTCAAAACGTCCGCTCGCCTGCGCGAAGCCGCTTTCAGCCTTCGTAGCCACTTCGGCGAAAGAGGCTCGGCGGAGCCAGGTCCAGCAAGGCCGCAGCCATTCCCGGCCTTCGTAGCTACTTCGGCGGAGTAGGCTTGACGCGCGGAGCGTACATGGGGTATGTGAGCACGGCAAAATGGCGAGAACGCCGCTAGCGGCTTTTTTCAACATTCCCACATTAGTTCATCGTTTGACTGACGACGCTGAGTACACACCATGATTGTCGGTGTCCCTAAAGAAACATATCCTGGCGAAAAACGTGTAGCCTTAATTCCCGCTATTATTCCTTCTCTCCAAAAAGGAGGAATGGAAGTGCACATTGAACGCGGAGCTGGGGCTGAATCAGGGTATCCCGATTCTGTCTATGAAGAAAAAGGGGCCACCATTGCCACTTCGCGACTTCAGTTATTTGAAACCGCAAAAATTATCGTTCAAGTTCGTCAACTTGGATCCAATCCTGAACAAGGCCAGACGGATTTGCCCTTGATGCAGGCAGGTCAACTGATTATTGGCATGGCTGAAGCCCTCTCCAATCCTCAGGCCCTTCGGGACTTGAATACCCGAAAAGTCATGGCATTCGCGATGGAACTCATGCCGCGAATCACCAGGGCGCAAAGCATGGATGTGCTCTCATCCATGGGAACCGTTGCCGGGTATAAGGCGGTGTTGTTGGCTGCTAATGCCTTGCCAAAGATGTTTCCCATGCTCATGACGGCAGCCGGCACGGTGGCACCAGCCAAAGTGCTAATTATTGGAGCCGGGGTTGCCGGGCTTCAAGCTATATCCATGGCACGTCGGCTTGGCGCTTCGGTTGAAGCGTATGACCTTCGCCCGGCTGTTAAGGAACAGGTATTGAGCCTCGGGGCGAAATTTGTTGACCTTCCCTTAGAAACTGGTGATTCCGAAGACAAGGACGGCTATGCCAAAGCCCAAGATGAAGAGTTCTATCGACGGCAACGAGAACTATTGAGCAAAGTTATTGCTTCCAGTGATGTAATCATCACCACCGCAGCCGTACCCGGGAAAAAAGCTCCAGTGCTCATCACGGCGGACATGGTCGCAGCCATGGCACCTGGATCGGTCATTGTTGATTTGGCTGCCGAGAGTGGCGGGAACTGTGAACTCACCAAAGGGAATCAAACCGTTGTGGCTCATGGGGTCACGATAATCGGGCAGGAGGACCTTTCTTCCTTGGTTCCTTACCATGCCAGCCAAATGTACAGCAAAAATATCGCGACTTTCCTTCTGCATGTAGTCAAAAAGGGTGAGTTGACCCTCGATATGGAGGATGAAATTACCCGGGAAACCATGTTAACCCGTGATGGGACAATTGTTCATTCGCGGGTTCGGGAGATTTTAGGGCCCTTGGCTGGTTTACGAGCAGAGGAGACATAGGACGCCATGGATATAGTTTCAGGGATCACGATTTTTGTGCTGGCAATTTTTATTGGCTTTGAAATTATCACGAAAATTCCTCCAACCCTCCATACCCCACTCATGTCAGGGGCCAATGCCATCTCCGGGATTACCCTGGTTGGCGCGATTCTCTCCTCCGGGGCTCAGCACACCTTTCTGACCACGACCCTGGGGGTTCTTGCCGTGGTCTTTGCTACCATTAACGTGGTTGGTGGATTCATGGTCACGAACCGCATGTTGGCAATGTTCAAAAGAAAAGCCTAACACATGCCCGAATTACTTCTAAATATTGGCTATTTAGTCTCGGCAGGTCTGTTCATTATTGGTCTCAAGGGGCTGACTCATCCCCGCACTGCGGTTCGAGGGAATCTTCTTGGTGCCTGCGGGATGCTTCTCGCCATTGTCATTACCCTGATGGACCAAAAAATTGTGGGATTCGAATACATCCTGGCCGGGATTGTTATTGGCGCGGCAATCGGCGTCGTGTTGGCAGTGAAAATAGAAATGACCTCGATGCCTGAGCTTGTCGCTGCCTTTAATGGATTTGGAGGTATTGCTTCAGTTTTTGTCGCAGGAGCGGCCATCATCGAAAACACCCTGCATGGCTCCACCCCCATGACACAGACGACGGTCGCCGTCGCAGCCTCGGGTCTCATTGGCGCGGTCACGTTTTGGGGTAGCCTCGTGGCTTTTGGGAAACTTAAGGGACTAGTCGGGGATAAAGCCGTCCTGTTTTCCGGCCAGCAAGTCATCAATGCCGGGCTTGCCATTCTCGCCCTGGCCTTAAGCGTCGGATTGGTCATGGATCCGACTAACGCATACTTCTACTGGCTCTTAGTTCTCGCGGCTTCAGCCCTGGGTGTCCTGTTGGTGATTCCCGTTGGCGGAGCTGATATGCCCGTGGTTGTGGCGCTGTTGAATTCTTATTCCGGACTAGCCGCGGCTTCGACAGGATTTATCTTGTCAAATAACGTGTTGATCATCACCGGATCTCTGGTTGGTGCCTCGGGCATAATTCTGACCCGCATCATGTGCAAAGCCATGAACCGATCCCTCTTCAACGTCCTATTTGGAGTTCTCGCTCCAACAGGGGGAGGGGTCTCCTCTGACGAGGTGTACACTGGCCGGGTGAAATCAGCATCTGCCGACGAGGTCGCTCTCCTGTTTGATGCCGCACGACGAGTCGCCATTATCCCAGGCTACGGGATGGCCGTGTCCCAAGCGCAACATCCCGTTAAAACCTTAGCCACAATGCTCGAGGAACGCGGGATCCAAGTCGAATATGGTGTTCATCCGGTGGCAGGACGAATGCCGGGTCATATGAATGTCCTATTGGCAGAAGCTGATGTGTCGTATGAATCACTCAAAGATATGGACGAAATTAATCAGTATATCGATCAAGTCGACGTAGCCTTGGTCATTGGAGCCAATGACGTGGTGAATCCCTTGGCTAGGACCGACCCCACCAGCGCCCTTGCTGGCATGCCCATCATCAATGTGGATAAAGCCAGGACAGTTGTCGTGATCAAGCGAAGCCTCAGTCCAGGATTTGCCGGCATTCCCAACCCGCTTTTCGCCCTGGACAATACGTTAATGCTTTTTGGAGATGGGAAAAAGGCCGTTCTTGACATTATTGCCGCCCTAAAAGACACCTAGACGCTTATTTTCTTTATTTTTAAACATTTAAATTACCGTAATTTTATCTAGGATATTAATCTTATCTTTTCATCGAATACCTGTGCAGAACTACACGTGAAATAATATTGTAACTAGTTGAAAATATTGAATAAAAATTAATTTACACTTTATCAATATTAGGTCTTGTCTGAACCTTTGTGAGTATGCTACCTTTAGAGGCTGTCATACAGAAACTGAATTATACTTAAATTTTAGAATAGATCAGGGCAGTTGCAGTTATGGAAATAAAAGTCATTAATAACAATGTCGAGAAGGCCTTACGTGTTGCCAAAAAGAAACTGGCAGCAGATGGATTGTTCCGTGAATTAAAACGGCGTCGCTTTTACGAGAAACCCAGCGTAAAGAAAAAAGCCAAAGAACGAGAAGCAGCACGGCGTCGACAGAAATGGTTAGCCAAACGTACGTACCGGTAAATCTCCACTGTACAGCATACCCCTCTCCTCGTTTTCACAGTTCCCCTCAATTATTTTTCACTCCTCAGGATCCCTATGCGTGACGAACAAATTCACGCGGCCGTCAGAATTGTCAAAAAGACCATTCGGCAATGGGAAGAGCCAGTGGTCGGGGTTGTCGCGCGAGAATCCCACGATCCCTTTCGCATTCTGATTGCTTGCCTGCTCAGTCTTCGAACAAAAGATCACACCACAGCCGAAGCCAGCCAACGATTATTCGCACTAGCTGATACTCCAGCACTCATGCTCACACTCCCACTCAAACAGGTGGAGCGAGCAATTTACCCTGTGGGGTTTTACAAAACCAAAACCAAACAAATTCTTTCGATCTGCCAAAGCCTTTTGGATGACTTTGGCGGTCAGGTTCCTGATTCCCTTGATGACCTGCTCACACTAAAAGGCGTGGGAAGAAAGACGGCGAACTTAGTCGTGACGGTAGGCTTCAACAAACCTGGAATTTGTGTGGATATTCACGTACACCGAATTAGTAATCGGTGGGGATACATTCAAACGAAAACTCCAGAAGAAAGCGAACAGGCCTTGCGAAAGAAACTCCCCAAAAAGTATTGGATCAAGTTTAATGATTGGCTTGTCCCGTATGGACAAAACCTCTGTCGGCCAGTTTCGCCTTTTTGTAGTCAATGTCTCGTTAGCACATACTGTCAAAGAGTTGGAGTCAGCACATCTCGGTAGGAGCCTGTCCGGGATTACAATCTCGATGGAACCAAGTCTGTTCTTGTCAATGGATCTCTATAAACAACAAGGGGTTTGTTGAATATTTCAGGTCCATGCACCATAGATGCTCCAGGTAAGCCTGCTCGCATCAGTGGGAGGGRATGTTCAAAAAAGTCCGTCCAGCAAGGCCGCAGCCCTTTTGACGCGCGGAGCGTACTCTCAGTACGTGAGCACGGTAAAAGGGCGAGAACGCCGCTGGCGGCTTTTTTCAACATTCCCCGAGACGATTGTGGAGCGAGCCAAGGAGCGAAGACTGCGCATACCGGGAGTAGGGAAGCGATGAGCGACGCCGGCGCAGTCCAAAAGCAGCTGGCCAATTGTCCCGGTTATTTCGTGACGAACCCTAAGGTTGTTTCTCGGCACACGGGTTCCCAACGAAAACGCACAGGAGATGTCACGGCCTATGAAAATCAATTCCGCCGAATTTGTTCAAAGTTGCGTAAAACCTGAACAATACCCACGTGAACGATTGCCCGAGGTGGCGTTTGCGGGGCGATCCAATGTGGGAAAATCGTCCGCTATTAATTCGTTGTTGAATCGAAAGAAATTATCCATAGTGAGCGTGACCCCAGGAAAGACRCAGACGCTCAATTTTTTTCGAATCAAAATAGCGGATAAAGTCTTCCCACAAATGTATTTTGTGGATTTGCCAGGATACGGGTACGCGAAAGTGTCAAAGTCGGTTCGSGAGCAGTGGGGACCGATGATCGAACGCTATTTGTCCGGGCGGTCGCAATTGTTTGCGGTGGTRCAATTGGTCGATTCWCGCGGAGTGGAAGCACATGATCTCACCACSTATYAATGGCTCACCCACATTGGCCACCRGCCGATTGTCGTGGCCACGAAGGTMGACAAGCTCAATCGCAGTCARCGAAATCCCTGTCTGACGAAACTGTGCCAGTCGCTYCAATTRTCRAGTGCTGACGAGGTGATTTTSTATTCYGCAAAAACMAATGAAGGCCGTCTKGAGCTCTGGAARGCGCTGCGAAAACGAAGTGAAACGATTCAGRCTCAMAYGCAAGAGTTCTGAAAGGATAGGGWMMRTSASG
>LKGT01012004.1_pt1 | contig 10112 bp, 7 predicted proteins | sample 503861 | NCBI WGS metagenome assembly LKGT01 (sample SAMN04113194, study PRJNA297058) | marine sediment metagenome | biome: marine benthic biome; feature: marine benthic feature; material: marine sediment; isolation source: sediment sample collected at the water-sediment interface from the South... ...
CCATCCGTGGCGCCGTTGGGCGTCAGCGGCTGCCGCAGTCGAGGGCGAGGCGCTTTGGGTTCGGGCTCGGGCGCCCGTGGACTCGCCGCATTGCCGTTGGTGGGCTCTTTCCCCGCGGTTAAGAGGCGATTTTTCTTTGCGGGAGAAGCTTCTGTCTCATTGCAGGTGTCCACGCCCAGGGCTGTAATCCGATAGTGCCCATTGTCGCCCACCTGAATCAGGCCTTTTTCCCGGAGGTACCACAGGCTGAACTCGAGATGCTCGCGCGCGCAGGCAAGCAGATTCTCCATCTCCCTGAGGTTCATTCCCGGTTTGTGGGTCTCCTGCAGGCGTTTGGCGTAAAGCAAGGACAGTACCCCTTCGCGCTGCCTCCGTTCCGTCTCGCGCGCTGTAAGCGCCCCGCCCTGGTCGAAAATCTTCCATCTCAGCTTCTGCCGTTGATAGTATTCAGAGTCGTAGGAGGCCCGCATCTCCGGATCACTGAGAATACGATACGCCTTCAGAWSAAGCTCGAACTCATGAATCCCGCTGGTTCCATCAAGGATCGTATCGGTATTACGATGATAGAAGAAGCCGAAAAACGCGGTGATATCAGTCCGGGCGACACCATCGTCGAAGCGACAGCGGGCAATACGGGTCTCGGCCTGGCGCTGGTTGCTGCGCAAAAAGGCTATCCTCTGATCATCGTGCTGCCGGACAAAATGAGCCAGGAAAAAATCTTTAACCTGCGAGCGATGGGCGCCGAAGTCGTGCTGACCCGATCCGACGTGGTGCAAGGCCATCCGGAGTACTACCAGGATCTTGGCCGGTCCATCGCGGAAGAGAAGGGCGCCTTTTTCATCAACCAGTTTGGCAATCCCGACAACCCGCTCGCCCACGAGCAGACCACGGCGCCGGAAATCCTGGAACAGATGGAGGGTGACCTCGATGCAATCGTTCTTGGCGCAGGTACCTGCGGCACCGCCGCCGGGTTCAGTAAATATCTTGCCGAACACGCGCCACAGGTGGATCTCATTCTTGCTGATCCCGTTGGTTCGATTCTGGCGGACTACGTCAACAAGGGTGAGGTCGGCGAAAAAAGTGCGGATTGGCTGGTCGAGGGCATCGGCGAGGACTTCATTCCCCCAATCACCGACTTCAGCAAAGTCGTCAAAGCGTACAGCATCAGTGATTACGAATCGTTCAAAACTGCTCGAGAGCTGCTGAGGAAGGAAGGACTTTTGGCTGGATCATCGACCGGAACGCTGGTCGCAGCGGCGTTGAAATATTGTCATGAGCAGACGGAGCCAAAGCGCGTCGTCAGCCTTGCCTGTGACACGGGCAACAAGTACCTGTCAAAGTTGTATAACGATTTCTGGCTGGAAGACCAGGGGTTTATCAAGCGTGAGAAGTCAGGTGATTTGCGTGACCTGATCGGGCGCCCACACGATGAGCGCGCAACAATAACCGTTGGGCCAACTGATATTTTGACAACGGCACACAATCATCTGCGCAATGCCGGTATCTCACAACTACCGGTAATGGAGCAGGGCAAGCTGCTCGGCGTACTGACCGAAGACGCAATAATGCAATTCGTGTTCGGCAAGCCGGAACTGATGAAAGCGCCGGTCAACGACGCGATGCAGACGGCCTTCATTCAACTCGACAAGGATACGAGCATCAACAATCTCGTGGCAATGTTGCACCTGCAGCCTTACGCCGCGGTTGTCGACGGCGACGATTTTCTGGGGCTGATTACCCGATCCGATGTTCTTAACTATCTGCGCCACCAGATGCAATAATCATGAGTCGCCCGTCAGGTAGGTGAATGCGCCTGCAACACCTACACTCCCGCCATCCATGGCGGTCGGACAGCTCCTGCGAGCTGAGCTAAGCCGGGGATTCCAGCCAGTCAGGCAAGCTCAATCCCTTGCTTTCAAGAAACGCCTTATTAAACAAGCGCGCCTGGTAGCGCAGGCCTGAATCCGCCAGCATCGTCACGATCGTATGCCCGGCGCCGAGTTCCTGTGCAAGGCGCACCGCACCCGCCAGGTTGATGCCGCTGGATCCCCCTAACAGGAGGCCTTCTTCGCGGATCAGGTCAAACACGATCGGGATTGCTTCTTCGTCGGGAATTTGCCAACTGATATCGATGGCCGTGTCAGCGAGATTTGCAGTCACGCGGCTGTTGCCTATTCCTTCTGTGATGGAGTTACCTTCAATCTTGATCTCACCGTGAGCGAAAAAGTTATGCAGGCCGGATCCGTAGGGGTCYGATAGCGCAATTTGMACGTYRGARTTCCKGGAACGAAGCGCCCGCGCCACGCCGGCCARYGTGCCGCCCGTACCGACCGARCTGACRAAGCCGTCGACCTTGCCATCSGTCTGTTGCCAGATCTCGGGRCCGGTCGTKTCCRSRTGAAAGTCACGGTTKGCAAGRTTYTCGAACTGATTGGCCCACCAGGCGCCATKCGCTTCMGTTTCGTTGAGAGATTCCGMGAGCCGCCCGGASGTATGCACAAAATGATCGGGRTTCTTGTAAGGCACGGCCGGAATCAGCTTYACTTCGGCGCCRTAAGCTCTCAGCGTCGYWATTTTCTCGCTGCTCTGGTTATCGGGCATGACGATGAYGGTGCGATRCCCRAGGGCGCTGCCGACCATGGCGAGYCCGATGCCGGTATTGCCCGCGGTGCCCTCCACRATGATACCGCCCGGCTTCARYGCKCCTGTCTTTTKCGCRTCGAGAATCATGCCGAGTGCTGCCCGGTCCTTGACRGAACCACCCGGATTCATGAACTCGGCTTTGCCGAGGATCTCACAGCCYGTTRCGTCAGAWAGATGATTCAGACGAATCAGTGGCGTGTGRCCTAYGCATTCCAACAGGCGCCGGACGTCGTTCATTGTTACTCNATYAATYGCCGCGAGCTGATCTGCCTGATATTCRCTCACRAGWGGTTGAATRASCTGGTCGAGGTYGCCTTCCAGGACCTCGGCAAGTTTATAYAGAGTCAGGTTGATKCGGTGGTCCGTYACCCGGCCCTGCGGATAGTTRTARGTGCGGATYCGTTCCGAACGATCGCCGGAACCSACCTGCAGTCTKCGGSTTTCRGCCTGCTCGCTKGCGCGYTGCGMTAGCTCCGCATCCAGCAGCTTKGCCYGCAGYARCGACATCGCGCGCGCGCGATTCTTGTGCTGGGAYCGCTGGTCCTGGCACTCGACRACGATACCTGTCGGCAAGTGAGTCAASCGGACMGCGGAATCGGTCTTGTTAACGTGCTGYCCGCCTGCGCCGGAGGCTCGATAAGTGTCGACSCGCAAGTCAGCGGTGTTGATTTCGATTTCCTCGACTTCGTCTGCTTCGGSYAGYACSGCCACCGTGCAGGCGGAGGTATGRATACGCCCYTGTGAYTCGGTGGCCGGCACGCGTTGCACCCGGTGTGCGCCAGACTCGAACTTCAGYCGGGCGTAAATRCCKTTGCCGGAAATACGGCTGATGATCTCTTTATAGCCACCATGCTCACCTTCCCGTGCGCTGACAATCTCCAGCGACCAAYGCATTGCTTCGGCATATTTCGAGTACATGCGAAAMAGATCGCCCGCRAAAATCGCAGCTTCATCACCGCCCGTACCCGCCCGTATTTCGAGATARACGTTGCTGTCATCGCGCGGGTCCSGCGGAATYAGYGCCTTCTGCAGATCCAGCAACAGTKCGCCGCGGCATTCGTTMAGAGAAGCCAGCTCTTCCTGACCCATCTTGCGGATTTCWTCGTCGGCGTCGYTCGCCATCTCCTCGGCGGCGGCGATGTCCTCGCCAAGCGATTCGTATTTCTGGAATAAGCCRACGACGGKCTCCAGCTTCGAGTATTCACGYGMCAAATCACGAAACTGGTTCTGGTCATTGATGATGTCGGGATCGGACARCARYCCCGACAAYTCTTCGYGWCGATCRCGAACGRATTCAAGCCTGTTTYTGATAGATGCTTTCATTCCTGYAGTATYCCRATTRCTCARTCGKCCTTTTTTGCAAGACCGAAGAGCGCGCGYGCAGCCTTGATCATWTCCTTGTCAGAAWGCTCACCYGCTTCGCGTAACCGCACGCTGGGTTGGTGCAGCATTTTCTTCATYAAKGAYGCGGTTGCRTATTCAAGGACTTCATCGCTRTCCGTGCCYYTATTCAATCGAAGYCGYGCCTGCTTCAGMACTKCYTTCCTGATYGCGTCTCCMTGRTCGCGCARTTCGGTAATAATCGGYGCGAYCTCCTTGCTYCGCTCCATGRKGAGATASCGCYGGATCTCGTCATCGAGGATTCGATTGGCATCGACGGCCGCAGCCTCSCGGTTGCTTTGTCCTTCGATAATGACCTTGTTGAGATCGTCAATCGTGTACAGGWAGACGTCTTTGAGCGYGCTGACMTCCGGGTCTATGTCTCTCGGTACGGCAATATCGACCGCGAATACCGGTTTGTGTTTGCGCGCCTGCACTGCCYTGGTCATTTGCTCGAGCGAGATAACAGGMTCGGTACTYGCRGTCGMACTGATCAGGATGTCTGCWTCGGGCAGCGTCCCTTCAATYTCCGAAAKAGGCAACGCRAATCCGCCRAACTGAYTRGCGAGAGCCTGTGCCCGGTTGATGTCGCGATTMGCRACGAACAKGCGKCCGATACCCTTWCTCGCAARATGTYTRGCGACGAGTTCGATGGTCGTGCCGGCGCCGATCAAAAGGGCCGTGTGMYGACTGAAGCCGGCAAAAAACTGGTTGGCGAGCGTCACGGCCGCRTAAGCAACGGATACGGGGCTGCTGCCAATATCGGTGTCGGAGCGGACTTTCTTCGCGACTGAAAAAGYATGCTGGAAAAGGCGGCTTAGCTGRCTGCCGACCGAACCGGCYTGTTGCGCTTGTCTATACGCRTCTTTCAGCTGACCRAGAATCTGCGGYTCACCGAGCACCATCGAGTCCAGRCCGCAGGCGACCCGRAAGAKGTGCCTGATTGCGTCGTCCTKYTCGAGTGYAAACAGRGCTTTGCGYGCCTCAGCATTSAGATTCTGGTCRTTTTGCAGCCASGYTTCGAGGACCYCGGTGYCGCCMTCGTTCGMTACGACATAAAACTCGGTACGGTTGCAGGTRGACAGCARGACGGTCTCGTCAATACCGTCCAGGTCAAGTAGCTGTAACAAAGCCCGGGGAACGGCGTCACCCGAAAATATGACCTGTTCACGTATTTCGACAGGTGCCGTGTTATGGTTCAGCCCGAAAATTTGCAGCGGCATGGGACGTTTTTTGAGAATYGYTTRCAGAATCAGYGCATATGATAAGCGAACTTACGGTGCAGTTGCTTGTCTCTGTTGGCTTGGAACGGACGATCGGCTGCRGTATTGATGGCYAACTTTGRAAACAGGCGCCTTWGTGTGCRYAAAACATCGCKWGTCTGGCCRMTTATGGCCATGATGTTAGCGAGCCTGGCGGCAAATCACGCCATTGCCGATAMGGAMAGCGAWRARGYCAGCGCGCATCTGCAGCAGGCCGAGRTTGCGCTGCAGCGGCAGGAATAYAAGAAGGCCGCWKCGGAATACCGMAARGCCGCCGAACTCAGCCMARATGTCGMTGTCGCWRSCAAGGCAACCCGCGTTWMTTTCAGTTATGGCTTCAATGAGGARGCGCTTCGCTCGGCACAACGCTGGCTAAAGCTTGATGARGACAGCGACGARGCGCTCCTCTATATCGCCCAGCTTCAGCTGCGACTCGGTGACATCAGGGCCTCGCGACGCGCCTTCAAGAGCCTGCTCAAGCGTGGCGAGCAACCGCCGGACGAGAGACTGGTTTCGCTGATACCGTTCCTGTCTCAGGAAAACGCCGAAGATGCCGATAAGCTGATGCGGCAACTTGCCAAGCCRTACAAAAACTCGKCRKCGGCGCAATATGCGGYCGGCGTAATGGCCCTKCAGGCGGGYGATTCCGAAGAGGCCATCGASCGTGCATCCCGCGCACTCGAGTTGMAGCCTGACTGGTTGCRGGCACACTTRTTAAAAGCGCGGGCGATGCTGCTSGCCGGYGATCAGGCAGGCGCGATCGACTAYACCTCGAGRATCGTTGGTGATGATCCCGAYCCCGMTCCCGARGCGCGGATGGAGCTGGCAATCATGYTGCTCTCGGCGGGCCGGGATGACGAYGCGCTYAGYCAGGTRAAYCAGATTTTGCTCGAACARCCSGSGCGAACGGATGCYTTACGCCTGATGGCGATCATCAATTTTCGCCTGGAYWATCTCGAWGYCGCATGGGCCGATTTCGAGGACSTGCTCGCGAGCGGYCATTACACGATGGACGCGCTCTATTATCTCGGCCGGATTGCAGATCGMCGGTCCGAGCRWGAGCAGGCCGTKCGCCTTTAYTCRCAGGTCAAACGGGGWARCAACGCCCTGAATTCGCAACGACGGGTGAGCGCCATACTGGYYCRGCAAGGCAAGACCGATGAAGCGCTGGAGCATCTGCGGCRATTTGGYGCCGMYAAYCCRAGWTTCGCGATCGATATGRTCGMGGYSGAGGCCCAGGTTCTCKYTKYACTGGAACGTTACCCYGAGGCGCTCGAKGCYTATGAGCGCSTCATCGAWTACCGGCCRGACGACGAGGKCGCRGCACTCGGCAAKGCGGAACTYYTGTTRCGCATGGGCMGYGTCGAYGATGCCATCAAGGAGTACCGGCRAKCASTAAAGCGATGGCCCGATAGTGCCATGTCGCTCAATGCGCTTGGTTACACCCTGGCTGATCGGACKGCAAAATAYGSGGAAGCGGAAAAACTGATCAAGAARGCGYTGAAGCTCGATCCGGACAGTGCTGCCATCATCGACAGYTATGGCTGGGTGCTGTWTCGCCTTGGAGAAAACGAACGCGCCCTCGAAGAATTGCAACGGGCATACGCGMTMCTCAAAGATCCCGAAGTCGCGTCTCACATCATCGAGGTACTCGSAAAACTCGASMRGCAGGACGAAGCRTTGAAAGTCCTCGAGGAAGCRGAGCTTCTGAACCCCGACAACAAGCTGTTRAAAGATGTCCGCGARCACGTATTYCCTGAAGAACGTTGATAARACCCTYASATGCGGCCTGACTCTACCGCCCGATACATWRCAWTAGCGCTGTCATTGCTGGCSATYGCRGGYTGCGCCACACARCGCGGCGTCGACTTGCCRGAGCTTWCSGACTGGGAGRCCCGCACGCGGATTCTKGYCGGCATGGCCGACTGGGAGTTCARKGGTCGYATYGGCGTCAGTGCCGGCAATGAAGGCTTCAATGGSAAGCTCCGKTATKCACAAAACGACRATGACTTTCGCYTGRYGGTYAGTGGCCCGCTCGGATTCGGTTCGRTTCGCATTGMRGGAGAYAGCCRRCGCGTAACYGTTACGGACAAGGACGGCRAGGAAACGGTACTTCAGGATCCYGAGTTTGATCTTCGGGCGATGTACGGCTGGACGATCCCGGTGACCAGCCTGCGTTACTGGGCACTCGGYATACCGGAYCCCGCRGTGCCTGCCGACACCGAATTCAAYGAGGACGGGCAGCTGGCGTCGCTCARGCAGGGCAGCTGGYWCATCRAAWTCGCGCAGTATCGTGRCGGYGGKGGRCAGYCAATGCCACGGCGGCTARCGGCGGTTTCGGGCGACAACAMGGTACGGCTGSTCATCGATAACTGGACSTTCCGMYAGCSGAACYGAYGGCTYRGGACTCGTCGTTGACACCTCTTGTGCCGCGCCTCACAATTGCGCGCGACGGTTAATCGCATACCACCATAACRRTCAGACGGTGTAGCAGATGGGGTGTAGCCAAGGGGTAAGGCAACGGGTTTTGATCCCGTCATGCGCAGGTTCGAATCCTGCCACCCCAGCCACTTTCWACGYTRCTGYAGCGCTGAAAAATCGACACRCGAGGTGAGATARGGTCATGGATCCKGCAACGATGGCGATCTTTTCCGGGAACGCGCACCCGAAACTGGCCCATGACATAGCMCGGATCCTGCATATTCCGCTGGCCAAGGCCTTCGTCGGCCGGTTCAGCGACGGCGAAATCAACGTCGAGWTACTYGAGAATATCMGGGGCCGMGARACCTTYATCATTCAGTCCACCTGCCCGCCGGGGCCAGAGAATCTCATGGAACTGCTGGTCATGATCGATGCCATCAAGCGGGCTTCGGCTGCGAGGATCACCGCCGTGATTCCCTACTTCGGCTTCGCCCGCCAGGACCGGCGGCCGAGATCATCCCGGGTACCGATTACGGCCAAACTGGTCGCCAAGCTGATTGGGACAGCCGGTGTCGACCGGGTGCTGACCGTCGATTTGCATGCCGATCAGATTCAGGGTTTCTTCGATGTCGTCGTCGATAACGTCTACGCCTCACCGGTTCTGCTCGGTGATGTCTGGAAGAAGAAATACGATGACATGGTCGTTGTCTCGCCTGATGTTGGCGGCGTTGTGCGCGCCCGGGCCTTGGCAAAACGACTTGACGATGCCGACCTGGTCATCATCGACAAACGACGCGCCAAAGCCAATCAGTCGGAAGTCATGAACATCATCGGCGAGGTCGATGGCAAAGCCTGCGTGCTGATCGATGATATGGTCGATACGGCCGGCACGCTATGCCAGGCCGCGAGCGCACTCAAGGGGAAAGGTGCAAAAGTGGTCGTCGCCTATATTACCCATGCTGTCTTATCCGGACCGGCCGTTTCCCGCATCGGTGAATCCGAACTCGATGAGATAGTCGTCACCGACACGATTCCTTTAAGCGAGTCCGCCGAGGCCTGTGACAAGATCCGTCAACTCTCGACGGCCGAACTCCTGGCGGAGACCATGCGCCGTATCAGTGACGAGGAATCGGTCAGCTCGCTCTACGTCGACTAATCGGGAACAGACCCCGCGGTTTGTCCCCAATTGCGGGCTAATCCCCTTTCAGCTATGATGCGCGCCCTTGTCCCGATTGGTCGCGATCGGGATGATTAATGGAAGCTGGAAACAGCTTTATAAACAATCAGTTATCGGAGAACTCTCATGGGTCAGGAATTCGATCTGATTGCAGACTATCGGGAAGACCAGGGGAAAGGTGCGAGCCGCCGCCTGCGTCTTGAAGGTAAAGTTCCTGCAATCATCTATGGTGCCGGCCGTCCGCCGCGTGCCCTGACATTCGACCACAGCAAGGTCGTTCGTCAGCTCGAGAACGAGTCGTTCTATTCGAGCATTCTCAGCATCAAGGTCGGCGAGAAAGGCCAGGCAGCGATTCTCAAGGACGTGCAGCGTCATCCCTCCAAGCGGCAGATCCTGCATCTGGATCTGCAACGTATTGTCGAGGACAAGCAGATTAAAATGAACGTGCCGATCCACTATGTCGGCGAAGACGTAGCCGTCGGTGTCAAAGACGGTGGCGGTACCGTCACGAAGAGGGTGACCGACGTCGAGGTGACCTGTCTGCCCAAAGACCTGCCCGAATATCTGGACGTCGATATWTCGCAGCTCGAWTTGAACGAGATGCTTTATTTGACCGATATCAAGGTTCCGGACGGTGTSGAGATTGTCGCGCTTRCGCATGTTGAGGAAGAACAGGCCCAGCCRATCGTCTCGATTCAKWTCATCAAGGAAGAGATCATCGAAGAAGAGGTTCCGGAGGAAGAAGAGCTTGAGGCAATTGARGGCGAAGAGGGCGAAGAGGGCGAAGCGCCAGCAGARGGAGCCGCTGCCGAAGACGATTCCAAGACCGAGASCACCGACGARTAATCTGCGCAKCGCAGGTCAATGTYTTGACCACGTATCTGACAGCGATTGCGGGCCTYGGCAATCCCGAGGAACGTCAYGCGCGTACGCTGCATAAYGCCGGCTTCTGGTTTGTCGACGAGCTTGCACGCCGYGCCGGCGYGGAATTTCGTTATGAAAAGCGATTTGATGCGGAGATCTGCCGCATTCAWTTATCCGATAACGACGTCTGGCTCATWAAACCRCAGAGCTACATGAACYTGAGCGGCGGGCCCGTTCGTGGYGTGCTCGAATACTAYCGTCTTGCTGTCAGCGATCTTCTCGTCGCGCATGACGAAATCGATTTGCCACCAGGCACGGTGCGTCTGAAAAAGGGCGGCGGCCACGGCGGCCACAACGGGCTACGC
>LKGT01004739.1_pt1 | contig 10102 bp, 9 predicted proteins | sample 503861 | NCBI WGS metagenome assembly LKGT01 (sample SAMN04113194, study PRJNA297058) | marine sediment metagenome | biome: marine benthic biome; feature: marine benthic feature; material: marine sediment; isolation source: sediment sample collected at the water-sediment interface from the South... ...
CAGCAGTGCGCACAGGACCGCCGCAATTTGACGCCGTCCCCGGCCCTCATTAGTGTCCTGTCTCAGAGATTCGTGCACTATCCGATCGATTTTCCCGTTTCCTCGGCAGGAGGGGACGCGCCGGCGATGCGGGGCCATCGTCAAGCGTTCCCGACGCCCCGGGGAGGCGGGAAAAGCGACCCAAAGGGCGGTCTTGCGAGGCCCCCGGGGGGGACAAGGGGGGTGTCCCCCCGGCTACGGTATGCGGAGGACACCCCCGCGGCCCCCGGCGTCGTCGCGCGCCGCTTGTGATGCTCCAGCATCACGGCGCGCCGCGCTCCTCGCCGGAAACCTCGCAAGACCGTCGTATAGCGTACGAATCTCTGGGACAGGACACTGGGGCCCGCCGGCGGCGCGGCGGAGACGCCGTTGGAAACTCGTGGGAGATAGGAAGACCAGCCAATGAAGGATCCGGTCGAGGCATACACGAACACCCTCGTCCCCATGGTCGTGGAGACGACCAACCGCGGGGAACGTGCCTACGATATCTATTCGCGCCTGCTCAAGGAGCGCATCATTTTTCTTACCGGCGCCGTCGGCGACAGTGAAGCCAGTCTGGTCTGCGCCCAGCTTCTCTTTCTGGAATCGGAAAACCCCAACAAGGATATCTCGCTTTACATCAACTCGCCGGGGGGCGTGGTCACCGCCGGCCTGGCCATCTACGACAGCATCGCCTACATCCGCCCCGAGGTCTCCACGGTCTGCATCGGCCAGGCGGCGTCCATGGGGTCGCTCTTGCTGGCCGCCGGCGCCAAGGGCAAGCGGTATGCGCTTCCCAACTCGCGCATCATGCTCCACCAACCCTCCGGCGGCGCCCAGGGACAGGCCACGGACATCGAGATCCAGGCCAAGGAAATCCTTGCCCTCAGGGCCCGGCTGAACAGCATATATGCCGCGCATACCGGCCAGCCGCTGGAAGTGATCGAGAGCGCCGTGGAGAGGGACCGGTATATGAGTCCGGCGGAGGCCCTGGAATTCGGCATCATCGACGAGATCGTGGTAAATCGGCCACACCCCGAGGACGAAAACGCGGACGCCGGGCGCAAGGGCGACGGCAAGAAAAAGGATTAAAGTGGCCGCCGCGGGGGCCCATATCACCGGTATAGACCGTTCTGGGCGTCCCGGCCCCTGGCCGGGGGGAGGGCCGATGGCCGGCCGTTTCCGGGCCGGGGCGGGCGAGTGGCTTGATTCCGGGGATTTTTGGGGATTGTGTGGTCCCCGCGCAAGCGGGTAAAATAGCATCTATAGGGCTGGTCATTCGAACGGGGTACCCATGAGCAAGTCCACAAGCGGCGACTCGAAGAACACCCTTTATTGCTCGTTCTGCGGCAAGAGCCAGCACGAAGTCCGCAAGCTGATCGCCGGGCCGACCGTCTTCATCTGCGATGAATGCGTCGAACTCTGCATGGACATCATCCGCGAGGAACACAAGGGAAACCTTGTGAAATCCGGGGAAGGGGTTCCCAGTCCGGGGGAGATTTACGGGGTTCTCGATGATTACGTGATTGGCCAGGACCACGCCAAAAAGGTGTTGGCCGTGGCCGTACACAACCACTACAAGCGCCTGGGCCACAGCGCCAAGAACAACGACGTGGAACTGTCGAAATCCAACATCCTGCTGGTCGGACCCACCGGGTGCGGCAAGACGCTGTTGGCGCAGACCCTGGCGCGCATCCTGGACGTGCCGTTTACCATGGCCGACGCCACCACCCTCACCGAGGCCGGTTATGTGGGCGAGGACGTTGAGAACATTATCCTAAAATTGCTTCAGTCGGCCGATTATAATGTTGAACGCGCCCARCGGGGCATCGTCTAYATCGACGAGGTGGACAAGATCTCGCGCAAATCCGACAACCCCTCCATCACCCGGGACGTCTCGGGCGAGGGCGTGCAACAGGCCCTGCYCAAGATYATGGAGGGCACGGTGGCCAGCGTGCCGCCGCAAGGGGGGCGCAAACATCCCCAACAGGAGTTCCTGCAGGTGGACACGACCAACATCYTGTTCGTCTGCGGCGGCGCTTTCTCCGGTCTGGACAAGATCATCTCGGCCCGCGGCAAGGGCACGACCATCGGTTTYGGCGCCGACGTGCKYGCCGCGGACGAACGCAAGACCGGCGAGATCCTGCGCGACATAGAGCCCGAGGACCTTCTGAAATTCGGTCTGATYCCCGAATTCGTCGGCCGGCTGCCGGTCATCGCCACCCTCGATGAACTGGACCAGGATGCSTTGATGGATATTCTGACCAAACCCAAGAACGCCCTGGTCAAGCAATATCARCGCCTGTTCGAGATGGAGGAAGTRCGCYTGGCCTTTTCCGATGGCGCCCTGGACACCATCGCCAGAAAGGCCGTCGAACGAAAGACCGGGGCCCGCGGACTGCGCTCGATCATGGAAAACATCCTGCTCGACACCATGTTCGAACTTCCCGGCCTGGACGGYGTCAAGGAAGTCGTCATCAACCGCGAGGTCGCCGAGGACCACKCTACGCCGCTCTACGTTTACGCCGACCGGCGCGACGATGTGGAATCCAGCGCATAATCTATCGCTCGCCCCTTGAACAGGGCATCAAAGGGCGCCACCTTTTGACAGGTGGTCCCGGCGACGACGCGCCCGGCGCCCGACGGTCCCCGGACCGGACATCACGAGAGGTATAGGCTTGTGAGAAATCAAGGCGATACGATTCGAGGCGAACTGTATCCGGTCCTCCCGTTGCGGGACATCGTGGTGTTTCCGCACATGATCGTGCCCCTGTTCGTGGGACGGGAGAAGTCGGTCCGCGCCCTTGAAGACGTGATGAAGGACGACAAGCAAATCTTGCTGCTGGCGCAGAAGAACGCGGCCCAGGATGACCCCGCCATCGAGGACATTTACGCGGTCGGCACGGTTTCCACCGTGCTGCAGCTCCTCAAGCTGCCCGATGGCACCGTCAAGGTGCTGGTGGAGGGCGGGCGGCGCGCCCGGGTCCTCGACTATACCGACAACGAGGCGTTTTTCCAGGCCGATGCCGAGCTCATCGAAGAGCGAGACGGGGACCGACAGGAGCTGGAGGCGTTGTCCCGCACGGTGGTCACCCAGTTCGAGCATTACATCAAGCTGAATAAGAAGATTCCGCCCGAAGCCCTGGTATCCATCAACCAGATCGACAATGCCAGCAAGCTGGCCGATACGGTGGCCTCGCACCTGGCGCTGAAGATCTCGGAGAAGCAGGAGCTGCTTGAGACGCAGACCGTGGTCGAGCGCCTGGAGCGGATCTATGCCTACATCGAGGGCGAAATCGGCGTCCTTCAGGTGGAAAAGAAGATCCGCAACCGGGTCAAGCGCCAGATGGAGAAAACCCAGCACGAGTACTACTTGAACGAGCAGCTCAAGGCGATTCAGAAGGAGCTGGGCGAATCCGAGGACGGCCGCGACGAAACGGCGGAGTTCGAGGACCGTATCAAGAAGACGAAATTCAGCAAGGAGGCGCGTGAAAAGTCGCTGTCCGAGCTCAAGAAGCTGCGCTCCATGAGCCCCATGTCCGCCGAGGCCACGGTGGTGCGCAACTATCTGGACTGGCTTCTCAGCATTCCGTGGAAAAAGCGCACAAGGRTCAAGAAGGACATCAGGGTGGCCCAGAAGATCCTGGACGCCGATCACTATGGCCTCAAGAAGGTCAAGGAACGGATCGTCGAATACCTGGCGGTGCAACTGCGCACCAACAAGATTCGCGGGCCCATCCTGTGCCTGGTCGGACCCCCGGGGGTTGGCAAGACCTCGTTGGGCAAGTCCATCGCCCGGGCGACCGGACGCAACTTCGTGCGCATGTCCCTGGGCGGCGTGCGCGACGAGGCCGAAATCCGCGGCCACCGGCGCACCTACATCGGGTCCATGCCCGGCAAGATCATCCAGGGCATGAAAAAGGCCAAGGCGTCCAATCCCCTGTTCCTCCTCGACGAGGTGGACAAGATGGGCCACGACTGGCGCGGCGACCCGACGTCGGCCCTGCTCGAGGTCCTCGACCCCGAACAGAACTCCACGTTCAGCGACCATTAYCTGGAAGTGGATTACGACCTTTCGGACGTCATGTTCGTAACCACCGCCAACACCATGAACATTCCCGTGCCGCTCGCGGACCGCATGGAAATCATCCGCATCTCCGGGTACACCGAAGACGAGAAGGTGGAGATYGCCAAGCGCCACCTCATCCCCAAACAGGTCAAGGCCCACGGCCTGAAAAAGGGCGAGTGGTCCATCTCGGARGCCGCCTTGCGGGATATCATCCGCTACTACACGCGCGAGGCGGGCGTGCGCAACCTGGAGCGCGAGATCGCCAACCTCAAYCGCAAGGCGATCAAGGAYATCATGATCGGCGACCGCGACTGGGTCGCCATCACCCGGCGCAATCTGGGCAAGTACGCGGGCGTCCRGCGCTWCCGCTTCGGTGAAGTGGAGATGGAGGATCTGGTCGGCGTCACCACGGGGCTGGCCTGGACCGAGGTGGGCGGGGAATTGCTGGCCGTCGAGGCGGTGACCGTGCCCGGCAAGGGCAAGATCACCATCACCGGCAAGTTGGGCGAGGTCATGCGGGAATCGGTGCAGGCCGCCAAGTCGTACGTGCAGTCCCGCGCCGCCCGCTTCGGCATCACGCCGACCATGTTCGCCAAAAACGACATCCACGTCCACGTCCCGGAAGGGGCGACGCCCAAGGACGGGCCCTCGGCGGGCGTGGCCATGGCCACCTCCATCGTCTCCGCCCTCACGGGCATCCCCGTGCACAAGGACCTGGCCATGACCGGCGAAATCACGCTGCGCGGGCGGGTTTTGCCCATCGGCGGCCTGAAGGAGAAGCTGCTGGCCGCCTTGCGCGGCGGCCTTCGGACCGTGCTGATCCCGAAGGAAAACGAAAAGGACCTGGCCGAGATTCCCGAAAACGTGAAACGGGGCATGACCATCATTGCCGTTGGCACCGTGGACGAGGTTCTGGAACACGCCCTGGTGTCGCCGCTCACCCCCATCGATTGGGACGAGGAAGCGGAGATGAAGAAGGCCGGCACCCTCAAGCAGGCGGACGACGACGACCTGGACGGCGTCATCACGCACTGATCCCCCGTCCGCCGTACGCCGCGGCACGGCTTGGGAAGAGGTGTGCGGCGGATTCCGTTCAAATCTCCGGAACCGCGGACGGCCCGGCCCGGCCTTCGACACCGTGCAGGTATTTCCTACAACCCATTCATCTAAAACGATTGTTTCACGGGCGCCGGCAATCGCCCCCGGATAAAAGTGCCTCCAGGTGCCCCGAAAGCCGCAAAAAACTGGGGAAAACTGCCGTTCTCCGATTGACGAGCCCGCTGGGTCCGATTTACACTGCACGCCGTTTTCGCGTTTCGCCACACAGAGCCAATCCCAACAACCAAACCAACCAAAAACCTTTAATTGGACAAGAGAGGGGGCTTCAAATTGAACAAAAATGATCTGGTTGCAACTGTCGCGGGTAAAACCGGTATGTCGAAGGCGGACTCCGGCAAGGCCGTGGACGGCGTCTTCGAGGCGATCACCAACTCACTCCGATCCAAAACGGAGGTTCGCCTGGTCGGCTTCGGCACCTTCAGCGTGACGCGGCGCGCCGCCACGCAGGGGCGCAATCCGCGTACCGGTGAAAGAATCCAAATTCCCGCTTCGAATCAACCGAAGTTCAAGGCTGGAAAGGGGCTAAAAGAGGCGGTCAACTGACCGCCCGCCTGGGAAACGAATGCATTGCCGGCTGCCTGGGCAGCCGGCTTTGTTTATCGGCCGGCGTTCTGTCCGGGGCGCCCTTGCGCTTGCCGACGCAAGACCGGTATGGTCCGCCGTTGTTCAACCGATGGGGCGATTAGCTCAGATGGTAGAGCGTCTCGTTTACATCGAGAATGTCGGCGGTTCGAGCCCGTCATCGCCCACCACCCTACGCCTTCGGCTTCGCGTGGCGAGCCACCCGAAGAAGTGGCGGCGTAGGCCCGAAGGCGTGTAGGCGTAGGAGTGTCCACCGAAGCCTTGGCGAAGGCGGACGGAGKRCCGATTYGCTSCGGACTGCCGGYACCNCTAATATGCGAATGCTTGATTGCCAACGGCGGCCGGTGCGGTGTCTTTCGCGCCGCAGSSTGCTCGCCGGGCTGACGGCAGGGACGGCGGTTCTGGCGGCCGGGCGGACGGCCCGGGCCGCCTGCGCGCTGACCGYCTCCCAGATCGAGGGTCCSTTCTTTCCGACCGTCATCGAGGACCATGATTGGGACCTGACCCATGTGTCCGGCGGYTCGSGCCGCGCCGAGGGAGAAGTGATCGAAGTGACCGGCCGGGTGCGCGACGCACGGTGCCGGCCCGTATCGGGCTGCGTGGTCGAGGTGTGGCAGGCCAATATTCRTGGCCGCTACGATCACCCGCGGGACGAGSCCAGGGGCCGGCCGCTGGACCCGAACTTTCAGGGCTATGGCCGGGTCACCACCGGCGACGATGGCGCGTATCGCTTCGTGACCATCATTCCCGGATCCTATCCGGCGATGGACGACTGGATTCGACCGCCCCACATCCATTTCAAGGCCCGCGCCCCGTCCCATCCGGCGCTGACCACGCAGATGTATTTCGCCGGCCACCGGCTCAACGGCAAGGACCTGCTGTTGGCGCCGCTGTCGGCGGAGCACCGGGCGTCGCTCGAAGTCGCGTTCGACACCGCGAGGACCGACGGCGTCCGCACCGGCACCTTTGATCTGACTCTGGGATAGATTGCCGCCCGGTGGCCCGGTCATGCCGGGGAAGAGAGCCCTTGCCTGGGCCGCACCGGCGACCCGGCCGGGACCCTCGGGGGCGGCGTCCAGGCCCGCTCGGGGCACCCGGAAAACGGATACCAGACCTTTTGAATTGGGGCATGCGGATTGGTCCGGCCGTGTCGCCGGAAGCGCCGCCGGTGACGCCTTGACACCTGTCGGGGGGTGGCTTACATGAAGCCGACCCGGCTACGGGGGTGTAGCTCAGCTTTGGTTAGAGCGCCGGCCTGTCAAGCCGGAGGTCGCGGGTTCGAGTCCCGTCACTCCCGCCATCACCCCATGCCGACACGAAGGTTCCGTTCCCATCAGCGAATGCCGTGATCCCCCGTAGAGGAACGCCGCCATGGACGCGATGCTTGTTGAATACCTTCCCATCCTGATTTTCTTCGCCATCGCCACCGCCATCGCCGGTTTCGCGGTCGGTGCCTCCTACATCATCGTCCAGCAGCGGCCCGACGCGCAGAAGACCTCGGCCTATGAGTGCGGCTTCGAGGCGTTCGACGACAGCCGCAACAAATTCGACGTCCGGTTTTACGTCGTCGCCATCCTTTTCATCATCTTCGACCTCGAGGTCGCCTTCCTGTTTCCATGGGCTATCACCTTGGGGAAAATAGGGGTTTTCGGCTTCTGGTCGATGATGGTTTTCCTGGCAATCCTCACCGTCGGCTTTATATATGAATGGAAAAAAGGAGCCTTGGAATGGGAGTGACATCCCGTCCCGTCGCCGATGGCGGAACGCCCTTGGCTGCGGGGACCGGGCACGAGGCCCTGCTCACCACAGTGAGCGGCGAATTGGCGGACAAGGGCTTCGTCGTGGCTCAATTGGACAATCTGGTGAACTGGGCGCGCTCGGGTTCGTTGTGGCCCATGACCTTTGGCCTCGCCTGCTGTGCCGTGGAGATGATCCACGCCTATATGAGCCGTTATGACCTGGACCGCTTCGGCGTGGTTCCCCGGGCCAGTCCGCGGCAGTCGGACGTCATCATCGTTGCCGGCACCTTGACCAACAAGATGGCGCCCGCCTTCCGCAAGGTCTACGACCAGATGGCCGAACCCCGCTATGTGATCTCCATGGGCTCGTGCGCCAACGGTGGCGGCTATTACCACTATTCCTACTCGGTGGTCCGCGGTTGCGACCGCGTCGTCCCGGTGGACATTTACGTTCCGGGCTGCCCGCCGACCGCCGAGGCGCTGGTGTACGGCATTCTCCAGCTGCAGAAAAAGATCAGGCGAACGGGCCGGCTGTGGCGCTGACCCCATCGCAGGCACACCGGTAGAGGTCATCGAGGGAACCATGGATCTGGCCCTTAAAGACCTCGGCGATTACGTCGCCGAAGCGCTGCCCCAGGAGGTGCTCGGGACCGAGATCGAGTTCGACGAGTTGATGGTCAGGGCGCGCCGGGACCTGATCGTCAAGGTGTTGACCTTCCTCCGCGACGACGTCAACTGCCGGTTCCAGCAGTTGATGGACGTTTGCGGTGTCGATTACCCGGAGCGGGAGAAGCGCTTCGAGGTGGTCTACAACCTGCTCAGCCTCACCCACAACATGCGTGTCAGGGTCAAGGTCGAGACCGACGAGGAGACTCCGGTGCCCTCGGTCAGCGGCGTGTTCAGCTCGGCCACGTGGTGGGAGCGCGAGGCCTGGGACCTTTTCGGCATCTATTTTTCCGAGCACCCGGACCTGCGGCGCATCATGACCGACTATGGATTCGATGGACACCCGCTGCGCAAGGACTTTCCGCTCACCGGGTATGTGGAAGTGCGCTATGACGACGAACAGAAGCGCGTGGTCTACGAGCCGGTGAAGCTGACCCAGGAGTTCCGCACCTTCGATTTTCTCAGTCCCTGGGAAGGGGTGCAGGGCGTTCTGCCCGGTGACGAGAAGGCGGACGAGGACGCCTGATGGCCGCGACTCAGATCAAGAACTTCACCTTCAACTTCGGTCCGCAGCATCCCGCCGCCCACGGCGTGCTGCGCTTGGTGCTGGAGATGGACGGCGAGGTCATCGAGCGCGCCGACCCCCACATCGGGCTCCTGCACCGGGGCACGGAAAAGCTTATCGAGTACAAGAGTTACGTCCAGGCGATACCCTATTTCGACCGCCTCGACTACGTCGCCCCGCAGAACCAGGAGCACGCGTTCGCCCTTGCCGTGGAGAAGCTTCTCGGGCTCGAGGTGCCGCCCAGGGCCCAGTACATCCGCGTCCTCTACGCCGAAATCGGGCGCATCCTCAGCCACATCCTGAACGTGTGCTCGTATGCCATGGACGTGGGCGCCATGACGCCCATGCTGTGGGGCTTCGAGGAGCGCGAGCGGCTGATGGAGTTCTGCGAGCGGGTCAGCGGCGCGCGCATGCACATGAACTATTTCCGCCCGGGCGGCGTCGCCTTCGACATGCCATCCGGGTTGGCCGAGGACATCGATGGGTGGGCCGATCACTTCCCCAATTTCGTCGATGATTGCGAGACCCTGCTGACCGAGAACCGGATCTTCAAGCAGCGCACCGTGGACATCGGGGTGATCACCGCCGACCAGGCCCTCGACTGGGGCTTCTCGGGGCCCAACCTGCGCGCCTGCGGCATCGCCTGGGACTTGCGCAAGGCGCGGCCCTACGACGTTTACGAGAAGATGGAGTTCGGCGTTGTCGTCGGCAAGCACGGCGATTGCTACGCCCGCTATCTCATGCGCATGGCCGAAATGCGCGAAAGCGTCAAGATCATCAAGCAGTGCCTGGAGCAGATGCCCGGCGGCCCGATCAAGGCGGACGACCGCAAGATCACGCCGCCGTCCCGCGCCGAGATGAAACACTCCATGGAGGCGCTGATCCATCATTTCAAGCTGTTTACCGAGGGCTACCACGTGCCGGCCGGCGAAACCTATACGGCGGTGGAGGCGCCCAAGGGCGAGTTCGGGGTCTATCTGGTCTCGGACGGCACCAACAAGCCCTATCGCTGTAAGATCCGCGCGCCGGGGTTCGCCCACCTGCAGGCCCTGGAGCTACTCTCCAAGGGGCACATGCTGGCCGACGTGGTCGCCAACATCGGCTCCATCGACATCGTTTTCGGCGAGATCGACCGATGAGCGCGCCAACCGACGCGTCGGCGCAGCCGCGGACCTTCGCCTTCACCCCGGACAACGCGAAGAAGGCCGAGGCCGCCGTTGCCGCGTATCCGAAGGGGCGCCAGGCGAGCGCCGTGCTGGCCCTGCTCGACCTGGCGCAACGGCAGAACGGCGGCTGGCTGCCGCGGGCGGCCATGGATGCGGTGGCCGGGTTTCTCGACATGCC
>LKGT01004748.1_pt1 | contig 10088 bp, 5 predicted proteins | sample 503861 | NCBI WGS metagenome assembly LKGT01 (sample SAMN04113194, study PRJNA297058) | marine sediment metagenome | biome: marine benthic biome; feature: marine benthic feature; material: marine sediment; isolation source: sediment sample collected at the water-sediment interface from the South... ...
GGCCGATTGCCCGTGAACCGGCTAATGAGCGACCATCTTGGTTTTGATGATTTGAATGCGGCATTCGATCGCCTCGCGTCGGGCCGTACCGTCCGCCAGATCCTCATGCCCACAGGCGCCTAGGGAAAAACCAATGCCTTTGCCAACATCTACACACGCCCGCCAGGATCAGCCTTAATGATGGCCTTTGGCACACGGCGCGTGGACGCTGCATAATGTCGCTCATGATTAAGGTCTTGCTGCTCCTAGAGGCGCGGGATCGGACAAAACGAACAAACTGGAGGGAATTAACGTGAACCTGAATACTGCGACTGTGAACCTGAGTGACACGGCGCTATTTCGTGAGCGCTGTTACATCGATGGCGCGTGGGTGGATGCGCAGGATGGCGCCGTCATCGAAGTCAACAATCCGGCCACCGGCAGCGTCCTAGGCACGGTGCCTGCGTTGGCTACTGAAGATACGCGTCGCGCTATCGCTGCCGCCGATGCGGCCTGGCCCGAGTGGCGGGCGATGACCGGTAAGGAACGCGCGGTCATCCTGCGCAGATGGTTCGAGCTCATGATGGAAAACCAGGAGGATCTGGCGGTCCTCATGACTACGGAGCAGGGTAAGCCGCTCGCGGAATCCCGGGGCGAGATCGCCTATGCCGCCTCGTTCATAGAATGGTTCGCCGAGGAGGGCAAGCGGGTCTACGGCGATACCATGCCGCATCCGCTGCGCGGTAAGCGTATCGTCGTGCTGAAACAACCGATTGGTGTGGTCGCCGCGATCACGCCGTGGAACTTTCCGGCGGCCATGATTACGCGTAAGTGTGCACCGGCACTGGCCGCCGGTTGTACCGTTGTGAGCAAGCCGGCATCACAAACACCGTATACGGCACTTGCGCTCGCAGAGTTGGCAGAACGCGCAGCAATGCCCAAGGGCGTATTCAATGTAATCACCGGACCGTCGGCGGTGATCGGGGCTGAACTCACGAGCAATCCGACCGTACGAAAGCTCGGCTTCACGGGTTCGACCGAGGTAGGCAAGGCGCTCATGGCCCAGTGTGCAGGCACGGTCAAGAAGGTGTCGTTGGAACTCGGCGGCAACGCACCATTCATTGTCTTCGACGATGCAGACCTCGACGCTGCCGTCGCTGGTGCCATGGCATCGAAATATCGGAATACCGGTCAGACCTGCGTGTGCGCGAACCGGGTTCTGGTGCAAGATGCCGTCTACGATGCGTTCGCCGAAAAGATGGTGGATGCGGTGGGCAAGCTCAAGGTAGGCAACGGTCTCGAGGATGGCGTGCAACAAGGGCCGCTAATCGACATGCGCGCGGTGGAGAAGGTGGAATTCCATATAGCGGACGCTACCCAAAAGGGCGCACAAGTTGTCGCCGGCGGTTCACGCCACACCCTTGGCGGAACTTTCTTCGAGCCCACGCTGTTGACGCAGATGACGCCGGCGATGGCGGTTGCGAACGAAGAAACGTTTGGTCCGGTAGCGCCGTTGTTCCGCTTTCACGACGAAGAGGAAGCGATTCGTATGGCAAACGACACGGAGTTCGGGCTCGCCGCCTACTTTTACAGTCGCGACATCGGCTGCATCTGGCGCGTGTCGGAGGCGCTGGAGTACGGCATTGTTGGCGTTAACGAGGGCATCATCTCTAACGAAGTGGCACCCTTCGGCGGTATGAAAGAGTCAGGCATCGGACGCGAAGGTTCGAGGTACGGCATAGATGAGTTTCTGGAGATCAAGTATCTGTGTATGGGGGGGATCGACAAATAGATACATCGTGTCGCCAGTGTCACTGCACAATCGGGGTTTCACTAGTCGGCTCACGCTGACACCGGCGATCGCGAGCCGAGTTCCGACTCACGACTTACGGTTCACGATTCACGAGTGTCTAGCAACCAGTCACGGATGACGTCGATCTGGTCTTTCGCCATTAGTGCCGGCGCGTGACCGACGCCGGGCAATTCCACGAGCTGCGTGCGCGGACCTCGCGTCTGCATTTCTTCGGCGATCTCCGCGGGCAGCACGTCGGATTCCGTTCCGCGAAGTAGCAGGATCGGGCAACCGATCTGGTCCCACACCGCCCACAAGTCCATGTCTTCGAGGGGCGCAGTCGTGAAGTGCAACGCGATGGCGGGGTCATACATAAGGGCGTAACGGCCGTCTTCTGTTTTGTGTGCACTATGACGGGTGAGGTGCCCCCATTGTTTATCCGTTAGCGGCCCAAATCCCGCGTGGACCTCACGCAAGTGAGCTTCGACATCGGCAAGACTCTCAAAGCGCGGGTCAGTGCCCACGTATTGCGCAATACGCTCTAGGGCCGCCTTGGGAATGAAGGGACCGATGTCATTGATGATAAGCCGCCGGATTGGTGTATCTGGTAGGGCGGCGAGCAACATGCCGATGAGGCCGCCCATGGATGTGCCCAGCCAGTCCACGTGCTCCACATCCAGCCGCGCGATGAGTGCGGCCATATCGACGTCATAGGTCGCGTAGATATAGTCCTCCTTGACCTTAAGCCACTCACTGTGTCCACGTCCGACGATATCGGGACACACTACTCGGTAGTCTTCCGCGAGCGCCTTGGCCAAGAAATCAAAGTCCCGTCCATTACGGGTGAGGCCGTGCACGCAAATCAATACGCGCTCGTTGTCTGGATCTCCCCATTCGGTGTAGGCAATCTTGTGAAATGCGTGGGCACTAATACTTAGGAAACTGCTCGTTTGCATGGTTTAGAAAACGACAGAGGATTGTTCTTGTTGGCAAGGGATAGCTTACACAGTTTTTGCCGTTGGCAGAACCGTTGTCACGGCTGCGAGGTGTCGTATCAGCGCTGGACGCCACTACAGAACGCTAGGTTACCCTGGCGCGGTGTGCCGCCTATTGGAAAAGATCTTGCTGGCAGCGGGGCCGTGAGCGCTGTCTTATTTTTCTACGCCGCGGATACCGACGCCTGCATGGTGGGTGTCTCCGCTTGGCGTAGACTGTGCACCTCGTTTAACGCTACGGACAGCATCGCAAAATCCACGGCGTCGCTCGCCTGTAGATCCGAGACGCGCTCCATGAAGCGATCAACGACGAACTGATTGTCTAAGACCCACGTATCGACCATCGCCTTGGCGCCAACCGTACTCTTGCTGATATTCAACACTTCCGTTGTAAGGTGACGTTGCTGGATGTGTAGATCATTGCGTAACGCTGACCTCGCCAGCGTATGCCAATGATTTCTCACCTTTAAACCCGCGATCTGTTCGCGTAACCACTGCAATTCCAGTCGTGCCCCAAGGGCAAAGTAGAGCGCCGCAACCCTTGGCACGTTGCGTCTACTAGCCTTTGACACCTCGACAATATCTAATGCAGATGACAGGGCAACTAGCCCAGCGATACGCTCAGCCAATGCGCTGGGCACGTTTTCGGAAGAAAAGTGCTTGTATCGCTGCTTCAGGTCGAGCCTGTTGACGGCGGCTAGCGGTTTGGGCAGGCTCTCCGCCAGCTCACGAACACCCCCTTTGAAATACGACACCGTGGTGGCAATGTCTAGTGGCGGTCGGCGATTTCGTAACAACCAAAGGGTCGCACGTTCGATAAGCCCTCCCGTATCGGTCAGCAAGGCCATCTGCATCTGCGCCGTTACTTTGTTATCTAACGACTCGATCTCTGTCCAAAGGTCGTGGATGTTAAAGATCTCGTGGGCGGCGGCGTAGGCGCGCGCGATATCGGGGGCCTCTGCCCCGCTCTCTTCGCGCATTCGAAAGGCAAATGTGGGGCCAGCGCGATTGACCATGCTATTGATAATGTGCGTAGCGATTATTTCCCTTCTTAGCCGATGATTGTACATCTCCGAGCTAAAGCGCTCGCCCAGGCGTTTGGGAAAATGGCGCGGCAACTCGTTGGACAAATAAGGATCCTCCGGCACATCGGAGGACAACAGTTCTTCGTACAGCGTCATCTTGCTGTAGGCAAACAACACCGAGATCTCGGGTTTGGTGAAGCCTTCTTGCGCCGCCTGCCGATCGGCAATGATCTTGTCGCTTGGTAGAAATTCTCCTTCACGGTCCAGTTTTCCAAGGCGCTCCAGGTGGCGCATGAAACGGGTGTGCTCTGCAAACAAGGCCGGTGCCTGCATTGTGGCGATACTTATCGCCTGTGACTGACCGTAGTTGTCCCCCAATACCAATTGTGCAACCTCGTCGGTCATGCTCGCGAGTAGGTTGTTACGCTGCTTTTGAGTCATATCGCCGCTTGCGACGACTTGATTCAACAAGATCTTGATATTGACCTCATGGTCCGAGCAATCGACACCAGCGGAATTGTCGATGAAATCTGTATAGACTTTGCCGCCTTTACGTGCATATTCGGTGCGGCCTAACTGTGTCAAACCAAGGTTACCGCCTTCGCCAACGACGCGGCAGCTAAGATCTCTACCGTTGACGCGAACGGCATCGTTGGCGCGGTCGGCTGCATCCATATGGGTCTCAGACTCAGCCTTCACATAAGTGCCGATGCCGCCATTCCACAGCAGATCTACCGGCGCCTTGAGCATCGCGTTGACCAAGTCATTGGGCGCCATATGATTGACGTCAACACGCAGCAATTGCCGTACCTCGGCAGAAAGCGGTATCGACTTGGCGCTGCGCTCAAAGATCCCACCACCCTTGGAGATAAGCTCTTGGTTGTAGTTGCGCCAGCTCGATCGAGGTAGGTTAAATAGACGTTCGCGTTCGCGATAGGAAGCCTCTGGATCTGGATCGGGATCGAGAAATATATGCAGATGGTTAAACGTGCCCACCAGCTTAATATGTCTAGACAACAACATACCGTTGCCGAACACGTCGCCAGCCATGTCGCCAATCCCCATCACGGTGAAGTCTGTACTCTGGATGTCGATACCCAATTCTCGGAAGTGTCGCTTTACCGACTCCCAACCCCCGCGCGCCGTGATGCCCATCTTCTTATGGTCGTAGCCGGCGGAACCACCAGAGGCGAAGGCATCGCCGAGCCAGAGCCCGTAGTCCTTGGCCACGCCATTGGCGATATCAGAAAACGTGGCAGTACCCTTGTCAGCAGCGATCACCAGGTAGGGGTCATCTTCGTCGTACCGCACCACATCTTTGGGCGGAACTACTGTATCGCCCTGCAGGTTGTCGGTGATGTCGAGCATGCCGGAGATGAAAGTTGTGTAGCACGCCACAACCTCTTTTGCGAGCGCTTCACGATCACCACCAACCGGTGGTTGTTTAACGACAAAGCCACCCTTTGATCCAACGGGCACAATCACTGCGTTCTTAACCATCTGGGCCTTCATGAGCCCCAACACCTCTGTGCGGAAATCCTCACGCCGATCCGACCAGCGCAGTCCACCACGGGCAACTTTGCCACCACGAAGATGTACCGCTTCGGTTCGCGGCGAAAACACGAAGATCTCGAACATCGGTTTTGGCAGTGGCATGTTGTCAATACGCTCGGGGTCGAGCTTGAACGACAAATATGGTTTTGGTTGGCCGTCACTTTGCTTTTGAAAAAAGTTCGTACGTAGTGTCGCCTGAATTACGTTTAAGAAGCTACGGAGGATACGATCCTCATCTAGACTAGCGACCGAGTCGATATGTTGTTCAATCTGAGAGAGCAGATCGGCCACCCGGGCTTCGGCTTTGTCGGCGCGCGCCGGATCAAATTGCGCGCGGAATAAATCAACGAGCAAACGAGCGATATTCGCATGATTAGTAAGCGTTTCCACCATGTAGGTGCGACTAAAGGGCACACGAATTTGTAAGAGATATTTGCAGTAGGCTCGTAACACCACAGTCCCACGCCAACTCAACCCGGCGCTAAGCACGAGTCGATTGAAGCCGTCGTTTTCAACTAAACCGCGCCAGATACGGGTGAATGCGTCTTGGAACGTCTCGCCAACTTCATCGAGATCGACCTCGAGGCCTTGGGTGTGGACCATATTGAACTCATGGATCCATACGGGACTCCCATCTCGACGCCTAACCTCGTAAGGACGTTCTCCGATTACCTTTAGCCCCATGTTTTCAATCATCGGTAAGGCATCCGAAGGCGGGATAGGTTTGCCGCTAGAGAATAGCTTCAAGCGAACACCACCTTCAGTTTCGACCAACGGTCTGTAGAACGAAATCCCCAGTTCGTCGGTATCACGGATAGATTCCATACGTTCGATGTCTATGGCAGCAGTTCGCGCCGCAAAGTCTTCACGATAGCCACCCGGAAACGCATCGCTATAGTTTCGCAATAGCACGTTGCCTTTCTCTTCGCCATAGCGCTCGGTCAATGTGTCACGTAGATTGTCTTGCCATGATCGTGCCGCCTCGATAATGCGCGCCTCAACCTCGTTGACGTCATAATCGACGCGGCTGGTAGGATCCGTATGGACAACGTAGTGAATCCGCGCCAAAATAGATTCGGAGAACATCGTATCGAACTCGACGCCTATCCCACTGAACGCTTCTAACAAGATCCCCTGGATACGCATGCGCAACTCACGGTTGTAGCGTTCACGTGGCACGTAAACCATGCATGAGTAGAAGCGAGCGTAGGCATCACGGCTGACGAACAAGCGAATGCGTTGGCGCTCCTGCAACTCCAGGATTCCCATCGCGCTACTAAACAATTCGTCCTCGGATATCTGGAACAAGGTATCACGCGGATAGGTTTCGATAACGTTCTGCAGCGCCTTACCGGCGTGGCTGTTCGATCGCAATTTGGAGCGATCCATTATGCGCTTGGTCTTTTGGCGCAAAAACGGAATCTTACGTGGATTTCGGCTATATGCCGCAGAGGTGAAGAGTCCGAGAATGCAGTGCTCACCATTCGGTTTACCCTTGGCATCGAAACGCTTAACGCCGATAAAATCCATATACGCCGGACGATGCACCGTAGCGCGAGAGCTTGCCTTGGTGACGACAAGAAGTTGTTTCGAACGACCGTACTCTTGCGTTTCTGTCGGTAGCACCGAGAATGTTTCTTTCTGCGAGCCTTTTAGGATTCCCAATGTGGACCCCGGCGCAAGTTGAAGTTGACCATTCGCCTTTTTGAGGTCGTATTCGCAATATCCCAAGAACGTAAAGTGATCGCCCTCGATCCATCGACAGAATGCCTGCGCTTCCTCGATTTCATCTTTGGCGAGCGGCGGTGGATTTTCATCCAGTTCACGTATGATATCGAGCACCTTCTCGCGTATGGCCTTCCAATCCGTGCAYGCCCGATTCACATCCTCGAGTACAAGTAGRATTTCGGTCGCCAGCKTCTCCRATACCGGCGTCTCGGTCTGTTTGTCTACTTGAAAGTGCATAAAGGACTCTGCTGTCCCATCCTTGCTTTCGGCCGCTGGCAATATGTCGAGCAACTTGCCTTGGGCATTGCGGCGCACGGACACAACGGGGTGGATGGTTAGATGTATAGTGAGTCCATAACGATTTAGCGCCATGGAGGCAGAATCGACGAGAAAAGGCATATCGTCGGTGACGATCTCGACGATCGTGTGGGAGGATTGCCAACCATGTTTTTCGAATTGTGGATTGTAGACCCGGACCTTTGCTTCGCCGGGTGAGCGTTGGCGCGCCAGCTGCCAATGGGCCAATGCGGCGCCGCTAAGATCGAGGATATCTTGCTTTAATAGATCGTCCGGCGACACCCAAAGGTAGTATTGGCGCAGAAACGCTTCTACCTGTTTGATTTGTCCTTTGGGTAGTTTCTTCTGGGCGTGTGAAACTACCTTGTCGGTGAGTTCGGCGGTTCTGCCCGATGGTTGTAGCGACATTGCTCTCTCCGTTTGTCGGCAGGCTGATGCCCCCTGTTCTTGTTAGCGGAAATCATTATGGATAATGGCGCAAAAAACGTCCACCGCATAGGCGAAGTCGCCCGCAAATAGGGCCGTTTGCCTACGGCTCATACCTCCGTAGAGTGTGTGGGCCAACCGTAAGGGATGTGTACCGGCCAATGACGGCCCCGAGTCTAGGGTTGGCGCTGAGAGGCCATGGGCCTGGTCATGATCGATACCCTTGGTAGAATCTTACACGCGCGGTGTTAAGTCGACCCGAATGGCCCCGAGCCTAGCGTCTTCGCGCGGCAGATTCTCGCATTGACGGAAGAGGACAGGCACCAGTGATCACGCCACTTTGGACACCTGCCGATGAGCGGGTAACGCAAGCTAATCTGACGGCATTCACGCACGCCGTCAGCCGTGATTGGGACACGARARTCTCTGACTRCGCGGCTTTGTACAATTGGTCCATCGAAGAGCCCGRGCGGTTTTGGCGCTCSGTGTGGACATTTGCCGATATTATCGCCGAACGTCRAGGCGACGTTGTGCTWCAAGGGRCTGCAATGCCGGGTRYGCAGTGGTTTCCAGAGGCCCGCCTGAACTTTGCGGARAACCTTTTGCGACGGAAGGATGCTGCGCCCGCAATCATTTTTCGCGGCGAARACCGATTAGAGCGATCCATTAGTCATGGCGAACTTTACGATGAGGTATCACGATTGACGCAGGCGCTACGTGACCTRGGGGTTGGGCCTGGAGATCGAGTGGCGGGTTATCTGCCGAATATGCCGGAGGCGGTGAGTGCAATGCTGGCGACCGCCGCCATCGGCGCCGTTTGGTCCTCGTGTTCACCTGATTTTGGTGTACAAGGTGTAATCGACCGATTTGGCCAAATTGAACCAAAGGTTTTGTTCAGCCCGGACGATACGGCACACTTACTGGACCCGATCGGACAAGCGTACCTGTTATTCTTTATCCGGCGGGCGATTTGGAGTCAACGAGAAGAAAGCAGAGCCACAATTCGCTGCACCACCGAAATAAACAACAACGGAGGATCTTACCGTGAGTCAGCTATCAAGCATCCAGGAAAACGAAGCGTCGGGCGAAGTTGCCGCGATCTTTGAGGAAATTCAACGGGAGCTGGGGATCCCGTTCGTACCCAATATCGACAAGACGYYGGCGATTTCGCCGAAGCTGCGACTGTCTTTACTCACCGTACGGTTGTCGCCCATGACGTAATACGTACCGGGGTAAAGAACCCTCTCGAGGTCCGTCGATTCGTCGGCTTCGCGCACGGACTCGCTGATGTAATCCTCTTCGATAAGCTTGTTGTTCACATAGACGAAGCCTCGATCCACCGAAACAATGACGGAGTCACCCTCGTTCGCCCCCTCCTTGGCGTGCGCGAGACGGTGGGCTTGGAGATCGATGGCCTCACGCGCAAGCTCCTGGCAATGGCGCGGGACAATGACGCTTGCCGCCGGCTCATGACCGTACCGGGAATAGGGCCGATGAACGCCCTGGCTTTCTGTGCCGCGATCGATAATCCGACGCGCTTCAAACGATCAAGAAGCGTTGGCGCCTACTTCGGGCTAACGCCGCGCCGCTATGCATCAGGTGAGGTCGACTGGACCGGCCGGAYCCGGTGGTGGCTCTGGCCCTCCTTGACACTCCATCGGCCTCCTGATAGGGTTCCCCGCGCTATCATCCCCCTTTCTTCAGCGCCAAGGAATCCATATTCAATGACAGAAAAGACCCAGGGAGCCGAACCGCGACCTCGGGTGAGCATCCAGGGGCTTCAGAGCCCGGTGCTGGCGGAACTGGACCGGGTGCAGGAGGAGTTGAGCCGATTCTTCGTTTCCGACGTGGCGCTGATCAACGAAATCTCCAAGCACATGCTTCAGTCCAACGGGAAGCGCTTTCGCCCGACCTTGCTTCTCCTCTCCAACCGGCTCAAGGGCCCGTCTTCCCCGGAGGCGGTGATCGCCGCCACCATCGTGGAGTTGGTTCACACCGCAACCCTGGTTCATGACGATTCCATCGATCGCTCGTTCCTCCGCCGGGGGATCCGGACCGTCAACAGCCTCTGGAACGACCAGACCTCGGTGATCATGGGGGACTATCTGTACTCCAAGGCGTTCTTCCTTCTCACCGAGTACGGTCTTTTCGAGGTCATGAACATCCTGGCCATCGACCTGGCGTCCGAGACGGCCTTCGACATCACGGGTGACGAGCTGACCGTGCTGGGTTCGATCGCGAACATCGATCTGCCGGCCGTCGAAGCGCTCGCGCCGGTCGAGACCCTGGGCT
>LKGT01004749.1_pt1 | contig 10087 bp, 7 predicted proteins | sample 503861 | NCBI WGS metagenome assembly LKGT01 (sample SAMN04113194, study PRJNA297058) | marine sediment metagenome | biome: marine benthic biome; feature: marine benthic feature; material: marine sediment; isolation source: sediment sample collected at the water-sediment interface from the South... ...
GTCCCTTGATCGCGAGCATCCCAGAAATCCGCGGCTAAGATTCCCGCCACATCCTGCCCCGCTTGTTCCAGGGCTCGATCTAGGAGTACGCGGTTAAATTGAAGTTGGTCTTGACCGGTCTCGGTATCAGAAGATTGATTCACATAAAAAGCCGCGGTGCCGGTCGCCGTTTCGTTCCACACGATCCCTCCGGTCTTCCGATTTTCGACCGTCACCCTCACCACCACATTCACTCGACCTTCCCGCGCTTCCGTTCCAGAAAACGCGAGGCCCAGCCCATTGACCGACACGATTTCACCTTTCATCACGAATTCGGCTTGCCCTTCATCGTAGAGCACCTTGGCCCCACTGGTGGCCGCGAATTCTTGGCGCATATAGTTGGTGTATTTAAATTCGAGATTACTGTGAAACGTTCGGTTCATGAAATCTCGAATCGTCAATGGAACGAGAGGTCCACTGTCCTCGACTCCCCCTCCACCAATACGCGGGCCCAACCCTTCAACGGTAAAACGGTACCCGCATCCCGAGACCAGGAGGCTTAGACTTAAAAGGAATAAACCAAACGGTCGAGAGTACCTACGTGCGTGTATCATCGCGCCACCAGGATTTCGGGTTCGCTCAAAAATAACTTTCCCTGTTTGGGCGTCGATCCATCCCATCTGGCGGCGTTGCTCGTCCTTTCCATACGAGGAGTATGCGCAGTCCTCGCGCCTTGCCAGACGGGTGTCTCAGCACCCAAACAGGGAAAGTTTTTCTTGCGCAAACCCTTACACCACAAAATTGACCAGCTTTTTTTCCACATAAATGATTTTGCGCGGGGTTGCCCCATTCAGCCACTCGAGTAATTTTCCATCTTGTTGAGCCATGACAAGAATATCGTCCTTGCTCGAATCGGCAGGAACGACAATTTTACTCCGCAGCYTCCCGTTCACTTGAAGAGGAATGATCATTTCCTCTTTGACAATTAAGGCCGGATCATACGTCGGCCAGGCCTGCAACGCGATACTCGGCGTATGTCCCATTCGCTCCCACAGTTCTTCGGCGAGATGCGGGGCAAAGGGCTGCAGCAGCAGCAAAAACGCCTCCGCCGAGGTGCGCGGCAACGGAGCATCTTTGCAAATATCTCGCACAAAAACCATCAATTTGGAAATGGCCGTATTGAATCCCATCTCCTCCAAGTCCTGCGTCACACCATGAATAGTTTCAGCAGTGAACCGCGCTTGTCCCGTGGTTCCCGACCCCTCGACCAATGAAATTGACTCACCATCCTCTCCTTCCCTGACAAACAGACGATGCGCCCGTTGCAAAAATCGAGAGACGCCTGGAATCGAATCCGTTGACCACGGCGCGCCTTTATCCAAGGGCCCCATAAACATTTCATACAACCGAAGGGCATCGGTTCCATATTCCGCAATAATGTCATCGGGATTCACGACGTTGCCACGGCTTTTGGACATTTTTTCCGTGACTTCCTCCAGCACCAGGCCTTCGAGGGTAGGATGCAAAGGCCTATCGTCTTCAGACCACTGCACGTCTTTTGAGACCACCCACCGCGCTTTTAATTCCTCGCCTGTTTTTTTATGCAGCGGGGTTTCATTATCAAATCGCACCTCGGACGAGGGATAGGCTTTTGCCGGAAAGCTGGCATCATCCGACAAATTATTATCGAAGTATCGATAGCTGTGCCCTAGGATCATTCCCGGATTGAGTAATTTCTGAAACGGCTCCTTAGTGTGCACGAGCCCAAGGTCAAACAACACCTTGTGCCAGAAGCGGGAATACAGCAGGTGGAGCACGGCATGCTCAGCACCACCCACGTAGAGATCAACGGGCATCCAATGTTGCTCAGCCTCTTTGGACCATGGTTCGCTGTCATTGGATGGATCGCAGAAACGCAGGTAGTACCAGCAACTGCCAGCCCATTGCGGCATGGTGTTCGTATCGCGTAAGGCTTTCTGCTTGGTCTCCGGGTCTATGACTTCAACCCAATCGCGCACGCGCGCCAACGGAGGTTCAAAATCGCCGCTTGGCCGAAAATCTTCCAGTTCCGGCAACAACACGGGCAAGTCGGCTTCCGGCACCACCTTCGTCGTCCCGTCTTCAAGGTGAATGACCGGGAACGGTTCGCCCCAATACCGTTGACGACTGAACAGCCAATCATGCAGTTTGTAATTGACTGTCTTCTCGCCCTTGCCGTGTTCGACCAGCCATTCATTCATCCGCTGTTTGGCTTGCGAAGGGGCCAGGCCATCTAGAAAGTCTGAATTGACATTCTTCCCCTCACCCGTAAACGCCTCGACAGCAATATCTCCTCCGGCAATAACCTCKACAATGGGCAAATCGAATTGCTTCGCAAATRCATAATCGCGCGYATCATGCCCAGGRACGGCCATRATCGCTCCSGTTCCATACGTCGCCAGGACGTAGTCGGCWATCCAAATCGGCACCTGACCRCCGGTKACGGGATGAATGGCATARGCMCCGGTGAACACCCCCGTYTTATCTCCCACATCMGCCATCCGTGCACGTTCACTCCGGCGTGAYACCTCYTCCACATAGRCTTCAACCACTTGCCGATGATCCGCCGTGGTAATCGTYGRCACYAMCGCATGCTCKGGSGCCARGACCATGTASGTCGCSCCRAAAAGGGTATCCGGTCGRGTCGTAAACACYTCAAGSGTRTGWYCMGRATGGCCRGCYAKTTCRAAGAARATACGAGCGCCTTCYGACCGACCCACCCAATCYCGCTGCATRCGTTTGATGGATTCAGGCCAATCAACGGWATCCAGGTCTTCGATCAGCCGATCGGCATASGCCGTAATACGGAGCATCCACTGTCGCATCGGCATCCGGACAACAGGATGCCCGCCGCGTTCGCTCTTGCCATCGATGACTTCTTCGTTCGCCAGCACCGTGCCCAACGCCGGGCACCAATTGACCGGCACCTCGGCTAAATACGCCAGCCCTTTCTCATAGAGCCTTCGGAAAATCCATTGGGTCCAGCGGACATACTTCGGATCGGTGGTATCGATCTCACGCGACCAATCGTAATCCATGCCTAACGCTTGGAATTGGCGCTTAAAATTCTTAATGTTTTTCTTAGTGGTTTCACGAGGATGTGTCCCCGTTTCGATGGCATATTGCTCAGCCGGCAGGCCAAAGGCATCCCAGCCCATGGGATGCAGGACATTGAACCCACACATCCGCTTGTAGCGGGACACGATATCTGTGGCGATATACCCTTTAGGATGCCCGACATGCAGCCCCGTTCCGGAAGGGTAGGGAAACATATCGAGCACATAGAATTTGGGCTTGGCGGAATCTATTTGAGAAGAAAAGATGGCATGTTCACGCCAGTAGCGCTGCCATTTCGCCTCAATGGCTTGGTGGTCGTACGTGTTCGCCATGAAATGGAAAGAAGGTGGTTTGTCAGCCTTGGGTCTAAGAGACTATCAACGGAGGGAAAATCTATCACAGACCCGATTGCGCGACAAGGCGAACAGAAACAGGGAATGTTGAAAAAAGCCGCCAGCGGCGTTCTCGCCCTTTTGCCGTGCTCACGTACTGAGAGTACGCTCCGCGCGTCAAAAGGGCTGCGGCCTTGCTGGATAGACCCTTCGGAAAGACTCAGGGCATGCTTTTTTGAACATTCCCTTCTATTGGTGCGAGCGGTCTTTTTTGGAGCATTTATGAGTCATGGACCTGAAATATTCAACAGACCCTATATTAAGCTGACTCGAAATTAGATTTAACAAATCAGGCTTCCTGGAAATTGTCAAGGCGGTCTTGGTCTGGTTTCATTTTCAATATGGAGTAAGGGAGTGAGGAGTGAAAAGCAAAGAGTCCTTTGGTATCCAGCTCCTTCCTCCTGACTCCCTACTGATTCTTTCCCTGGAAATGCGTAACTATTTCATGAGTGCTATGCAATGACGACTTTTATTCCCAAACGACCACGATTGTCGAAATCGCGCTTTCTTTCCGGTCGCCAGTGCCATAAACGCCTCTATTTTGAAGCGTATACTCCGGAGTTGGCTGCTGAAACTGATGGTCAACGCCAAGCTATGTTGGACATGGGCAAACAGATTGGCGACACGGCGCAACAATGTTTCCCCGGCGGGCAACTCGTGACTGAGGGGTATCGGCAATCAGCGGCTGCCTTGGAGCGGACCGCCACCTTCATAACCAACCCCGACATCCCCGCCATTTTTGAAGCGGCGTTTCAGTATGAGGGGACACTGATTCGGGTGGATATATTGGAACGAAGCGGGGAGCAGACGTGGCGTTTGATTGAGGTCAAAGCCTCTTCTCGTGTGAAAGCCGTGCATTATCATGATCTGGCTATACAATCGCATGTGTTACAGGGAGCTGGCATTGCTATTTCACATGTCTGTTTGATGCATATCAATCGGCATTATGTCTTTCAAGGCGGGGATATCGATCTACGCCAGCTCTTTGTCGTGGAAGACCTTACCGAAGAGGTCTTTCCACGATTGTCCGTTATTCCTGATCAGTTGGAACAGATGCGTGCCGTATTAACTCAGGAGGTTCCGCCGGTGGTGAAGCCGGATGGCCATTGCCATACGCCTTATGAATGTCCGTTTTGGGAACATTGCACGAAGGAAAAATCCGAACGCTGGATTTATCACTTGCCTGGCACCAAAGAGGTGGTGAGGCGAATGATGAAGCAGGGTATTGAACTGATCGATGACATTCCTTCCCGCGTGAGGTTGTCTGCATTGCAGCAGCGTGTAAAGGACAATGTGGAATGGCTCTCTCCAGAGTTAGAGCAGACCTTGAAGTCGGTACACTATCCGATCCACCATCTTGATTTTGAAACATTCATGCCGGCGATTCCGTTGTATTCGCAGACACGTCCCTATCAGCCCGTTCCTACCCAGTGGTCGAATCATATTGAACGCGAGGATGGGACCCTTCAGCACGAAACCTATTTGTGTACGGACCACCGGGATCCTCGAGAAGAATTGGCCGTCGCCCTTCTCTCTTCCTTAGGACAGGACGGGAGCATTTGCGTCTACTCCGATTATGAGAAGTATGTGTTGACTGCCCTGGCAGAAGTATTGCCTGCTCTACGAACAGAATTGCTTCAACTCACGCATCGGTTGTGGGACCTTCTTTCCGTCATCCAATCGCACTATTACCATCCGGGGTTTGCAGGGTCTTTTTCCATCAAGTCGGTGTTGCCGACCTTGGTGCCTTCCTTAAGTTACTCCAATCTGGAGATTCGGGATGGGGCTACGGCTTCAGCGATGTATCATCAGATGGTCTTCAAGGAAACGGATTGGGTGGAACGCCAACGAATAGAATCCGCATTGCATGAATATTGCGCACGCGATACATTGGGCATGGTTGAATTGCGTCGAGTCTTAGCTGAGAAGGTTCAACACAGAGTCCCTTCAACGTCCTGACCATTTTCATAATTTCCGCATGATCTCTTCCATTGACCCAATGGGACCACCTTGTTAGAATTCACCCACATGTCTCGACACTGGGCATGTGCAGCGAACGTCGTGCCAGGCCCTTCCTTGCCTGATGCATGCTTTCCTTATTCACATTCTCATTAATTGTCATCATGATACGGATTTTAGTCTTACACGGTCCTAACCTCAATATGCTTGGTGTGCGCGAACAGGACCTGTATGGGCATCAAACATTGAATGATATCAATGGGTTGCTGGATTCATGGGCCAAGGAAGCCGGTGTACACTTAGAAGCCAAGCAGTCGAATCATGAAGGGGACCTGGTGACGTGGATCCAGGAGGCGCGAGGACAATTTGATGCCATTGTGATTAATCCTGCGGCGTACACACATACCAGTATTGCCATGCGAGATGCCGTGTTAAGCGCCGAGGTGCCGACGGTCGAGGTGCATCTCTCGAATATTCATCAACGAGAGGAATTTAGACAGCACTCTTTTTTAGCTGGGGTGGCGCTTGGACAGATTAGTGGTTTTGGTCCGACGAGTTATATGTTAGGAGTGCACGCTGCACTCGACCATGTCCAATCGAAACAATCAGCTTCGAAGTAATTACTATTTTTTGGTGGGGTATCTCCTCGTATGATCGAAAGGGAAAAAGAATCGTGATTTCAACGTCTGATTTTCGGAATGGGGCCCGGCTGAAGTTATCTGGGGCACCCTTTTCCATTATCGAGTTTCAGCATGTGAAACCAGGAAAAGGAGGCGCTTTTTGCCGCACCCGATTGAAAAATTTGAAGACCGGCCAAGTCTTGGATCGAACGTTTCGATCCGGCGAAAAATTTGACGAACCCGATCTTAACGAATGCGATATGCAGTTTCTCTATTCGAGTGGTGACTCCTATACGTTTATGGATACGTCAACCTATGAACAGTTTACCTATGAGAAAAGTCAACTTGGAGACCGCACCGATTTGCTCAAGGAAGAAACCATTGTGCAAATCCTCATATTCGAAGGAACACCCATTTCGGTTGAATTGCCGATTTTCATGGAACTCAAAGTGGTCGAAACCGATCCAGGCATTCGCGGTGATACGGCCAGTGGTGGCACCAAGCCAGCCGTGGTCGAAACCGGTGCCACGATTAAAGTTCCCCTGTATCTTGAAATCGGCGAGATCATTAAGGTTGATACCCGAACGAGAGCATATGTTGAACGGGTGAGGTAGTCCCACACACGAGTGAAATCACATCAACTGCTCCAAGCTCAGACCTGATGAAAAGTGACCAACGCAAAGAGATCCAAGAACTCGTTGACATTCTAACCGAGCAAAATCTGACCGAGATTGAAATCGAACGCAAAGATTTGCGTATCCGTATTCGGAAAGATCGTGCGCCGTTGGTTTCGTCCACCACTCCAGTATCGGCGCCATCGGTTGAACCGATGCCTGCGCCTCCCGTCTCTATTGAATCCCCTGACATTGATAATGGGCGGCTCCTCACCGTCACGTCCCCAATCGTTGGGACCTTTTACCGCTCGGCATCTGCCGATGCCGACGCCTATGTCGAAGAAAATGATATCGTCAGTAAGGGGCAGGTCCTCTGTATTGTCGAAGCCATGAAGCTGATGAATGAAATTGAATCCGAAGCCGACGGACGTATTGTCAAAATCCTTGTGGAAAGTAGGTCGCCTGTTGAATATGGCCAACCCTTGTTTTTGATCGAACCCAATACTGTTCCATAAGCCGGTTTTTCATTGATGAACTTTTTTGTAACGGCTCAGGTGGATAGACTAAAGGCGGAAGGTTGTTAACTGAAACCGAAAAGCCCTTGAATGGCGTACTCCTAGCGTTACCTGATGAATGATGGTCTTCAGCCTTCAGCCTAAATACCTAATCAGTCTCCTCTGATGTCGCCTATGTGTAGGATTAACCGTGTTTAAGAAAATTCTCATTGCCAATCGTGGAGAAATCGCCCTGCGCATCATCCGTGCGTGCCGGGAAATGGACATTAAGTCGGTGGCCATTTATTCGGAAGCAGACATGCGATCGCTTCATGTACGGCATGCGGACGAACAGGTGTGTGTCGGCCCCGCCGATAGTGCCATGAGTTATCGGAATATTCCCAATGTGTTGAGTGCCGCGGAAATTACCGGGGCGGATGCCATTCATCCAGGCTATGGGTTTCTTTCCGAGAATGCGCATTTTGCGGAAGTGTGCGAGTCGATTGGCATCACTTTTATTGGACCGACCTCTGAACACATTTCGTTGTTGGGCGATAAAGCCAAAGCCAGAGAAACCATGATGAAACATGGTATCCCGGTAATGCCGGGAAGTGACGGTGAAGTGCATAATCTTGATGAGGCGCGACGTGTTGGCAAAAAAGTCGGCTATCCTTTGATTGTAAAAGCCTTGGCAGGAGGCGGCGGGCGAGGCATGCGGGTCATTTCACGCGAAGAAGATTTGGATAAAGCGATCCTTGCGGCCCAACTCGAATCCCGGGTGGTATTTGGTTCCGATAGCGTCTACCTCGAAAAATTTTTAATCGACCCGCGTCATATCGAAATTCAAGTGTTGGCGGATGAACACGGTCACGTGATTCATTTGGGCGAACGGGAATGTTCCGTACAGCGTCGATACCAAAAGTTAGTTGAAGAGTGCCCATCACCGGCAGTGGATGATTCTCTGCGGCAAGAAATGGGGAAGATTGCGATCAAGGCCGTCAAATCCGTTCGGTATCGTAATGCTGGAACCGTGGAATTCTTGCTTGACCAGAATCGAAAATTTTTCTTCATGGAATTTAATACACGCATTCAAGTGGAACATCCGATTACGGAAATGGTCACGGGGATCGATCTGGTCAAGGAACAAATTCGTATCGCAGCCGGGTTGCCCCTCACGATCCGTCAAAAAGATGTGCACATGACCGGGCATAGTTTCGAGTGCCGGATTAATGCCGAGTGTTCGGATACGTTTACGCCAAGCCCTGGTCCGGTTCCACGTTTTCACACGCCTGGGGGTCCTGGCATTCGAGTTGATACCGCTATGGAATCCCCTGGGTATGTCGATCCGAGTTATGATTCGATGATTGCCAAACTCATTAGTTATGGGCGCGATCGCGAGGAAGCGCTCGCTCGGGCGAAGCGTGGCCTTGATGAGTTCGTGATCGAAGGCGTCAAAACTACCATACCCATTTTGCGGCTGATTTTGAGTGACCCTGATTTTCAAAAAGGTCGAGTGTCAACGGGGTTTCTAGATCGGTTCATGGCCAACCGAAATTTGTAACACTTCTCTTATTTTCCGTGGCAACTCCCTTCCTTCATGGTGTGTATCTTCTCTTAGACGAACAGTGGTCTTCACAGGTTTCCCTGGTCGAAATCGTCGAGACTGCCGCAAAGTGTGGCGTTCGTCTCTTTCAATATCGAAACAAAACGGATTCTATGCTGGACTGTTATCAAAAGGGAATGCCGTTACGACACGCGACGGCGGATGTAGATGCCACCTTTATCGTGAATGACCGGTGTGACTTGGCGATAGCCCTTGAGGCGGATGGCGTTCACCTTGGTCAAGATGATCTTCCATTCGATGTCGCGAGGCAAATTTTGGGAGAGAAGAAAATTATTGGGATCTCAACACACCGGCCTGAAGAAGTCGAAGCCGCGACGAACGAGGGTGCGGATTACATTGGCTTTGGGCCCATTTTTTCAACAAGGACAAAGGCGGATCATGCACCGGTTGTCGGGATTACAGGGCTAGGGCAGGTTCGCTCGTTGACCACGTTGCCCATTTTTGCCATTGGTGGGATTACGGTAGATTCCGTACCGGCCATTCAACAGGCCGGTGGAAATGGCGTTGCAGTGGCTTCGGTCGTGTATCATTCTGTGAATCTCGAAGAAACCCTTCGTGAATTGGTTAAGTTCTTTCCTTAAGAACCTGAGAGAAACTAACTTGGACAATATCGCCCCAAGATTTGGGTCGGATTTGGATGGAACGATTGAGAAAAACCCGAGGCATAGCACAGCTATGTTGAGGGTGTTTCGATTGAGGCCCGTTCAAAGATGACCCGAAGATTGGATGCGAGATGTCCAAGTTAGTTTCTCTCAGGTCYTAAGTATCGTCATAAGTTGAGTGATGGCCGGATCCTCSGTCAACTGTCTTATTCCTTGTTCCCAATCAGTCTCTAACAGCGGCTCGAATGGAATCGGTCCAACAACGGGMATACCACTCAATTCACGAATCAATTGACTCGTCGATTCGTATTGAAGCTGTTCGACTTCGGACTGTAACGCTGACGTTGTCTGATTCAGTACGATGGCCAAGACTTGTATTTTTCGATCACGAAGCGCTTCAAGGGTCAACAACGTGTGATTAACCGATCCGAGTGTTGGTCGGCTCACCACGACGCACGGCAGTTCCAAATACACGATTAAATCTCGCACAGTCTGCTGCTCAGTGAGTGGAACCATCACTCCTCCTACACCCTCGACGAGGAGGAGGTCACAATTCCTTGAAAGCTCCTGATACAGATTTTTAATACATTCAAAGTCGATAGGCTGTTGAGTCTTCCTGCTAGCTGCAAGTGGGGAAAGTGGGCCGGAAAATTGATAAGGCGTGACCACATCGGGGGGATCAACAGTGGCAAGTACCCTAAGTAGTC
>LKGT01000674.1_pt1 | contig 10086 bp, 5 predicted proteins | sample 503861 | NCBI WGS metagenome assembly LKGT01 (sample SAMN04113194, study PRJNA297058) | marine sediment metagenome | biome: marine benthic biome; feature: marine benthic feature; material: marine sediment; isolation source: sediment sample collected at the water-sediment interface from the South... ...
AAGCCAGATCTGAGTTCTTCAAGTCCTTCGATCATCCGTTGAAATGTCTCCGCTAACCGATCGACCTGAAGCCGTACTTGTCCCTCGTTATTCATCTCAAGTGCATCCTGCATTCCCGGAAAAACAACTGCTGCATAACCACTATTGAGTCCCGGCGCATAGATTAAGTGTTTGAACCACGGGCGTAGCGGCAGTCCCGCTTCTGAAGTCAAGCGTTGTTCCAATTGGTACAGACCTCGATTCACCTTTTCCATTGCGGATAAATCTCCTGCATTTAACCGCAACGTGAGCGCGTTGTGAAGACTGTCCGCCGCCGTCTCCCATCGCGTGAGTAATTGACGCAACCGTTCTGGATTCTCGGACGCGATGACGCTATCCCTGTGGTCGTTTTGCAACACTTTCAGGTGCGTCAAAAGCTCTTTGGCGTATTCTGCGTAGTCAAAGGGTAAAACGTCTGCATTCGCAAGGCGTAATGCCAAAATCCCCCAGATCTGCGCCATCGCTACGTGGTACTGAAACGTTGGATCGCCGAAGTGTTCCATCCAGTAAAAATTGTCCTGCATCGCATGATAAACACCATAAGAACCCCCAAACCCCATGCTGACTGAGGGAATCCCTAAGTGCCCAATGAATGGCGAATGATCCGAACCGCTGCCGAGGTTACCGACCTGTGGCGTGTCTCTATCCTGTTGTTTCTTCCAGACTTCATAAATCGTTTGCATGGTGCGTGGATCGATGACGTCCTGCGTTACCGCCCTCACCAACGGCTTGAGCGAAGGCACAGCACTCGCGTTGAACCTACCTCCAGTCACTGCTATATCGACGTTCAGATAAGCGATCGCTTTCTGTTGGAGTTCAGCTTTAAGTTCTTCTGCCCATTCCGTAGATCCGATGATACCGAATTCCTCTGCATCCCAACTGGCAAAGAGGATGGAGCGTTTTGGCGGCATCTAAGAACGTGAGACGTGAAAGGCGCCATTCTTGAACACACTGTGTTGAGGAGTCCGTTTGCCGTCTCGCGTTTCACGTTTGCCAATGCGGCTTCGCCCGCACTGGGTGTACTTTGAGGTACATCCCTTGTGTACCTCAAAGGTCATTTGCATCGAAAGACTTTCTCTTACCTTTTCTTGAAGAAAGAAGTTCTTGTCCTAACCCTTTTATTTTCAGCACACTTTATTACAAATATTTTTTTTAATCAATATTGGCATATCGTTTGCCGAAAGTAWGGTATCYAAAANTATCTTTGTTAGGNATGGGGTTATGTTTAAAATATCATTAAAAWWYTTAGTTCTGGKKCTCGYGTTTAGTGTRRGTTTYTCTTCGATTGSTTYAGCACAGTCTYCARWCGAWGCAGCWCAAACAATCGAGAGATTGAACCGCAYKATAGAACAAGTTAAAGACCTGGTCGAATCTTTTAGAAACGACCTTGCCCGGCAGCTTGTTRTYCAAGCAGWACRATTGCGTGATSAGGCSGTCACAGCACTTCAYAACGGTGAATTAATTAAAGCTCGMRCCAAAGTGAATCTGGCCTTTKCCCTGCTAAAAAAAGCAACGGAATTGGCGCTTGCGRTCCCSGTWCGGCGACTGCAGAGTCAATTAGAAGAGTTGCTGCAAAGGGCAGATCATTTTGTCMTYGGAAGCTGTAACCAGCAAGCMGAGCGCCTGCTTCAAGAGGCCAAATCATACCGGGACAAAGCRYTAAACGGMGTYAGTGCCGGCMAAATTCAGGAAGCGGCTGAACATTATCGYGTGGCRRTRCAATTGGCTTATCAGGCMATGGAYATCGTTARCAGAAYAACCGATGTYAATCGTGATCGAATTMAAAATGAGCGASTCAAATTCGAAARCTTGAGTGARCGCGCTCGTGAATTGGTCGAGAAGTGCAAKRRYGATCATGCGCGGCAGGCTCGACAAGTCTTTCAAAACGCAATRAMTTTTGCTMATGARGCRGACAAAGCCTTGCGAAATTGTAASCTTRATCTGGCTAAGAAATTATATAATCAAAGCATGCTGCTTTTGGTACGAGCMATGAATTTTTGTCCCGATCACTTGSGAGGAGATGACGTCAGTTTAGCAAAGATCAAGCTTTTTCAACTTCGCARAAAAATGGARGAYGCKCAGGAGCGAATCGCCCGGAGCCAAAACCGCCGTGCGACGAGGCTTTATGAACGCACGCAAAAGTTTGCCGATGAGGCGGAATCAGCTTTGAATAGTGAAAATCCAAACAGCGATAGGCTCGCCCTTACAAAAATTCAATTGGCAGGAAAGATGTTAGAAAGAGCTTTAAGACTGGCACAACCCGGCGGCCAGGGCCGGTTTGCAAATCGCATTATGGATGAGATTGAACGCACCAAAGCTGAAATTAGTGAATTACGAGGAAAATTGACTACAGATTCTCCGGCTGACGCAGCAGTTCTGGTTAGAATGTCGGAATTTGCAATTAAAAGGGCTGAGCAAGCGGCCAGGAGAGATTTTAACAAGTTGGCGTTAGAAGGTGTTCTCGCGGCTCAAAAATTTCTGACCAGGGCCGAACGCGTTTTGGATTCAAAACAGCCTTCTTCGATCTCCGGTGACAAAATCCAGATTCGTTTAAACCAATTAGATGAGGCCATCGGAGAAGCCGAAGATAGAGTGTTAGATTCAAGGCAGGATTTGTATCGTCAGTTACTCGAAAGCGCAAAAGATATTCGCAATCTTTCGTTAGAATCTTTCCAAAAAGGGAACTTTCGGGCTGCTGCTGAAGGCATCCAGGTCGCTTTTGAGTTGATTAGAAAAATAATGAAAAATACTTCTGATAATTAAACTGAAGTCTGAAAAGGAGGTGATCGTCAAAATTGAATTCTAAAAAATAAAACCCCGCCTGACCGATGGAAACTTTCTTGAAATTGGCCAATCAGAAGTTTTCCAAAAGTGACGGGGCAGTTTAATGTTAAAGAAGTCCAACTTCCTTTAACAAAGGTTAATGTAGCAATTTTTTTAAAATTATCAAATGAAATTTAAAAATTCAACATGGAGAGTGCAGCAATGGATAAATTGAAACTATCTCTGACCGTTTTATTGGCGGTATTATTCACGACCGCTTTTCTGAACGTAATACACGCTCAGAATACAAATTTAGATGTTCATATTGTTCCGGAAGAAGCAGAAATAGATCTAGGCGAAAGCATTAAATTGGATGCATTCGCCTTTTCACTTAATAGCGCAGCCAATGCGCCTGCGAAGATCGATTCGATCACCTGGGATGTTGAGCCGGACTCGATGGGAACCATAACCGATGATGGATTTTTTATCGCCGGGCGCCGGGTCGGTATTGTGAAAATCAAGGTGACGATTCATATTGGAAATGAACAGATTGTAAAAGTTGTCTGCATTAGAATCGGAAAGCTTCCAAAACCGTTTTTTAATGTTAAGATCGTTCCAAACGTCGCAGTTGTGCCACCGGGAACGGAGCAGCAGTTCGAAGTTGTCGTGACCACGCTGGATGGGCGGCAAATCCGACCCAAAAATGTTCAGTGGGAAGTTAAACCAGAAGATTTGGGAAAAATTAGTGAGGATGGCCTTTTTGCTGCAGGCGACCWGGACRGMCGTGGMAARGTGGTCGCAGTTGTGGAGTTGGATGGCTTACGAATTCCGGCMASCGCTGATGTTATTGTTCACGATCCGCCWACCGGCGCMATCAGTGGCAAYATAAGCAAGGATGCGGATGGCTTGCCGATCGGARGTGCTGTCGTAAAAGCGGTTCGTTTAGGCAGGATTCGCTGGATTCAGCGCACGGARAGTGATGACGCCGGCAATTACTTGMTTGATAATCTTATCCCCGGACGTTATATACTTTATGCAAATGCCCGGRGTTTTATCGGTGAATTTTATGATAAKACCAGAGATTACCTGCAGGCATTTGTGCTCACAGTCGCAGAAGACGACACCCTAACTGATAAAAATTTTGGCCTGAGCGAAGGCGCCAAGATAGCGGGTACTGTCGTCACGGATAGCCAAAATCCTGTACCCTTAGCCAATGCCCATGTGGTCGCCTTCTTAAAATTAAATCCGCGAGTTGCAAAGCACGCAACCACCAACGACGAAGGCGCTTATGAAATCGGAGAACTTGAAACGGGCGCATATGTAGTGGCGGCGAATGCTCCGGGCTATGGGGCCGAATTTTTCGATGATGCCAAAGAGTTGGCCGATGCCGAGATATTGAATGTGCAGGAGCCGGAAAAGCTCGAAGGTATAGATTTCGCGTTGGCAATGGCCAGCGCTATCAGCGGTGTGGTTAGAAATGCTGTGGATCAAGAGCCCATTGCCGGCGCTCATGTTCGGGTTTTTTCTCATTCGCCTAATGCTATCAGTCCTGACCATCTTGTTTTCAGGGAAACTCGCACCAACGAAAATGGCGAATATCTGGTGCAGGTGAGACCGGGTTTATATCTGGTGTCAGCTTCAGCTGAAGGATTCAACACGCAGTTTTATGAGCACGCGGCAGACCGGGGAGACGCTGCCCTGGTTAAAGTTGAACCCGATTCACACAGCACGGACATTAATTTTGATCTCACCAAAAGAGGTTCGATTGCCGGAATGGTCACGGATCAARCCACGRGTGCCCCRATTGCCGGCGCAGTTGTTCAGGCTTTTAAAGAGCCAAGTAATTTAGACCMTGCGTTATCRATTGCTGGCTTCCGGGCCAAGACCGATGAYGWWGGTAMYTAYTTAATTGAAAATGTRCCTTCAGGAARWTATATCGTTCTTGCSGCTGCMGAAGAATACCTGCCGGAGTTTTGGGAAGRAGTGCCGACCAAGGAYCTGGCAACRTTTGTTGWAGTAAGCGAAGRCRAGTCCGAAGAARYGATCRATTTTACYCTGGAAACCGGCGGTTGTATTTCCGGGACGGTAGCTTCTGCTGTAGACARCCTGCCGSTKGCRAAAGCGCTTGTGCAAGTTTGGGCRGCTGATTCGAAGCACGGCCGTCGTACTTTTACAGATGARAATGGCGAGTATAAAGTTGGCGGCCTGGCGACTGGCAATCATGTTGTTCAGGTGATCGCCGATGGCTTTTATGCGCAATTTTATGAGAATGCACGYACTCGMGATCAGGYCGATCYCGTTGAGGTGAYCTCCCCTAAYGAGACTTCYGSCATTGMTCTGTTTTTGCATCCAAAAGAAGACCGGCGAGGCACGATYACCGGCAGAGTYTTYTCAGATGCAGAYGACACDCCRMTSTTTGGCGGCGTDGTGATCGCGGTKTCTCCAARRBWTCGGATMCCSCACATTGCGTTYTCCGGTCCYCRYGGYYATTAYAAAYTAACGGAYTTGCCGYCGGGAARATACTATGTGTTCGCATGGGCTCGCGGYTTTGTCGGCGAGTTTTTTAAGGATRCAAGRCGTTTCARRRATGCCGATCCYGTTBSTGTTGAAAATGGMCAGGTGRCYGAAGGYATCGATTTTGGGTTAAGGCCVCGCCATCGCAACGGTACTTACACAGTTCRGGGCAGAATTCGAGACGCGATVAACAATACGCCATTGCHGGGTATCTTAGTTCGCGCAATCTCMGGGGAYGGTGATGTTGAAGTGAGCGCYGTTACGGATGCTAACGGRGAYTATTCCTTAATAGACCTGCCTGCAGGCGAYTATAARATYGATGYTTCSGGYGTTGGHTWTGARGATGGYTATTTTGGCGGTACGAAYGAGCAAAAYGCTKCYTCMATAACYGTTGGWAAYGGYCAGGATTTYGARGGCGCSAACATGAATTTGGGWGAGGATAAYATYACMAGTGTCKCCGATGAAGATGCTACCGTTCCAGAGRCTTTTGAGCTTTTCCAGAATTACCCSAATCCATTTAATCCGGAAACACAGATCAAATATCAATTGACTGAAAGGTCGCAGGTCACTCTCAAGATATTTAATCTTTTGGGTCAACAGGTTGTTACGCTAGTCAACGAAGAACAGCCTACCGGAGCTTACACGATWCAATGGAATGGTAARGATAGTTTTGGACGRCCGGCAGCYACCGGYGTTTATATCTTYCARATGAARGCCGGCGATAAATTTATCATGTCCAAACGCATGCTGTTATTGAAATAAGTAACAAAGAGACCTTCCAGGTTAACCTGGAAGGTCTAAGTAATTAAAACAWTCCAGAGGGRTCTGTTGCGAATTGCAGTAAATTWAATTTGGTCTCSTCAACAGGCTCCTCTGGTTTTATCTAGGCTTCAGATGTTCTAAATTTAGGAGTGTAAAAATCAATGGGCGTAGCGAATGTATTTTTATAGGAAAATATTGTTTAAAAGCAAAAATACGTTCCAACTTTTATTATTGTTAAATTAAAGGAAAATCGGAACTGATTTTTGCACTCCTGATCTAATTAAAGTTTTTAAAGTAGCAAGTTTAAAATTAAAAGGAGGGATCATGGGAAAACAGTACAATAAAGTTGAAAAAAAACGTCGCCGGAAAAACAGAATTARACGAATCAAGGAAAGMATCAAAGCTGCCAAGAAAGGCAAATAATTTGATCTAAAATSAAGACAGTGAACTTTTAAAAAATCGATGTAGGTCAAAATGTCCGGAGAACTTTTTGACATTTGAGTTGCGATCCCTGTCAATTAGGTCTTTGACCATAATTGACCTACGTTTTTCATCATCCAATTCTGCGGAGGGTCGAGAGGCCAAACTAATGACGTTATCTAAAAATGAAAACTGAGAATTTTGACAAAAATCCGTGGGATTGGACCAAAGCCAGGCATCTACTTAACCGGGCAGGCTTTGGGGGCAAGCCTTCTGAGATCGAGTTGCTTGATAAAATCGGACTCGACTCGGGTTTAAAGAAGCTGTTTGATTTTAAAAGCCGATCTTTGGAAACTCCGGATTGGCTGTCAGAATACGATCGGTTTTCACTCCGGGGAATCAGGGATTTGTCAGAAGAGGAGCGCCGCGAGTTGAATCGCTTAAACCGGCAGAGGATTCATGAATTTCAGGTAGGGTGGATCAAACGGATGATCGAATCCCCCAAACCATCCGACATGTTGTGGGAGAAGATGACATTTTTTTGGCATAGTCATTTTGCTACCGGGGTGCAGAAAGTACGGATGCCCCCGCTTCTTTTTACGCAGCTCGGACTTTTTCACGAAAACGCTGTCGGTAGTTTTAAAGACTTGTTGCACGGCATTTCCCGCGATCCGGCAATGCTACGTTATCTTGACAATAACCAAAATCGTCGGGGCAAGCCGAATGAGAATTTCGCCCGCGAGCTGATGGAGTTGTTTTCATTAGGCCCTGGAAATTATACCGAAACGGATGTCAAAGAAGCTGCGCGGGCGTTTACTGGCTGGACAAATGACCCGTTTAATTTTCGAATTCGATTCCGGCAGCACGATCACGGCAAGAAAACTTTTTTAGGCCACACCGGCAATTTTAACGGTGAGGATATTGTCAACATTATTTTAGACCAACCTGCCTGTGCGGAATTTATCGCCCGCAAGATTTTAAATTTTTTCTCCTTTGAAAATATCTCCGGCAAAAAAGTTCAAACATTCGCTGATGAATTTCGCAATCATGATTACCAAATCGAACCATTGCTCAAAAAGATTTTTTCGCACAAAGATTTCTATGCTGCAAAAGTAATTGGCACCCAAATTAAAAGCCCGATTCAACTTATGGTTGGAACAGCCAGAACACTCGACCTTAAAATAAATAATGATGAGTTTGTGCTCTACATCTTAAATTTGATGGGGCAGGTGCCTTATTTTCCGCCAAATGTAAAGGCTGGCCGGGCGGAAAATCCTGGATTGATATATCCCGACTGCTAACCCGATATACTTTTGCCGAAATCATCGGAAGAGGTAAAATCCCCCGCGAAATAGATCCGCGCTCGAGCCGCGATTTTGGTCCCCGTAAGAAAAAAGATCGAAAGAGAGCAAAAGGTGCATTTGGCAGAAACATGCGCGACAGAGATTTTACTATTGAATTCGACCCGGGCAAGCTTTTGTCAGGCCAGAATTCCCCCGATGCAATTTTAAAAAGATTAACCGATGTTTTGCTCGCTCAAAATCTCACAGATGACGAGCGTCAAATGCTTCTGACGAATTATAAAAATAATTTGAACACAATGAACCGCAAGCAGGCTCAAAAAAACCTCATCGGCGATATCATGGGTTTGCCGGCTTATCAATTGTGTTAGTTGGTCAAATTGATGGTGAAAAAATGGCTGAGCAAGTTAAAAAACTTTTGACACGCCGCGAGTTTTTAAAAAAAGGACTGACGTTGGCGACCGCGACTGCCACCGTACCCACCTTTTTGGCGAAAACCGCTTTTTCAATTGAGAATCCCTATGACTCTGCTCTTGTCAGCAGCAAACCGGGAATCCCGGATGAACGGGTGCTGGTAGTGGTGCAGCTTAGCGGCGGCAACGACKRMCTCAACACCGTCATCCCCTACAACGACGGAGGCTACTACGACTACCGGCCAACCGTCAGAATCGAACAGGACCGCGTGCTACCGCTCGATGACACGCACGCATTCAACCCCGATATGGCGCCCATCAAGAGCCTCTGGGACGAAAAGAAGGTCGCCGTCATCAACGGCATCGGATATCCGAACCCCAACCGGTCCCACTTCCGTTCCATGGACATCTGGCACACCGCCGAACCGGACGACATCGGCACGGAGGGCTGGCTTGGCCGGGCCATTCGCGAGATGGACCCGAAGGGCGAGAACGTGCTCACCGGCGTCAATTTTGGGAGAGGCCTGCCGCGGGCTCTTGGCTGCCGCGGCGTTCCGGTCGCATCGGTGGGGAACCTCGAGACCTACGGTCTGTTCCCAGACGTCCAGGGCGAGTGGCTCAGGAAGTATGCCCTGGAGGCATTCGCCAAGATGTACGGCGGCGACAAGGGCAAGGACGCCGTAATGGACTTYCTGGGGCAGACGGGCTCGGACGCGCTCAAGGGTGCGGACATCTTGCGCACCGCGCCGGCCCAGTAYACGTCGAGCGTCGARTACGCCGCCARCCCSATCGCTCAGAGCCTCAGGGGCGCGGCCCAGGTGATGTTCGCAGACCTGGGCACACGAATCTACTTCACGCAGCACGGTAGCTTCGATACCCATTCGGGCGAGCTCGCCAGCCACGCCAAACTATGGCAAGAGGTATCCGGCGCAGTCAGCGATTTCATGGACGATCTCAAGGAGCATGGCCGGGAAGATGATGCCATCGTCTTCATATACTCGGAGTTCGGCCGGCGCATCAAGGACAACGGGTCTGGCACCGACCACGGCTCAGGCGGTGTAGCCTTCGTGATCGGGGACCAGGTCGATGGCGGGCTATACGGCCAATACCCTAGCCTACGAGCGGAGGACCAGCTGGAGGGCGACCTTCGCTTCAACAACGACTTCCGGTCGACCTACTCCACCATCCTCGAGCAGTGGCTCGGCATAGAGGCCGAGCCGATCGTCAACGGGCGATTCGAGCAGATCGACTTTTTGGGGAAGTAGGGCGCCGAATCGGACCTTACGCCGCGTGCCCCATCCCTTCGGCTTCGCTCAGGACAGGCCTAGCCTTCCCCTCGGAGGGAAGGGACTTTCTGCCAGGCAAGGGGAGATGAGATGAGCAGTCAAGACATCGCACTCATGGCTCACCTGATGCGGAGGGCCGGGTTCTCGGCCACCCGTGACGAGCTCGAGACCAACGTCGCCAGAGGCTACGAGGCCGTGGTCGAGGACCTGCTTCATCCCGGCGACCCTCAGAATATGCCCGACGACATCATCCGGCGATACCACGTGGACCAGTACGAGGCCCGGCAGCTCGACGGCGCCGCCGCCTACTGGGCATACCGCATGATTACGACGAAGTGCCCGCTGGAGGAGAAGATAGCCCTATTCTGGCATGGGCTCTTCGCGACGGGATACTCCAAGCTCAACCAGGCCCCTACACTGCTGAACCAGATCGACATGTTCCGGCGGTTCGGCCTTGGAAGCTTCCGCGACCTGCTTGTCGAGCTGTCCAAGGACCCGGCGATGATCATCTGGCTGGACAACAACGACAACCACAAGGACGCTATCAACGAGAACTACGGGCGAGAGCTGCTGGAGCTGTTCTCGATG